>ENA-ORBV01002685-ORBV01002685.1-microbial-mat-metagenome-genome-assembly--contig:-NODE-2685-length-37101-cov-12.317227_pt1 | contig 37101 bp, 30 predicted proteins | sample MGYA00237777_ERZ505514 | MGnify/ENA primary metagenome ERZ505514 (study PRJEB26160, sample SAMN06269048) | microbial mat metagenome | isolation source: Oligotrophic lake microbial mat | place... | reverse complement strand
CGGCAGTGGGCGACGCTGCGGGGTGGGGTTGAAGGCGTGGTCTCGGCGCCGCCGCCGCTGAACGCCGCAGTAGCGCCGGATGGCTCGCACCTGGCGGGGCTGCTGGCTCTGCGCCGGGGCGCGAAGAGGCATCGGCGGGCGTAGTTGCCATTGCACGCGCGTGTGCGGGGTGTTATCAGCACCGAGGTTGGGTTGTACCGAACGTGCGGCCGCGCCCTTGAAATGGGGCGGCGGTTCTGGCTGAGTTGGTTCAGCGTTCCGTCTATACGGGCGATCCTCCCGAACGGGTGAGACCCTCGGGCAAGGGAGGATCGCAAAGTTGCTTCATCGACGCGACGAATCTGGAACGGCGGACGTTTGGCGCATGGGCCGAGCCCGGCGCGCGGTGGGTGTGTGCGCAGCGGAGGGCTTCGGTGTCGAGTCGCTCGAGGCTCGGACGCTGCTGTTTGCGTGGAGCGCGCAGGAGGTTTATCTCGCCGAACTCGTGAACCGCGCACGGGCGAACCCGACGGCCGAGGGGACTCGGCTGGGGTTGAACCTTGCACAGGGCCTGAGCAGCGCGGAGCTGGCGCGGCTGGTCCCGCAGGAGCCGTTGGCACTGAACCAGGCGCTCACGCTTGCGGCGCGGGCGCACAGTCTGGACATGGGGACGCGGAACTACTTCAGCCATACCTCGCCTGCGCCGGAGTTCTCGACACCCACGTCGCGTGCACAGGGGTTTGGGTATCCTGGGACGGCGGGCGAGAACATCGCGGCGGGATATAGCACGATTGATCAGGTGCATCGCGCTTGGCTGCAGAGCCTGGGGCATCGCAAGAACGTCCTCTCGCTGCATGCGAGCTTTGACGCGGATTTTCATTACGATGAGCTGGGCGTGGGTCTGGCGTTCGATATCGGCGGGAACTACAACAACTACTTCACGCAGAGCTTTGGGTATCAGGGGGCGAACCCCGTCCGGTACGTGCTGGGCGTGGTGTATGACGACGCCGATTCGAGCAACTTCTACGGCCTCGGCGAGGGCATGAGCAATGTCCGCGTCGATGTGCGCTCGGGCAGCACGGTGGTGGGGACCTATACCACGGACGCGGCGGGGAACTACCAGATCGCGGTGTCGGCGGGGTCGTACACGGTGCGGTTCACGAACCTTGGGACCAACCAGACGTTTGATCGTCCGCTCTCGGTGACGACGTTCAACGTAAAGGTTGACGCGAAGGAAGAGCAGATCAATCCGCCGCCGACGGCGGATGACCACGCAGACAGCGGTGAGTGGGCGCAGGCGACGGTGATCGCGATCGACCCGGAGAACGGCAACGGCACGCAGATAGGGCGGTTTGAGGCGGTCGACGATACGGACCTGTTCCGCTTCACGGCTCCACTTGCGGGTGTGTACCAGATCTCGGTGAACGCGCTGGGCGCCAACCAGCATGTGCTGACGGTGTTCAACGACGCGCAGCAGCAGATCACGATGACTCCGTCCGGGCAGCCGCACGCGAGCTATGACCTGACCGCCGAGGCGGGCCAGTCGTTCTATCTTCGGGTCTCAGGCAGCGTCGTCCAGCTCAACGGCCTGTACGTCGTGCTGATCGAGGGGCCGGGCGTCGTTGGCGAAGATCCGGAAGATGATCATGCCGACGGCGGGGAATGGTCGCTGGCGACGGTTATTGCGATTCATCCCGACTCGGGCAACGGTTCCGAGGCGGGTCAGTTTGAGGCGGCGGATGACACCGATCTGTTCCGTTTCACCACGAGCATTGCGGGGATCTACAGGATCACGATCACCGCGCAGAGCTCCAACAACCATGTGCTGAGCTTGTTCAGTGCTGCACAGCAGTTGATGGAGACGTCGCCGAGCGGGCAGGCGGATGCGGTGTATGATCTGACGTCTCCCGCGGGGGCGACGTTCTACCTGCAGATCTCGGGGTTGATTACGCAGCTCAACGGCAACTATGTGGTGACGATCACCGGGCCAGTGACTGACCCAGATCCTGACCCCGATCCGGATCCCGATCCCGACAACGGGCACCTGGCAGTTCCTTCGCTGCCGCTGGGCGGGGCGGTGATGGTCGATGGTCGGCTGGCGGTCAGCTATCTGAGCGCGGAATCGCGGCCAATGTTTGCGATCCGCAACAATGATGGCACGTGGGAACGGATTGACCTGCTGAGTGCGGCGGGCGGTCCGGGCGTGGCGAGCAAGGTGGTGACCTGGTCGGATGCTCGGGACGGATCGACCTATGCCGCGACTGCCTCGGATACCGGACTCATTGTGTACGAGCGGCGAATTGACGGCACCTGGGTGGTGCGGAATCTCAGTTCGCAGTTGAACAAGCCGCGGATCGCGGGCGACCTCACGGTGTACATCGAGAACAACGGGCGGGCGCACCTCGCGGGATTGAACGCCGCGGGGATGCTTGTTGACTACAAGATGATGGCGGGCCGGAACGTGAGCGGGTTGTGGAAGTGGTCGTTCCTGAACGTGCAGAACCACCTGAACGTCCGCGGCCGCGGAGCGCCGGAGATGGCGGGCCAACTCGATTCGTTCGTGACGCCGAACAACAGTTGGAACGTGGTCGGGCTGGATAGCTCGGGCAGCATTCAGTTGTTCTTCAAGGAGCGTGGGAAGCGGTGGGACGTGGTGGACCTGTCGGGGTTTGCCGGGACACCGGTGCTGACGGGTTCGTTGTCGGTCTTCCAGGGCGAGAATCGCTCGATCAGCATCACCGGTATTGCGGCCAACGGGAATGTGTGGATCACCGGGTTCACAGAGTTGGGCGGCTGGCAGGTAACCAACGCGTCGCAGGGGAAGAAGGTCGCTCAGAAGATGCGCGGCGGCGGGCTGACGACGTATGTCAACGGCAACGGAGTGGCGTTCATCGCGGGATTGAACGCGGTGGGCAAGGTGCTGGTGTACCGTTATAACCCGGCGACGGGTAAGTGGCCGTCGAGCGTGGTGACCAACATCGTCGGAGGGGGCGCGCCGAATCTGAGCGGTCAACTCAGCGCTTCGGTGACCAGCGATGGGATGGGTGTGAGCATCATGGGCCAGACCGCGGGCGGTCGCATCATCCGGTATACGTGGAGCCCGGGCGAGAACTGGCAGGCGGAAGATGTGTCGGAGCGGTTGGCGGCGTGAGACGGTGAGAGCCTCACTGTCTCAAACCAGATTGGGCGGTCGCTCACCCGCGAGAATCGAACGGGCGTTGTCGCAGACCATGGCCGTCATCTGTTCACGGTAACGGCGCTCGGCCGAGCCGATGTGCGGTGTGAAGACGGCGTTATCGCAGGTGAGCAGGTCGGGGTTCACCTTGGGTTCGAACTCAAACACATCAAGACCTGCGGCGTAGATCGTGCCGGCCTTCAGGGCGTCGGCGAGGGCCTGTTCGTGCACGACCGGGCCGCGGGCGGTGTTGACGAGTACCGCGGTGGGCTTCATAAGCTTGAGGCGCTGGGCGTTGATGAGGTGGCGGGTATCGGGAGTGAGCGGGGTGTGGATGCTGACGAAGTCGGCGCGGCGGAGGCCGTCATCGAGGTCGATGCGCTGCGCGGCAAGGGGGGCCTGCTCGAAATCGGGGTGGGTTGAGCGGGCGACGTAGAGGATCTTCATGCCGAAGCCGAGGCCGCGGAGTGCGACTGCGCGGCCGATGCGGCCTGCGCCGACGATGAGCAGGGTCTGGCCGGTGAGGTGCACGCCGAGCCAGCCTGTGGGAAAGATGTTGCCGGCCCTTTCGAACTTGCCCGCGCGGACGAAGCGGTCGCCCTCGCAGACTCGCCGTGCCGCGTCGAGCATGAGCGCGAAGGCGATGTTGGCGGTGCCCTCGGTGACGGCATCAGGCGTGTTGGTGACGAGGACGTTGCGTTTGCGACAGGCGGAGAGGTCGAAGTTGTCGGTGCCGACGGCGAAGTTGCAGACACCCTTGAGCTGGGGGCCGGCGGCGTCGAGGAACTCGTCATCGACCTTGTCGTGGAACATGGAGACGATCACGGAGCTGCCGCGGATGAACTCGAGAAGCTGGGCGCGGGACATCTGCGGCTCGGCGGGGGCGATGCGGAGGGTTGCGCCGGGGATGGAGGGCGTACCGGGGATGTCGCGGGTGATGGAGACGAGGGGAGAGGTCATGGGGGCTCGATTTTGGATTCTGGATTGCGGATTGAAGCACAAGAGGAGCGGCAGGCGGCAGCATCAAGGTAAGGGCTGGAACGCCGCGCGAGCTTCGGTTTCGGTGATGCGCTGGTCCCAGGCGATGGCGTGGGCCTGCGGCATGTCAATGCGGCGGCGGTGTACGGCGGCCTGGATGCTGTCGGCGGGGTCAGCGCGGACGATGGGCACATCGCTGCCGAACCACAGGTCGCGTCCGGGGATGAGGCCCGAGGCGATCAGTTCGTGCAGCGGGAGCACGCGGTCGAGGCGATGGGGGAGGTAGCGGTTGAGCGCCTCGACATCTGACAGCAAATGACAGGGCTGGACGCTGCACACCACACGCAGGGCCGCGAAGCGCTGGACATCGGCGGTGTCGATGAGCTCGCAGTGCTCGATGCGGTGGCGCTGGTCGCCGGCGCAGCGGCGCGCGCGTGCGCGTGTGACATCTTCAATGGCATCAAGCACGAAGCGGACTGCGCCATCCCCGATGGCGTGCACGGCGAGGTGGAGGCCGAGTCGTTCGGATGTTGCAAGGTGTGCGCGGAGCGCGGCGGGATCGGCCATGATCTGGCCACGGGGCATGCCGGGCATGGGGTGGAGATAGTCGACGAGCATCGCGGCGGTGCGGCTGTTGAGTGTGCCATCGGAAAAGACTTTGCCGCCCGCAAGGCGCAGGCGGGGAGATTCCCAGTCGCTGCGGGCGGCAAAGTCCGCTTCGAGGCGGTCGGCCGGCGAGTACAGCCAGACGCTGAGGGGGAGGTTGCCCGCGCGGTGGAGCGCGGCAAGCGCGGGGCCGAGCCAGGCCTGCGAGTGGAGGTCGTGAACCTCGGTGAAGCCGAGCGCGGCGAGATGGGCGAGTGCGGCGGAGAGGTGCTGCGTGTGCTGCGCGGCGGTGGGTTCGGGCGCGGCGTTCCAGACCGCGAAGGCAGCGCCTTCGAGCAGGAGGCCGGTGGCGGCGCCAAAGTTATCCACAACGACGATGCCATTGGGTTCGATGCGCTGGCCGGGGGCAACGCGGGCGGCAGAGAGGGCGGCGGTGTTGGCCGCGGCGGCGTGATGGTCGAAGGACATCAGCACGCAGGGGTTGTGCGGGGACGCGTGGTCAAGCTCGGCGAGCGATGGCCAGCGTGCCTCGGGCCAGGACTCGGTGCGTGTGCTGTGGAGGCGCAGCCATGCGCCGGGCGCGGCGGAGCGGGCATGGGCACTGATGAGTTCGAGGCAGACGCTGAGTGTGCGGCACTCGGCGAGGGAGGGCATGGTCAGGGATTCACCGAGGGAAGCGAGATGGGCGTGTGCCTCTCTCACTTGGTGCCTCCGGATGCGAGCAGGTTGGCGAGCATGAGCTCGGCGGTGGGAATGTCCGCCGCGGCGTAGGGGAACTCGAGCCGGACGATGCCGAAGGGCGCACGGACATCGAGGCCGTCGGGGTCGACGCCGACGCATGATGCGTCGTCAAGATCGATGCCGGCGATGCCACGGGCGGCGCGGGCGAGCTGGGCGCGATCGGCGTTGGCGGCGCGGATGAGGCGGAACTCGGCGGTGCCGAGGCCGTTGGGCACGGTGAGGGCGGATTCATCCATGCAAGACTCGCTGGCGTCGTGTGCACTCTTGATACCGAGGACGCGGGAGGCTGTCCAGACTGCGGAGGCGGGGGCGATGCCGTGATAGACGGACCATCGATCGACGGCTTCGCAGCCCTCGGGACGCTCGATTCGCGAGGGGATGACGAGTGCGGTGGCGTCGCAGTCGGTCTGGGAGGGGAGGTGGAGGGTGAACTCGGGGTGGGTCGCCGCGGCGGCTTCGACCGGCATGACGATCCGGCCGTCGGTGCGGTCGATGACGAGGCTGACAGGCGCGGTGCGGTCACCGAAGGCGAGGGTGGCGTCGCGGAAGCGACGCAGGAGGCGCAGGCACCAGACGGCGGGGGCATCGTCATTCATTTGGCTTGATTGTGTGTGGGGCCGGCGGGATGTTCCACCGGGATTTGGAACGAGTTGCGGGCCAAAACGAGCACGGGGCCGGCCCTATGGGCCGACCCCGGTGTGCTTCGAGTGGTGCTTCAAGGGGGCCGGAGCGACGCGCTCCAAAAGGCCCCGTTCCGCGATTCAGTGTGCCGCTTGCGCGACGGTTATGGACGAAAACAGTGAGTGTGTAGACGTTGTAGAGGATGGGACTCGAACGCTGAGGCTTGTGGCCTTAGCGACGGGCCTTCTTCGCAGCCTTCTTCTTACCGGTCTTCTTCGCAGCCTTCTTCTTTGCCTTCTTAGCCATGATGATCTCCTCGGGCTCCGTGCGGAGCGTTGAAAGACTCGAGCGGCTCTGAAGCACCACTTTGCTGTCGTGCGCCGCCGAATGGGACAACCGACTATCGGAATGAACAAGCCCTGTGCTTGAGCAATCCTTGCGCACGATACACTGCTTGCGCAGGAGAAAGCAAGTCGATGGTCAAGTCATCCACATCATTGATTGTTCATGGAGCGGCTGGTCGGATGGGCGCGCGCATCGTTGCGCTGGGGTTGATCGACCCTGAAGTGCGCATCACACGCGCGCTCACGCACGCGGGCTCGGCGCTGCTTGGCGCGGAGTCCGGCGCGCCGGGTGTGCGGATCTCGATTACGCCGAGCCCGTCAGAAATCGCTGATTTTCAGGGCGTTTTGATCGATTTCTCGTCTGACGCGGGCGCTGCGCACGCGGCGGCGCTGGCCCGCGCATCGCGATGCGCGCTGCTGGTCGGGACGACGGGGCTGAGCGAACAGACGCTCGCCGCGCTCCGCGAGACGGCCGCAGTGTGCCCGGTGTTGATCGCTCCGAACACTTCGCTGGGTGTCGCGGTGGCATCGAAAATTGTTTTTGAACTTGCTCGCGCTCTCGGACCTGGCTTTGAATGCTCGATCGTGGAAGCGCATCACAGCCGCAAGAAGGATGCGCCCTCTGGCACCGCGCTTCGGCTTGCCCGCGCGGTGCGCAGCGCGGGGCACGAACTGCGCGATGATCAGGTCGTGTCGATGCGCGGGGGCGATGTGATTGGTGAGCACACGGTGCGCTTCGCGGGGCCGGGTGAGTACGTCGAACTCACGCATCGCGCGACGACGCGCGACCTGTTTGCGATGGGTGCGATCCGCGCGGCGAAGTGGTTATCCACGCAGCGTCCGGGTTGGTACACCATCGAAGACACGCTCGGGATCGCGTCGTGATGTCGTGAAGATCGTGAAAGATCGCCACACGATCGCAGTGGCCACGTATGGCCACTCGTGTGCGCGGACTACTTCCACGCCGCGATTTGTGTGCGTGCAGCGGGTGTTGCAAGCCAACCCATGAGTAGTCCCGGCAGCAGCACTTCCCATGCGAACACGGCGAGCGCAAGCACACCTGCGCCCTCGCTGGATGAGCCTCCGGGTGCGACTTGTTTGGCAGTGGCGTACACCAGCACGGCGGCTGCGCAGGCAAAGACAATCTTTGCCACACCCCACGAATGGGCGAGTCGAATGCTCCACCGGCGCTGCAGCATGAAGCCCACACCGGTGACGATGAGCATGATGCCGAAGACAAACGCGAGGGTTGTCGCGCTCCAGCCCAAAGTTTTCCACAATGCACTGGTCGCGGGGGCGGGGTTTGTTGAGCTGAAAGGTCTGCTGAAGTGGCGCGTGACCAGTCCGATCATCGTGATTGGTCCGATGATCGCCTGCAGCGCGCCTGCGCCGGCGAGGATCAACCCCGTGACCAGCGGCCAAATGGGATAGTCAGGGTCTTGCGGGCCAAAGAGCACCGGGTTGACCGCGGTGGCAGCGGGCGCGGCGGGAACCGAGGTTGGTTTGGATGCCGCAGCGACGATCGCGAGGTCGGAATCTTCCTTGCGCTTCTGCTCAGCGATGACCGTGAGGCGGTCGTAGTAGGTTTGCCCGGGGGTTATCGGGGGTGGAGCGAGCCGCGCAGCGCTTGAGTCCGAGCCTGATCCCGAACCGGATACTGGAGCATTGACCGCGCCGTCCTGTATCCGGAGAAGTCGATCAAACAGCGCCTGCCTTCCTCTTGCGACCATCGTGCCGCCTTGGTACGCGCTGGCGATCGCCGCGAGGAAGTGCGCCGGGGACTTGTGGCGGAACATCGGCGACTTGTTGAGCGCACGCTCGATCGCCTCGCCGAGCGGAGCCGAGATGCCGCGGGCGAGCAGGCGATCGACGGGCGGCGCTTCGTTGGCGTGGCGGTTGCGGACCTCCTCAAGTGAGCCTGGGAACGGGGCTTCGCCGAGCAGGAGCTCAAAGGCGGTGACGCCCAGCGCGTAGACGTCCGATTTGGCGGAGATCTGGCCTTCGAACATCTCCGGGGCCATATAGGCGGGGGTTCCTGCGATGCTTGCGCCGCCCTCCCGCATCACACCGGGGCGTGCAGAGAGCTCGCGCGAGAGGCCGAAATCCGTGACAAAGGCGTTGCCCTCGCGGTCGACGAGGATGTTTGAGGGCTTGATGTCGCGGTGGATGCGCTGCTGCTCGTGCAGGTGGCCGACGGCGTTGCAGACATCGGTCATAACCGCGAGCAACTCGTGCGGGGTGAGCGGATCGGTCTTGCGGATGAGGGAGGAGAGCGAAGGGCCGTCCACATACTCCATGACCAGGAAGGGAATCGCCTCCACGGTCGCGGCGTGGAGGATGTTGGTGAGGTTTCCGTGGCGGAGCGCGGCGGCGGCGCGTGCACCTTCAAGAAAGGCGAGCAGGCGCGGATCATCAGGCCCCTGCACGGTCTGAAGCAGGAACTTCACGGCGACGCGGCGGTGGAGAAGCTCATCGGTGCCGAGCCAGACGACGCCCATTGCGCCCTGGCCGATCTGCCGCTCAAGACGTACGGAGCCAACTTGGCGTGGGATGGTGACCATCTGCCCCGGCTCGCCGAAGGCGAGGTCGGTGGTGCGTGTGAGCGAGATGGTTTCCTGGGTGTTCATGAGCGGCGGAGCAAGGCAGGCCACAGATCAGCACGGATAATGACGGATGAAGAGAGGATGTAGGGGAGAAGGCGGGGAGAGAAGCAGAATGAGTGCGATGACTGTTCGTTCGGAGTTGGTGAGGGAAGATTGCAGATGTCGCTGACAGTGCATGAGTATGCACTGAAGAGTCTACCAGTGCATGCGGGCGACGCCGCGGCAATGGGAGCGGAGGAATCATCGAGTCGGGGATTCCGCACGATCGCCTACGCTCCGCAACGTGACAACGACCGCAAGCGATCCGACCAAGACCCAGACAAGCCCGGGGCTTTCGCCGTTCATGGGCGTGATCACGATTGTGCTGACGCTCATCGGATGGTCGAGCGTTCCGCTGTTCATCAAGCACTTCGCCGAGTCGATTGATCTGTGGACTTCCAACGGGTGGCGATACGGGTTCAGCGCGTTTCTGTGGATGCCGGTGGTGCTCTGGGGTTTGTATCGCGGCGGGATGCCGGCGGGGATCTGGCGGAAGTCGCTGGTGCCGTCGGTAATGAACGCGATCGGGCAGGTGGCGTTCGCGTGGTCGTTCTACAAGATTGATCCGGCGACGGCGACGTTCGGACTGCGCACCCAAATCATCTTCGTGGCGATCGGGGCGTATCTGCTGTTCCCGTCGGAGCGGCGACTGCTGCGCGATCCGCGGATGTGGGCGGGGATGGGGATGGTCGCGATTGGTGTGGGCGGGACGATTTACTTCGGGCATGGGCTGCCGCGGGGCGATCAGGCGATGGGGGTGTTGCTGGCGATTGGCAGCGGGATGTGCTTCGCGGCGTACGGGCTCGCGGTGCGGCACTACATGCACGGGTATCACCCGGTGACAGCGTTTGCGGTGATCTCGCAGTACACCGCAGGGGTGATGGTGCTGCTGATGCTGGCGCTGGGTGAGGAGCGCGGGCTGACGGTGCTGAACCTGCCGACGAACCAGATCGTGCTGCTGCTGGCATCATCGATCATCGGGATCGCGCTGGGGCACGTGTTCTACTACATCTCGATCGCGCGGCTGGGGGTGGCGGTGTCGAGCGGGGTGATCCAGCTCCAGCCGTTCATGGTGAGCCTGGGGCAGACCGCGCTGGGGTGGCAGTCGCTGTCGATGATGCAGTGGGGGAGCGGGCTGGTGGCGGTGGCGGGCGCGATCGTGATGCTGGCGGTGCAGTGGCTGCTCACGCGGGGGGATGCGAAGCGGGCGAAGCTGGCGATGTGCCCGGAGTGCGGGTACTCGCGTGCGGGCTTGCCGCCGGGCGCGAAGTGTCCGGAGTGTGGGCATGCACCGGCGGCGGGTGGGGAGATGGTGGTGCCGGAGGAGACAGCGGCGGTGGTGGAGGGTGGCGCGCTCGATGCGATGCCCGCGGCCGTCGCGGGGGGAAAGGGCAAATCGCAGATGAGCAAATGAAGGTGGGGAGGGGAAGCGACGAAGCGACGAAGCGACGAAGAGACGAAGAGACGAAGGGGTGAGGCGGTGAAGAGTGTGGGACTTGGGGCTTTGCGGATGTGCAGCTGTCGCGGCTACGCTGCGGCATGGACATGACCCCTCAACGCTGGATCAACACCAACGCGTATCTGCGCGAGGTGTTCGGGAAGCAGGATGCGGTGCTGGAGGGCCTGATGCCCGCGGCGGCCCAAGCGGGGATTCCGTCGATCGCGGTGTCGGCGGATGTCGGGCGGCTGCTGAACATCCTGGTGCAGATGGCCACGACGCGGCCGGGCGCGACGGGGCGTGTGGTGGAGCTCGGCACGCTCGCAGGGTACTCGGGCATCTGGCTGGCGCGGGGGTTGCCGCCGGGTGGCAGACTGATCACGGTCGAGCCGGAGGCGAAGCACGCGGATTTCAGTCAGCGGATGTTCGCCGCGGCGGGGGTTGCGGAGCGGGTGGAGGTCCGGCGGACGACCGGGATCGCCGCGCTGGAGCAGATCGGGCGCGAGGTCGGGCCGGGGGGCGTTGACGTCGTGTTCTTCGATGCGATCAAGACGGAGTATCCGGAGTAATTCCGGCTGGCGAGACCGCTGATTGGCCGCGGCGGGCTGCTGATCGCGGACAACGTGCTGGGGTCGAGCTTCTGGATTGATGACCCGGTGGGTTCGAGCGAGACGCGGGATGCGGTCGATCGGTTCAACCGGATTGTCGCCGCGGATCAGGACTTCGATACGGTGGCGGTGGCGGCGCGGGAAGGGGTCATGGTGGCAAGGAGGAAGTGAGCGGGTGAAGATTGCAATGGAGATCTGATCCCACTTCCCACTTCCCACGACTTCCGCTACAACCAGTTTCAGTCCTTCCGCATGCGGCTTAACGAGCGCATCTTCGGCGCGGGCAGGCCGGAGGGTGAGGGCGGCGGGGGCAGTGCCCCCATGGACAACGCTTGATAGCCGTGTTAGTCTGTTGGCGTCGTTGTGCTACGTCCTCGTTAGGTGATTGCATAACCGTACGGGAGATGTGCCTCATGCTAGCGAAGAAACTCAGGTTTTACACTGGACTTTGGTTCGCGCTCCTCGGAACGCTCATGTTGGTTAGTCCAGAGCAATTGGCGTGTGCACAGGACGATCCAGGGTGCTGCGACAGTACACCCGACGTTACTGTCGTGTTTGAAGTAGTTGCCGAAGTCCTGATGCCCGTGGAACAAGCCCCCGCCCCTCCCGCGGACCTCTACCAGCTGATCGTTGTATTGACCAGCCAGCCGGTCCCCGCGCAGTGGGTGGATTCTGGGTGCCAGGTGGCCGTTGCCGCAACTCCTCTCTGCACATTGGGGTGCATTGGAGTGTGATCCATGTCTTCCGAGCAACTGATGCGGTACGTGGGCGGAATCAGTCTCATCGTCATCCCAGTCTTTGGATATGGGATCACCCATTGGCGTCTGGGACGGAAGCGACCTCAGGTTCCTGGCAGCGTTCCGTATCCCCCGGACTTCAGTTCGATTCCCGGATTGCCGCGGGCTGCCCAGCGGTTCTTCACGAAGTGCGCTCTGATATTCAAGTGGTGGATGTTGATCCCAAGCATTGTTTGTGGGATTGTTTTGTTGATTGACGCGATCATGCACACCGGGTGAAACGCGGAGGTGTGGATGTCAATATCGGTAACCGTGAAGGCGGCGGGTGGCAGCGGCGCGACTACAAGCGGACAGAGGGGTAAGCGATTCGCGCCGCGAACCCCGCGGGTCATTGTCGCGTCCGGCACTCATCCAGGAACTCCACGCCGCGGCGAAGGTGCGGGATGACGATCGACCCGCCGACGATCAGGGCGACATCGAGCGCTTCCCAGATCTGCCGGTCGGTGCAGCCCGCGGCTACGCATTGGTCGATGTGGTAGGCGATGCAGTCGTCGCAGCGGAGAACGGCCGAAGCTGTGAGGCCGAGCAGTTCCTTGGTCTGTTTGTTGAGTCCGCCCTCGGTCGCGGTGTCGCGGTAGGACTGGTCATCGAGCGCGAAGAACCGCTTGGTGACGAGCGTCGAGCCGCCGCCCTGACCTTCCGGCTTCCCGGCACCGAGGATGCGGTCGTTGAGGCGGGTTCGGAACGCGTGGAACTGGTCGTATCGTGACATGATGTCTCACTTTACCACGGCTCTGGTGCGGTGGGGGTGGGCAGGTCCGCGGCGGTGCGGGCGCGGGATGAAGGTTGCCACTATCCTTGCGGCATGGTCCGTGCCGCTGACCCCATCCTTGCCCGTGAAGCCGCGACCAACATCGTGCGGCGGCTGCGCGAGGCGGGGCATGTGGCGTACTTTGCCGGCGGGTGTGTCCGCGATGAACTGCTGAGCCTGCGGCCGACCGACTTTGATGTCGCGACGGATGCGGTGCCGGCGCGAGTGCGCGAGCTCTTTCCACGAACAGCCGAGGTTGGAGCGGCGTTCGGCGTGGTGCTGGTGTACGAGCAGGTGGCATCGGAGAAAGCGGTCATCGAGGTCGCGACGTTCCGGTCGGATGGGCCGTACACCGATGCGCGGCGGCCGGACACGGTGCATTTCTCAACGCCGGAGGAGGATGCAAAGCGGCGGGACTTCACGATCAACGCGCTTTTTCTGGATCCGCTGCTTTCACCGGGGGAGCCGGGCCGGGTGATCGACTATGTCGGCGGGCAGGCGGACCTGGCAGCGCGGGTGATCCGCGCGGTGGGCGAGCCGGACAAGCGGCTGGCAGAGGATCACCTGCGCGCGCTGCGGGCGGTGCGGTTTGCGGCGAGGCTGGGATTCATGATTGAGGCGGGGACGGCCGCGGCGATCTCGCGGCAGGCTTCCGAGCTTCGCGGAGTCTCGCGCGAGCGGATCGGCGAAGAGATGCGGCGGATGCTGCTGCACCCAGGGGTGCAGGTTCGCGCTGCGGCGATCCGGCTGATGGAGGCGCTGGGGCTGGATGCCCCGGTGCTGAACGAAGGGGCAAGGGGCCCGAGTGATCTGTCACTCGTGGAAAGGCTGGATGGAGACCACCTACAACTGGGGACAGTGCTTGCAGGCTGGTGTGTAGAAAGGATGGGCGCGGCTTCGACTGGTTTGGAAGATCACCACATAAAGGGGATAAGTTCGGCGTGGAGGCGGGCACTGTGTCTGAGCAACGAAGAGAGCGGGCAGTTCTCGGACGCTCTGGAGATCCACGCGGCGTTGATCCGGCGGTGGGCTGGGATGGGCGTGGCGGCACGGAAGCGAACCGTGATGCGGGATATGTTCGGTGAAGCTTTGGCCGTGCTAGGGGCAGTTGAAGCCGCCGCGGCTGGCCGTATCACTGGTGATGTCAAGACTTTAGAGGCGGATGGGGTGGGTGTGTCGCCCACGCCGTTGATCACGGGGGAAGATCTGATCGCCGCGGGGTTTGCCCCCGGGCCGTTGTTCAAGCGGGTGCTGGAAGAGGTGATGGATGCGCAGCTGGAGGGTCGGGTGCGGGACCGGGCGGGGGCAATGGAACTTGCGGGGAAGCTGTGCGTCTAAAGTGGTACGGGTGATTTCGGGGAGAAGCCGACTGGCGCATCATCGGCAGGGGCCGGGAGCGGCAGGCGGCCTGAAGTGGCGATAGATGGCCGCGAGGCCGGTGATGAAACCGCGAGCAAGTGGAGTGCGACGAATGAAGACGAGTCACATGTTGCTGGGAATGGCCGCGGCGGGCCTGTTGGCGCTGGGGATGGGCGTGCCGATGGCGGCGGCTCAATCCGGCAGCAAGCCGGCCGAGAAGGCGGAGGCCGCGAAGCCCGCGTCGAAGGACATCATCGTCTTCAAGTCCGGCAAGCAAGTGGAGTGCGAGATTATTGAAGAGACGGACACCACCGTGAAGGTCAAGGTCTCTATCGCGGGGATGAGCGCGGAGACAGTGTATCAGAAGAGCGAGATTCTGACGATTCAGAAGGGAGCGGGCGCGCCGCTGGATGGCTCGGCCAAGCCCGCCGCGACCAAGGGGACGACCAAGCCTGATGCGAAGAAGGACGTGCCGTCCGAGGATGGCGCGCCGACGGTGTACGTTGTGCGATGCACGGGTGAGTTTGGCCGCGAAGTATGCGCGACTTCGATTTCGCGCGTTGTCGATGACATCAAGAAGCACCAGCCCGATGTGATGGTGATGGAGTTCAATCACCCGTTCTCGCAGTATGGGGAGGAGACCCCGGACTTCCTGTTTGATCCGGGCTCGTTTGATCAACTGGAGATTGCGCGGCAGATCAGCACGCTGATCACCGACCGCATCCGCGACGATGCGGAGTGGACCAAGAAGCCCCGGCTGGTGGGATACATCAAGAAGGCGCTTGGTGCGGCGAGCTTCCTGCCGTTTGTGTGCCCGGAGATCTACTTCGCCCCCGACGCCCTGCACGGGGGCATAGGCGGTTTGGAGCACATGTTTGACGGCGTGGGGGACAAGGTCGCTCAGGAGAAGCAGTATTCGCTGCGGATGAAGCGGGCCGAGGGAATCGCGGAGAAGGGCGGGCACGAGCCGCGGGTCGTGCGCGCGATGTCCCGAATCGACTATGTGCTCTCGTACCGCCTGGTCGGTGGGCGGGTGGAGTTTCTGGAGCGGATGCCCGAGTCCGCCGACGAGTGGCTGCTGACCGACGACGGGGAGAGTGAGCGTCGGGACCAGGTGGAGGACATGATCCGCTACAAGGGCAACGACGTCCTGACGCTGGATTCCCGCACGGCGGAGCAGATCGGCTTCTCGAAGGGAACTGTTGCCGATCTGCGCGAGCTGATGTATGCCCTTGGCTACACCCGCGACTACGTTGAGGTGAAGGGTCGGAGCGACGACATCATCAAGGGCTGGGGCGAAGAGGTGAACAAGGGCGAGAGCAACCTGCGCCGCCTGGCCGATCAGTATGCGAATGTTGAGGTGCGGGCTCCGGGCCAGTATCGTGAGCGGACGGCGGCTCGCAGCCAGCGGAAGTCCGTGCTCCGCGAGATGCGTGGCATCTTCAATCGTTACCGCGAGTCGCTGAACCCTCGCCGGATTCCCCAGTTGGACGTCCAAGCCATCGATGTCACCATCGACCAGATAGATCAGCAGCAGCGTCTTGATGGCCCTCCGTGAGGTTGGCCTGGCGCGAATCGCAGCGGACACATCCGGTATTTCAGAAGTTCATTCAACGATCCAAAGAGGAAACCATGCCCCGGATCCGTAACACCATCAAGTCCCTGATGCTCGCGCTGGTTGGCGCGTGCACGCTGCTCGCCGCGACGACGAGCGCACTGGCCGACAAGCTGCACCTGAAGGACGGTCGGGTCCTTGAGGGTGAAATCATCCGAGAGGGTGAAGGCTTCGTGTACTTCAAGGTGAAGGTCGGCTCGATCGAGCAAGAGCAGTTCTTCATGACCGATCAGATCGTCAAGATCGAGAGGGACACGGAAGCCGCGCCGGCGAAGACAGGCACGGAGACCGCCTCCAAGTCGTCGTCTTCGGCGAGCAAGGCCCCCGCGGCGGACGGCGTGCGCCGGATAGCCATCATGAACTTCGGTCCGCCGAGTTCGTGGCAGAATGAGATCGACACCACCGTCGGCATTCAGATCAGCGCGGACGCGTGGAAGCGCGCGGTGCCGCTGCTTGAGAAGGATGGCGTTACAGATGTGGTCGTGCGCATCAACTCCGGCGGGGGTCTGCTGCTGGAGTTGCAGCGGTTCATGGATGTCTATGAAAAAGAGTACAAGCCCAAGTTTCGCACGGTGGCGTGGATCGAGTCGGCGATCTCCGCCGCAGCGATGAGCCCGTGGGTTCTGGAGGAGTTTTACTTTCTGCCCGAGGGCAATATCGGGGCGTGCACAGGGTTCTCCGGCCGGCTCAACGCGATCAAGGGGCCGCAGCTGGAGATGGTGCTGTACCAGATGGAGGAAGCCTCGCGCAAGGGCAAGAAGGATCCGAAAATCATGCGGGCGATGCAGATCCAGGAGCCGCTGAGCGCGACGATCGATGAGCGGACCGGTCAGGTGACCTGGTTTCAGGATGTCACTAGCGGCGATCACCTAGTCAATCCCGTCGGCCAGGTGCTGACCATCACCGCCAACGAGGCGGTGAAGCTCAAGCTCGGCAAGGCCGTGGTGGCGACACCCGATGAGCTCGCCCGCGCCATGGGCTACCAGGAGTATGTCTGGGCGGGCAATGAAGCGATCGCGTTTGTCGACAAGAACATGCGCGACAACGACAAGGCCGACAAGAACTGGCAGGTGACCGCGGAGAAGTATCAGCGGACTGTCGGTGTGGCCGCGCAGATCCAGGATCGCCAGCGTCGTGGCGCCGAGGTGGGCATTGCCCGTCGGCATCTGGCCGAGCTGAAGCGGCTATTCAGCGGCAACCCGAACTTCGCGCTGATGTACGGGACCGATGAAGAGTGGTTCCGGGAGCAGGAAGAGCTGCTCAAGCGGCTGATGCGCTGATCGCCGCGGCAGGATGCAAAGCACAACACCATGAAGGCCCGGCCGGGTTCGGTCGGGCCTCCTTGCTTTTTGGGAGTTTCGCGCTGGCCGCGGGGCCCCGGGGTCAGTACGCTCCGCACATGATCACAGCCGAGAAGTTCCTGACCAAGTCGTTTGATGGGACGGTCTATACGGGAATCGAGCCGTTCCTTGCCGATCTTCTGGCCCGGGATGTGGCATCAAGGCAGGAGCTGGAGCGGTGGATCGTGGATCGCTCGGAGCTGGATGCGGCGTGCGCGGAGTCCCGTGCGGAGCTGTACATCGCGACGTCGTGCGACACCGAGAACAAGGAAGTCGAGGCGGCGTTTGGCCGGTACCTCGAGCAGGTTGCGCCGAAGCTTCAGCAGGCGGAGTTTGATCTGGATTCCAAGCTGGTCGCGCTGGCTGATAAGTTTCCGCTGGATCATTATCGATACGACGTGATGCTGCGGAGCAAGCGGGCGCAGGTTGCGATCTTTCGCGAGCAGAACGTGCCGCTGCACACCGAGCTGTCGAAGCTGTCGCAGCAGTTCGGCAAGATCGCCGGGGCGCAGACGGTGCACTTTGATGGGCAGGAGCGGACGCTGCCGCAGATGAAGGAGTTTGAGCTCTCGACGGATCGCGCCGTGCGGGAACGGGCGTGGCGGGCGACGATTGCGCGGCGGCTTGCCGACAAACCGCAGCTCGATGCGCTCTACAGCAAGATGGTGTCGCTGCGGGATGAAGTTGCTCGCAACGCGGGGTTTGTGACCGATGCCGACTCGGGGGCGTATGTGAAGTATGCCTTCAGCGAGAAGAACCGGTTTGATTACACGCCGGGGGATTGCCGCGAGTTCTGGCGGGCGGTGGAACGGCACGTGGTGCCGTTCATCCGTCGGCGGAGCGAATCGCGCCGAGTGCAGCTGGGTGTGCAGACGCTTCGGCCGTGGGACCTGGCGGTCGATGTGCAGGGTCGCGAACGTCTGAGGCCCTTTGAGGGGGGTGCAGACCTTGTGGCCAAGTCGATGGCGACGATGAAGTCGCTGGACCCGCGCCTTGCGGAGATGCTCGGACGGATGACCGGCGGCGCAACGGCCGGCGCGAAGGATTGCAAGACCGAGTTCCTGGATCTGGATTCCAGGCGTGGCAAGCGACCCGGTGGGTATCAGTACATGCGGGACCGGACGCGGCGGCCGTTCATCTTCATGAACGCGGCGGGGCTGCATGACGATGCGATGACGATGCTGCACGAGGCGGGGCACGCGTTCCACTCGATGCTCTGCACCGATGAGCCGATCGTGGACTACCGGCACTCGCCCATCGAGTTCGCGGAAGTGGCGAGCATGTCGATGGAGCACCTGAGCATGCCGCACTGGGGCGCTCCGGGCGCGTTCTACTCGCGCGAGGAGGAGTTGCGGCGTGCGCGGCACGAGCACATCGAGGATGCGGTGACGCTGCTGGCGTGGATCGCGACGATCGACGCGTTTCAGCACTGGGTGTACGCCAACCCGGCGCACTCGGATCAGCAGCGTTGTGCGCACTGGCTGGAGCTGGAGACAAGGTTCGGCCGCGGCGTGTCGTGGGAGGGGCTGGAAACCGAGCGCATGTGGTGGTGGCAGCGACAGAGCCACCTGTACAGCAACCCGATGTACTACATCGAGTATGGGATCGCGCAGTTGGGCGCGCTGCAGTTGTGGCAGAGTTCCAAGGTCCGCGGGGAGAAGGCCGCGGTTGATGCGTACATGCGGGCGCTGACCCTGGGCGGGAGCCGGCCCCTGCCGGAACTGTTCAAGGCCGCGGACCTGCACTTTGATTTCGGAGAGGCGACGGTGGCGCGGGTGATGGAGGCGGTGGAGGGGGAGTTGGCAGCGTGAGGCAATGAAGGCAGGTACGCAGAGAGCAGATCAAGAGAGATAGGGGATCTGGCCTTTGAACCCTCTGCGTCGCTCACGTGCTTCCGCATGAACTCTGCGGACGGCTTCAAAACAAAAAAAGCCCGGCCATGCGGGCCGGGCTCTTTGTGTGATTCAGTTACTGGGCGGACTCAGTCCTTCTTCTTCTTGCTCGCCTTCTTGGCGGGTTCCGCGGCGGGCTCGGCCGCGCCCTCGGCGGGAGCGGCCTCGACCTTGGGGGCCCAGCCGGTCTTGGGCTTCTCGAGGAGGTCGACCTTGGGGCCGCGCTCGCGAGCCGGGCGCTCGGGCCGATCGCCGCGGTCGCCCTTGCCGGCCTTGGACTTGTCGACGAGTTCACCCTCGGAGTCGAAGTCCATCTCTTCCTTCTCATCCAGCTCGAGCTTGCGGTCGGCCATAACCCAGAGCTTGATGTTGGTCTCAAGCTCGGTCTCGAACTTGACGTGGACGGTGTACGTGTCGACGCGCTTGATGGCCTCGTTGAGGCGGATGTCGCGCGGCCGGACGTTGTTGAAACCGGCGGCGTTGAGGGCCGCGGCGATCTCCTGCTGGGTGACACCGGCATAGAGAATGCCCTGATCGTTGCATGCGCGCTCGAGGTGCAGCTCGTAGCTGCTGAGCTTCTCAATGGTGGTGACGCGGAGCTGGCGCTGCTCGGCCAGGAGGCGCTCGGCGTCGGCGCGCTTGGCCTGCAGGCTCTTGATCAGATCGTCGCTGGGCTCGGTGGCGAGTTCGCGGGGGAGGAGGAAGTTGCGGGCGTAGCCGATGCGAACCTTGACGACATCGCCGACGATGCCCAGATTTTCGACGTTTTCGGTGAGGAGGAGTTCGATGCTGCGTGCCATGATTCGCTGTCCTTTCCCGGGGATTCCGGGGAGAGTTCAGGAGCGGCGGCGGGTCACACGACCCGGCGACGCCCCAGCGGTGAAATGAAAAGGCAGTTCTGAGTCCTGAGTGCTGCGTCCTTCGATCAGGACTCAGGACTTCAGCACTCAGTAAGGATGATCAGAACGGGATGTCGTCTTCCTGAATGGGTTCGTAGCCGGAGTCTGCGGGGGGTGCCGCGGCGGAGGATTGGGGACGACCGCCGCCCGCGTCAGCGCCACGGGGCGCACCCGAGGAACGCGGTGCGTTGCCGCTGTCGTAGCCACCGCCGCCGGGTGCGCCGCCGCCCCCGCCGCCGCCCTTGGATTCGACGAACTCAAAGGTCTCGACGATGACCTTGAGCTTGGAGCGGTTGGAGCCGTCGGTCTTGTCCTTCCACTGATCGAGCTTGAGCCGGCCTTCGATGAAGATCGGCTTGCCCTTGGCGAAGAACTTGGCGATGTTCTCGGCGGTCTTGCCGAAGGCTTCGCAATCGACGAAGGTGACTTCCTCGCGCAGCTCACCGCTGGCGGAGTCGCGCCACTTGCGGTTGACGGCGATGCCGATCTGGGCGACCGAGCTCTGCGAGGGGAGTGTGCGCACCTCGATGTCGCGGGTGATGTTGCCCATCAGCAGGACTTTGTTGTAACTACCCATCGCGGAACCTCCGGTGAACAGGGCGGGTGGGGGACGGCCCCCGGCTCGGACACGTTCGGATTATATTCGCATATTGACACCGAGGTGTCAAACCTCTTCGTCGGCATCGACGGGGACAACCGGGACCTCGGTGACGGTGACGGGGACGGCGCTGGGCTGGGTCGCGCGGAGCTTGGCCTCGGCCTCGAGGTCCTTCATTGCGTCGGCGGCCTTCATCTCGTCCTGGGAGAGGTGATCGGCTGTGGTGAGCAGGACCCGCATGATCTGCTCGTTGAGGTTGCAGGCACGTTCGATCTGCCCGATGTTGACCGTGGGCGCGGAGAAGTAGGTCAGGATGTAGAGGGCGCGCTTCTGCTTGTCGATCTCGTAGGCCAAGCGGCGTTCATCCCACTTCTTCATGGCGATGATCTGGCCGCCGGCCTTCTCGATCATCTGGCGGATGAAGGTGAGGATCTCAGGGAGCTGGGCGGAGGCGCCCTGGCCGATGAGGATCATCGCCTCGTAGTTGCCAATACGCTGGTCCATGGTGGGGAGAGTGATGGCCATTGCAGAGTTACCTTTCGTCGGATTTCGCCACGGAGGGCGGGGTGTGTTGCGGGGCCGGCCGCGGCTGCGGCGGCGAGGACGGAGGGGAAACGGACGCGGGGCCGTCCTTGGTGTTGAAACGATTCATCGCGGGTGTGAGTCCTTCGGCGGCGAAGATCTCGGCGGCATCGGCGGCTTTGTCGAGCGCGGGCTCGAGCAGCGCGAGCTGCTCGGGCGTGAAGCGGCCAAGGACATGGTCCTCGAGCTTCATCATGGGGGGGCAGGCGTCGACGCCGATGCGGAGGCGGGGGTAGTCCGGCGTGCCGAGGGCGCGCTGGATATCGGCCAGGCCGTTGTGCCCGCCCGCGCCGCCGGTCGCACGGAGACGGATCGCGCCCGCGGGGAGCGCGACATCGTCAACGAGGACAAGGAGGTCGCTGACAGGATTGAGCTTGAAGAAACCCAGGGCCTGGGCGACGCTGCGCCCGGAGAGGTTCATGTAGGTGATGGGCTTGAGCAGCAGGCAGCGAATCGATCGGATGTTGGCCTCGACGCACAGGGCGTCGAACCGCGCCCGCGGGGTTTCCGCGGGCGCGTGTCGCCTGTGCAGACGATCGACCGCCAGGAAGCCCGCGTTGTGGCGGGTCTTCTCGTAGGCCGATCCGGGGTTGCCGAGTCCGACGATGAGCTTCATGGTTGCGAAGGCCTATGCGTAGAAGCGCGATGAGTGAGTGGGGGGGTGAGGTTAAGGATTACTTCTTGCCGCCGGGCTTGGCGCCTCCGGCCGGGGCTGCGCCCTTGGCCGGGGCCGCGCCCTTGGCCGGGGCCGCGCCCTTGGCCGGAGCGGCACCCTTGGCTGGCGCTGCGCCCTTGCCGGCGGCCGCGCCGCCCTTGGCGTCGTCCTTCTTGGCGGTGAGCACTTCGGGGTTGGCGCCACCCTCGGCGGCGACAGTCGTGGCCTCGGCGACCTTGAGCTCGACGCCCATGACGATCTGCGCGACGACGCCGTGCGTGTCGGAGATCAGCTTCATGTCTTCCTTGGGGAGCTTGACGTCGCCGGAGGTGATGATGTGCCCCAGCTCAAGGCCGGAGATGTCGACATCGATATGGCCCGGGATGTCCGCCACGCGGCACTCAATCTCGATCTCGGTGACGGGGTGCATGAGCAGGTTGCCCGCGATCTTAAGGCCGATGGGATCGCCCACGAGGCTGACGTGCACGCGGGTGTGGATGCGCTCGTTGAGATCGACGCGGGCGAAGTCGCAGTGGACGACGCGGGTGCCCATGAAGTCGAACTGGACATCCTTGAGCAGAACCATCTGCTTCTCATCGGCCTCGCTGGTGCCGGGGAAGTCGAGACGGAAGACCTTTTCGCCCTTGTGGATCAGGCCCAGCGCCTTGTGCGAGTCGAGGACGATCGGCAGCGGGTCGCGGCCGTGGCCATAGACAATCGCGGGAAGCTTGCCGCCCTTGCGGTAGCGTTCGGAGTAACGGGAGCCGACGCGCTCGCGCTTCTCGGCATTCAACAGTGGAGACTTGTCTTGCATGGTGTGTATCCCTGATACGTATTGGTGCGTGTTGTTGTCTGTTACTTGGATGCTGGATGAATGAACGGCTAGCGCTTTGCTCCCGCCGTGTTGCGGAACAGCGCGCTGATCGACATGTTGTGGTGGATGCGGTGGATGGCCTCGCCGAGCAGCTCAGATACGCAGAGCTCGACGTAGCGGTCGCGGATGGGTTCGATACGGTCGCCCGAGGGAATCGTGTTGGTGCAGACAAGGCGGGTGATGGGGCTGGCGGCGATGCGCTGCATCGCCAGGCCGACGAGCACGGGGTGCGTGGCCGCGGCGATCACCTTCTTGGCGCCCTGATCGAGCACCACTTTTGCCGCCTCGCAGATGGTGCCCGCGGTGGAGATCATGTCGTCGTACATCAGGACGGTCTTGTTCTTCACCGAGCCGATGAGGTGGCCGGTGGTGACATCTGACCCGCTGACGCGCCGCTTGTTGATGATGGCCAGATCGCCGCCGAGCAGGTTGGCGAAGGCCTCGGCGACCTTGACGTTGCCGACATCGGGGCTGACGAGGCAGAGGTCGCCCAGCTCTTCACGGATCGAAGTGAAGTACTTGTGGAAGACCTTGGTCGCCGAGAGGTGATCGACGGGGATATCGAAGAAGCCCTGGATCTGCGCGGCGTGCAGGTCCATCGCCAGGACGCGCTCCGCGCCCGCGGCGGTGATGAGGTTGGCGACGAGCTTGGCGGTGATGGGCACGCGGCCCTCATCCTTGCGGTCCTGCCGCGCATAGCCGAAGTACGGCGTGACAACGGTGATGCGCTTGGCCGAGGCGCGGCGGAGGCAATCGATGAAAACCAGCAGCTCCATCAGGTTGTCGTTGACGGGCGCGCCAGTGGAGAGGACGACGAAGCAATCGCGGCCGCGGACATCTTCATCGAGCTTGACGATGAGTTCGCCATCCGGGAAGGATTCGGTGCGTGCGGCGCCGAGGGGGAGATCGAGATGACGGCAGATGCCCGTCGCCAGGTCCTTGCTGTTGCGGCCGGCGAAGACTTTCAGCGTGTTGGCGTCGGCCTTGCTCAAGCGGGCACCTTCCTGCTTTGCGATCGGGAGCGATAGATCCGATCGACCTCGGCAAGCTGGTCGGGCGTGTTGATGCTGAGGACGTCCTCTGGCGGGACGGCCGCGATGACCTCAACGCGGCGCCCCTGCTTCAGGAGGCTGGCAGGGACATCGGTGATGAAATACTCGCCGGCGCGGGCGTTGGGCTTGAGGGTGGCGAGCTCGGCGAAGAGCTTCTGTGCATCAAAGACCGCGTAGCTGGGGTAGACCTCGCGGATGGCGAGCTGCTCGGGTGTGCAGTCCTTGTGCTCGACGATCGCTTCGAAGTCACCGCCTGCATTGCGGGTAATGCGGCCGTAGCCGGCGGGGTCGTCGATCACACTGCTCGCAAGCGTGGCGAGGGAGCCGCCGGAGCGGTGCTTGTCGAGCATCGCGGCGAGCGTGTGAGCACGGATCAGCGGGCCATCGCCCGCGAGCACGAAGACGGGGTGACCGGGCTCGCGCGCTTCGGCATCGAAGAGCGGGGCAGCGCACCGGGCCGCATGGCCGGTGCCAAGCTGCTGGTCCTGAACGGCGAACTCGATGTCCTTCTGACCGTCGAAGACCTTGCGGACAAGCTCCTGCTTGTGGCCGACAACGAGCACGATGCGGCGGCAACCGACCTGGCGGCAGGCATCGACCACAGCGCACACCATCGGGCGGCCACCGACTTCGTGCAGCACCTTGGGCAGGTCGGAGTTCATCCGCTTGCCGAGGCCCGCGGCGAGGATGATCGCGCTCGGAGCGTGAGCACCCGCTTGCGGGCTCGCGTTGGATTGGTTGCCGGTCATGGGGAAGTGCGTCGAGCCGAAGCGCCGATGGTTCTCCCGCCCCTGAAGTCCTCGCCGCGACTTGGATGCGGCGGGGGAAACTAGGCGACCAGGATTCGAACCTGGACAAACAGAACCAAAATCTGTCGTGCTACCGTTACACCATCGCCCAATGAGAAGACCGAGGGGCTGGCTGGTTCGGGGAGCGATCGGCGATGCGAGAACGCGGATTCCTTCTGTAAGGACGAGCCGCGGCGGTGCCGGGTTCGTCGGACCAACGGACCAGCCTCCCGCGGGGGTGGGAAGGCATCAAACGCGGTCCGTCGGAAGGGCCTCGGGAGGCACCTCAGAAGGCCGCGGCACGCACCCGGCAGAAGCTCTCTGCACCGCTCTGGAGAGCGGTGCCACAAGAGGCACTCCGGGCTGGAACTCGGATGCTCCGTGGCCGCGGATACCACTTTGCGTGGAATCGAGGCGAAGCACCCCTGTCCGCGCCTTAGTTGATAGCTTTTTGTTCGCTATTACCCGCGTCGCGGCCGGTTCCGGGGAGGCTGATGGTAGAGTGGAGGAAGGAGGGAGGCAAACCGAGCCCATTGGGGAGCTATGGCGGGCAAGCCACAATCGACCCAGCGACAGATGAATGACCGGGGGCATCCGATTCGTGCGTGGAGTGACCGGGCGGTGATCCGCAGTTTGTCATCGTCGGCGGCGGTGTGGTTTCAGTCGCTGCTTGCGCTGCTCGCGATAGGCCTGAGTGTCGGTTTGTTCTGGGTTGCGGCGTTTACGCTTGGTCGCGGAGTTGCCGATCCGGTGACTGTGTTGATCGGTCTGTTTGCAGTCGTCGTGGGGTTCGGCTTCCTGATGACCGCGCGGCGCCTGTGGTCCACCGGGCGAGGCAACGTTGCGATGCTGCTTGCGCATGGTGGGTGTGGCCAGTGAACCTACATCGTGCACGGACTTGTGCCCGAGCGCGATGGCTGCGTGGTGTGCCCGCAGTGCGGCGCGGCGTGGAGGGCGGAGTCGATCGGGAAGCCGCCGCGCGGAACGGGATCGAAGAACTGAGTATGGCCGAACCAATCCCCAATCCGCTGCAGTGGGCCTCTGCCTCGCGAGATGATCGCGGCAAGAAGGTGCGCATCTATCGCGCGGGGTTCATGGGACTTCGACGTTGGACCGACCATCCGGTGCCGAAGGAGGAGTGGGAACGGATTCGGTGTGCCGGTATCCCTGAGCAGGTTTCGCGGCCGAAGCGACACTTCAACTGGACAGCACTGTTTCTTGCAGCGTTGCTGATCTGGATGGCTGTGAACAATCTGAGGGGAGGACAAACTTGGGTGTTCTGGGCGATCTTTGTCGCCGCGATGGCACAACTCGCCTCACTCATGCTCGGCCGTCGCAACTGGGTTTGGCACAACTGGGGGCACATGGTCACCGCGATGCTCTCCCACAAGCGGTGCGCTCAGTGTGCGTATCCGATCGGGGATGCGCGTGCCGCGGAAGATGGCCGCGTGGTGTGCCGGGAGTGCGGCGCGGCGTGGTTTGCTGCATCGGTCGGGAGGCCGATGGAGACCATGTCCATATCAACGACCATCGAGCACTGACCCGCAGTTGCCTTTCAGCCTTCGGAACAGTCACTGGTTGTTTGCTACGGGGCGACCATCGCTACCGCTTCTTCGCCTGCATCAGAAACCCCGGCAGCTCCGCCTCCTCATACGCCTTGTCCCACGAGCCGTGGTTCACGCCCGGATAGAGCGTGAGCTTTGCGTCGGCACCCGCAGCCTTCATCGCCGCGACAACGGCCCTTGAGTGATCGGGCGAGACCACGTCGTCGGCATCGCCGTGGAAGACCCACATCGGGACGCCCTTGAGCTTCGCGGCGATGGTCTCCGGCGGGGCGATGCCTCCCGGCGCATCGGCAAAGCCGCAGATCGGCGCGATGGCGCACCAGACATCGGGATGCGCAGCCCCGATCGACCACGCCCCGTGACCGCCGAGGGAGAGACCCGTGAGCGCGATGCGGTCGGCATCGATGGAGTATGCGGCGCGGGTTTCTTCGAGCATCTTCATGACCGCGGCGTCGCAGTGGCTCCAGCTGCGCAGCTCGCGGGATTGCTCCGGCGTGTCGCCCTGCTTTCCTCTCGCCGCGCCGGGGTTCTGCGGGAACAGGACAATGCACGGCCAGCGGTCGGCGTTCCAGAGGATGTTGCGGCCGATGCCCTGGATGATCATCTTCTGCCCATCGGTGCCGCACTCGCCCGAGCCATGCAGAAAGACGATCGCGGGCCACTTCTTGTTGGGCGTGTATGCCCGCGGCACATAGACCGCGTACTTCATGCTCACGCCGCCGGCGGTGACTTCCTTGAAGAGGAAGCCGGTCTGGTGTGCGACGGCTGGCTGCTTGAGAGGGCCAGCACCGCTGGTGGCCAGCAGCACGAGCGCGAAGACACAGATGAGACTCACGACCAGCAACATGCGCATAGACCTCTCCCTCTTGAGCTCATGATCCCACAATCCCCTTCTTGCGAAGCTCACCGAGCACCAGCTTCGCGACATCCGCATCGCTGCGAACGACCAGGTGCGTCATGCCGCGCTGCGCGGCGAACTCGGTGAGCTTGCGCTGGTAGCTTTCCAGCCGCGACAGATAGCTCTTCACGAGTTCGGGCGTCACGGTCACCTCCGCGATGCGCCCGGTTTCGACATCAGTCAGGCGCAGGTCGCCCAGGACGATCTTGCCGCCGTGGCCATCAGTCTCGCTCAGCGGGTCGAGCTCGCCGGGGGAGAGCACCTGCAGCAAGACAACGTCCCACGGCGTCGAGCCGCCGCCCGCGAGTATCGTCAGGCCTTCGGCGTAGCTGCCGGTGGGGGGGATCAGGAAGTCGGAGAGCACGATCACCACGCCGCGGCCCGTGCGCGAACGGGCGATGGTTTTGAGTGCGGTCGTGAACTCGCCCGCGGCAAGCTGCCCGGCGGATGGCGATGCGCCATCGCGTGCGGCGGGCGCGGGCCAGGTCTGGTCGATGATAAAGCGGCCGAGTTGCTGGCCTGCGCGCTTGCCGCGGATTGCGGGCATGGCGCGGAGCCCGGTCGAGGCGCCGGCCGCGCTTGAGCCGCCCCCAAAGATCCACGCGGCGACGCGGTTGTTGCCGGCGAGGGCGGAGTAGCCCAGCGCCATGGCGATGCGCTGAGCGATGAGCAGCTTGTTGGGGTTGCCCGCATCCATGGATGCCGAGGCATCCAGGACAAGGTGGACCGCGAGGTCCTGCTCTTCCTGGAAGACCTTGATGAAGAAGCGGTCGAGCCGTGCGAAGACGTTCCAGTCGATGTGGCGGAGGTCATCGCCCGCGACGTACGGGCGGAAGTCCTCGAACTCGACGCTGCGCCCGCGGGCCTTGGAGCGGCGCTCGCCCTGAAGCTTGCCGGGGAAGATGCGGCGCGAAGCGATGTCCACCGAGTCGAGCGCGGCGGCAAGCTGCGCGGGGATCAACTCTTCGATGGTGGTGGGCCGGCGCGTGGCTGGTGAGGCGAGCACGCGGGATCGTACCGGCCACGGATGCACGCGGGTTCAGGGTGCGTTGAGTAGCGAAGCCGCTTGGCGGGCAGATATCGAACGGGCGATCAGGACTCTTGAAAGGGGAGCTGTCCCCCGTTCACTTCCGCGAATCGCGGATGCCGCGGAAGTCGCAGGCCGGCTTGCCGTCGGTGTACTCCCAGACGACCACATCGAGGTCCTGCACGCCCCACTTGCGGGCCTGCGAGTGTGTGGGGTAGAGCACGTCGAGCCGGCGGCCCTTGATTGCGCCGCCGCGATCGAGCACGGGGACCATGTTGCCGCTGTCGTACCCGGGAACGGAGATGACTGAGCCCAGGGGGAGCACACGCGAATCCGAGGCGACGAGCTTACCGGCGTTGGTCATGACATCGTGTAGCGAGGCGGTGATGCCGTCGGCGAAGATGCCGCAGGATTCTTCATCCGGGGAGTACGCGGTGACCTTCATGCGGATCGTGCGCGCCGGACGCATGGGGCGGCCGTTGAAGTACCGGATAGAAGTATCGGTGATCGCGTTCGCGGGGACCGCGGGCTGCGAGTCGATCACGGGGGCGATGACGGGGGCATCGGTTGGCATGTTCAAAGGATCGGGCGCCGCGGTGTCGATATCCGCGCGAGCGGAAACGTCCACAACGTTCAGCATGACCGGTCGTGAATGGTCCGCGGCCCGGGTGCTCAGCACCGCAAGGGGAGAGATCTCGCGCCGCGCAACGGAGTCCTTGACGACTACAGCGGAGGCGGCGGAAAGGGCGCACAGACCAAGCACGGCGAGTGCTTCTCGAGCGGCGCGGACCTGTCGGCCACGACGCAATACAGCGGCTTTTTGGTTGTCCATTCTCAAGGAGCTCTCACCGGTCTTGGGATATCTGGAACAGGAAACCCGGTGCATCAAAGCATTCTGAGTGATTGGGCGGCCACCACGGCGTCCAACTCGGGGTCAGTTCTTGCGTTGCGTACCGGGCTGCCACGCGGAAGTGCCGCGGGGCATGTTTCAGCCTATCCCAAGAACGCCCGATGGCAGCCTCCGCACTAGAGAACGGTGGACTTCCGGTGCAGTATGTGACGGTTTTAACCTCTGTTCGCCCCCGATCCGGGTAGATAAAAGCGTCCGAGAACGCACGTTTTGGGTGGGTCTCGGACTCATCACTTGAATGGTCCGATACAGTCGTTCGGAAACACTCAGATGCAGTTGTCACTCTTGGAACTCGGTGAGGCCGGCGTGATCGGCTTGGCGGCGGGCGTGCTGGGCGGGCTGGCCGGCATTGGCGGCTCGATGATCATGCTGCCTGCGCTGCACTGGGTGTTCGGCGAGAAGGACTCGCACACGCACCACATGTACATGGCCGCGGCGATGGCCGTGAATGTGTTTGTGTCGTTCCCCGCGGCGATGCGTCATCATCGCAACGGCGCGGTGCGCCGCGATCTGCTTGGCGCGCTGGTGCCGATGACACTCGTGAGCATGGTGGTGGGAGTGCTCACCGGGAATCTGTTCAACGGCGAGGTGCTGAAGATCGGGCTTGCGCTGTTCCTGCTCGCGTACTGCTCGTTCAACGTGTGGCGATTGATGTCGAAGACGGGGATCGATGCAGAAGGCCAGCGGACGACGCGCACGCGTCTGTTGATCAGCGCGCTAATGACCGGGTTTGTCGGCGGTCTGCTCGGGCTTGGAGGGGGCGTGATGCTGGTGCCCGCGCTGCAGATGATCTGCCGCGTGCCGCTCAAGCAGGCGATCGCGACCAGCAGCGCAGTGATCTGTGTGACGGCGATCCTGGGGGCGGCGGTTAAGATGGCATCGTTGCCTTCGCTGGATCAGTCGGTGAGCGATGCACTGCTGCTTGCCGGTGTCATGGCGCCCACGGCGATGCTCGGCGGCGTGATCGGGGCGCAGCTCACGCACGTTCTGCCCACGCGGACGGTGCGGCTGCTGGTGACGGTGCTGCTGCTGGTGGCCGCGGCGCGGCTGAGCGGCGCGCTGGGCTGATCGCGAACACTACTTCAGTGTTTCCGGCGGTGTCCTGGGTTCGTAGGGCATGGCGAACATGCCGCGGACATTGCGAGTGCGATCGGCGCGGCCATCGGTGCGGGGGATGACCAGCGTGCAAACGCTCCCGATGATGGGCACGCGGTCGTGGCCTAAGCGGTCAAAGCCTTCGCAGGTCAGGCGGATGTCAATCCTCGCGTGATCGTTGCCGGGATAGTTCGGGTCGTAGACACGGAGCGAACACTCGGTGATGCCCTCGGCGGACTCGGGAGCGAGCGTTGCGCCGGTGGCGAGGACCTGGTGGTTGTTCCAGGGGATGCGCGTCTTCTCAGAGTTAATATACACCAGCCCGATGTGGACCGGCTGGAGCTGGGCGAGCGCATCGAGCATGGCATCAAGCTCCCCGAGGGTGGCGCTTCCCGCGGCGAAGAGGCCGTCGTCGGGCAGGTCCATCCACCGCGAGAACTTGGCGGCGAAGGAGAGCCGTGGGCCGAAGGAATCGATCTGGCGCTGGTAGATGTAGTCGTAAAGCGGCTGGCCGCGCTTGGGCGCGTTGGCCTGCGCAGGAATGTCGCGCCCGGCAAGGAAGAAGTCCGCCGCGGCAAAGCACATCCCGCCGCACAGACCGAACTCATCAGGCGCGTTGACGGCCTTGTGGAGCAGCACCAGCGGGCCGGGCAGAGACGAGCCAGTGAAATGATTGACGAAGGCGAAGCCGTGGCCGGAGGGGGTGAAGTCAGAGAAAGACCTTGGCGGTGCAGCCACGGCCGCCGCGGCCGCGCCGAGAAGCAGCGCTCCGATGAATCGGGTGAAGGTGAACACGTTCGTCCCTTACTGCTTGCTGATCTGCTCCAGCAGGTCCTTCACCGCCGCTTCAAGCTGCAGGTCGCGGCCCGCGGCCTCATCCTGCGGTGTCTGCGGCACATCGACATCGGGCTTGGCGCCGTTGTTCTCCTGGTCGGTGCCATCGGGGAGATACCAACCGCGGAAGGGAAGGCGGACGGTGGTGCCGTCGATGAGCGAGGTGCCGCCCGTGGAGATGACGCCGCCGAAGGTCGCGGTGCCGATGAGCCGGCCGCGCCCGATACCCTTGATGGCGTGCGCGAAGATCTCGGCGTTGGAGAAGGAGTTCTGATTGATGAGCACGTTGATGGGGCGTGTCCAGCCGTAGATGAGGCGGCGATCGCGCGGGTAGGCGTCGTCTGGGACATCCTTCGGATCGACGCCGCGGGGCTGGGTCTTGGCGTGGCGGGGCGCGGTGAGCGAGGAGAGCAGGATGTCGGCGGTGGAGCCGCCGCCGTTGTCACGGACATCGATGACGAGTCCTTCCTTGTCCTTACCTGCCGCGTAGAGATCGCGCTCAAAGTCGCGCACGCTCGCCTCGCTCATGCCGCGGATGTGGAGATAGCCAAGCCGTCCGCCCGAGAGCTTCTCGACCTGATCGCGCCGTTGCTGCACGATCTGCGCATAGCGGAGGCGGTCCCACTCTCCCCAGCCTGCGGGGATGATGAGCACGAGGCGATCGGCGCCGTCAACGCCGCGGACCTTGAGCAGGGTTTCCTTGCCGCCGGTGCCGACCATCGCGGCGGAGAGATCAAGCGTGGGCACGGCGCTGGTGGAACCGAAGGCGGCGCCATCGACTTCGACAATGGTTTCGCCGACCGCCAGGCGCGAGCCCGCGCGGCTCGCCGGACCGTTGGGGGTGATCTCGACAATCCGGTATCCGCCCTCAACGGGCTCAACGCGGACACCCAGGTAGCCCACTGAGATGCTCGGGCCTGTCCAGCCGCTGCCGCCCGCGCCCGAACCGCCGGAAATGCCCAGGTGGGAACCGTCAAGTTCCCCGAAGAGCCCGCTGACCACGCGGTTGAAGCTTTCGGCGGTGCGGGTCTTCTCGGCGAGAGAGAGATAGCGCTCGGTGAGCTTGGGCCAGTCGAGCCCCTTGAGCGTGGGGTGGTAGAAGTTCTCGCCGACAACGCGCGCGGCCTCCAGGAACTTCTGTCGCTGCTGCCGGGACATCTCGATCTGCACCTGGGCCTCGATGGGCCAGGAGTCGACCTTGCCGCCGGCCTTTGGCGCGGAGTTGGCCGCGCCACCCTTGACGAAAACAACGCGATCGCCGGTGAGGGAGATATCCACGCCGCCAAGCGGTCCGGGAGCGATGACCTTGCGATCCTGGCCCTTGTGATCGACGCTGACGAGCGATGGAGGGCCATCCTCTCCGGGTGCGGTGAAGATGATTCGGTCGCCGCCGGGAGTCATGGTGAGGTTGCTCTCGCTGCCGCGCGATGACGTGATCCGGCGGATGCGGAGATAGGCGTCATCGGCATCGAACCTGAGTGGCTTGGGCGCGGCGGGCTGGGCTTTGGGTGCGGGCTTGTCCGCAGCTTTGTCGGCCGGCTTGTCCGCGGGTTTGTCATCCGGCTGGCCTTCGGGCTTGTCTTCCTTTGCAGGCGCATCGTCTGAAGCAGCGGCCTTGGCAGGCTTGATCTCGAGTGGCTTGCGCTTGCCCGAGGCTTCAGCAGCCTTCTTGAAGTAGTCATCGCGCTCATACGTCGTCATGCCTTCCAGTTCAAGGTCGAGATAGACCTGGTAGACATCGATCGCGTCGTCGCCGCTGCCGCGCTCCGAGAGGAACGTGAGCACCTTGCCATCGGCGCTGAGGCGTGGGGAGTAATCGTTGTCAGGGTGGCGGGTGAGGTTGACGGGCTGTGCATCGGCAGAGCTGGAATCCAGGAGCCAGATGTCGGTATTGAAGTCGAGGTCATTCACCGCGTAGATGACGTGGCGCGAATCAGCGGCCCAGATGACCTCGACGCCGCTATCCCAGGTGGGGATGAGCAGACGCTCGGAACCCGCCGCGTCGCCGGCAAGCTCGCGGAGCATGACCTCGCCGCGGCCGCGGACGTAGAGAAGTTGCTTGCCGTCGGGAGAAGGGGTTGCCCGCCGCGCATCGTCTGCGAGCACGATGAAGGGCTTGACCTCGAACGTGACGGCTTCGGCCCAGCGTTTGCCGGGGTCGGGCTTGCTGGCATCGTCCTTCTTTGCGTCGGACTTCTTTTCGCCGTCGGCCTTGTCGCCTTCCTCCGGGGAGTCCTCGGCGGGTTTGTCTTCAACGGGCTTGTCTTCGACTTTGGCGGGCTTGAGGTCTTCGCGGGCGATGGCGACGGTCGCCGCGTGGATGGAATATGCACCCGGAGGGGCGCCGGCGGCCGCTTCATCAGATGAGAAATACAGCGTTGAACCGTCGGCGGACCACGCAAGGTCGCGCTCGCGGCCAAAGCTGTTGGTGACGCGACGGGTCGGACGGCCTTCGGTCATGGGCCGGATGAACACCTCGCCCCGGGCGATGACGGCCATTGTCTTGCCATCGGGGGAGAGGGCGGCCTCGGACACCTGGGATCCGATGTTCAGTCGCTGGAAGTCGATGCTCTGGATATCCGCCCCGACATGAACGGTGATGCGTTCGGGCTTAGCCCCGGGCTGCGTGAGATCGAGGCGGTAGAGGCCGTCCCAGACGGTGAAGACCGCCGCGGAACCATTGGCGGCGACAGCCAGATCCTGGATGCCATGACCGATGGTGTACTCATCAGTGGTTGGCTGGAAGTTGGTGAGTTGGGAAGGCTGTACAGAAGGTTCGATTCCGCCGGTGGGCAGTTGCCACAGGTTATTTTGGCCGCTGCGGCTGGAGAGAAAGAGGATCGAGCCATCGGCACCGGGCCAGGCGTCAAAGTCGTTGTTCGGATGCTTGCTCAGTTGCTTGAAGGTGTTGTCAGACAAGGACATAGAGAAGATGTCCAAGCTGCCGGAGCCGTTGTAGTTGGGGCGGTTGGGGTCGAACCTGCCCCGGAAGAAGAGGATCTGCCCATCACTCGTCGCCCGGGGCGTGCTTCCAAAGGCTGTGGTGAGTTCACGAATCGGCCCACCAGCGGGCCCGCTGCTCGAGGACCGTCCGGGGAGCAGATCCACCGCGTACATTCGCGCGGCCCGATGCAGCTCCGGTTCGTGTAAGCCACTAAAATACAAGGACTTACCATCGGCAGAGAAGCCCGAAAGCGACTGCGCCCGGTCGCTCGTGGTGATGCGGACGATTTCCCCGCCCAGCAGGGTGGTGCCATCGCGCGTGAGGGACATGACATAGAGGTTGCGTGCGCCGTCGCGGTCAGATTCGAAGGCGAGGAGGGAGCCATCGGGGGAGAACGCGGCCTTGCGTTCGGTAGCTGGATGGGCGGTGAGGCGGGCGGCGTTGCCGCCGGTTGCCGGCACGGACCAGAGGTCCCCGGCCCAGTTGAACACGAGGATCGAGCCGTCCGGGGAAAGTGCGGGGTATTCGGGGAACGCAACGAGGGAAGAAGCGTTCGTGGAGGCCGGTTCGAGGTGCATGACCGGGGCGCGAGAGCTGGCCGCGCATCCCAGGGGCGCGAGAGAAATGAACGCGAGCATGCCGAGGGCGGGGTGGGAAAGTGGCATCAGGGTCTCCAGGAGCGGAGTGCGGTGTAAGAAGGAGTGAGGCAGTGTACAAGCACGTGCGGGTGGGGTTGGCGGGCAATGCCCGGGAATGCCGACAAGTTCCCCTTTGACAAACGCGTGGAATTGCGACCAGATGTGTATGCAAAGTGCCGCGTGAGGTGTTAGACTGTCCAGTGAGGCAGGGTCACAAGCCCTGCGGAACGCGGTGGTTGAAGGGGAGTGGTCGTCTGTAACGGGAGGGCGGGGAGGATTGCTGCGCCGGGTCGGCACACCGCGGACCCACAACTTTCGGAGTGGTCGTGATGCTCAAGCGCGAGTGGCTGAAGGGTGTCGGCGGCGTTCGTGGTCGGTCAGAGCTGGATGCGCACGCATCGCACGCCGGCCTTGAGTCGCTGGAACCTCGCGTCATGCTCGATGCCGCGACGCCGGATTCCTTTGACACGCACATGCTCAACTGGGAAGGTCGCCAGATTGAAGTGGTGCGAGACTCGTGGATCCTGACATTCCGCAAGGAGGGCAGTCGTCAGGTTGCCGCCAACCGTGCGCAGAGCGTTGCCAGCTTCCTTGGCCTTGAGGCCCAGCATGTGCAGACGACGGCGCTCGGCCGGTTTGCCGGGGTCCAGGTGAACGGTGCAGTTACGCCACAGATGGCGGCCGCGGCGGTGCAGCACTTCGGTTGGCTGACAGGCTTTGAGCCCAACCGGATGTATTACAACCGTCTCGTGCCCAACGATGCGATGTATGGCCAGCAGTGGGGGCACAACAACACGGGTCTGCCGTTTGTGGATTCGGCGTCGGGTGTCCCGACTCCGGGCGTAATTGGCGCGGACATTGACGCCGAGCTCGCGTGGAATGTGACCACCGGTTCGGATCGCGTGGTGATTGCGGTGATCGATACCGGGTTCGATGTGAATCACCCGGACCTGGCGGGGAACCTTTGGACCAATCCGCTGGAGATCCCCGGCAACGGACTCGACGACGATGGCAACGGCTTTGTCGACGATGTGAACGGGTGGGACTTTGCCGCCGACGGCATGGGCGCGCAGGACAACAACCCCGATGACCCTGTCACCCAGGGCCACGGCACGGCGGTCGCCGGCATCATCGGTGCGGTGGGCGGGAACGGCCTTGGCGTAGCGGGCGTGATGTGGAACGTCTCGATCCTTCCGATCAAGATCTTCGGAAACCAGGGTGGCGCACCGGGCATCGCCATCATCAACGCTCAAGAATATATTGCGATGCTGAAGCGGGACTTCGGCGTCAACATTGTGGCGAGCAACAACTCCTACGGTTCGTTGAACCCCAATGACGCGAACGACTTCGATGATGCTCAGGAGATCGCGATCCGGAACGCGACCGATGCGGGCATCCTGTTTGTTGCCGCCGCGGGCAATGACGCGAATAACAACGACGGACCGATCTTCTCGTATCCCGATGGATATCCGAACCCGTTGATCATTGCGGTCGCGGCTACCAACAATCGTGACCGGCTGGCATCGTTCAGCAACTTCGGCCTCACACGCGTCGATGTCGGTGCTCCCGGCGAGCAGACGCTGACGACCGCGGTCGGCGGCGGATATCAGTACATCAACGGCACGAGCTTCGCATCGCCGTACACGGCGGGCGTGATTGGGCTGCTGGCGTCGGTGAACCGCTACGCTACGCCCGAGCAGTTGCGAGATGCCCTGTACATGGGCGTCGATCAGCTTGCATCGCTGAGCGGCCTGGTCGCGACCGGCGGCCGCATCAATGCGGCGAGGTCGATGGAGTTTGTCCAGGTCCCCGGACCCGTTGTCGCGGCGATTCTCCCAGGAACGATGACCGCGCCGGTGAGCCAGATTGTGGTGCAGTTCAGCGAGGACATTAATCCCGCCTTCCTGTTCCCCGGCGGCGTGCTGGATACCTCGAAGATCATCCTGCGTGCCAGCAACGGGGACAGCCGGTTTGATGCCAATGACATCTTCCTTGATATCCTCGATGGCGACGTTGTACTCAACGGCAACCTGATGACAATCACGCTCAGCGGCGGCCTGCTCCCGCGTGATGCGTATCGCCTGACGCTGGTGCACACCGGCTTCCGCGACTTTGAGAACAACCTGCTCAACGGCGATGACACCTTCGGCAACGATGAGGTGTACGACTTCTCGGTGGTGCCCTTCCGCGGCCCGCTCGAGCCCAACGACACCCTGAGCAGCGCCAGCCCGGTGATCCTCGACGGTGACGGCCGCGCGACCTTCACCGACATGGTGATCGGCGACGGTCTGCAGGAAGCGCAGGATGTTGACCTCTTCCGGATCTTTGTGAATGGTCCCTCGCTCATCACCGTCGAGGTCTTCGCCGCGACACTCGCGTCGCCCTCGGGCCTGGATCCGTACCTCCGGCTGTTTGATTCGAGCGGCGCAGAACTTCGAAACAACGACAACTTCAACGGGCTTGATCCCAAGATCCAGTACTTCGTTCCCGCGGGCGGCAGCTACTTCGTCGGCGTCACGGCGTATCCCAACGGCAGCTACGACCCGCTCGTGCTCGGCTCAGGTGTCGCCAGCACTTCGAGCGGGCTTTACAACCTCGCGATCGATGTCGACACCGCGTCAACCGATAGCTTCACCGTCCAGAGCGCTGTGCCAGTCGCCATCCCCGGGTCGGGCCTCATCGAGAGCACGATCTTCGTCGCCGATGGTCGCACCATCACCGACGTCGATGTACGCCTCAACATCCAACACACGTACGTCGGCGACCTTCGCATCTCGCTGGTCGGGCCGACGGGCGTGACCGTGCAACTGGTGAACCGCCGCGGCGGTTCACCAGTTGCACGGTCACGCCCGTCGG
>ENA-ORBV01002681-ORBV01002681.1-microbial-mat-metagenome-genome-assembly--contig:-NODE-2681-length-37119-cov-10.778981_pt1 | contig 37119 bp, 35 predicted proteins | sample MGYA00237777_ERZ505514 | MGnify/ENA primary metagenome ERZ505514 (study PRJEB26160, sample SAMN06269048) | microbial mat metagenome | isolation source: Oligotrophic lake microbial mat | place... | reverse complement strand
GTCTGGGCCTGTGGGTGGCGCTGCAGATCGATCTCGCGGCACGGCACCCGGAATCGGCCGAGCGTGCGCGTGCCGGCCGTCTTGTCGCGCTGATGACGCCGGTGATCAAGGCGCACTTCACCGATTGGGGTTCCGAGGTGACCAACCTCGCGCTGCAATGCTTCGGCGGCTACGGCTACATCAATGACACCGGAGTCGAGCAGTTCGTCCGCGACGTGCGCATCACGCAGATCTACGAGGGCACCAACGGCATCCAGGCGCTCGACCTCGTGCGGCGCAAGCTGACGCAGGGCGACGGTGCTGGCGTGCGGGAATTCCTCGATCTGGTCGCGCAGTCGATCGCCGCTGCCGAGGTGGACGCGGCGATTGCGCCGATGGCGCACGCTCTGCGCAAGGCCTTGCACGCGCTGGAAGAGGCAACCGCGTGGATGCAGAAGCGCGCGGGCGCCGAAGTCGTGGATGCGGCGGGCGGCGCCAGCGACTACCTGCGCCTGTTCGGGCTGGTGTCCCTCGGCTGGGTATGGCTCGAGTACGCGCAGATCGCGTCGCACGCTGTTTCGAAAGGCGCCGGGGCGCGCGCGTTCTACGAGCATAAACTCTCGGTCGGCCGCTTCTACATGCGGCGCATCCTGCCGGAAGCGTCCGTGCTGCTCGAGCGTGCGACGCTCGGGGCGGCGGACCTCATGGGATTTTCAGGGGAAGACGTTTGACACGCTACCAGCTGCATTACGGCGGACAATGGCGCGAGCCGCATGGGCGCGGCACGATCGCCGTCGCAAGCCCGGCCACGCTGGTCCCGCTCGGCGAAGTGCCCGTGGCGGACAAAGAAGACGTCGCCGCTGCGGCTGCGGCGGCGGCAAGCGCCTGGCCCGCCTGGCGCGCGCTGGAACCGCTCGATCGCGCGCGGCACATGAATCGCTTCGCGGACCTGATCCGCGCACGCATCGGCACGCTGGCCGAGCTCGAGTCGGCAGTGACGGGCCGGCCGATCCGCGAAATGGCGGCGCAGATGAGCCGCATCCCCGAGTGGCTGGAGTACTTCGGCAGCATCGCGGCGGGGCTGGAAGGCGAGTCCAACCGCGTCAAGGGCGGGTTCGTCACGCTCACCGCGTACGAGCCGATCGGCGTCTGCGCGCTGCTGACGCCGTGGAACCACCCGGTCCTGATCCTCGTGAAGAAGCTCGCCGCAGCGCTCGCCGCGGGCAACACCTGCCTCGTCAAGCCCTCCGAGCTCGCGCCGATCACACCGCTCGTGCTCGCCGACTGGGCGCGCGAGGCGGGGATGCCGGAGGGCACGATAAACGTCGTCACCGGCGCCGGCGAGACCGGAGCGCTGGTCTGCGCGCATCCCGAGGTGCAAATGATCGATCTCACGGGCGGCACCGCCACCGGCCGCAAGGTGGCGGCGCTTGCCGCCTCGCGGCTGATTCCATGCACGCTCGAACTGGGCGGCAAGACCCCGATCCTCGTCTTCGAGGATGCCCCGCTGGCCGAGGCGGTGGCTGGTGCCCTGTTCGCGGCGTTCGTCGCGTCGGGCCAGACCTGCGTGTCCGGCGCGCGGTTCCTGGTGGCCGATGCGATCTACGATCGGTTCGTCGAGGCATTCGCCGCAAGGGCAGGGAGCCTCGTCGTCGGCGACCCCGCGGACCGCAGGACGGACATGGGGCCGGTGATCTCGGCGGTGTCGCGGGACCGCTGCTTCGCGCACATCGAATCCGCCAAGTCGGAAGGCGCGCGGCTGGTCTGCGGCGGTGGCGCACCCGCGCTGCCGGATGCCTTGAAGGGCGGACACTATGTGGCGCCGACCGTTTTCGCCGACGTCACGCCGCGGATGCGGCTGTTTCGCGAAGAGGTGTTCGGCCCGGTGGTGTCGGTGACGCGCTTTGGCGATGAGGCCGAGGCGCTGGCGCTCGCCAACGACAGCGACTTCGCGCTGGGCGCGGCGGTCTGGACGCGCGACGTCGCCCGAGCGCACCGGTTGGCCGCCAGCATCCGCGCCGGCGTGGTCTGGGTCAACGACCACCACAAGAACGACCCGCGCTCCGTCTGGGGCGGCTTCGGCGAAAGCGGCTACGGCAAGGAAAACGGCTGGGCCGCGCTTAAGGAACACATGCGCAAGCGCAGCATCATCATCCGCACCGCGCCCCAGTTCGACGACTGGTTCGGCGGCGGCTCGCGCTACGGCTGAGGGGCCCGCAATTCGCAGTTCAAACGCAATCCAGGAGAGTAATCGCATGAAGCTGAAGCAACGCAAGTACGTGAAGGTGGTGCGCGAGAACGGCATCGCGTGGACCTACCTCAACCGGCCGGAGAAGAAGAATGCGATGTCCCCGCCGCTTCACGCCGAGATGTGCGAGACGCTGGACGAGCTGGAGGCCGACCCCGAGACCAAGGTCGTCGTCATCGCGGGCGCCGGCGGCATCTTCTCCGCAGGCCAGGACCTGAAGGAGTTCTTCCGTGCGCTGGAGAACGATCCCGCGGAGGGCAAGCGCGTGCGACTGATGTCGAACCACTGGCAATGGGATCGGCTCTACATGTTCGACAAGCCGACCATCGCGATGGTCGAGGGGTTCTGTATCGGCGGCGCGTTCAGCCACTTGCTGGCGACCGATTTCGCCCTGACCGCCAACGACACCACTTTTTCGCTTTCGGAGGTGAACTGGGGCATCCTGCCCGGCGGCATGGTGAGCAAGGCTTTCGCCGACGCGGTGCTGCTGCGTCATGCCCTCTACTACGCCTGCACCGGCGACACTTTCGACGGCAAGGAAGCCGCGCGCATCGGCATCGTCAACTTCTCGGTGCCGAAGGCGCGCCTGAAGGCGGAGGTGACGAAGCTCGCGCAGAAGCTGATGGCCAAGAGCCCGCGCGCGCTTCGCGCCTCCAAGCAGGTGATCCGCATGGTGCGGCAGATGGGCTTCGCGGAGGCCGCCGACTACATGCAGGAGAAGAAGGTCGCCATCCAGGTGGGCGATGCGGACGACTCGTACAACACGGGCCTGCACGGTTTCCTCGACTCGAAGGCCTACAAGCCGGTGTACGCCTCTTTCAAGGAAGGCGCGGGCGGCAAGGCGAAGCCGCGGCGCAAGGCCTGAGGCCGCCATGCCCGGTCCGCTGGCAGGCATCCGCGTCGTCGAACTCTCGACGTTCATCACCGCGCCGCTCACCGGCGTGATGCTGGCCGACATGGGCGCGGAAGTGATCAAGGTCGAGAATCCCGACGGCGGCGATCCGTTTCGCAGCTATGGCGGGGGCAACTACGGCGCGCAGTACTGCTCGTACAACCGCAACAAGCGCAGCATCGCGATCTCACTGCGCACCGAGTTCGGCCGCACGGCGATGGATAGATTGGTGCAGCGAAGCGACGTGCTGCTGGACAACTTCCGCGCGGGTGTGCTCGACCGGCTCGGTCTCACGGCAGCCCGGCTGCGCGAGCTGAACCCCGCGCTGATCCATTGTTCGATCACCGGGTTCGGCACCGAGGGGCCGTATTCGGCCCGCCCCTGCTTTGATTCGATTGCGCAGGGGCTGAGCGGCATGTACAGCCAGTTCCTCGATCCGGAGAACCCGCGGCTCACGGGCACCACCGTTGCGGACAACGTCACCGGGCAGTACGCGGCGTATGGCATCCTCTCGGCCCTGTTCGAGCGCGAGCGCACCGGCATCGCGCGCCGCGTGGAGGTGAACATGATCGAGGCGACCATGGCGTTCATGCCGGAGCCGTTCGGCTATCTGACGCAGAACGGCGAGCATTCGGACGCGTTCCTGCGCATCCGCAACTCGCTGGCCTTTGCGTTCCGCTGCCGCGACGGCAAGCTGGTGGTGACGCACATGTCCTCGCGGCAGAAGTTCTACGAGCAGTTCGTCGAGACGATCGGGCGCGCCGATCTCGTCGATGACGCGCGCTTCACGACGCTCGAGGGCCGTGTGGCAAACTACGAGGCGCTCCGGAACATCGCCGGCGAGGCTTTCGCGACGAAGGACCGCGCGCATTGGCTCACGCTGTTCGCGGGTGCCGACATCCCGTTCTCCTGCATCAATGACATCGAGGACGTGATGCTCGACCCGCAGGTGCAAGCGCTGGACAGTTTCTACACGCTGCGTCATCCGGTGAAGGGCGAACTGACCGCGATCCGCCGCCCGGTGCGCCTCGACGGCCGGCGCGACGACCAGGCGGCCATCGCGCCGCCGATGCTGGGCGAGCATACGGACGAAGTGCTGCGCGAGCTCGGTCTTGCGCGGGAGAACGCAACCAAAGGAACCCCGTGAAACTGGATCTGCAAGGCAAGAGCGTGCTCATCACCGGCGCCTCCAAGGGCATCGGCCTCGCCACTGCGTGGGCGTTCGCCCGCGAGGGCTGTGCGTTGCACCTCGCGGCGCGCTCGGCCGAACTGCTCGAAGACGCGAAGAAAGCGATCATGGCCGAATGCAAGGTGCCGGTTGCGACCCACGCGATGGACCTCTCCAGCGACGCTCAGATGCGCGACCTGGCTACGCGCTCCGGTGCAGTGGACATCCTCGTCAACAACGCGGGCGACATTCCCTCCGGGCCGATCGAAGCGGTGGACGACGCGGCGCTGCGCCGCGGGTTCGACCTCAAGGTGTTCGGCTACATCTCGCTCACGCGAGCGCTCTACGCGAAGATGTGCGAGCGCGGCAGCGGCGTGATCGTCAACGACATCGGCAACTCCGGCGAGAATTGGGACGCGCGCTACATCATGGGCTCCACGGGCAACGCGGCGCTGATGTCCTTTACGCGGGCGCTGGGTGGCGTGAGCCTCGACAAGGGCGTGCGCGTGGTCGGCGTCAACCCGGGGCCGGTGGCGACCGAGCGCATGGTCAAGCTGATGAAGCGTCGCGCGCTCGACATGCACGGCGACGAAAGCCGCTGGCAGGAGCTCTACAAGCTCTATCCGGGCGGCCGGCCGGCAAGCGCCGAGGAAGTGGCCGACCTGATGGTGTTCCTCGCCTCGCCCCGCGCCGGCTACATCACCGGCACGATCGTCACGATCGACGGCGGCATCGCGTCGCGCGGCTCGATCATCTAGGGGCGCGCCATGGGCGAACTCGATACCCGCAACCGCCATTTCGACAAGCTGTTCTCGCAGCCCGACCTGATCTGGATGGGGCAGAACACCAACCACATTCCGATGCATCCGAAGGTGCGCGAGGCGCTGCATCGTGCGGTGGACGACGAGTCCTTTCATGCCTATGCGCCGCCGGCGGGGATCGAAACGCTGCGCGAGGGCATCGTTGCCGACCTCGGCCTCGAGGGATTCTCGGCGCTGGTCTCGGACGGCGCCGTCGCGGCGCTCGGCACGGCCTGCCGCGCGCTGTGCCGCCCCGGGCGGCGCTTCGTCACCACCGACCCGAGCTGGAAGTGGCCGCTGATCTTTGCGCGCCAGGCCGGCATGGAGATCGTCGAGATTCCCATCTACGGGGCGGAGCACGGCTGGCGCCTGTCCCCGCAGCGCCTCGCCGAGGCGGTCGACGCGAAGACCGACATCATCTACCTGGTGGACCCGAACAATCCTCTCGGCACCTGCGCGACGCCGGAGGAGATCGAAGGCATTGCCTCCATCGCGCGCAAGGCCGGTGCGACGCTGATCCATGACAGCACCTATCGCGATTTCGCCGACCGGCACACGCTCGCCGCGCGCTTCTATCCAGAGGGGACCGTGACGGCAGTGAGTTTTTCCAAGTGGCTCGGCTTCGCGGGACTGCGCCTCGGCGCGCTGGTCGCGCGCCCCGAACTGCTGGAGAAAATCGGCGCCGCGTCGATGGCGCCGCTTGGGGCCAACGTCATTTCGCAGAAAGCAGCGCTGGCGGGGCTTTCGGTGAAGAAGGAATGGATGGCCACGGTGCAGGAGATCCAGCGCGCCAACCAGGCGACGGTGAAACGCGCCGTGGACAAGATTGCCGGCCTGTCGGTGGCGGTCTATCCCTCGCAGGCGAACTTTCTCGTCGTCGAATGCGAGGCCACCGGGGTAACGCCCGAGGCGATCGTCGCGGCGTTTGCCGAGCACGGCATCCAGGTGCGTCAGGGCGCCTACCACACGGCCCGCTTCGGCCATCGTTTCATCAAGGTGAGCACGACGGTGCCCCGCGAGTGGGCCGATGCCTTCGCGGCGGTTCTGCCGGAAGCCGTCGAGCACGCCCGCGGCCTCAAAGACCTCGCGCCGCTCTTCTAGAAAGGGAGGAACCGACCATGGCCTACGCCACCGCGCACGACGGCATCCGTCTTTACTACGAGGAAGCCGGCGCCGGAACGCCGATCGTGTTCGTGCACGAGTTCGGCGGTGACCACCGCAGCTGGGAGCCGCAGATGCGCTTCTTCTCGCGCCGTCATCGTTGCGTGACGTACGGCGCGCGCGGTTATCCACCCTCGGACGTGCCGGAAAGCCTCGAGGCGTACTCGCAGGCAATCGCCGTGAAGGACATCGTCGCGGTGATGGATGCGTGCGGCATCGTCCAGGCGCACGCAGTCGGCCTGTCGATGGGCGGCTTCGCGACGCTGCACCTCGGACTCACGGCGCCCGAGCGGGTCCTCTCGCTGGTGGTCGCGGGCGCCGGTTACGGTGCGGAAAAGCAGTACGAGAACTACTTCCGCGACGTGTCGCTCGAAGTGGCGAAGCAGTTCGAGACGCAAGGCGCGGAGGTCTTTGCCAGGACTTACTCGCAGGCCGGGACTCGCGTCCAGTTCCAGGCGAAGGATCTGCGCGGCTGGGAGGAGTTCGCGATGCAGCTCGGCCAGCACTCAGCACGGGGCTCGGCCCTGACGATGCGCGGCGTGCAGGCGCGCCGGCCTTCGATCTATGACCTCGAACAGGGATTGAAGGCAATGCGCCTGCCGATGCTGGTGATCGTCGGGGACGAGGACTTCCACTGTCTGCAACCCGGCATCTTCCTTAAGATGACGGTGCCGGCCGCGGGGCTCGCCGTGCTGCCCAAGAGCGGGCACACCCTGAATCTCGAGGAGCCCGAAGCATTCAATCGCTGCGTGGCCGAGTTCATCGCCGCAGCCGAGGCGGGCGCCTGGAAGCCGCGCGACCCTCGCGCGAATCCCGGCGAGATCATGAAAACGAAGTAGCCCGCGCCGGTCGCCTCCCGCACCATGCGCGTCCTCGTCCTGCATGCCCATCCGCTCGAGGGTCGTTCGACCATTTCGACACGATCACCTTGTTCGTCGCCGACGCGCCGCGTCCGGACGAGATCCTGGTCGCGATGGCGATCGCCGACGGCGGGCGCATCTATCCGCGCTGCGGACAAGGGCCGGTGCGCTGACGCAATCGACCGGCCGGTGCTTCTCGCATCCCGGCGCGATGCCGCGCGCGAGCCGCGCTGAGTGCTTCGTGCAGGCCCCGGGTTCCGCTTGGAATTCCTCAAGGGCTCGGTTAGTCTTGCCCGTCAACTTCCACTCAGGATCGTCCTGATGACGCAATCTCCCGGCCGCGAAGCAGCGGACCTTCTCACCGCGCTCGAATCGCTGCCTCTTCGCGAACTGATGCAGGAAGCGCGCCGGCTGCGCGAGCTTGGCCATGGCCGCGTCGTCAGCTATTCGCGCAAGGTGTTCATCCCGCTGACGCGCCTGTGCCGCAACGTCTGCGGCTACTGCACCTTCGTGCGCGGACCCAAGCACGTCGACCACCCGTACTTGCGCCCCGAAGAGGTGCTCGAGATCGCGCGCCTGGGGCGCGAGTCCGGCTGCCGGGAAGCGCTGTTTACCCTCGGCGACCGGCCCGAGGCGGTGCACGAATCCGCGCTCGCGGCGCTCGCGGCCCTCGGCTACGCTTCCACGCTCGAGTACCTCGCCGCGATGTGCTTGCTGGTGCGCGAGGAGACCGGCTTGCTTGCGCATACCAACCCGGGCGTGCTCACGCAGGACGAGATCGGCGCGCTGCGCAAGGTCAGCGTGTCGCAGGGCATGATGCTCGAGAGCACCTCCCTGCGGCTGTGCGAGCCCGGGGGGCCGCACCATGGCTGCCCGGACAAGCTGCCCGCCGTGCGCCTCGCGGCGATCGAGGCCGCGGGCCGCGCGCGCGTGCCCTTCACGAGCGGGATCCTGATCGGCATCGGCGAGACGCGGCTGGAGAGGATCGATGCGCTGCTCGCCCTGCGCGAGGCGCATGGGCGTCATGGCCACCTGCAGGAAGTGATCATCCAGAATTTCCGCGCCAAGGCCGACACGCGCATGCGCGCGCACGGCGAGCCCGGTTTCGACGACCTGCTCTGGACCGCTGCCGCCGCGCGCGTCGTGCTCGGCGCAGAAGCGAACATCCAGATCCCGCCGAACCTGAGCGAGTCGCGCTTTCCCGAACTGCTCGCCGCCGGCATCAACGATTGGGGCGGCATTTCGCCGGTGACCGACGACTACGTGAATCCCGAAAGAAAATGGCCGCAGATCGACGCGCTAGAGAAAGCCACCCGGGATGCAGGACTGATCCTTGCCGAGCGGCTCGCGGTGTATCCATCCTACGCGGCCGCGGATGCGGCCCTGCAGTGGCTGGATCCGTCGCTGGTGCGCCACGTCCTCGATGCGATCGACTCGGAAGGCTATGCCAGAGCCGACTCGTGGAGTCCGGGCGTCGCGAACGCCGGGCTGCCGGCGGCGAGAAAACAAACCGGGGGCAGTGCAGCCAACGCGCCGTTCGATGCCCTGCTGGCGCGGGCGGCCGCCGGAGACCGTCTGGACGAGCCAGACCTGGTGCGCCTGTTCGCCGCGCGCGAAGGCGAAGCCGACGCAGTGCAGGCGGCGGCCGACGCCCTTCGCAGCAGGGTCAGCGGCGACACCGTTCGCTACGTCGTCAACCGCAATATCAACTACACCAACATCTGCTCGCTGAGCTGCCGGTTCTGCGCGTTCTCCAAGGGCAAGACCGCCGCGACGCTGCGCGGCAAGCCTTACGACCTCGCTCTAGAGGAAGTCTCGCGCCGGGTCACCGAAGCCTGGTCGCGCGGGGCCACCGAGGTGTGCATGCAGGGCGGCATCCATCCGGCTTACACGGGCGAGACCTATCTTGCGTTGCTCGGGGCGGCCAAGGAGGCCGTACCGCAAATGCACGTGCATGCGTTCTCGCCGCTCGAAGTCACCCACGGTGCAAAGACTCTGGGCGTGAGCGTGGAGCGTTTCCTCGCGCGGCTTCGCGACGCCGGGCTGGGCTCGCTGCCCGGCACTGCGGCCGAGATCCTCGACGATCCGGTGCGTGCACGGATCTGCCCCGACAAGCTCAGCACTGTCCAGTGGCTGCACGTGATCGAAGCCGCGCACCGCATCGGCGTGCGCACCACGGCAACGATCATGTTCGGTCACGTGGAGACGCCGCGATCCTGGGCGCGCCACCTTCTCGCGGTTCGCGACCTGCAGGAACGCACCGGTGGCATTACCGAGTTCGTGCCGCTGCCCTTCGTGCATATGGAGGCGCCGATGTACCTGCGCGAAGGCGCGCGCCGCGGCCCGACCTGGCGCGAGACCCTGCTCATGCACGCCGTATCGCGCCTGGCGCTGCATCCCCTGATCCCCAATATCCAGGTGTCCTGGGTCAAGGTGGGGCCGCAAGGCGCCGCCGCCTGCCTTGCGGCGGGCGCCAATGACATGGGCGGAACGCTCATGAACGAGAGCATCTCGCGAGCCGCCGGGAACGAACATGGGGAAGAGCTCCCGCCCGAGGCCATGCATGCCCTGATCGAAAGCGCGGGTCGCGTGCCCGAACAGCGCGGCACGCTTTACGGTCCTGTGAGCAACGAGCGCCGCGAGCACAGCTTCGCAGCCGCGGCCCTCGTGCCCATTGTCCTTACCCCCCCGGTCCTTACCCGCCGCGCCGGACGGATGCCCCGGCCGCCAGGCCCGGTTGTGCGCGAAAGCACCTGCGCATAGGTCCCGGCGAAGGACTCGTGATCATCCGGAGTGGCCGAAGACCGGAAGCGGCCGGCTCGAGCACGGGATCCAGGCTCGAACTGATTGCCCTCGAAGGCATAGGCGCGGTGCACGCCGGTGACGACCTGGGCGCGCTGCTGGTTCGGGCGTTCGAAGCAACCGGACTGGTTCCCCAGGACGGGGACGTGCTGGCGATCGCGCAAAAGGTCGTTTCGAAATCCGAGAACCGCTACGTGCTCGTCGACACGGTCGTGCCCTCGGAGCAGGCGGTCCGGATTGCGCGGCTTTGCAAGAAGGATCCGCGCCTCGTCGAGATCGTGCTGTCGGAAACGCGCGCCGTCCTGCGCACGGCGCCGGACGTGATGATCGTCGAAGACAGTCGCGGCCTGGTCCTTGCCAATGCCGGCGTCGACCGTTCGAACGTCGACCAGGATGCGACAGGACGCGAGCGGGTGCTCCTGTTGCCCGTCGACCCGGATGCCAGCGCGGCCCGGTTGCGGGAATCGCTCGCGGCATTTTGCGGGGTCGATATCGGCGTAATCATCAACGATAGCCTCGGGCGCGCATGGCGCCTGGGCACCGTCGGTGTGGCCATAGGGGTTGCCGGCCTGCCGGGACTCTTCGACCGGCGCGGCGAAAAGGACCTGCAGGGCCGGCCTCTGCTCACGACCGAAGTAGGCATGGCCGACGAACTGGCGGCGGCCGCCTCGGCGGTGATGGGCCAGGGGTCCGAAGGCCGGCCGGCGGTGTTGATTCGCGGTGTTCCCTGGCCTCGGCGCAACGGCAGCGGCAAAGAGTTGCAACGCTCGCGCGACAGGGACTTTTTCAGGTGATCCTTGCGCTGGCCGGTGGCGTAGGCGGGGCGAAGCTGGCCGACGGGCTGGCGCGATCTCTCGACCCGCGAGAACTGGTGATCGCCGTGAATACGGGCGACGACTTCGAGCATCTCGGGCTGCGCGTGTCGCCGGATCTCGATACCGTGATGTACACCCTTGCCGGCATCGCGAATCCCGTGACCGGCTGGGGACAGGCGGGTGAAAGTTGGGCCTTCATGGAGGCGCTCGAGAGGCTCGGCGGCCCGGGCTGGTTCCGCCTGGGCGACCGCGATCTCGCGACCCACGTCGAGCGCACGCAAAGGTTGGGGCGCGGCGAATCGCTTTCGCAGGTGACCCGAGGGCTGTGCGAGCGCTTGGGCGTCCGGCAGGCCCTGGTCCCGATGTCCGACGATCCGGTGCCCACGCGCGTACGGACCGAAGCAGGCTGGCTCGATTTTCAGCACTACTTTGTACGTGAGCAATGCCGGCCCGCGCTTGGCGCGATCGAATACCAGGGCGCCGAATCGGCCCGCCCGAGCGCTGAGCTGCGCGCCGCGCTCGACTCGCTCGAGCTCGAGGGCGTCGTGATCTGCCCGTCGAATCCTTACTTGAGCGTGGCGCCCATCCTCGCGCTCCCGGGCGTGTCGCACGCGCTGCAGGCTTGTCGCACGGTCGTCGCGGTTTCACCGATCGTCGGTGGCGAGGCGATCAAGGGGCCGGCTGCGAAGATCATGCGCGAACTGGGCGCAGAGCCGACGGCGCTGGGCATCGCGCGCTACTACGCGCGTTTGGTCGACATCCTGGTGATCGACCGCGCGGACGCCGCCCTGGTCCCCGAAATCGAGGCCCTCGGCCTGCGTGCCGTCGCCTGCGACACGATCATGCGCGACGCCGAAGGGCGCGCCCGGCTGGCGCGCGAATGTATCTCGCTCGTGCGCGGAACCCGCTCGTGAGCGCCGGCCGCCGTGTGTACGCGCTGGTGCCGATCAAGGATCCCGCCAAAGGCAAGGTGCGGCTCGCGCCATTGATGAGTCCCGCGGAGCGTTACGAGCTTTGCCTTTTCTTCGCATGGCGCACCCTGGAGACCTGCGCCGCCGCCTTCGGCACGGATCGCACGATCGTCGTTACCGCCTCTGCCGAGGTCGCGGATTTCGCCCAGTCTTTGGGCGTCAAGCTCGTGGCTGAGGACCCGCCAGGGTGCGGCCTCGACCCTGCGCTTGCCTTGGGTTGCGCGCGCGCGCGCCTCGACGGCGCGGAGGCGTTGCTCGTCGTGCCCACCGACCTCCCGTTTGCGAGTGTCGAGGAACTTCGCGCCGTTTCGGCGGCGATCCCCGCGGCTCCCGGGTGCCTTCTCGTGCCCGACAGGCGCAACACCGGAACGAACCTGCTTGGCCTGGCCCCGGCGCGCGGGGACCTGTTCGCGTTTGGGGAGCACAGCCTGCGCCGGCATTCGGCCCTCGCGGCCGGCGCCGGGTGCGAAGTGCGCCTCTACGAGAACCAGATGCTTGCCCTCGACGTCGACCTGCCGGAGGATTTCTCCGCTTGGCGCAGTCGTCCGGGTTGGCCGGATCGCGAGAGCCGGCGCGCCGCAAGCGAATCATTTGCTCAACCCCGCGCGAGACGCGCAATGGAGAAGAATCCGTGATCAAGATCGGTTACAAGGCTTCGGCCGAACAATTCGGCCCCGCACAGTTGCTGGAATTTTCCTGTCTCGCCGAGCAGCTCGGGTTCGATTCGGTCTTCGTCAGCGACCACTTCCAGCCCTGGCGTCACAAGGGCGGCCATGCCCCCTACTCTTTTGCGTGGATGGGCGCCATGGGAGCGCGCACGAGCCGGATCGTGATCGGCACCAGCGTGGTCACGCCGACGTTTCGATACCACCCGTCCGTGGTCGCACAGGCCATCGGCACCCTCGGCGCCCTGTTTCCGGGCAGGATCATCCTCGGGGTCGGCACGGGTGAGTCCCTCAACGAAGTGCCGGCGATCGGGATCAAGTGGCCCGGATTCAAGGAGCGGATCGGGCGCCTCAGGGAATCCATCGTCCTCATGAACCGGCTTTGGCGCGAAGACCGGGTGAGTTTCCAGGGCGAGTACTACCGGACCGAGAACGCCACCATCTACGACAGGCCGGCAGAGCCGGTGCCGATCTATGTCGCGGCCGCGGGCCCGTCCGCGGCAAAGCTCGCGGGCGAAATGGCCGATGGCTTCATCTGCACCAGCGGCAAGGCGCCGGATCTCTACAGCGGGACCCTGCTTCCGAACGTCGCCGCCGGGCTGGCCGCGTCAGGACGGCCGATCGACGGCATCGAACGCATGATCGAGGTGAAGGTGTCTTTCGACTCGGACGCGCAGCGAGCGAAGGAAGACACGCGGCACTGGGCCGCGTTGGCCTTGTCCGCCGAAGAAAAAACCAGCGTGGAGGATTCTGTCGAGATGGAGCGCCTTGCCGACGCGTTGCCGCTCGAGCGCGTCGCGAGCCGCTGGATCGTTTCGGCGGATCCGGACGAACAGGTGGAGCGCATTCGGCCCTATGTCGACTTGGGATTCCGCCATCTCGTATTCCATGCGCCGGGTCCCGACCAGGAAAGGTTCCTGCGGCTGTTCTCGGAGCAGGTCGTGCCCAGGTTACGCGCGGCGTTCGGATGAGCGGCCCGCCCCGGGAAACGTAGAAGCCGATGGCAGCATTTCGCCCCCTAACCCTTGGTGGGGAACGCTTGGGCGAGAACAGTCCCCGCGCCCGCAGCCAGCGTCACCGCCAAGATGGCGGCGAATTTCGTTTTCTGCAGCATGGTCTCTTCCGTTGCCGTTGTCGTTATCCTTGGCTTGTCGCTATTGCTTGCGCAGGCTCGGCAACCCGATCCCCGCCGCGTCGAATCCGCCGTCCACCGCCAGCGCCTGCCCGTTCACGTAGCTTGCCGCATCGCTGCACAGGAACCACACCGCCGCCGCGATCTCCTCCTCGAGCCCGTAGCGATTCAGCGGGATCGTCGCATGGTAGTCCGCGCGGATATCCGCGGTATGCACCTGTTTCGCCATTGCGGTGTCGACCGGTCCGGGCGCCACGAGGTTGACGCGGATGCCCAGGTTGCCGAGCTCGGCCGCCTGCTGGCGGGTGAGGTGGGCGAGCGCCGCCTTGCTCGTGCCGTACGCAACGCGCAAGGTGCTCGCGCGCAGTCCCGAGATCGAGCCGATGTTGACGATGCTTCCGCCGGGAGTCTTCAGCATCACCGGCGCGCAGGCCTGCGTGAAGAGGAAAGGGCCCGTGAGGTTGACGGCCATCACGCGCTCCCACTCCTCGTGGGTGGTTTCGAGCAGGGGCTTGAAGATCGCGATGCCCGCGTTGTTGACCAGCGCGTCGATCCGGCCGAAGCGCGTTTCCACTTCGCTCACGGTCGCCCTGATCTGCGAAGGATCGGCCACGTCGCACACGATCCCGACCGTCCGGTCGCCGAGCGTGGACTCGACGCGCGCAAGCTCATTCGCGTCGATGTCGACCAGCGCGACCGCATAGTCCTGCTCGAGGAATTTCTTTGCTATTGCAAGGCCGATGCCGCGCGCGGCGCCGGTCACGATAGCCACTTTCTGGTGTGCGCTCATGGGTGGGAATTATCCACCCGGCTGACCGATACACGGCTGACGCGCAGGAAGTAAAGCGTGATCAGCACGCTGCCGATCGTCATGCCGGCGATCGCGCCCAGCCAGAACCCCGGCGCGCCCATCGCCGCCCGCCCGGAGAGCCCGAAGGCGAGCACATAGCCCCCGCCGAGGCCCATGCCCCATAACGCGACGATGTTGCACATCATCGGCACCAAGGTCTTCTTGTAGCCCCGCAACGCGCTCACGGCGATCGCCGAAGCCGCGTCGAACAGGTGGTAGAAAGCGACGAAGGCAAGCAGCGTCGCCGCCACCGCATGCACCTGGCTGTCGCGCGTATACAGGCCCGCGATCGCATCCCGGCCGAGCCAGACCCCCAATCCGACGCAGAAAGCGATGCCAAGGCCCGCGCCGATGCCCATGAGGCCGGTGAGCCGCGCGCGATGCGGGTCGCCGGCGCCGATCGCCTGCCCGACGAGCACGCCGACCGCGCTCGACATCGCAAGGGGCATCATGTAGATCAGCGCGGTGAAGTTCGCCGCGATCTGGTGGCTGCCGGAACTGACCGTCCCAAGGCGCGCGATGAAAAGCGCCATGAAGGTGAACGAGGTCACGTCGACCAGGAAAGTGAACCCGATCGGCAGGCCGATCTGCAGCAGGCGCACCTGCTCCCTCCAGTTCGGCCACGACCAGCGGGCGAACACGCCATAGGCATCGTAGCCGTTGCCCCTCCAGCAATACGCCCACGCCAACGCGGCCGTGGTCCATGAAATGATGGTCGTCGAGTAGGCGCACCCGGGTCCGCCAAAAGCCGGCATGCCCAGATACCCGTGCATGAACACGAGGTTTAGCGGGACCTTGAGCGCGAGGCCCAGCAGGTTGAGCACCATGATCACGCGCGGGCGCGACACCGCCGTGCTGAACGAATAGAACACGCGGAACATCAGCATGGCCGGCACGCCGATCGCGATCACGCGCAGGTAGGTGCGCGTCTTCGCCTCGACCGCCGGCTCCACCTGCGCGAGCGCGAGGAACGGGTCCGGAAAGTAGATCAGCACGAAAGCCACGCTCGTGAGGAACGTGCCCAGCCACAGGCTCTGGCGCACCTCCTCGCCGATGGCCGCGTACCTGCGCGCGCCATAGAGCTGCGCGACCACGGGCGTGAGCGCGATCAGCACGCCCATGAGCGTGACGAACACGCTGATGTAGATCGAGGCGCCGATGCCCACCGCGGCGAGGTCCTCGGCGGACAGGCGCCCGGCCATCACCGTGTCGATGACGCCGTTGATCATCACCGCGAGCTGGCCGATGAGCACCGGCCAGCCGAGCTTGACGATATCCCGGGCTATGGATGAAAACATGAGCTTCTACTTCCGTAGATCAAGCTCTTTACGGATCACTGGATAGCCGCTCACGGACGAACCGCGGCATCTTCCGCACGGCATCCAAGACCGGGCAGAATGTACCGGTACCGATACAATAACTGACAGGAGCACCGCTCCCAGAGCCGACTCCGGCAATGGAATGTCCATGAATTGCCGCCAGGACATGGCTTGCCATCACTTCCCGAACTCCTTGTCCTGCAACGCCCGCCACTGGATTTTTCCCGACGGCGTCCGCGGCAAGGCGGCGATGAATTCGATCTTCCTCGGCACCTTGTAGGCCGCCATCCTGGTCCGCATCCAGTCGGTGATCTCTGCCGCGCTTGTGCTTGCGGCTTCAGGCTTCAGCACCACCACGGCCTTGACCGTTTCGCCCTTTCGCTCGTCCGGCGAGGCGATGATGCAGCACTCCTTGATCGCGGGGTGCTGGTACATCGCGGCCTCGACCTCGGCCGGCCACACCTTGAACCCGGCGGCGTTGATCATCCTCTTGAGCCTGTCCGAGATGAAGTAGTAGCCGTCCTCGTCCATGCGGCCGAGGTCGCCGGTGCGAAAGAACGCTTTGCCTCCGCCCGGGCCGTCCACCTTCACCCATGACTTCCGGTACGCCTTTTCCTTCTTCCAGTAGCCGACGAGCATCTGCGGGCCGCGCACGACGATCTCGCCGGATTCGCCCGGCGGCAGGACTTTGAACGTCTCCGGGTCGATGATGAACGACTCGGTGTCGAAGGCCGGCACGCCGAGGCATTGCTTCTTCGGCCGCTGCGGCGGGTTCATGTGCGTCTGCGAGATGGTCTCGGTCATGCCGTAGCCCTCGACGTACTCGACCCCGCAGGTCTCGCGCAGCTTGATCGCGATGGCCTCCGGCATCGCCGCGCCGCCGCCGAAGATCCATTTGAGCGAAGACACGTCGTGCTTCAGTGCTTCCGGATGCGAGAGCAGATCCACGACCATCGTAGGCACGTTGTCCCAGTGGGTGCAGCGGTAGCGCTCGACGAGCCCCGCCGCGGCGGCCGGGTCCCAGCGCTGCTGGACGACGATGGTGCCGCCGGCTTGCACCGTGGCCATCAAACTGTGCACGAGCCCGGTGACATGGAAGAACGGCGCAGTGGCCAGCGACACCGTGTCCGCCATGATGTGCTTCCACATCATCGCGCCTAGTACGTTATGCAGGATGGTCGAGTGCGTGTGCATGCAGCCCTTGGGGTGCCCGGTGCTGCCGGAGGTGTAGGGCATCATGCACAGGTCGCCGGGCTGCGCTTTCGATGGTGCTGGCAAATGTCCGGCGGCCAGCGCCGCATCCCACGCTGCGCTGCCTGCGAGCAACAGGTGATCGAGTTTCGCCGCGCCTGCGGGCATCGCAGCGAGGTGCTCCGCCACCTCCTGCGCCGCGATTGCGACGCGCGCGTCGCTGTCCGCAATGTAGTGCGCCAGTTCCCCGGCGAGATTGGCCGGGCTGACCGGCACGACCACCGCGTCGGCGCGCAGGATGGCGTACATTGCGACGATGAAATGATCGCTGTTCTGCAGGTCGACGAGCACGCGGTCGCCTGCTTGCACGCCACACACTTGTTGCAGGTACCCAGCCAGCGCTTCAACCCGTGCAAGCGCCTCGCGATACGTGAGCGACACGCCCTGGAAATGCAGCATTGGCTTGCCGGGAAACTTCGCGGCCGAAGCCTCGAAGATCGCATGCAATGTCTTGTCCGGCGCGGGCAAGGTGCGCGGCAGGCCCGGTGGCCAGAAAGCGAAGTGGCGCGGTGTCACGGCTTCAGTCATGCGCAAAAGTATATAGGCAGGAACTGCGAGGCCGGAACTGCGAGGCCGGAACTGCGAGGCCGGAACTGCGAGGTCGAAACTGCGCTGGCACGCGGAGTCGATTCCGATATGCTGTGCCGCATAAAACCACAATCAGGAGACAAAGAAATGAGCTACAGGAATCTCGCGCGGCTGTTCGCTGCGCTGCTCGCGGTTGCGCTCGGCACCGGAGCCCACGCGCAGTATCCGAGCGGGCCGGTCCGGATGCTCATTCCGTTTGCGGCCGGGAGCGCGACCGACGTCTACGCGCGCCTTGTAGCCAAGCACCTGAGCGACGCCTTCGGCCAGCAGTTCATCGTCGAGCCCAAACCCGGCGCCAACGGCTCGATCGCAGCCCAGCAGGTGGCGAAATCGAAACCGGACGGCCTCACGCTGTTCTTCACCACGAACACCACCCATGCGGCCAACCCCAGCCTCATGAAGCAGATGACCTACGACCCCGTGAAGGACTTCGAGCCGATCACCAAGATCGGCGGCATCGCGTTCTTTGTCGCGATCAGCGCCACTTCGCCCTACAAGTCGGTGCCGGAGATCGTCGAGGCGGCCAGGGCCCAGCCGGGCAGGATCTCCTACGCATCGGGCAACAGCGTCGGCATCGTTTCGGGCGCGACGCTGCAGAAGATGACCGGCACGCAGATGACGCACGTGCCTTACAAGAGCACGCCGCAGGCCATCGTCGACGTGATCGGCGGACAGGTCACTTTCCTGCTGGTCGACCTTTCGGTGAGCCGCCCGCATCTCCAGTCCGGCCGCGCGAAGCTGATCGCGGTCGCCACGCTGAAGCGCTCGCCGCTCGCGCCCGAGATCCCTTCGATGGACGAGCTGGGCTACAAGGGCTTCGACATCCCGGCGTGGTTCGGCCTGTTCGCGCCGGCCGGCACGCCGCGGGAGGTGATCAATCGCCTGAATACCGAAATGGTGAAGGTCATGTCGCGCCCCGATGTGAAGCAGCAGCTCACGGCCATGGGCATCGACGCCTATACCAGCACGCCTGAGGAACTCGGCGACTACGTGAAGAGCGAGATCCAGAAGTGGGCGCGCCTCGTCAAGGACGCCGGCATCCAGCCGGAGTAGGGCGCCCGTGCTCGACGACGTCAAGGTCCTCGACCTCTCGCACGTGCTCGGCGGGCCGTTCGCGGGGCAGCTGCTCGCGCAACTGGGGGCGGAGGTCATCAAGGTGGAGCCGCCCGAAGGCGACTATTCGCGCACCGTGCCCCCGCACTGGTTCGAGGGGGATTCGTCGTTTTTCCTCTCCTGCAACCGCGGCAAGAAATCGGTCGTGCTCGACCTCAAGCAGCCCGGTGGCAAGCAGGCGTTTTACGACCTCGTCGCGGCCGCCGATGCGGTCATCTACGGCTTCGCGCCCGACGTGCCCAAGCGCCTGGGGATCGATTTCGACTCGCTCGCCAGGATCAATCCGCGCATCGTCGTCGGCGAGCTGATCGGCCTGCATGACCGGGAACCGTATTCGAAGGCCCCGTCGTTCGACCTCATCGTGCAGGCGATGAGCGGCTTCATGAGCCTCACCGGCGAGAAGGGCGGCACGCCGGCACGGGCCGGTTACCAGATCGCCGATCTCGCGGGCGGCCTCTATCTCGCGCTCGGCACGCTGGCCGCGCTCTTCAAGGCGCTCAAGCGCGGCAAGGGCGCGAAGATCCAGGTCTCGCTGCTCGACTGCCAGCTCGCCATGTTGACCTGGCAGGCACAGAACTACTTCATCTCGGGCGAAGTCCCGCGAGCGAACGGCGCGCGGCACCCGATGATCGCGCCCTCCGAGGTCTTCAGGTGCGCCGACGGGCAATGGCTGGCCGTGTCACCGACGGGGGAGGGCTTCTGGCGCGACTTCTGCAAGACGCTCGGGCAGCCGGAGCTTGCCGCCGATCCGCGGTTCGCCACCCCCAAGGCCCGCATCGCCAACGTGGATGCACTCGCGGCCGTGCTCGCCGAAGCGTTTGCGGCCAAGCCCGCGCTGCAGTGGGAGGAGGAATTCTTCGCCGCGCGCGTGCCGGCCGGCAAGGTCTGCGACGTGGCCGAAGCGGTGAGCCAGCCCCTGGCAACGCTACGCGCAATGGTGGATGAAGTCGCGCATCCCGCCACCGGCCAGGCGATGCGCATGCTGGGCAGCGCCTTCAAGTTCGCCGGCAGCCCGGCCCTCGCTTATCCGCCGCGGCTGGGCGCGCATACGTTCGAGGTCCTGGCCGGGCTGTGCGGGTATCCTCCCGAAAAGCTGACCGCACTCGCGGCCAGCGGTGCTGTCGCGCAGGCCCTCCGAGAGGCGGCCTGAGCCAGGAGGAGCAAAGCAATGATCGCAGTGATCTTCGAGTTCACCCCGGCCGAGGGCCGCCTGCCGGACTACTTCGACCTCGTCGCGCAACTGAAGCCCGAGCTCGACCAGGCCGACGGGTTTGTGTCGCTCGAACGCTTCGAAAGCATCACCACCCCGGGTAAATTCGTTTCGCTGCAGTTCTGGCGGGACGAGGAATCGGTGCAGAAGTGGCGTAATGTGCAGTTGCACCGAAAAGCGCAAGCCAAGGGACGGGCCGGCATCCTCCAGGACTACCGGCTGCGCATCGCGACGGTGAACCGCGATTACACGAAGGCAGATCGAACGCAGGCGCCCAAAGACAGCGTCGCGTTGCATGGTTGAAAACATAAACGAGGAGACAGCATGATTGACGGAATCCGGCGCGGCCTGGCCGCGTGCATGGTTGCGGCAGCAGGACTGGCAGGGACCGCGTCTGCGGCGTACCCCGACCAGCCGATCAACATGATCATTGCGTACGCGCCTGGCGGGGGCACCGACATCGCCGCGCGGGTGATGATCCCGTTCATCGAGAAATATCTCGGCGAGGGCGCCAAGATCAACGTCATCAACCGGCCGGGCGCGAGCGGCGACATCGGCTTCAGCGCGCTTGCCGCGGCAGTGCCCGACGGCTACACGATCGGCTTCATCAACACGCCGCCGGTGCTGGCCACGCCCATCGAGCGCAAGACCGGCTACACCTGGCAGTCGTACGACCTGCTCGGCAACGTGGTGGACGACCCGGGCACGTTCTGCGTGCATAGCGACAGCCCTTACCGCACGCTCGCGGAGCTCGCGGCGTATGCGAGGGCGAACCCGGGCAAGGTCACGGTCGGCAGCACCGGCGTGGGGTCTGACGACCACCTGGCGATGCTGCAGTTCGAAAAGGCCGCCGGCGTGAAGATGAACCACATCCCCTTCAAGGGCTCGTCCGAGACACGCAACGCGGTCAACGGCAAGCAGATCGTCGTGGCCGCGATCAACGTGGGCGAGGCGCTGCAGTTCCTCAAGGGCGGCACGCCGATCCGCTGCCTCGGGCAGATGACGCAGGTGCGCATGAGCATGGCGCCCGACTGGCCGACCTTCAAGGAGCAGGGATACAACTTCGAGATGGCCTCCTTGCGCGGCATCGCGGCGCCCAAGGGCCTGCCGCCGGCGATTCGAGATCGCCTGGCCGGCGCCATTGAACGCGCTGCCGCGGACCCGGGTCTGAAGGCTGCGGCCGAGAAAGTGTTCTCGCCGATCCGTTATCTTGGCCCGGCCGCTTACGCTGAAGAGCTGCGGACCGCAGAGGCGATCTTCCGGCAAATGTGGAAAGAAACGCCGTGGGTGGACAAATAGGAGCATCGATATGCATGACGTAGTCATCCGGGGCGGGACAGTCGTCGACGGAACGGGAGCGCCCTCTTTCAGCGGCGATGTGGGCATCACCTCGGGCCGCGTGGCCGAGGTCGGCAAGGTCGGCGCGGGCAAGCGCGAGATCGATGCTGCGGGACTGCTCGTCGCACCGGGGTGGGTCGACATCCACACGCACTACGACGGGCAGGCGGGCTGGGATCCTTACATGACGCCGTCCTCCTGGCATGGTGTCACCACCGCGGTCATGGGCAACTGCGGCGTGGGCTTTGCGCCGGCCCACAAGCACCAGCGCCAGTGGATGATCGAGCTCATGGAAGGCGTGGAGGACATTCCCGGCGCGGTGCTCTCGGAGGGCGTGAAATGGGAGTGGGAGAGCTTTCCCGAGTTCCTGGATGCGCTCGAAAAAACGCCGCGAGTGATGGACCTCGGCGCGCAGATCCCGCACGGGGCGCTGCGTGTGTTTGTAATGGGCGAGCGCGGCGCGGGACGCGAGGCTGCGACCGACGCGGACATCGCCTCGATGGCGTCGCTGGCCAAGGAGGCCGTGGCCGCGGGTGCGTTCGGGTTCACTTCGTCGCGCACGGTCGTGCATCGCACGAGCAAGGGCGAGGCCGTGCCGAGCCTCGGCGCGGCTTCGCGCGAGCTGCAGTCGATCGCGCGCGCGGTCGGCGAGACAGGCAAGGGCGTGGTGCAGCTCATCTCGGACTTCGACGAGCTGGACGACGAATTCACGCTGATCCGCGACGTGGCGAGCGCGAGCGGCCGGCCGCTTTCGTTCACGCTGCTGCAGCACGATTTCCTCCCCGAGCGCTGGCGCGAGGTGCTCCGCAGGGTCACGGTGGCCCGCTCCGACGGCCTCGACATCAAGGCACAGGTGGCCTGCCGCGCGATCGGCATGGTGCACGGCCTGGAGTGCTCGATGCATCCGTTCTTCCTGTGCCCGTCTTACCTGGAGATTGCCGGCCTGCCGTTCGGCGAGCGCGCGAGGCGCATGCGCGATCCGGGCCTGCGCAAGCGGATCCTCGCCGAGTCGACCAACGCGCCGGGCAACCGGCGGCTCGAGAGCATCACGCAGCATTTCCACAAGCTGTTCCCCATCGGCGCGGATTCCGAATACGAGCCGCGCCCGGAAGACAGCGTGGCCGGCATCGCCGCGAGCACCGGGCGCACGCCGCAGGAAGTCGCGTACGACCTGCTGCTCGAAGGCGAGGGCAAGCAGAAGTTTTACTTCCCGCTCTACAACTACACCTCGTGTGATCTCTCCGCGGTGCACGAGATGATGAGCCATCCGGCGGCGCTGCTCGGCTTGGGCGACGCCGGCGCGCATTGCGGCTATATCTGCGACGCAAGTTACCCGACGTATCTCATCAAGCACTGGGCGCGGGATCGTACGCGCGGGCCGAAGTTCGGCATCGAATCGCTGGTCGAAATGCAGACCCGCCGCAACGCCCGCGCAATGGGCCTCAACGATCGCGGCACCCTCGAGCCCGGCATGAAAGCCGACCTCAACCTCATCGACTTCGGCAAGCTCGGCCTCACGACGCCGGAGATGATCTACGACCTGCCCGCAGGCGGACGCCGGCTCGTCCAGCGGGCTTCAGGCTATGTCGCCACGCTGGTTTCGGGCCAGGTCGTGATGGAGGAAGGCAAGTCAACCGGCGCGCTGCCGGGCCGGCTCGTACGCGCCTGAATCAGGGACGGACCCCGTTTTCATTGACGGTGAAGCAGGATGCAGTAGCGGCGGCTTTCACCGGGATCACTCAATCCGGCTTGATGCCCGCCTCGCGGATCACGCCCGCCCACTTCGCGGTGTCGTCGCGAATGATGCGCTCGAACTCGGCGGCCGAGGTCCCCGTCGGGATCAAATCCATCTGCACCAGGCGCTGGTTCCAGACCGGATCTTTCACAATGGCGACGATCTCGCGGTTCAGGCGTGCGATGACCTCGCCGGGTGTCCCGGCGGGTGCCGCCACGCCGAACCAGGCCGTGGCCTCGAAGCCCGGATAGCCGGCCTCACCGAAAGTCTGCAGGTCCGGCGAATTGGGTGAGCGCTTCGGCCAGGCGAGCGCGAGCACCTTCACCTTGCCGGCCTTGATATGGCCTTCGGCGACGATCCGACCCTCGAAGTACACATCGATGCGATCGGCGATCAGGTCGATCAGCGCGGGGCCGGTCCCCTTGTAGGGCACCGGCAGCAGGTCCACGCCCATGCGCTTCTTGAACAGTTCCAGCGCCAGGTTGGGCATGGTGCCACCCCCCAGGGTGCCGGCCGTGATCTTGCCCGGGTTCTGCTTGGCGCGCGCCACCAGCTCCTGCACCGAATTCACGCCAAGGGAGCTGCGCACCATCACCGTGTACGGGTAATAGGCGACGTGACTGATCGGCGCGAAGTCCCGCTGCACATCGAAAGGCAGGCCGCCCGGTCCAAAAAGGGCCGTGTTGGTGGCGAACGTGGTGGACGCATAAATCAGGGTGTAGCCGTCGGGCGGGCTCTTGGCGACAGCCTCCATCGCTATCCGCGACGCCGCGCCCGGCCGGTTTTCGGGCACCACCGCCTGGCCGAGCCTTTCCTGCAAGGCCTGTGCTATCACCCGGGCAGATGCATCGGTGTTGCCGCCGGGCGGAAACGGGATGACGAGCTTGATGGCTCGCGCAGGCCAGGCTTGTGCATGCGCGGCCGGGATGGCCAGCGCGCAGGCAGCGGCTAAAAGCAGGCGGACGATGGATGCGATCAAAGAAACCTCCCAGGGACTCAGGACCGGACCGGCGGCCGGCCCAGCTACTTGCCGAGGGTGGCATAAATCGCCGCCACGCGCACCGGCTTGGCAACATAGTCGTTCATGCCGGCTTCGAGAAAAAAAGGAAAAAAAGGAAAAAAAGGGGCCAGGCTCGATTTTAATTTAGAAAAAAAGGGGCCAGGCTCGATTTTAATTTGGCAACGCGAATCCACGCGGGGTCCAAATTAAATCGAGCCTGGCTCCTTTTTTCAGGAATCGAAGTCCGGCGGGTCGAACCAGTTGGTGAGCGCGAGGCCCCCATCGACCACAATGCTCGCGCCGGTCACATATCCCGAGATCCGGTCGGACAGCACGGCAATCGCCATCGGCGCGAGGTCGTCCGCGCGGCCGAGTCGCCCCAGCGGGATATGCCGCGCGAGCGCCGGGTCGGCCACGAAGCCGCCGGCCGCAATCGCGCCGGGCACCAGCGCGTTCACCCGGATCGAATAGCGGCCGAGGCCCTTTGCGAGCTCCTTCACCAGCATTGCCATTGCCGCCTTGGAGGTGCTGTAGTGCGGCAGGTTGCGCGGCGTTTCGGCGTGCAATGAGGTGAGGTAGAGCAGGCTTCCGGGCGATTCGGCTTCGATCAGCGCTTTCGCAATCGCTCGACCGAGGCGAAAGCCGGCGTCGAGGTTCACCGAGCGCATGCGCTCCCAGGTTTCGTCGCTGACCGCCAGCAGGTGGTCACGCTCGTGGCGCGGAGGCGAGGCGCTGTGGACGAACCGGGTGACGAGGCCGTGTGTCCCGCGGGCGTCCTCCAGCAGCCGGTCGCACTCGGATTTCTGCGCGAGATCGCCGACCCATGCGCCCGCCAGCGCCGGATCGGAAGCGGAAGCGACCGCTGCATTGACCGTTTCGGCATTCGTGTCCGCGAACACGGTACGCACGCCTTGCGCAACTAGCGCGAGCGCAATCGCGCGGCCGATGCCGTTGCCCGCGCCGGTTACGATGGCTGCATCGTGCGTGGGGTCGAAAAGGCGGTCGAACATCGGCTCGAGTCCCGGCATTGGCGTCACCTTGTTGCTGGATCGTGGAGCGGGAATCGTATCAGCCCTTGGCTAGCCACTTGCTGACGGTCGCGTAGACCGCAGCCACGCGCACCGGCTTGGCAACATAGTCGTTCATGCCGGCTTCGAGCAGCCGCTCGCGGTCGCCGGCCATGGCACTGGCGGTCATCGCGATGATCGGCAAGCCGGCGAGCGCGGGGTTCTCGCGCAGCTTGCGCGTGGTTTCGATGCCGTCCATGTCGGGCATCTGCAGGTCCATGAGCACGACGTCGAATTTCCCGGGCTGCACGAGCTCGAGGGCTTCGCGGCCGTTGGATGCGATGCTGACCACCGCGCCGCCGGCTTCGAGGACGCCCTGTGCGACGATCTGGTTGACCTCGTCGTCCTCGACCACGAGGATGCGCGCGCCGGAAAGGTCCGGGACCGCGTCGCTCTCGCCGGCCGCACCGGCGGCCGCGTTGTCCTTGTCCCCGACGCGTTCGCAGACCACCGTGAAGCTGAAGATGCTGCCGCGCCCCGGCTCGCTTTTCACATCGATCCGGCCGCCCATCGCCTCGACCAGCCGTGTCGAGATCGAAAGCCCCAATCCGGTACCTGCGCGTCGCCGCGTGCTCGAAGTGTCCACCTGCGTAAAAGGCTGGAAGAGGCCCGCGAGCTGCGTCTCGCTCATGCCGATGCCGGTGTCCCGCACCGCGAATTCCAACGTGACCTTGCTCGCGTTCTCTTCCACGACGCGCACCGAAACCCGGATCGAGCCCCGCTCGGTGAACTTGACCGCATTGGCGCACAGGTTTGCGAGCACCTGGCCGACGCGGTCTGCGTCGGCGACCAGGCGCTTGGGCACTTCGGGTGCGACCGAGTAAGTGAACTCGACCCCCTTGCCGCTCGCATTCGTCCCTGTGATCGACAGCACGTCGCGCAAGAGTGCATCGAGCACGAACTCGATCGGCTCGATCGCGAGCTTGCCGGCTTCTATTTTCGACAGGTCGAGGATGTCGTTGATGATGCGCAAGAGCGAGTTCGCCGCCACCGAGATGCGGCCGAGATGCCCGTCCACCGCAGGCGAAGGCTGCGCCAGTCGCGCCAGGTGCGTGAGCCCGATGATCGCGTTCATCGGCGTGCGGATCTCGTGGCTCATGTTGGCGAGGAACTCGCTTTTCGACCGGCTCGCGGATTCGGCTGCTTCGGTCGCGTGCTGGTGACGCACGAGCAGGTCGGCAAGGTCCGCCTGGAGCACCGCGCGCCGGATGAATTCGTTGGTGGTGCTCTGGACCATGAGCGCCATTGCGCCGAAGTAAAGCACCAGGGTCGCGCCGAGCATTGTGCTCGCGACGCCTCCCGCGAGCAGCGCCTGGAGGGCCACGGGCGCGAGGATTGCTCCCGCGAAGAGCGCATAGGCCAGTGGCAGCGTCGAAAGCCCGCGCAAGGCCGCGGCCGCCACGGCGACGAGCACCGCAACGCCCGACAGCTGCAGCGCCAGCGGGGTGCCCTCCAGCACGTACCAGACCAGCAGGCTCCAGACGAATCCCGTGAGCGCAATGCTCGCGTGGAACGAGGCGGTCCAGCGCCACTCGGTCCGCGGGCTGGCCGCCGGGCCGCTGCGCGAATGCAGCCGGCCGATCAGGAAGCGCGCCACGTAGGCCGCGGCCATTGCAGCGCACCAGTTCGCGATCCGGGAAGGATCGGCCTGGTCGCGGATGAAAAGCCAGATGACGATCACCACCGGCGCCACCAGCAGCATGGCAAGGCGGGTCTGGCGATACGCGTACTGCACGCGCTCGGCACGCGTGCGCTCGCGTTCTTCCGCGGTGACCGGGAGCAGGGGGCCGTAGGCCTGGGCCGTCGGCTTCTTGTCATTCATGGCAACGGTAGAATAGTCCGACACCACCGATCGTGATACCCGCCCGATGACCAGTGAAGCGAGTCCCGTGCTCGATGCCGACCATGTCGCCGACCTTGTCGCGCTCGACAAGGGGGCCGGCGCCGTGTTCAGGCGGTTTGTCGACCTGTTCGTGACCAAGGCGCCCGGGCGCATGGCGCTGCTGGCCAAATGCGCGGCGGACGCCGATTGCCACAGCCTTGCCGAAACCGCGCACTCGCTGCGCGGCGCAGCGGGAAACGTGGGTGCGTTCAGGCTCGCGGTGCTGCTCGGCCGCATCGAAGCGGCCGGAAAGACGAGCGACCTTGCCAACGTCCGGGCGGAGCTGGAACTGCTGGAGGCGGAATACGCCGCGACGCGCGCCGCCTTGCTCGAAGCCATCCGGCTAAATTAAAAGAATTAAAAGGGGCCAGGCTCAAATTAAAAGAATTAAAAGGGGCCAGGCTCAATTACCTCCCGATCGCAGCTTTGCGACTTCTTGCGAAGTAATTGAGCCTGGCCCCTTTTAATTAATTCCCTTTTAATTCGGGCGGCGGTCCCAGACCTCGGGGTTGACGAAGTTGACGGGCTTTTCGCCCTTGAGGAGGCGCACGACTTCGCGCGCGGCGCCCTCGCTCATGCGCTCCACTGCCTCGACCGTGAGGCCGGCCTGGTGCGGCGTGAGGACGACGTTGTCGAGCTGCATCAGCGGGTGCTCGGCCGTCAGCGGCTGCTTGTCGAACACATCGAGCGCCGCGCCGCGGATCCTGCGCTGCTGCAGCGCTTCGGTGATGGCGGCTTCGTCGACCACGGGGCCGCGAGCCACGTTGACCAGCACCGCGTTCTTCTTCATCGAGGCGATGCGGGCGCGGCTCGCGAGGCCTTTGGTCTCGGCCGTCAGCGGGCAGGCGAGGATGATGAAATCGCTCTCGGCAAAAAGCTTGTCCGCGCTCACGCCGGCCACATCGGCCGGAAGGTTCGCGAGGTTGCGCTGGTGGCCGATGATCTTCATGCCGAAGCCGTGATGGCAGATGCGAGCGACGATTTTCCCGATCGCGCCCACGCCGACGATGCCGACGGTCTTGCCGGCGAGCTCGATGCCTTCATCCGCAAGTACGCGCGCGGTCTCCCAGCCTTTCGTGCGCAGCAGCGCGTCCATGCGGTGCGTGCCGCGCGCGAGCATCAGCATGGTCGTGACCGCATGTTCGGCCACGGTCTGCGCATTGACGCCGGGCACGTTGGCCACGGGGATGCCGAGTTGTGTTGCCGATTCCATCGGGATCATGTCGACGCCCGCGCCGTGGCGCACGACGCCCTTGAGGCGGTTGGGGCGCTCGAAGAGGTCGTCGGGCAGCTTGGTGCGCACGACCAGCACGTCGCAGTCGCCGACCATGGCGCGCAGGGTCTCAGGCTTCTGGTCCGGCGCGAGCACGAACTCGGCGACTTCGCGAATGATGTCCTCTCCGACGGGAACGGTCGGGTTGGTGAGCAATACCTTGGGGCGGGCCATAGTGTCCTGGTTGTCCTGGTTCGTCCTAATTCTTCAGTTTGGAAAGATCGGGCGATGCGCTCGGCATCAGGGACTCGAAAGCACGCGCGGCGCGCAGCACGAGCGCATCGGCATAGCGCGCGCCGACAATGTGCAGGCCCACGGGCAGGCCGTCTTTCGTGAGTCCGCACGGAACCGAAGCCGCGGGCTGCTGCGTGAGGTTGAAGGGGTAGGAGAAGGGCGACCAGTCGGTCCAGCGCTTTTCCTTCAGGACGTCCGCCACTTCGCGCCCGGCCTCGAAGGCGGCCAGCGGCAGCGTCGGCGTGAGGAGCAGGTCGTACTGCTCGTGGAAGAGCTGCATCTTCAGGCCAAGCTGGCCGCGAAGCTGGGCGGCGGCGAGCAATTCCATCGCGGAGAACTCAGACCCCTGCCGCGCCGTATCGACAAGGCCCGGGTCGATCAGGGCATGCTTTTCCTTCGGGATCGTGGAGAGCAGCAGCGCCGCGCCCGGGAACCAGTGCTTCGCGAAAATTTCGCCCGCGTTCTCGAAGCCGGGATCCTTTTCCTCGACGATCGCGCCGAGCTCGGCGAAGCGAAGCGCGGCTTTCTTCACGATCGCCGCGATCTCTGGATCGACGTTCGCATAGCCGAGGTTCGCGCTGTACGCGATGCGCAGGCCCCTCACGCCGTCATCGAGCCCGACGCGGTAGTCGCGGCCGTCGGGCGGGAGCTGCAGCCAGTCGCGCGCATCGGGCTGCGTCAGCACGTTCATCATGAGCGCGGAATCCGTCACCGTGCGCGTCATCGGCCCCACGTGCGCCACCGTGCCGAAAGGCGAGAGCGGCCACGCGGGCACGCGCCCGAACGTGGGCTTGATGCCGAACAGGCCGCTGAAAGCGCAGGGGATGCGGATCGAGCCGCCGCCGTCGGTGCCGATCGTGAGCGGCCCCATGCCGGAGGCCACCGCCGCGGCGCTGCCGCCCGAAGAGCCGCCGGGCGTCTTGGCCGGATTCCACGGATTGCGCGTGATGCCCGTAAGCGGGTTGTCGCAGACGCCTTTCCAGCCGAACTCGGGCGTGGTCGTCTTGCCGACCAGGACCGCCCCGTGCTCGCGCAGGCGCGCCACTGCCGGCGCGTCGTCGTTCCACGGCCCCTTGGGATCGATGGTCCTGGAGCCGCGCAGCGTCGGCCAGCCGCGGGTTAACAGCAGGTCCTTGATCGAAGTCGGCACGCCGTCGAGGAGGCCCTTGGGCTCGCCTTTCATCCAGCGGGCCTCCGATTGCCGGGCGCATTCCAGCGCAAAGGACGCATCGACATGGCAGAACGCATTCAACACCGGGTTCAGCGCCTCGATGCGCTCGAGCACGGCCTGCGTGGCTTCGACGGGCGAAAGGCGTTTGGCGCGATACAGCGCGAGCAGCTCGGTGGCCGAAAGGGAACAGGGATCGGAGGCCATGCGTGGAATCCTCGGGGAATGAAGCGCCGTATTGTAGGTCAGCGAAGGCGCGCACTCCGCCCGCTATGCCGCGAGCCTCGCAGCCAGAAGCTCGCTCACTCGTTTGAGCACTGCAGCAGACACTTTCCCCAGTCTTGCCGCATCCACCGCCTCGATCGTCGCGATTTTTGCGGTCCGGATCAGCGAAGCCACCGGCAGGCCGGCGGCCGACAGTTTGCCCACCGGCACGTCGCCGGGCCAGCCGCGGTTCTCGGCGCTTGTAATCATCACCACCCAAAGCAGGCCGTGCGTCTGTTCGAGTGAGGGCCCCGACACCACCATTGCCGGGCGTGACTGCCGTGTCGGGCGATCGGTGTACGGAAAAGGCACCTTGATGACGTCGCCGCGCCTAAAGGTCGGCATACGCCTTTGCGTCCGCCTCGGAATTCCACTCGTCGAAGGTTCCGAACGGATCGTCCCTGGCCGGCTCCCGGCTTACCTTGCTCAGGATCACGCGCTGGTCTTCGATCTGGTAGACCAATTCATCGCCCGGTTTGAGGCGCAACGCCGTCCGCACGGGCTGCGGAATGGTGGTCTGCGCCTTGGAGGTGAGCTTGCTGATGATCATGGTCGATCCCCCGACGATCGATGCGTGTCGAACCGATCGTAAGGAATTTCCTTACGAGGGTCAAGGAAAAAGAACCCGGTTTCAACGTTCTTTCCCAGTCCGGCCGATTCAGTCGATGAGCTTGCCGTCCTCGTAGAACGGATACGGCCCTGCGAAATCGCCGACGAACGCGGTGTGGCTGATGACACCAGTCTCCGGCGTATAGGCATGCAGCCCGTACGCGGGCGGTTCCATTACGAAGCGCGAAGCCGCGTCCTCCGCAAGATCGAGCGCGACCTGATGCGCGGGGCTGGGCACGGTGCAGGCGATCGTGCCGCCGAAGCGGGCCATGATCGGGCGATGCAGGTGGCCGCAGAGCAGGCGCTCCACCTGCGGATGCTTGCGGATCACTTTCTCGAGGTCTTCCGAGCGTTCCAGCCCCAGCCGGTCCATGTGCCCGATGAAGGTTTGGAAGGGCGGGTGATGCATCAGCACCACGGTGGGTTTGCCCGGCTGCGCGGCAAGCGTCGCATCCAGCCACGCAAGCCGATCCGCGGACGCAAGGCCGCCGGATTTGCCCGGCACCGTCGTGTCGAACCCGACGATGCGCAGCGGATGGTCTTCGATCGCGTAGTGGATCTCGTGGGGCGACTGGCGCAGGTAGGCGTGCTCCGGGAAGGCGTTGCGCAAGGCTGTGCGCTCGTCATGGTTGCCGGGCAGCAGGTACACCGGCATCTTCAGCGGCGAAATCAGCTCGCGCAGGGTGGCGTATTCCTCGGGCCGCCCGAAATCGACGAGGTCGCCGGTAAATACCACAACATCGAGCGGCTGCGGCAGCGCGAGCATGTGGGCAACGCACGCGCGCAGCATGCCGGCGGTGTCGACGATGCGATACGACCTCTTGCCGCCGGCCTTGATGTGCAGGTCGCTGACCTGCGCGACGAGGAAAGGCTTGGCCACCTTATGGGTTCCCTTAGTCGTGTTCGCCTAGTCGTGTTCCCTCAGTCGGCCTTGATGCCCGCCTGCTTGATCACCCGCGTCCAGCGCGCCAGATCGGTTTCGAGGAATTTTCCGAATGCCTGCGGCGTGCCCGGATCGAGCTCGGCGCCGAGCGCCACCAGCCTCTTTTCGACATCGGGATGCTTGAGCGCGGCGTTGATCTCTGCATTGAGCTTGCTGACGATGTCGGCGGGCGTGCCGGCGGGGGCGAGATAGCCGAACCACGTGCTGACCTCGTAACCCGGGAAGCCGCTCTCGGCCACCGTGGGCATGTCGGGCAGGGCGGAGGAGCGCTTCGGCGTGGTGACCGCGAGCGGGCGCGCCTGGCCGGATTGCACGCGCGCTTTTGCGAGCGCCATCGTGAGCGGCATCATCGAAACTTCGCCGCTGATCAGCGCGGTGACCGCTTCGGGCTGGCCCTTGTAGGGAATGTGCACGAGCTTGATCTGCGCCATCTGCTCGAGCAGCTCGGCGGCCAGGTGCACCGAGGACCCGGCGCCGGCCGAGGCGTAGTTGATCGTGCCCGGACGTGACCTGGCGTAGGCGATGAACTCGGCGAGCGACTTCGCCGGCACGGAAGGGTGCACGAGGATCACGTTGGGAATTACGCCGACCAGTGCGACCGGCGCGAAGCTCGTCAACGGATGCCAGTTCAGCTTCGAGTAGAGACTGATGTTCGTGGTGTGCGAGGGGCTCGCGACGACCAGCGTGTAACCGTCGGGCGCCGCGCGCGCCACGACCTCGGTGCCGATCGCGCCGGCCGCGCCGACGCGGTTCTCGAAGACGCTGGGTTGGCCGATCGTCTGGGTCATGCGCTCGCCGACCGAGCGCGCGATCACGTCTACGACACCGCCCGGAGGGTAGGGCACGATCACGCGGATCGGCTTGGTGGGGAAAGTCTGGGCGGCAGCCGGCAGGGCGCAGAGGCCGGCGGACACCGCCACGGACGCAACAAGCAGCCTGAGGGCCGATGGAATGCCGGCGGTTCGAAAAATGGCGCGATTCATGACTGCCTCCTCGTTGCTATGCCGGGCGTTATACCGCGAATCGGTTACACGCCGATTGCGTATTCCCTTAGCGCATGAAGGTCCGGCGCCACACCAAGGCCGGGCTCCTCGCCAAGCGTGGCGAAGCCGTTGGTTACCTGCTCGACCGGACCGCTGGTCAGCGTGCGCAGCGGGTTGGGATTGGCGTCGACCTCGAGCATCCCGTCGCCGCCGGCCGCGGCGAGCAGGTGTGCGGACGCCACGAGGCCGATGCCGCCGCCAAGGTAGTGCGGGCAGTACCGCAGGCCGTGGCCGAGGATTTTCCGGGCGACCGTGAGGCAGCCGGTGAGGCCGCCCCACTTGGCGAGGTCGGGCTGGACGACCGCGAGCGCATGCGATTCCAGCGCCCGGTCGAAGGCGGCAAATGCTGCCAAGTTTTCGCCTGCGGCCAGGCTGGTAGCGGCTGAGACGGCTAAATGCTGCCATTCGCTCCATGGCCGGTCGGCGCGCAGCGGCTCTTCCAGCCAGCCCAGGCCGAAGGGTTCGAAGGCCTCGGCCATCTCGATGGCGGTCTCCAAATCCCAGGCCTGGTTGGCGTCGACCATGAGCGGAAGGTCGCCGATGGCTTGGCGCAGCGCCTTCAGGTTGGCCACGTCGCGCTCCTTGCCGAAACCGACCTTGAGCTTGAAGGCGCGATAGCCTTCGGCCTGTTTCTGCGCGGCCAGCTTTTCGGGTGACGTGGGATTGAGGCCGCTCGCATAGACCGGGATCTTCGGCGACTGGCCGCCGAGCAGACGCCACAGCGGCTGCTTCTGCCGCCGCGCATGCAGGTCCCAGAACGCCGTATCGATGCCCGCGATGCACTGCGCCACCGGGCCGGGCTCCGCCGACTGGATCGCCAGCACCTCGGTTTGCGCGGTGAGATTCATGAAGGCCATCTCGGGCGACACAAAGCGCTTGCCTTCGACCATCGGCACGAACACCGAATCGACCAGCCGCGCGCGATGCTCGGCGCCGACCGTCGGGAAATTGCACCAGATCTCGCCCCAGCCTTCAACGCCGTCGGTGTCGGTCACGCGCACGAACACGGCCGGGCGATCGCGCATGATGCCGAACGAGGTCTGCACCGGCGTTTCGATCGGCGCCCGGAAGACGAACGCCTCGAGGCGGGCAATGCGCAACGGGCTGCTCAACGTGCTGCTCAACGTGCTGCTCAACGTGCTGCTCAAGGGCGCAGGTCCATTTCGAAGTGGATGTAGTCGCCGCGATAGGTGACTTCGCCCAGGTACAGCACCGTGCCGTCGGGCGCGTTGCAGACGCGGCGCACCTCGGCTACCGGCGCGTTGACCGGGATTTCGAGATGCCCGGCGACCTCCACGTCCGCGCTCGCAATGGCGAGCGTCTGGCGGGCCTTGGCGATCTTCACCTTTGGCAATTCGAGCAGCACGGGCACCACCGTCTCGCGCCGGAAGCGCCTGGGCGCCATCCTGAAAACCTTCTCTTCGAGATAGATCGAGATCACGCAGTACGACTGGCCGTTGCGCGAATGCACGCGGCGCATGAAGTGATAGCGCTCCGCCGGCTTGCCGTCCTTGGGTTGAAGGGCGGGGGTGGCGGAGGCCTCTTCGATGAGCGTGAGCTTGGGCTTGTCGTCGCGATACACGTCGGCCAGCGCATGCAGCGAGGTTTCGAGCCGCAGCCAGCGATCCTGCGCCGGCTGGCCGGTGACGAAGGTGCCGCGCCCTTGTTGCGGCGAGAGCAGGCCGTCGCGCGCGAGCAGATCGATGGCTTGCCGCACGGTGACACGCGCCACTTCGAACTCGCGCACGAGGGCCTCGAGCGAGGGCAGCTTCTGGCCTTCGATCCACACTCCGCGCGCGATGCGCTGGCGCAGCAGCCCGGCGAGCTGCGCGTAGCGGGGCACCGGACTGTTGCGGAACAGCCGGTGCGTGGTCGCAGTAAAAGTCACAGGTTGAAAGTCATGTTGTGCCAAACGTTCTATTCATAGTACCTTTGCGCCGAAGCCGCTACAACGCATGGCGCGCGTTTATTTCCGCGTCATTCGGCATGCCGAACCGGAGACCCGCTCACTTGCGCCGCACCATCCTGATCCTGGCACCATGGGCACTCATGCTGCTCGCGTGGTACGCAATCGCGCTCTCGGGGCTGGTGAATCCCTCGCTGATGCCGACGCCGCACCAGGTGGCGGCGCGCTTCTGGGAACTTATCAACGGCGGGCGCCTTCCCATGGACATCTGGATGTCCACGCAGCGCGTGTTCCTCGGCGTGGCGCTGGGCACGCTGCTGGCCGTGCCCGCCGGCTTCATGCTCGGCTGGTACCCCGAGGTGCGCAGCTTCGTCGACCCGGTGATCAATTTCTTCCGGGCCCTTCCGCCGATCGCGCTGATCCCGCTGGTGGTGGTGTATTTCGGCATCGGCGAGCCGGCGAAAGTGATCATCCTGTTCTATGCCGCATTCTTCGCCGGCGTGATCGTGATGTACGAAGGGATTGCGCAGATCAGCCCGATCTTCGTGCGCGTGGCGAAAACGCTCGGCGCCACGGACGCGGAAATCTTCCGCAAGGTGATCGTGCCGCTCACCGTGCCGCACATCCTCACCGCGCTGCGGGTGGCGCTGGGCGTTTCCTGGGCCACGCTGGTGGCCTCCGAGTTGATCGCCGCGCAGCAGGGCCTGGGCGCGCTGATCCAGAACGCGGGCTCTTTTTTCCAGCTCGACATTATCTACGTCGGCATCATTTGCATCGGCTTCATCGCCCTGGCGATGGACCTTGCGCTGCGTGCGGCGACGCGCAGGATGCTCGCCTGGCAGGACCGGATCAGCGCATGAGCGCGGCCGCTGCGATATCGTCGCCCGCGTTGCCGTCGGCTGCGCCGCGCATCGTCTTCGACCATGTTTCGGTGGAATTCAACACCGCCCACGGCCCGCTCAGGGTCGTCGAGGACGTTTCGTTCTCGATCGCCGACCGCGAGTTCGTCTCGATCATCGGACCTTCGGGCTGCGGCAAGACTACGATGATGAACATCGTGGCCGGCTTCGTGCAGCCCTCGGGCGGCACGGTCACGCTGGATGGCAAGCCGGTCGGGGGGCCGGGCCCGGAGCGCGGCGTGATCTTTCAGGAATACGGCGTGTTTCCCTGGCTCACGGTGGAGCAGAACATCGCGTTCGGCCTGGATCTCGCGGCCAACCGCCTGCCCGCAAGCGAGAAAGCCGGGATCGTGCGCCGCTACATGGGGCTCATGGGGCTGGACGATTTCGCCAAGGCCTACCCCAAGACACTGTCCGGCGGGATGCGCCAGCGCCTGGCGATTGCGCGCGCCTACGCGGTGAAGCCTGAATTCCTGCTGATGGACGAACCCTTCGGCGCGCTCGACGCCCAAACCCGTTCGAACATGCAGGATCTGTTGCTCGAAGTCCTCGCGGCGGAGGGCAAGACGGTGATGCTGATCACGCACTCCGTCGAAGAGGCGATCTACCTGTCCTCGCGCATCATCGTGGTGACGGCGCGGCCTTCGCGGATCCGCACCGTCATCGACGTGCCGTTCGCTTACCCGCGCGACGAGGGCCTGCACGAGCGGGCGGAGTTCGGCGGGCTGCGCTCGCATATCCGCGAGCTGGTCATGAAAGAGTACGCGGCACAACAGCGGCAGTCGATCCGCTCCCTTGAATGAAAACGGAGGAAGCACCATGAAGACGCATCGAACCGGCATGAACCCCGGCGGCATCAACCGGAGGAAATTCCTGCGGGGCGCGGGCGCGGCGGCGGGCCTCGCGGCAGCCGGTTTCCCGGCGATCGCGCAGCAACGCACCAAGCTGCGCGTCGGTTACGTCAACACGCTCGCGGTGAACGGGCAGATCTGGACGGGCATGCACCGCGGCCACTGGGCCAGGGAAGGCCTCGAGCTCGAAACGACGATGTTCAGCACGGGGCTCGAGCTGTTCAACGCCATGATCGGCGGGAGCCTCGACATGCTCTCCACCGGCGCGGTGCTGTCGAACTTCCCGGCGCGCGGCCAGGGCAGGGTTTTCCTCATCAACAATGTCGAATTCGCCACCGCGCAGTTGTGGGTGCGCGAGGACATGGGCATCAAGACCTGGGCGGACCTCAAGGGCAAGAAGATCTCGACCACCGCCGGCACCACCGCGCACGTGTTCCTCGACACCGCCCTGCGCGCCAACATGATCGACCCGGTCAAGGACATCGAGCTGGTCAACCAGGGCATGCCCACCGCGGTGACCTCGTTCATCTCGGGCGCCGTGCCGGCGGTTGCGCTGTGGGTGCCGTTCAACATCACGGTGCGCCAGAAAGTGCCGGGCGCGAAGATGCTGGTCGACGCTTCGGCCTATTTCCCGCAGGCGGCGATCGTCGGCGGCTGGGCGGCGCGCACCGACTACTACGAAAAGAACCGCGACCTCTGCGCCCGCCTGGTGCGCGGCTGGGCCGCCTCGAACGACGACCTGATGGCGAACTCCGCGGCCATCCTGCCGGTGATCCAGAAAAACAACTACCCGCAAGTGCCGATCGAGGACCTGCAGGAGCAGTTCAAGGCCTCCAGGTACTACTCGTCGGCCGAGTGGCGCAAGCTCTACGCCGACGGCACGGCCACGCGCTGGCAGCAGCAGGTGACCGACTTCTTCGTGCGCTTCGGCGGGATCCAGAACCCGGTGCCGGCATCGACATATTTCGACACCCGGTTGTATCTCGATACCGTGAAGGCGTGAGCGCTGCCTACGACTACCTCATCGTCGGCGCCGGTTCGGCGGGGTGCCTCCTCGCCAACCGGCTGTCGGGCGCGGGCCAT
>ENA-ORBV01002678-ORBV01002678.1-microbial-mat-metagenome-genome-assembly--contig:-NODE-2678-length-37150-cov-6.297143_pt1 | contig 37150 bp, 31 predicted proteins | sample MGYA00237777_ERZ505514 | MGnify/ENA primary metagenome ERZ505514 (study PRJEB26160, sample SAMN06269048) | microbial mat metagenome | isolation source: Oligotrophic lake microbial mat | place... | reverse complement strand
GGGCAGGCTCCTGACTGTCTCGGGATGTCGGACGCCTGGTTGGCGCAGTTTGCCGGCGGCGGCTGGCTCAGCGATCTGGAAGACCTGATATCGGCCAGCGGAATTGAAAAGGAACTCGTACCGGCGTCGATGCAACTCGCTCGCCTGTACAAAGGGCGCGCCTACTACGCCGGGTTCGTCGTCGAACCCTATGCTGTGTACTACAACAAAAAGCACTACGCCGAAGCAGGCATCAGCCAGGCGCCACGGGACGTCGATGAATTCCGCAATACCGCTATCAAGCTGACCAACCGCGCTCGCAACCGCTATGGGTACTACGCCATGGGCGGCTCAGGTTGGCAGTTTCAGCAGTGGTCCACGTGGATGGTCAACCATGGCGGACTGGGCGTCGCCAATACGATGTACGACGCGCAGGGCAAATGTGTACTTGCCAGTGCCAAACATATCGAGGGGCTGGAGAAATGGGTGGCGCTGTACCAGGTCGACAAGGTTTCGCCGCCGGCTTCCGCCACCGGCACCTTCCAGGACCAGACCAACGCCTTCAATGCAGGGCAGATAGGCACCGTCATGGGCTGGGGGCAGTACCTGTCGACATTGGCCAACGGCATAGGGGAGGAAAACCTCGGAACCGCTCTGCCCCCGATGGGACCGGCTGGCCAGTTCTTCTTTTACGGTGGCAACGGCTTTGCCATCAACAAGAACACCGCCCACCGTGAGGCATGCTGGGAGTTCATCCAGTTCATGCTGCGTGCGGACAACAATGCGCGCTGGAACCAGATGGGCGGGGCGATTCCGACGGCGCGCCAAGCATGGAGCGCCGACTGGCTCAAGGCCCCGAAGTATGTTGCACCGATGGAGATGATCAATCGCGCCAACGCCCTGATCAACAATCCGCGCTACTTACCGGGATACGGCAGTTTCCAGACCCAATTCGCACCCGAACAGATTCAACGGACCTTGCTGGGCAGGCAAACTGCGGCAGAACACGCCAAGGCGGTCGCGAACGCGCTAGACGAGCTTCGTGCAAAGGCCGGCTAAGCGCAACGGGTGGCAATGCTGGCTCCCTTCACTCCCGTCACGCCCTCAGTTCCGCTCGCTGTGACCGTCGACACGCCGCGCTGGAACTGGAGGCGCAGTTGGCGCCGAACCGGGCTGCCCTGGCTGTACGTCTCTCCGGTGGCGATCCTGGTCGCCACGGGCGTGCTGTATCCGCTGGTGTATGTGCTTTTCTTGGCCACGGTCGACTACTCACCCTATCTCGGCAAGGCGGCAGTCGACGTCGGGATGCGGAACTACCTGCGCGTGCTGGACGATCCCGGCTTTTGGAGTGCACTTTGGGCCTCCATCATCTGGGTACTGGGATCGGTAGTGCCGCAGTTCATGCTTGGCCTTGCAATGGCCCTGGTACTCAACGAAAAGTTCCGCGGCCGCGGCTTTGTGCGTACCGTCATCCTGGCACCCTGGGCTGTGTCGGGCGTCGTCACCGGATTCATCTGGCTGTGGTTGTTCGACGGCACGATCGGAGTCATCAACGACCTGCTGCTGCGCGCCACTGTCATCGACGAACCAGTGGCCTGGGGAATCAACAGCCTGACTACCTGGCTCATGGTGTTTGTGGCGAACGCCTGGCGCGGCGCGCCCTTTTTTGCCATCGTGATTCTGGCCGCGCTGCAATCGATCGACGCGACTTTGTACGAGGCGGCGGATGTCGATGGCGCCACCCGTTGGCAGAAGTTTCGTTTTGTGACGCTGCCACTGATCCTCAATGCCATCGTCATCTCGACGCTGCTGCGCGCATTGTGGACCTTCAATTTCATTGACCTTCTGTGGATGATGACCCGCGGCGGGCCCGCAGGCACCACCACGACCCTGCCGATCTACATTTTCGACGTGATCTACCAACGTGGCGAATTCGGGTATGGCGCTGCCCTGTCCGTGGTCCTGTGCGCGATGTTGATTGTGTTCAGCGCAGCCTACTGGCAGCTCAACCGGTTGACCCGAACGAAGAGTTGATACCCATGGCACGAAAAAAAAGCCCCCGGGCGCGTCTGGACCGCCTGTTCACGATCTGGTTGCCGGTCGGATTTTTCCTGACCTTCACACTTTTCCCGATCTATTGGTTGATCATCTCCTCGCTCAAGCCGTCGTCGTCCCTGTTCGAGTTCCCCCCGCGCTACCTGCCGGATCCATTCTCACTGGCCAACTACTCCGAGGCCTTGTTCGGCACCCGCCTCGGGGCGCTATTCCTGAACAGTCTTATCGTCGCTAGCCTGACGCTGGTGGGCTTATTCGTATTGATCGTGTTCGCGGGATATGCCATGGCACGGTTCGACTTTCGCGGCAAGACGGTATTGATCACCCTGTTCCTGCTGGGGCAGGTCTTGCCACACGTCGTGATGTTGATACCGGCTTTCTCGCTTTTGCGCGCGGCCGGCCTGCTCGACACCCGAGCCTCGCTGGTGCTGATGTACTTGGTCATCCTGCTGCCGTTTTCGGTGATGACAATGCGCGGCTTCTACCAGTCGATACCGCCGGACCTGGAGGAGGCAGCGATGCTTGACGGTTGCTCACGCGTAGGCGCGCTGTTCCGCGTCGTGCTGCCAGCGGCAATGCCTGGACTGGTGGCAACCGCGGTTTACGGCTTCATCAATGCCTGGAACGAACTGTTGTTCGCCGTCATACTGATTGCCAGTCCCAAGTTGCAGACACTTCCAGTCGGAATCATGAGCCTGAGCGACGAGATGCGTACCGACTACGGGCCCATGCTGGCGGCCGCCGTGCTGTCGCTGATTCCGAGCCTGCTGCTTTTCGGCTATATCCAGCGGTTCCTTACCGGCGGCTTGTCAGCCGGCGCCGTAAAGGGTTGATCCTCCCGCACGCAGTCACCTCTCAACCGGAGTACCCATGCACACCATTTTGTCCAAGGCCGGCAAGTTGCCAGCCGTCCTATTGCTTTGCCTCGCGTCGATATCAAGCGGGTGGTCCCAAACAACCGGCAGTGACAAGACCATCCGTCTCGTCGTTCCCTTTCCCGCTGGTGGTGGCACGGATATCCCCGCGCGGCTGATTGCGCCCGAATTGGCCGCTCGGCTGGGCCAGAACGTCATTGTCGAAAACCGCCCTGGTGCAGCAGGCAACATGGGCGCCGACCAAGTGGCCAAGGCCGCGAAGGATGGGGCCACGCTGTTGATGGGAACGGTCAACATCACGTCGATCAATCCGCTTCTGTATCCGACCATGCCCTTCGATCCATCCAAAGACCTTGCAGCCGTCAGCCTGCTCGGCATCGCGCCCAATGTGCTGGTGGTCTCGGCGAGCTCCCCCATCCAGAATCTGTCCGACTTGATCGCTGCCGCAAAACGCGACCCAGGCAAGCTCACTTTCGCATCGGCTGGCAGTGGAACGACCTTGCACCTGGCAGGTGAACTGCTCAAGATATCGGCGGGGATATCCATGACGCATGTGCCATACAAAGGTGCTGCTGTGGCTTTGCCGGACGTGATTTCGGGCAATGTATCGACGATGTTCGTCGCCGTACCTGCCGCGCTGAGCCTGATCAAGGCGGGCCGACTGCGTCCGCTTGCCGTGTCTGGCCTGACACGAGTGCCCGCGCTCAAGGACGTACCGACCGTCGACGAACTCGGCATCAAAGGTTTCGACGCCGTTGCCTGGCACGGCATGTTCGCAACCGGTGGTACGCCCCCTGAGCAAATCGCGCGGCTGAACCAGGCCGTTGTCGATGTAGTCGGAAGTCCCGAAATACGCGCCAGGCTGCTCGAGCTGGGCATCGAAGCAAAAGTGTCTACACCACAGCAACTAACGGAGCTGGTTGCGGCAGACAAGGCCAAATGGGCCAAAGTGGTCCAGTTATCGGGCGCGCGAATCGATTGAACACCAAGCACATGCGGTGCGCGACGTATCAACTCAAATTCGATGCAATACCGGGCCTTGAGGCGACCTGACCAGACACTCCTCACCGGACGTTTGATATGTCGGATCGCAAGAGCCGCCTCTCTACAATGCCTGCACCGGCTGGTGTTCGCCTCATAGCAGATTTGCCAACTGCGTCCGCCCCGAGCATGCATTACGAACCAATCCAACGCCGCAAGTTGTACCAGGATGTCGTTGAGCGATTGACGGCCAGGATCCGCGCGGGCGAAATTGCCCCTGGCGAACAACTGCCGTCAGAACGTGAGCTGATGGAACAATATGTCGTCGGGCGCCCGGCAGTGCGCGAAGCGTTGCAGGTGCTGGAGCGGTCGGGAATCGTCGAGATCAGTCATGGTGAGCGGGCGAAAGTCATCGTGCCAACAGCCTCCCACCTGATGGAGCAAATTGCCGGTGGAGCGAAACACATGCTCAATGCCCAACCAGGCATGCTTGAGCACTTGAAGGACGCACGCGTATTTCTCGAGACGGCCCTTGCCCGCATGGCAGCAGAGAAAGCCAGTGCGGACGACATCCGCAAATTGCGCGCATGCGTCGACGATTATCGTGCGGCAGTCAGCGATCATCAGAAGTTGATGGACTGTGACATGGCCATCCATTGCCAAATCGCGGCAATGAGCGGTAACCCGATCTATCCGGCGGTTGTCGAGGCCATATTTCGTTGGGCCAGCGAATACTACCGATCGATGGTGCGCAAGCCAGGTCGCGAGAACGTTTCGCTATCCGAACACGAAGAGATCTGCAAGGCGATCGAAGCGCATGATCCTGCGCGCGCCGAACACGCAATGCGCGTGCACCTGACGCGCGCCAATGACCTTTACCGCGTCAACGGAAAGGCGCAGAGTTAAAGCCGAGCCAAGTCGAGTCGGTTCGCATGCGGATGGGATGTCAGCTTGCGGACATCGGGCTGCGTCAACGGCAATCCGTGACTACTGCGTCTTGGCGCCAGCGCCGAACCAGCGTCCAATCAAGTCGCGTTCGGCCTCGGTGATGCCGGTGGTGTTGTTCATCGGCATCAAGCGGCTCACCACCACCTGCTGGTAAACCGCCTGGGCGTGCTGGGCCATCGCCGCCGGCGAGTCCAGCCGGACGTTCTTCATCTGCACCTCGGCGCCGTGGCACATCGCACAGCGCTGTGCCACGACCTGTTGCACCTGCGCAAAGGCCACCGGTGCCACAGTTTGAGCGGACGCGACCGGCGCAGCCACGGCTGGCGGCTTCATCCAGACAATGGCAGCCACGATCACCAGCACCCCGGCCAGCGCGTACGGCCACGGATGGCTGTTGCGTGCGAGCTTGTAGCCATGGCGCATCACGAAGTACTGGCGGATCGCGGCCCCGGCGAACATCATCAGAATCAGCACGATCCAGTTGTATGCGTGGCTGTACGTGAAGCTGTAGTGGTTGCTCAGCATCGCGAACAGCACCGGCAACGTGAAATAGGTGTTGTGCACGCTGCGCTGCTTGGCACGCTGGCCGTGGATCGGATCGACCGGCCGGCCTTCGCGCAGGTCCTTCACGGTCGTGCGCTGGCCCGGGATGATGCAAAAGAACACGTTGGCGCTCATCGCCGTGGCGATCATCGCGCCCACCAGCAGGAACGCCGCCCGTCCGGCAAACCAGTGGCAGGCCAGCCAGGACGCGACACAGACGACCAGCAGCACCAGCGCGCCGACAATCGCGTCGCCATTCCGGCGCTGCCCGAATGCCCGGCAGATCAGGTCGTACAGGATCCAGAACACGACCAGGAACGACAGTGCGATGCTGATCGCCGCGCCGCTGGACCAGTTCATCAGCGACTTGTCGATCAGGTAGGTGCTGGCGCTCCACAAGTAGGAGACCGTGAACAGCGCAAAACCCGACAGCCAGGTGCTGTAACTCTCCCAGTAAAACCAGTGCAGGTGCTCGGGCACGACCTTGGGTGCAACCGCATATTTCTGCGGGTTGTAGAAGCCGCCGCCGTGTACGGCCCACAGCTCGCCACCGACACCCGCGTCCTTGAGGTCTTTGGAGGTCGGCGGGACCAGACTGCTGTCGAGGAAAACGAAATAAAACGAGGAGCCAATCCAGGCGATGGCGGTGATCACATGGACCCAGCGCAGCAACAGGTTGGCCCAATCGAGGTAGTAACTTTCCATGAGTCAGCTCTTTCGCGGTGCGGGCGGCGGCGCCCGCAGTTCTGCCTGCTGCTCACCACTGCGGGCGCTGTAAGCAGAAGGGGTCGCGAACAAGGACCTGGGGAAAAGTCCGGCTCCGCTGCGACTGGGAAGGCCAAGTGTATACACTTCAGCGCGCATTTCACTGCAAAACAAACTGCGGGAAAACCCTAGTCTCGGCGCTGCAACAGCTGCGCGGCGACACCGACGGCGATGACCTCGGGCTCCTTGCCCGCAATGCCGGCGATGCCGATCGGGCTGGTGACACGGTCGAGTTCGGCGTCGCTGAAACCCCGTTGGCGCAGGCGCCGCCGGAACGTCGCCCACTTCGTCTTGCTGCCGATCAGTCCGACATACGGCAGATCCCCGCATTCACGGACCCGGCGCAGGCAGGCCGCCACCACCTCCAAGTCTTCGGCGTGGCTGAAACTCATGATCAGAACCTGCGATCCGACCGCCAGAGCGGGCACCGCGCCCTGGACTGGATCGGAATGTTCACACGCTATGTTGGCCGGCAGGTGGGTCGGAAATATCTCATCGCGGCTATCGATCCAGGTAACCGCAAATGGCAGGCGACCCAACACGTCGATCAACGCCTGGCCGACATGGCCGCCGCCAAACAACGCCACCGGCAACAAGGCACGCGCCACGCGCTGGCGCAACATCGGCAGCGCAGTCGCCTGCACCGCCTCGAACGCGAGGTGCATGACGCCGCCGCAACACTGCCCCAGGCTCGGCCCCAGCGCGAATCGCCGCTCGACCTCGCGTGGCAGACCGGCCAGCATGTCGCGCGCATGGCCGATGGCCTGTAGCTCGACATGCCCCCCGCCAATAGTTCCGACGACAGCGTCGGCAAACACGGCCATCCAGGTCGCGGCATCGCGCGGTACCGAGCCCTGAGTTTGGGCGACTGTCACCCATACCGCTGCCTCACGCGTCAGGCGCTCAAACGCAACTTCATCATGTTTCACGAGTTGTTACCGGGCCAATATCCGCCTGACAGGCGTTGCAAGGACAATATCGGGCACAGTATGCCCGCGTAGCCAAAACCACCAGCCGGAGCCGCCCTTGAAACAGACCCCGTTCGTTCGCCCCCTGTTGCTCGCAGGCCTGTCCGCGGTGACGGCGCTGCTGGCCGCCTGCGCATCTTCGTATCGGGCGCCACCGGAGACCGGTCGGCCCACACCGCAAGCCCCGGCGCCGGTACCCGCCTTGCCAGCCGCTACCCTGCCGCAACCCGCCTTGCCGGCCGCTACCCTGCCGGCACCGGCACCGGCCGTCGCACCACCGGTCGCGGCGATTGCGCCAGGCACCGTGATTGCGCCCGTCACGCGCTTGCCCTCCGTGTCCGCCGCAGCCACGGCGCTGGCCTACCGGCGCGACGCGGCGACCCATCTGTATGCCCACAACGCCGCGCGTATCTATAAGGGCATGCTCAAGCCCCACCTGTACGCGATCGGCGTGCTCGACGTCGACATCGACCGCAATGGCCAGGTCACCGGCGTGAGCTGGCGCCGCGCGCCGCGCCATGCGCCCGAGGTGATGGAGGAGATCATCCGCACCGTGCGCCGGGCCGCGCCCTACCCGCTGCCCGCACGGATGGGCCGCGTCACCTACAGCGACGTGTGGCTGTGGGACAAGAGCGGGCAATTCCAGCTCGATACGCTGACCGAAGGCCAAATGTAGTCTGGACGGCCCGGGCCGGTCAGGACCCGCGGTAGGTCGAATAGCTCCAGGGGCTGACCAGCAATGGCACGTGGTAATGCTGATCCGGCTGGGCCACGCCGAAATCCAGACTGACCTGGTCCAGGAAGTTGGGCTCGGGCAGCGCGACGCCACGCGACTTGAAATAGCCGGCCACATCGAACACCAGACGGTAGCGCCCTTTACCGAGGCTCTTGTCGTCATATAGCGGACCGTCCGGAGTGCGGCCATCGGCGTTTAGCGTCAGGCGCCGCACCAGCGTGGCCTGGTCGCCCTCGACGGTATACAGCGCGACCTGCATGCCGGCGGCCGGAACACCGGCCATGGTGTCTAGTACATGTGTGCTCAAACCCATCGCGCTTCTCCTGAAGGCGGCCCGACGCGCCGCGTTGCTGGCAAACCAACCAACCGGTCGTCGCTCCGGTCAGATCAAAAACAAAAGTGTATACAGTTTAGCCGATCGCAGCTACCATGTGGGCATGGAATCGTCGTCCACCGCCGTCATCGTCCAAGCCCTGACCAAGGCCATCGTCGAGCACCGGCTGCTGCCCGGCAGCAAGCTCGCCGAACAGAAGCTGGCCGACCATTTCGGTGTGTCGCGCACGCTGGTGCGCCAGGCACTGCTGCAGTTGTCGCAGCACCAGTTGGTGACGCTGGAGCCGGCACGTGGCGCCTTCGTCGCCGCACCCTCGGTCGATGAAGCGCGCCAGGTGTTTGCGGTGCGCCGCATGCTGGAGTGCGAGATGGCGCGCGCCTTTGTGGCCCAGGTCACGCCGGCCAAGATCCGCACTTTGCGCGAACACATCGTCCAGGAGAGGCGCGCCATCGACCAGGACGACGCCAGCGGACGCACCGAGCTTCTGGGCGACTTTCACGTGCGTCTGGCCGAGTTGGTGGGCAACCATGTGCTGGCGCAGTTGCTCGGACAACTGATCTCGCGCTGCGCGCTGATCACGCTGATGTACCAGACCCGGGGCGACGCCCGGCACTCGAACGATGAACACGTCGAGATCGTGCGCGCGCTGGCCGCACGCGACGCCGATCTGGCCGCGCGGCTGATGGGAGAGCACCTCAGCAACGTCGAGACCAACCTCACCTTTGACCGCAAGTTCCCCAGCAACGACATCACCCAGGCCCTGGCCTGAGAGCGTGACACCCCCAACATGACCAAACCCGCCACCACCCATTACGACGCCAGCGCCGCCTATCCGCGCGACCTGATCGGCTACGGCCGCACGCCGCCGCATGCCCGCTGGCCGGGTGGTGCACGTATTGCGTTGCAATTCGTGCTGAACTACGAGGAAGGCGGCGAAAACGCCGTGCTGCACGGGGACCCGGCGTCCGAGCAGTTCCTGTCCGAAATGTTCAATCCGGCCGCGTTCAACGCGCGCCACCTGAGCATGGAGAGCATCTACGAATACGGATCGCGGGTCGGTGTATGGCGCATCCTGCGCGAATTCGAGAACCGCAAGTTGCCGTTGACCGTCTTCGGCGTGTCGATGGCGCTGCAACGCCATCCCGAGCTGACCGCCGCGTTCCGGCAACTGGGCCACGAGATCGCCTGCCACGGCTGGCGCTGGATCAGCTACCAGAACATGGACGAGGCGCAGGAACGCGAACACATGCGCATCGGCATGGAAATCATCGAACAACTCACCGGCGAACGCGCGCTGGGCTGGTACACCGGACGCGACAGCCCCAACACACATCGGCTGGTTGCCGACTACGGCGGCTTCGAATACGACAGCGATTACTACGGCGACGACCTGCCGTTCTGGATGCAGGTGCGCAAGACCGACGGCAGCGTCGCGGCGCAGCTCATCGTTCCCTATACGCTCGACAGCAACGACATGCGTTTCGCGTCGGCACAGGGTTTCGCCCAGGGCGACGACTTCTTCACCTACCTGCGCGACAGCTTCGACGTGTTGTACGCCGAAGGCGACCCCAAAGGCGCAAACACGCCGCGCATGCTCAACATCGGCATGCACTGCCGGCTGCTCGGGCGCCCCGGGCGCATGCGGGCACTACAACGTTTCCTCGACCATGTGCAGTCGCACGACGACGTCTGGATCTGCCGGCGCATCGACATCGCGCGCCACTGGAAAACCACCCACCCTTTTGCGGCCTGACCGCTGCCCGAACACCATGGCCAAAGTGACCCTGCAACAACTCAACGACGCGCCTTTGCCATCGGCTGGCGCGATGCTCGACGGCCTGTACGAACACACGCCATGGATCGCCGAGCAGGCGCTGACCGGGCGGCCGTTCCGCTCGCTGGCCGATCTCAAGCACGCGATGGCGCAGCAGTTGCGCGCCGCCAGCCGCGACGCGCAGCTCGCGCTGATACGCGCCCACCCCGAACTCGCCGGCAAGGCGATGCAGACCGAATCCCTCACGGCCGAATCCACCAACGAGCAGAACACGGCCGGGCTGACCCGATGTACGCCCGAGGAGCTGGCGCAGCTCGCAGGCCTGAACGCCGAATACGCGCGCCGCTTCGACTTTCCGTTCATCCTGGCGGTGCGCGGGCCGCGCGGAACCGGCCTGTCCCGGAAAGAGATTTTGTCCACCTTTGAGCGCCGCCTGCTCAACCACCCTGATTTCGAGCTGCAGGAGGCCTTGCGCCAGATCCACCGCATCGCCGAATTGCGCCTGAACGACACGTTCGGCGTCGTGCCCGAACGGGGCAACCGGGTCTGGGACTGGCAGGAAGACCTGAGCCAGTTTTCCGACCCCGGATTTGTGGAAAAAGGGCAGCTGACCGTCACCTACCTCACCGACGCACACCGTGCCTGCGCCGCGCTGATACAGAGCCAGATGCGCGACTGCGGCTTTGACGACGTGGGCATCGACGCGGTCGGCAACGTCGTCGCTCGTTACCGGGCCGCGCAAAGCGGCGCGCGCACGCTGATGACCGGCAGCCATTTCGACACCGTGCGCAACGGCGGCAAATACGACGGCCGGCTCGGCATCTACGTGCCCATGGCCTGCGTGCACGAACTGCACCGCGCCGGCAAGCGCTTGCCGTTCGACATCGAGGTGATCGGCTTTGCCGAGGAGGAAGGCCAGCGCTACAAGGCGACCTTCCTGGGCTCCGGCGCGCTGATCGGCGGCTTTCGCACCGAATGGCTGGCCCAGAAGGACGCCGACGGCATCACGATGCAGCAGGCGATGGAACACGCCGGGCTGCGCAGCGCGGACATACCGGCGCTGCAACGCGACCCGGCCGCCTACCTAGGCTTCGTCGAGGTGCATATCGAGCAGGGGCCGGTGCTCAGCGAGATCGACCTGCCGCTGGCCGTGGTCACCTCGATCAACGGCAGCGTGCGCTACCTGGTCGACATCGTCGGAACCGCTTGCCATGCCGGCACGACGCCGATGGACCGGCGCAGCGATGCCGCCGCCGGTGCCGCCGAACTGATCCTGGCGGCCGAACAACGCGCCCACCGCGACGCCGACTCGGTCGCCACCGTGGGCATGCTGCAGGTACCGGGCGGCTCGATCAACGTCGTTCCGGGGCGCTGCCAGTTGTCGCTTGACATGCGCGCGCCCAGCAACACGCAACGCGACGCCCTGGTGCGCGACGTGCTCGGCAGCCTGGACGAAATCTGCAACCGGCGCCAGCTGCGCTACACGCTCGAGGAGACGTTGCGCGCGGCGGCCGCGCCGAGCGCGCCGCTCTGGCAGTCGCGCTGGGAGCGCGCGGTCGACGCGCTCGGCGTGCCGCTGCACCGCATGACCAGCGGCGCCGGCCACGACGCCATGAAGCTGCATGAGGTCATGCCGCAGGCCATGCTGTTCGTGCGCGGCCAGAACGCGGGCATCAGCCACAACCCGCTCGAATCGACCACCAGCGACGACATGGAGCTGGCCGTGTTGGCCTTCCAGGGCCTGCTGCAGGACACCGCAACCGACCTTTCCAACTGACCGACCCGCACCACCATGAACACCTATGCGCAACTCGACGCCTGGATCGACCAACATTTCGACGAACAGATGCAATTCCTGCAGCAACTGATCCGCGTGCCCACCGACACGCCGCCGGGCAACAATGCCCCGCACGCCGAACGCACCGCCACCTTGCTGCAGGGCTTTGCGATGGAGGCCGAGAAACACCCGGTCCCCGAGGCCGAGGTCCGTGCCGTCGGCATGGAGTCGGTCACCAACCTCGTCGTGCGCCGCACATACGGCGCCGGCCCCACCATATTGCTCAACGCGCACGGCGACGTCGTGCCGCCGGGCGAGGGCTGGACCAAGGACCCCTACGGCGGAGAAATCGAGAACGGCCGCATCTACGGACGCGCCGCGGCCGTCAGCAAATGCGACTTCTCCAGCTACACCTTTGCCGTGCGCGCACTCGAAGCGGTCGCCCGGCCGACCAGGGGCAGCGTCGAGCTGCTGTTCACCTACGACGAGGAGTTCGGCGGCGAGGTCGGACCGGCCTGGCTGCTCAGGCACAAGATCATCGCGCCCGACCTGATGATCGCGGCCGGCTTCAGCTACCAGGTCATTACCGCGCACAACGGCTGCCTGCAGATGGAGGTCACGGTGCACGGCAAGATGGCGCATGCGGCCATTCCCGACTCCGGCGTCGACGCCATCCAGGCGGCGGTGTCGATCCTGAACCAGCTGTATGCGCAAAACACGCTGTACAAGTCGGTGACCTCGCAGGTCGAGGGCATCACCCACCCCTACCTGAACGTCGGCATGATCCAGGGCGGCACCAATACCAACGTCGTGCCCGGACGCGCCAGCTTCAAGCTCGACCGGCGCATGATCCCCGAAGAGAATCCGGCCGAGGTCGAGGCCACGCTGCACAAGATCATCCGCGATACCGCAGCTGCGATACCCGGTGTCACGGTCGACATCAAGCGCCTGCTGCTGGCCAACGCGATGCGCCCGCTACCGGGCAACCAGCCGCTGGTGCAGGCGCTGCAGAAACACGGCGAGCAGGTGTTCGGCGAGAAGATCCCGGCGCTGGGCACGCCGCTATACACCGACGTGCGCCTTTTTTGCGAGGCCGGCATCCCCGGCGTCATCTATGGCGCGGGCCCACGCACGGTGCTGGAATCCCATGCCAAACGCGCCGACGAGCGGCTCGAACTCGAAGACCTGCGCCGCGCGACCAAGGTGATCGCACGATCGCTGCACGACCTGCTAGCCTGAAGCGCACAGGCCGGGCCGACTGATCAGGCCTTGCTGCCGGCCAGCAGGCTCGCCAACTCCGGCAACAAGGCACCGGGCGCTGCCCTGGCCAGGGCGCCTTCCAGCGTGCTCAGCACCGAGGCGGCGATCGCCAGTTCGGCGCCGGCGTCGCCGGCCATGGTGTTGTAGTAGGTCAGGTCCTTGCAGGCGTTGGAAATCGAAAACCGCAGGCCGGTGCTGTCGCCCGACAGCAGATACGGCTTGAGGCGCTCGAGCGCCGTTCCGCCACCTCCCCCCTTGGCCAACACGTCGACGAATATCTCGGGCGCAACACCATTGCGCTGCGCACACGCGGCGGCTTCGGCCAGCAGCGCGACCGATCCCAGCGACACATAGTTGTGCAGCAGCTTCATGCTGTGGCCTGCACCGACCGCACCCACATGGGTGATGTTCTCGGCAAAACAGGCGAGCACGGGGCGCAGCGCCGCGAACAGGTCCGCATCCCCACCGACCAGCAGATTGAGCCGCCCCTCGGCCGCCTCCTTGGGTGTGCGGGTCATCGGCGCGTCCAGCATGCCGCTGCCAGCGGCCTTGACCGCCTGCGCCATCCGAATCGTCGAGGCCGGAATCGCGGTCGAACAGTCGATCACCACGCTACCCGGCTTGAGGCCGGCCAGCACACCGTGCGGCCCAGTCAGCACGGCTTCGACCTGGGGTGAGCCGGTGAGCACCAGAATCACCACCTCCGAGCGCGCCGCCAGTTCGGCCGCGCTGGTGAAAGACACCGCACCCGCAGCCTTGAGCGCATCGAGCGGCTGGTTGCCGCTGTGCTCGAGCAGCGCCAGTGCATGCCCATGTTTGAGCAGGTTGGTGGCGATACCGTGGCCCATCATCCCGATGCCGACCATGCCGATCTTTTTCATAGTTCAGGTTTCCGTAAAAAAGCGAGAAAGTGTTGCAGGACGGGGCACGATGACCGCGACCATGGTCGACATTGTGCCAACCGGGCGTCGCACATCCACCAACCGGTTGCGCGCAACCACGCAAGCGCTTGCGCCCATTCCGCAGCGGAATACGTGATATGGCGCTGGCCGGTCTTCTGCGTTGCGCCATGCCTGCCTACAGTCAAAGCCATCCACCAACGTGCAGGCAAGGAGACAAAAGTCATGGCAAAAATGCGGGCAATCGATGCGGCGGTATGTGTGCTGGAAAAAGAGGGTGTCACGCAGACCTTCGGCGTGCCAGGCGCGGCGATCAATCCGCTGTACGCGGCGCTGCGCAAGCACGGCGGCATCGGCCACATCCTGGCGCGCCATGTGGAAGGAGCGTCCCACATGGCCGAGGGTTACACCCGGGCCGTGGCGGGCAACATCGGCGTGTGTATCGGCACCTCGGGGCCCGCCGGCACCGATATGGTGACCGGCCTGTATTCGGCCCAGGCCGATTCGATACCCATCTTGTGCATCACCGGCCAGGCGCCACGCGCGCGTATGCACAAGGAAGACTTCCAGGCGGTGGACATCACCGCCATCGTCAAACCGGTCACCAAGTGGGCCACCACCGTGCTGGAGCCGGCGCAGGTGCCGCGCGTGTTCCAGCAGGCGTTTCATGTCATGCGCTCCGGGCGTCCCGGCCCGGTACTGATCGACCTGCCGTTCGACGTGCAGATGGCCGAGATCGAGTTCGACCCCGACACCTACGCGCCGCTGACCGTCTACAAGCCGGTCGCCACGCGGGCGCAGATCGAGAAGGCGCTGGACATGTTGCAGCAGGCCGACCGGCCGCTGATCGTGGCTGGCGGCGGCATCATCAACGCCGACGCCTGCAACCTGCTGGTGCAGTTTGCCGAACTCACAGGTATTCCGGTGATCCCCACGCTGATGGGCTGGGGCACGATTGCCGACGACCACCCCCTGATGGCCGGCATGTGCGGGCTGCAGACCAGCCACCGGTATGGCAACGCCACCATGCTGGCGTCCGACTTCGTGCTGGGTATCGGCAACCGCTGGGCCAACCGCCACACCGGCTCGCCCGAGGTGTATTGCAAGGGCCGCAGCTTCATCCATGTCGACATCGAACCGACACAGATCGGACGCGTGTTTTCGCCCGACTTCGGCATAACGTCGGACGCCAAGGCGGCGCTGGCGCTGTTCATCGAAGTCGCAACCGAAAGACAGGCGCAGGGCCGGCTGGCGCAGCGCGACGCGTGGGCCCGGGAATGCCGGCAGCGCAAGGGCACGCTGCTGCGCAAGACCAATTACGAGGCCGTTCCGATGAAGCCGCAACGCGTGTACCAGTGCATGAACAACGCGTTTGGTCGGGACGTCTGTTATGTCAGCACGATCGGCCTGTCGCAGATCGCCGGCGCGCAGTTCCTGCATGTGTACAAACCCCGCCATTGGATCAACTGCGGCCAGGCCGGCCCGCTGGGCTGGACCATTCCCGCCGCACTGGGCGTGCGCGTTGCCGACCCGGGTCGCACGATCGTGGCCTTGTCGGGTGACTACGACTTCCAGTTCATGATCGAGGAACTGGCCGTCGGCGCGCAGTTCAAGCTGCCCTACATCCACATCGTCGTCAACAACGCCTATCTCGGCCTGATCCGCCAAAGCCAGCGCGGCTTCGAGATGGATTACTGCGTGCAACTGGCGTTTGACAACATCAACACCGATCCGCAACAGATCGAACGTGCGTATGGCGTGGACCACGTCAAGGTCGTCGAAGGGCTGGGCTGCAAGGCAATCCGGGTCCACCGGCAGGAAGAAATCGCACCGGCCATCCATCAGGCCCAGGCCTGGATGGACGAGTTCCGCGTGCCGGTCGTGATCGAGGTGCTGCTGGAGCACGTGACCAATATCGCGATGGGCACCGAGATCGACAACGTCGTCGAATTCGAAGAGCTGGCCGCCAGCCGCCAAGATGCACCCACCGCCATCGTCGCGATGCTGGACTGAGAGAGTGAGAGGCAAGATGCGTGGTGTGACCGGCCCTAAACTGACAACGCCCCAACTCCCGTGTTCACACGCCACGGCAGGCCGATCGGGCTGAACCTGTCGACACCACGAACCAAAAAAGGAAAACCGATGCCGAAATTCGCCGCCAATCTGACCATGTTGTTCAACGAAGTGCCGTTCATGGAGCGTTTCAAGGCCGCCCGGGAGGCCGGCTTCGATGCAGTCGAATACCTGTTCCCCTACGCCTACGACAAAGCCGAGCTGGTACGTGCGCTCAAAGACAATGGTCTGCAGCAGGTGCTGCACAACCTGCCCCCGGGCGACTGGGATGCCGGTGAGCGGGGTATCGCCTGCCACCCGGACCGCAAGGCCGAGTTCCGCGAAGGCGTGGCCCTCGGCATAACGTATGCGACCGCGCTGCAATGCCCGCGCGTGAACTGCCTGGCCGGCAAACTTCCCGGCGGCCTGGCGCACGCCGATGCGCAGGCCTGCCTCGTCGACAACCTGCGTTATGCCGCCGCCGAGCTGAAGAAGGCCGGCATCACGCTGCTGATCGAGCCGATCAACACCTACGACATCCCCGGCTTTTTCCTGAACACCACCGCCCAGGCACTCGGCGTGCTCGACGCCGTGGGCAGCGACAACCTGCTGATCCAGTACGACATCTACCATGCCCAACGCATGGAGGGCGAACTTGCGGCGACGATGCGCCAGCACCTCGCGCGTATCGGCCACATGCAACTGGCCGACAACCCGGGCCGCAACGAACCCGGCAGCGGCGAGATCAATTACGCGTTCCTGTTCCGCCACCTCGATGCGATCGGCTACCGGGGCCATATTGGCTGCGAATACAAGCCCGCAGCCGGCACCAGCGCAGGCCTGGGCTGGATGCGGCAGCTCGCCAACTGAACACCCAAGGCCTTTGCCGCCAGAATCAAGGCTTCGATCAAACGCACGTTCAACCCGGGCTTTCGCATCGTGCTGCACCGCAAGGACATGAACCTCGCGATGCAAGGCGCCGGTAGCCTGGGCGCCGCCTCTGGCCACCCGAGGGCGGATGTGACGTGGTCGCAGGACTCGTCCTACGCAAAGTCGGGACCATGCCCTCTTCACGGCGAGCGCTGTACTGCGTTCAATTGAGCCTCGTCTGTCCGCGCGCCTTCGCAATCCCTCGTCACCACAAGGAAACTCAATGAACGACCACACCACCAAACTGCCCACTCCTGCCCAAGCCCGCGAAAAATTGTGGGAGCTGATCAAGGATATCCGCTTCGCGATGTTCACGACGCGCCACACCAATGGTCATTTGCATTCGCGACCGATGACGACGCAAAACCGCAGCATCGACGAGGACGCCAGCCTTTGGTTCTTCATGTCCCGCGCCAACGGGCCGGTGGACGACATCCGCCACGATTCTTCGGTCAACGCGGCCTATGCCGCTCCGGGCAAGGACGGCTACGTGTCGGTATCGGGCAACGCCATGATCGTGGACGATGCGGCGCTCAAGGAAAAGCTCTGGTCGAAGATGAACGACGCCTGGTTTCCGCTGGGTCCAACCGATCCCGACGTAGCACTGGTCGAAGTCAAGATCAACCACGCCCAATATTGGGACGTGGACGCCAGCAAGATCGTGCAATTGTTCAAGATGGCAACTGCCGCAGTCACTGGAAAACCGCCGACCGACCTGGGTGAACACGCCACCGTGCATATGCGCTGAATCCGCCGCAGTCGACCCGCGGTCGCGCCAGTGCTCTGCAACGGGGCACGCGGATAGTTGTCAGGTAGCGCTTCGTGCCCGACCCACTCTGGCCGGCTTGCCCACTGCCGTGACATCGAGCAAGGTATTGGCCAACGCGGCGGCGGCCTGGCCGTCCTCTGCGGCATGGTGCAGCTGCGTATACACACCAACGCGTTTGTGGCCGTTGGCAGGCGCAAGACCTTCGAAAACGTGCATCTTCCACAGCGGACGGGAACGGTCGAGCAACACCGGGTGCAGTTCTCCGACCTGCGCTTCGAGCAATGCGATTGCAGGGCGCCCACATGCATCGGCATCTCGGCCGTTTCGAGAAACAGGAAACTCGCGTCGAGCCCGGACAGCTGCTGCATACCCATGCCAGCTCCTCTTCATCGTCTTGTTGATGGATCCGTATGAGCCGGCACGCCCGGCGCCTCGTCGGCGACGCCTACTTGATCAGATAGGCGAGCATCTTGTCGGCAAATTTGCCATACGGCGGCATCAGGAACTTGAGCGTCGAAAACCTGGCCTGGTAGAACACCGGCCGCAGTTTGGAGAAAGTCTGGAATCCCTCCTTGCCGTGGTAATGCCCCATGCCCGACGCGCCGACGCCGCCAAACGGCAGGTCATGCTGGCCGACATGGAACAAGGCATCGTTGACCGTCACGCCGCCAGACATCACGCGGTCGATCAAGGACTGCACGATCTGCGGGTCGTGGCTGAACGGATAGATCGCCAGCGGACGCGGCCCGGCATTCACCGCCTGCACGACTTCGTCGAGCAGCTCATAGCCGCGGATCGGCAGGATCGGGCCAAAGATCTCGCGTTGCCACAGGATGCTGTCGGGCGGCGCATTGAGCACTATCACCGGCGCGATCTTGCGCGACGACCGGTCGAACTCCGGCCCCGGCACCAGTTGAACGATCGTGGCACCACGCTCACGCGCGTCGTCCAGCGCCGTCAGCAGGCGCTCGAACGAGCTCTGGTCGATGATCGAGGTGTAGTCCTTCGATTCGATCGACGGATAACGCGCGGGCACGATCTTCTGCGCGAACTGCACGAATTGCGCGATCTTGGCCTGCGGCATCCACAGGTGGTCGACCGAAGTGCAGATCTGACCCGCATTGAGGTATTTGACGAACAGCATGCGCTCGGCCGCCAGTTTGAGCGGGAAGTCGTCGCACAGGATCGCCGGCGCCTTGCCGCCTAGCTCCAGCGTCACCGGGCACAGGTTCTTCGCCGCTGCCGCCATCACCGCGCGGCCGGTCTGGCCGGAGCCGGTGAACAGCAGATGGTCAAATGGCAATTGGGAAAACGCGATGCCCACGCCGCCGGTTTCGTCGAAGAACTGCAACTTGTCGGGCGCAAAATAGGCCGGTATCCGTTCGATCATCAAGCGCGCCAGATGGCGCGAGTTTTCGCTCATCTTGACCATCGCCCGGTTGCCGGCCGCGAAGATGTAGGTGAGTGGAATCAGACTCAGATTGACCGGAAAATTCCACGGCACGATGACACCGACCACGCCCAGTGGCTGTGGAATCACCCGGTTGCGGGCGCCGAAGAAGGTGCGCAGATCGACCTTGCGGCGCTGCGGCTTCATCCAGCCGCGCAGTTGCCCGATCACGTGGTCAATCCCGTCCACGGCCGGGACGATCTCGGCCAGCAGGGTCTCGTGGCGCGAACGGTGACCGTAGTCGCTGCTGATCGCATCGCACAGGGCATCTTGGTTGTCGCGGATGAAGCGCTGCAAGGCGCGCAGGTCCGACACCCGGTCGTCGTAGCGGGGCACGGGATTGGCCAGATAGGCCTGGCGCTGCAGCGCCAGAGCCAGTTCCAGGGGTGACGGTGTGTCATTTTTCATGCTGCGGGTCCTTTGTGTCTCAGCCAAGCCGGTAAAGACACAGCTTACCCCCAAAGCATGGGCGGGGAATTGACGCAGGACGCATCCGGTTTTGCGGTAGGCTTGCCGGCTTGCGACCAGTAAACCAATAACACGACAAAGGAAACACCATGGCGAAGGACTTATCACCGGCCGAACACGCGCTGCGCGAGGCCGCGCGCGACTACCACCGCAGTCCGACCCGCGGCAAGATCTCGGTCACGCCCACCAAGGCGCTGTCGAACCAGCGCGACCTGTCGCTGGCCTACTCGCCCGGCGTCGCGTATCCGTGCCTGGACATCGAGGCCGACCCATCGCTGGCCGCAGAGTACACCTCGCGCGGCAACCTGGTGGGTGTCATCACCAATGGCACCGCGGTGCTGGGCCTGGGCGACATCGGACCGCTGGCCGCCAAACCGGTGATGGAGGGCAAGGGCTGCCTGTTCAAGAAGTTCGCCGGCATCGACGTGTTCGACATCGAGCTGGCCGAGCGCGACCCGGACAAGCTGGTCGACATGATCGCGGCGATGGAGCCCACGCTGGGCGGCATCAATCTGGAAGACATCAAGGCGCCGGAGTGCTTCTATATAGAGCGCAAGCTGCGCGAGCGCATGAATATTCCGGTGTTCCACGACGACCAGCATGGCACGGCCATCATCTCTGCCGCCGCGCTGCTCAACGGGCTGGAACTGGTGGGCAAGAAGATCGACGCGGTCAAGGTCGCGGTGTCGGGCGCCGGCGCCGCCGCGCTGGCCTGCCTGGACGTCATGGTCGGGCTGGGCGTAGCGCGCAAGAACATCTATGTCTGCGACTCCAAGGGCGTGATCTACCACGGCCGTCCCGGCGGATTCGACGAGTCCAAGCAGCGCGTCGCGCAGGACACCACGGCGCGCACGCTGGCCGATGTCGTCGATGGGGCAGACGTGTTCCTGGGCTGTTCGACCGCCGGCGTGTTGACGCAGGACATGGTCAAGAGCATGGGGCGCGCGCCGATCATCCTGGCGCTGGCCAACCCGGAGCCCGAGATCCGGCCCGAACTGGCCAAGGAGGCGCGGCCGGACTGCATCATCGCCACCGGTCGTTCCGACTACCCGAACCAGGTCAACAACGTCCTGTGTTTCCCATATATCTTCCGCGGCGCGCTCGACTGTGGCGCCACCAAGATCACCGAGGAGATGAAGCTGGCCTGCGTGCGCCAGATCGCCGACCTGGCCAAGGCCGACATCAGCGAGGAGGTCGCCAACGCCTACGCTGGCAAGGAACTGGTGTTCGGCCCCGACTACCTGATCCCGACGCCCTTCGACTCCCGCCTGATCATGCGTATTGCCCCGGCCGTGGCAAAGGCAGCGGCCGACTCGGGCGTCGCCACGCGTCCGATCGAGGACATGGACGCCTACCGCCAGCAGCTGTTGCGGTTCGTTTACCAGACCGGCATGTTCATGCGACCGGTGTTCGTCGCCGCCAAAGCGGTTGCGCCCGACAACAAGCGCGTGGCCTATGCCGAAGGCGAGGACGATCGTGTTCTGCGCGCGGTACAGGTCGCCGTCGACGAGGGCCTGGCACGGCCGATCCTGATCGGACGGCCGGCGGTCATCGAGGCGCGCCTGCTCAAGGCGGGGCTGCGCCTGAAGCTGGGCGTCGACGTCGAGAACGTGAACCCGGAAGACGACCCGCGCTTTCGCCAGTACTGGGAGACTTTCCACCGCCTGATGGGACGCCGCGGCATCTCGATCGAGGCCGCCAAAAGCGCGGTGCGGCGCTCCAACACCACCATCGCGGCCCTGATGGTGCATCTGGGCGACGCAGACGCCATGTTGTGCGGCCTGGTCGGGCGTTTCGACACCCACCTGGACCATGTGCGCGATGTCATCGGCATCAAGAAAGGGGCGACCGGCCTGGCCACGCTCAACGCGCTGATGCTGGAAAAGCGCACGCTGTTCATTGCAGACACCCATGTGAGCGAAGACCCCGACGCCGAGCAACTGGCCAATATCGCAATGATGGCCGTCGACGAAGTGCGCCGGTTTGGCCTGCCGCCCAAAGTGGCCTTTCTGTCGCACTCCAACTTCGGCACCTCCAACCGCAAGTCGGCGGTCAAGATGCGCCTGGCGCACCAACTTTTCGCGCGTATGGCCCCGGATGTGGAGTGCGATGGCGAAATGCATGGCGACGCCGCCCTGTCGGAGAGCACCCGGCGTAGCGCGCTGATGGACAGCAAACTCGAGGGCGAGGCCAACATCCTGATCTGCCCTAACCTGGACGCGGCCAACATCCTGTTCAACGTGCTCAAGATCACCGGCGGCCATGGCGTCACGGTGGGGCCGATCCTGCTCGGGGCGGCGGCATCGGCACACGTCATCACACCGTCGGCCACGGTGCGCCGGGTCGTCAACATGACGGCACTGGCGGTGGCCAACGCGGCGCACAAGCCGACCTCCTGATGGTGCAAAGCGGTCGCCGCAACGCCGCCCGGGCGCGTTATCCCGGGCACCTGCTGCGCACGCCCGCCACGGGCCTGACCGGGCGGGGCTGACGATGGCAGCCAGCAGCCTGCTCGCGCTGATCGACGACATCGCCACGTTGCTCGACGACGTCGCCTTGATGACCAAGGTCGCCGCGCGCCAGGGCATGTCGGCTGCCGACGACGTTGCGGCCATGACGCAGTTGGCCGCCCGCAAGACTGCCGGCGTGCTGGGCGACGACCTGGCATTGAACGCGCAGCAGGTCACCGGCGTGCGCGCCGAGCGCGAGTTGCCAGTGGTCTGGGCGGTGGCCAAAGGTTCGCTGCGTAACAAGGCGATCCTGGTGCCGGCGGCACTGGCGATCAGCGCGATCGCGCCCTGGGCCATCACGCCGCTGCTGATGCTCGGCGGCCTGTTCCTGTGTTTCGAGGGCGCCGAAAAGGTGCTGCACCTGATCGCGCACCGCCGCGCAACGGATCCACAGCGCCACGAGGAACTGGTGCGCGCGGCGGCCGATCCGCAGCTGGACCTGGTTGCGCTTGAACAGGACAAGATCCGCGGCGCGATTCGCACCGACTTCATCCTGTCGGCCGAGATCATCGTGATCACGCTGGGCACGGTTGCCACCGTGGGGTTCGGGCAGCAGGTCGCCGTGCTGGTGGGAATCTCGCTGCTGATGACCGTCGGTGTCTACGGACTGGTCGCCGGCATCGTCAAGCTCGACGATGCCGGCCTGTATCTCAACGGCCAGGCCGCACGCTGGAAACAGGCGCTCGGGCGCGGCATCCTGGCTACCGCGCCCTGGTTGATGAAGACACTGTCAGTGCTGGGAACCGCCGCGATGTTCCTGGTCGGCGGCGGCATCCTGGTGCATGGCGTGCCGCTGGTGGGCCATGCGCTGGAGGCGTTTGCCGCGTCACTGGGGTGGATCGCACCGGTGGTCGAGAACCTGGCCAACGCGGTGGCTGGGCTCGCCGCCGGCCTGCTGGTGGTTGGCGCGTTCCACCTCGTACAGCGATTGCGCGCCAAACCAGCGCACTGAGATTGCCCCAGCCGATCGGCGTCATCAGCGGGGCGATGGCGCGTCTCTGGTCGGTCTGTGGCGGCCCGGACCGACCGCCAAAAACCCGGTTGCCTAGCAGCGTATTCCCTAGGTTGGACGGGCATCTTTCAACCGCATAATCCCAACTTTCGAGGCTTGGTCGACCGCCATCCGGTTGTCCGGCTGGGCATGTGGCGCGGTTCTTGCGTCGCTTGCCTCCACAGCCATGCCACAAGACCGCGAAACTGTCAGGATCACAATTGGACGAATTGCCAGCCACCCAGACGTCGGTATTGCAAGTGCGCAATCTGACGACGCGATTCAGGACGCGGACCGCAGACGTATATGCCGTCAACGGCGTCAGTTTTGACCTCAAACCCGGAGAGTTGCTCGGCGTCGTAGGCGAAAGCGGATCTGGCAAATCGGTCACCATGATGTCGCTGCTGGGCCTGTTGCCCAGCCCTCCGGCCATGGTGCAGGGTGATTCGGTCATGTTCGACGGCATCGACCTGCTGCGCTGCACGCCGGAGCAATTGCGCCAGATCCGGGGCGCGCGTATCGGCTTCATCTTCCAGGACCCCATGACTTCGCTCAACCCGGTGTTCACCGTCGGGTTCCAGATCATGGAGCCCTTGCGTGAACACATGGGGCTCAGCGGCACTGCCGCGCGCAAGCGGGCGCAGGAGCTGCTGGAGCTGGTGGGCATACCCGACGCCGAACGCCGCCTGACTGACTTTCCGCACCAGTTCTCCGGCGGCATGCGCCAGCGCGTGATGATCGCAATTGCACTGGCCTGCGACCCCAAGGTGCTGATCGCCGACGAGCCAACCACCGCGCTCGACGTCACGATTCAGGCGCAAATCCTCGAACTGGTGCGCGAGTTGCGAACCAAGCTGGGCATGGCAATTGTCTGGATCACCCACGATCTTGGCGTGATAGCGGGCATTGCCGACCGCGCGATGGTGTTGTATGGCGGCCAGGTGGTGGAGATGGCCCCGGTCGCCGAGTTGTTCGCACGCCCATTGCATCCGTACACACGAGCCCTGCTAAAAACCGTACCGCGCCTGAAAGGCCCGCGTGCAGCGAAACTCGAGGTGATCGAAGGCCAGCCACCGATCATCAAGGCGCCGCCAGCCGCCTGTGCCTTTCGCGCCCGTTGCTCGGTAGCCATGGAGCGCTGCTCGCGTGAAAACCCTCTGCGGCGCCCGGTCGGACCGGAACACGAGGTCGCCTGTTTCTGGGACGCCAGCACCGGGACAGCACACCATGCTTGACGCCACCATCTCCACGGGCAATGCCACGCCAGCCGCGGGCGGCGGCAGCACCACGAAAACGCCTCCCCTGGTGCAGGTACGCGACCTGAAGATGTACTTCCCGTTCTACAAGGGTCTTTTGCGTCGGCACGCGGGCGACATCAAGGCGGTGGACGGTATCAGTTTCGAGATTCCGGCCGGCGAGACCCTGGGACTCGTCGGAGAGTCGGGCTGCGGCAAGACCACCGCCGGGCGCGCCCTGTTGCGCCTGTACGAGCCGACGTCGGGCAAGGTCATGATCAATGGGCACGATGTGATGGCGCTGGAGCCCGAAGCCTTGCGGCGCATCCGGCCCACCATGCAAATGGTGTTCCAGGATCCGCAAGCGAGCCTGAATCCGCGCATGACGGTGGCGGCAATCATCGGTGAACCCCTGCTGGAGCACACCAGGATGAATTCGGTCGAACGCCGCGAACGCATCTATGAGTTGCTCGACCAGGTCGGGCTGAACCGCAATTTCGCCAATCGTTATCCACACGAGTTCTCGGGTGGCCAGCGCCAGCGCATCGGCATTGCGCGCGCCCTCGCCCTGAACCCCAAGTTCATCGTCTGTGACGAACCGATTGCCGCACTCGACGTGTCCATCCAGGCGCAAGTGGTCAATCTGCTGGAAATGCTGCAGCGGCGCCTGGGGCTGACCTACCTGTTCATCAGCCACGACCTGTCCATGGTGCGCCACATCGCGAACCGCGTCGCCGTGATGTACCTTGGCCGTATTGTCGAACTCTCAGACCGCGACTCGCTCTACGCAGACCCGAAACACCCCTACTCGCAGGCCCTCCTGTCCGCCGTGCCCGAGCCCGACCCGCAATCGGAGTCGCGCCGCCAGCGCATCGTGCTCACCGGGGACGTGCCCTCACCCGCCAACCCGCCCAAAGGCTGCGCCTTCAGCACGCGCTGCTCGCATGTGATGGCGCACTGCCGCGTCGCCGCCCCGGCACTGACCGAGATCGCGCCGGGTCGCCAGGTGGCGTGCCACCTGTTTACGAATAACCATACGACCGCCGAACCCACGGCGGCACATTGAGCCCCTCGATAACCCAAGTACCTGTTCCAGACAAAAGGAGTCCATCTTGAAACTACGTCATTCCCTCATCGCGCTGGGCGCACTTGTAGCATTGTCACAAGCCGCCTATGCGCAACGCGGCTCCAGCGGCAACGTCAACGTGCTGTACTGGCAGGCGCCATCGATCCTCAACCCCTACCTGTCGGGTGGCACGAAAGACATCGAGAGCGCGTCGCTCATCCTGGAGCCACTGATCAAGTTCAACCAGAACGGCGAAATGATTCCGGCCCTGGTCGAGAGTGTGCCGACCGTCGCCAATGGTGGCTTCGCTGCCGACTTCAAGACCATCACCTACAAGCTGAGAGCCGGTCTGCGCTGGTCCGACGGCTCGCCGGTGACTTCCAGCGACGTCGTGTTCAGCTACGAATACTGCACCGGGATCAAGGGCTGCGCGAAGGCGAATACCTTTACGCCGGTGGACAAGGTCGTCGCCGTGGACGCCCTGACGACTCGCATCACCTTCAAGGCGGCCAAGCCGTACCCGTACGACGTGTTCGGCGGCGCGTCGACGCCAATCATCCAGCGCGCGCAGTTCAAGGATTGCCTGGGCGACAAGGCACCCACCTGCACCAAGGAGAACTTCAATCCTGTCGGAACTGGCCCGTTCATGGTCAAGGAGTTCCGCCCGAACGACGTGATCCAGATGGTCGCCAACCCCAACTACCGCGATCCGGCCAAACCTGCGTTTGCCACACTCACCCTCAAGGGTGGTGGTGATGCAGCGGCCGCCGGTCGCGCTGTGATGGAAACCGGCGAGTTCGACTACGCCTGGAACCTGCAACTGGCACCCGAGGTGCTGGCGCGGATGGTGCGTGGTGGCAAGGGCAAGACGGTTTCGTCGTTCGGCACACTGGTTGAGCGGATCGAGATGAACCTGACCGATCCCGCGGCAAAACATGGCGACCTGCGCTCCACGACCAAGTTCCCGCACCCGTTCCTGACCGATGTGCGCGTGCGCAAGGCCCTGTCGATGGCCATTGACCGCGCCACCCTGGTCGAGATCGGTTATGGCCCGGCCGGTCGCCCGACCTGCAACCTGGTGCCCGCACCCGCTGCGTTTGCGTCGAGCAATACCGACTGCATCAAGCAGGACATGGCCGGTGCCAAAGCCTTGCTGGACCAGGCCGGCTGGCGCATGGGCGCAGACGGCGTTCGCGCCAAAGACGGCATGAAACTGGAAATCAACTACCTGACGTCGACCAATGCGGTGCGCCAGAACTTCCAGGCGCTGATCAAGCAGTGGTGGACCGAACTCGGTGTCAAGACCGAGTTGCGCAACGTCTCCGCCTCGGTCTTCTTCGGTGGTGACGCCGGCTCGCCCGACACGTTCCAGAAGTTCTATGCCGATGTGGAAATGTATGCTAACAACTTTGACGGCACCGATCCGGAAAGCTATCTGGGCAACCTGGTCTGCGACAAGATCCCGCGTCCGGAAACACAGTGGCAAGGTACGAACAACAACCGCTATTGCAACCCGGAATACGACAAGCTGGTCACACAGCTCTCCTCTACTGCAGGTGTAGCGCAGCGTGGCGCCATCGCCAAGCGACTCAACGACATGGTGACCAAGGACAGCTACGTCGTTGTGCCACTGGTTGATCGCGGCCGTATCTCGGCACACTCCAATTCGCTCGGTGGTGTTGTGCTCAACACCTGGGACAGCGAGCTCTGGAACGCTGCGGACTGGTTCCGCGTCAAGTAAGCACTACCGGGTCGGGGTGTCTGGGCGGGCGACGAGCCACCCGACATTCCGCCCGGTAGCGGTGTCAGACCAGGGCCTGGGCCCTGGCGTTCCCCCCATCACCCCACGCGCGCATGTTTACTTACACGCTTCGCCGCCTGTTACTCGCCGTGCCCACGGTGTTGTTGATCAGTCTGGTCATCTTCATGTTGCTGGAACTGGCACCGGGCGACCCGATGGCCGACATGCCGCTGACGATTCCGCCCGAGGTCAGGGCCAAGATGCGCGAGGCACTGGGTCTGGACCAGCCTTCTTACGTGCGTTACCTGTTGTGGCTGAAACAATTCTTCTGGGTGGAGCCGCTGCACCTCGTCGACATCTGGTTTGGCACCAGTTATGGTGAAGGAATGCAGCGCGTGGTCTCCTGGCAAACCCGCAGCCCGGTGGTGGATCTGATCGCGCAACGCCTGCCACAAACCCTGTGGGTCGTGGGCATGGGTTACTTCATCGGCGTCTCGCTGGCAATCCCGATTGGTGTGTTGTCTGCCTACAAGCAATACAGCTGGTTTGACCAGCTCGGCACCTTTGTGTCGATGATCGGATTCTCAGTACCCACATTCTTCACCGGCGTGTTGCTGATTGTGGTGTTTTCGGTGACCCTGAACTGGTTGCCGTCGATCTACGACACCACGCTGGTCGTCAATTCCTGGAGCACCTTTGTGTTGCAGGTCAAACAGATGATCATGCCGATCATGGTGCTGGCGCTGTTCAACGCAGCGCAGATCAGCCGCTTCATGCGCGCCTCCATGCTCGACAACCTGCAACAGGACTATGTGCGCACCGCGCGCGCCAAAGGAATGACCGAGAAGGTCGTGGTGCTGCTGCATGTGCTGCGCAACTCGCTGATTCCGGTGGTCACGGTGATTGCACTTGGCGTGCCATCGATCTTTGCTGGCGCCATCATCACCGAGCAGGTGTTCAAGGTCAACGGGCTGGGCCAGTTGCTGATCAACGCCATCCAGTCGAACGACCTGCCCATGGTGCAGACGCTGACCTTTATCTTTGCGGTGTTGATCGTTACCTTCAACCTGATTGCCGATGTGTTGTACGGCATCCTCGACCCCCGGATTCGTTATGACTGAAGGTGCTGTGAAGCCCGCGGCGGTAGACCAGGCGGAGCGCCCGCCGCGTAACCAGTGGCTTAATGTCTGGGACCAGTTCAAGACGCACAAGGGTGCGCTGGTCGGGGCGGCGGTGTTCCTGACCATCCTGATCTTCGTTCTGATCGGCCCGCTGCTTTGGAAGACCGATCCGGGATTCGCCAACCTGCTGATGCGCAACAAAGTCCCGAGCTTGCAGTTTCCCTTTGGCACCGACGAGTTGGGTCGGGATTTGTTTGCGCGCATGATGGCTGGCGGCAAGGTGTCACTCGCGGTGGGCTTGACCGCCATGTCGATCGCCGTCCTGCTGGGCACCTTGATCGGAGTGACCGCGGGTTTCTTCAAAGGGCTTGACGGCATCCTGATGCGCCTGACCGACCTGTTTCTGGCGCTGCCGCTGCTGCCGTTGTTGCTGGTGATGGTGATGCTGTTTCGCGAATCGCTGGCGAACAAGCTGGGGCCGGAGGCTGGCATCTTCATCCTGATGGTGATCTCCATCGGCGCCACCTCGTGGATGCAAACAGCGCGTATCGTACGCGGAGAGGTGCTGGCGCTGCGCGAGCGCGAATTCGTGCTGGCGGCCCGCTCCATCGGCGCGCCGCCGGTGAAGATGATCTTGCGCCATATCCTGCCCAACACCCTGAGCCCCATCATGGTCGCCGCAGCGCTTGGCATTGCCAGCGCCATCATCGTGGAGAGCGCGCTGTCCTTTTTGGGCATGGGTTTCCCGCCCGACTTCCCGACCTGGGGACGGCTGCTCTTTGACGCCGTCGACCACTTGCAGGACCACCCGAACCGCGTGCTGCTGCCGGGCATCGCGATCTCGCTGACGGTGCTGTCCGTCAACTACATCGGCGACGGCCTGCGCGACGCGCTGGATCCGCGGATCCGGGGACGCTGACGGACGAGCTTGCACGAACCCTGGCCGGCCCACCCGCCGGGGTGCTCAATGCGGTGATCTGGTCGACCAACCCCGGCCAACCCGGCGTGCCCTGGACAAGCCGCTCGACATCCCGACGCAGGCTCAGCGCCATTTGACCAACGAGCCGACAAGCCAACAAGGCTGGGTCCTACAGCCTTTGCCGGTCACCCGCTGCAAACTGGAAGCCTCGACACCCCGGTTGTAGATTTCACTCCAACCGCCCGTTATTCAACCTCTTCAAGGAGACACATCATGGGCAAATATTTCATTGCATGGCTGCTGGGCGTGCCTGCGATCGTATTGCTGATTTTCTGGATGATTTGATGGGCAAGCGGCCTGCTGCCGGCGCCGAACCCCGGCGCGAAGCTCCCGGCTTCCCATCCCACGTGGAGAAGAAGCCCAACCCCTGACGGCAGGCACGCCACGCCAGCGCGATGGATCAGCGGGCGTGCCATTGCCCGGATGAGAGCACAGATGAAAGTCCTCATCATCGTCGCCCATGTGCGCCCCGACAGTTATTGTCAGGCGCTAGCCGATGCATATGACCGGGGCGCGCGTGAGGCCGGTTGCACGGTGCAGGTGTTGACGTTGGCCGAGATGCATTTCGATCCCGACGTACACACCGTCTCGCCGCTGGATCAGCCGCTGGAGCCCGACCTGCAGGCCGCACTGGCCGCGCTGGAATGGGCCGACCACTGGGTGTTTGTGTTCCCAAACTGGTGGGGCACAGGGCCGGCGCGGCTCAAAGGCTTGCTCGACCGCGTGCTGCTGCCCGGGCGCGCTTTCCGCGAGAAGCCCAACGGCAAGCTGGAAGGGCTCATGCAGGGTCGCACGGCACATCTGGTGACCACGCTGGACATGCCACCTTGGGTGTATCGCTGGATCCAGCGCGCGCCAGGCCACCAGGCGCTGCGGCGCAGCGTGCTCGGGGTCTGTGGGGTGCGTTGCACGCGCTGCCTGGCCCTGGGCGCGGTGAATCACTCCACCCCGGCACACCGCGCGAACTGGCTGGCCCAGGCGCAAGCGCTGGGGCGCTCGCTCGCCAGCGGCGCCCTGCGACCGCATCAGCGCGCACTTGACACGGTGTCGGCATGGCTGCGGGCATTGCGCCTGCAGTTCTATCCGATGAGTTGGATGGCGTACACCGTGGGTGCCCTGGCCGCTGCGCAAATGGTTGGCGGTTGGCAGGCCGGCACCTACTGGTTTGGCTATGCCGCGCTGTTTTTTATCAAGGCGGCGACGGTGTTCAGCAACGAGCGCCACGATTTCGCCAGCGACAGCGTCAACCAGATGGCGGGCCCGTTCAACGGCGGGTCGCGCGTGCTGGTCGATGGCACGCTGCGGGCAGAACAGCTGCGCACAGGCGCGTTCGTGTTGCTGCTGGCGGCAGCGTTATCCGCCGTGCCCGCGTTGGGCGGCGCAGCCAGTGGCGCGGCGCCACTGGTGCTGCTGATCACAGTGGTCGCCGCACTGGGCTACACCGCCCCACCGCTCAAGTTGTGCTGGCGCGGGCTGGGGGAGATCGACGTGGCGTTCACCCACAGCCTGTGCGTCGTGCTCTGGGGCTATGTGCTTCAGGGCGGCGCGTGGAACGACGCCCTGCCCTGGGTGCTGAGCTTGCCCATCGGGCTGTCAATCCTGCCGGCGATCGTGCTCTCCAGCCTGCCCGATGCCGAGGCCGACCGACAGGCCGGCAAACGCACTTTGGCGGTGCGCTTCGGCTTTGCGCGGGCCAGCATGCTGGCGGCTGCCAGTGCAGTGGTGGCCGTGGTGGCAGCCTGCGGTGTGGAGTTTGGAGGCCTTGCGCCAGGCGCCTTTTCGGCCGTGCTGCCATGGATCGCGGCGCACATGCTACTGCTGCTGGCGCTGCTGTACGGGCGCCCTGCGAAGCGGCGGGGCGATGGCGCGGCCATCGTCTGCGCGCTCACCTTCATCTTGTGGTTTGTGGGTGCACCGCTGTGGCATTACTGGGCTTGATGCCGTGCACCGCCACACCCACAAACACCGCTCGCCGCACAACCCGCTGGCAGTACCCACCATCACGGAGCTCACGATGCACAACCAAAGACCGCTGCTTCAACTCTCGGAAGCCCAATTGATATGGATCGGCGGATTCGCCGAGGCGCTGCGCGAACTATCGCCCGCGCTGGCATCTGACGACCAGGGCGTGGTGGCCGATGCCCTGGCGCGCGAGGCTTTCGAGGACGAGGCGCTGCGCTCGCTCTTGCCCGCTGAGGCTGCGCGACATTGGTGGGAGCACAAGTCGCCATCTACCCGCTGAGAGCGTGAGAGGCATCGCGGCCAAGCAAGGGTCCGCGCCGCATTGGAGCAACTGCGGCCGGATGAACAAGCGCACCTACCGCAAGCTGCTCGCGGTGGATGGCTCTTGGCACTCAGAGCGTGAGAGGCAATTGATTCGATTGCCTCGCACGCTCTCAGTGGTTCTTCCCCGTCTGGCGTGGCTTCCCGCTGTCTGAGCGATTGCTGCTTTCATCGTTTTTCGACGAACCCGAGGGGCTGTAACCCTGATCACGCGAGGGCGAACTCTGTTGGGTTTTGCTGCTGCTGCCTGTGTCGGCTTGTTGCTGTCGTCCGATGGAGGATTGGGGCGCGCCGCCTTCCTGCTTGGCGTCCCTCGAGTGCAGACCCGACGTGTTGTTGGACGTTTCTTGCTGTTCTTGGCTGGCTCGGCCAGCTTCGCGGGCCTGCTGATGGCCCGGCACCGAGTCGGCGTGGCTGGTGGACGGCTTATTCGACTGGGTTGAATTGCTTTTCATTTGGCGATCTCCTGGGTTGATTGCGATGGATGAAATGCACTAAAGCAGAAAAGCTTCCAGTGCCACTTCAGTTTAGGAACCAGCCGCAACCCCGGTGTGGGAAGACCGATCGGCGACCTGTAGGAGCAACGCGGGACTGCTCGGCGGCGCCGGGTTTGCGGGGGCAGGTTTCACCACTGCCGAACCACCAGTCAGGCCACTCTCGCGCGCCGGGTATCGGCCCGCGCACCGGGTCATGGCCTCTGGGCGGGCCCTTGGCGCCGCTGGTTGAGCGGGGGTTGGTGCTTCACAATGCGGGACAACTCAGCGGGTGCATGAACAGATTTCGCGGGTGGCGGGCACCAGCGTCAGCGTGCCCATCAGCGGCGAGAGCGGCACCGGCAAAGAGCTGGTGGCGCAGGCCCTGCACGAGCTGAGTCGCCGGCGCCCACAGCCGTTTCTGGCGGTGAACTGCGGCGCGATCTCGCCGCACCTGATTGAGAGCGAGATCTTCGGACAGAAGGCGCCAGTTTCACCGGCGCCGAGCACCAGCATCTGGGCTTTTTCGAGCGTGCCGCCGACGGCACGATGTTTCTCGACAAATTTACCGAGATGCGCGCCGAATTGCAGGTCAAGCTGCTGCGGGTGTTGGAGACCGGCCGCTTCATGCGCGTGGGCTGCACGCAAAGCCAGGAGACGGACGTTCGGATCATCGCCGCCACCAACCGCGAGCGGCTGCAGGCGGTGGCCGCGGGAAAGTCGCGCGAAGACCCGATTTACCAGCTGAATGCGTTCCCGTTCGAGATGCCGCCATTGCGCGACAGGCAGCAAGACGTGCCGATGCTGGTGGAGCAATTTTTGCAGGCGCTGGGCCAGCAGGAAGGCCACACCAAGCACTTCAGCGCATACGACCTCGGCCGGCTGGGCGAGCTCTGCTGGCTGGGCAGTGTGCGGGAGTTGCGCAATGCAGTGCAGCGCGCCTAAGTGGTGGACGCCGGCGCGTTGATCGACGACCAATGGCCCCCGACTCCGCCCGCGCAGGCTCGCCCCAGCCGGCTACGGCCCAAGCTGCTGCGGCCACCCCCGCCGCTGAAAGACTACGACGCACAGAGCCCGTTCTTGAGAGCTTGTCGAAGCGCATCGCGAGGAGCCTTTCCTGAGCTTGCCGAAGGGCTTCGACAGGCTCAGCCCGAATGTTTTCTTGATCATCGATTGCAATTGGGTATTACCCGGCGACGGCCGCCTGCGGCGCGCGAGGCAGCCTGACGACGAACTCACTGCCGCTCTTCGCGCCGGCGCTGTTCGCCGAGACGGTGCCACCATGCGCGCGCACCAGCTCGTGGACGACAGCCAAACCGATGCCGAGGCCGGCGTCGTCCAGCGGCACGTTGGTGTCGAGCGTGAACAGATCGAAGATGCGCGGCAAGGCCTCGGGCGCAATGCCGACGCCGTCGTTGGTGACGCGCACCACCACCTCGGCACCGTCGATCTCCATGGCCAGCGCAATCGCGCCGCCAGGCGCGGCCCGGCGTGCGGCGTTGTTGAGCAGGTTCGAGAACACCTGCATCAAACGCTGCGGATCGCCGTTCACTTCGGCCGGCTCGTCGGCCAGATCGAGCCGAAGCTGCAGTTGCTTGACGTCGATGGCGTGCCGGCAGGCGTCGAGCGCGGTGGCGATGATTGCGTCGAGGCGCAGGTCACTGCGGAACAGCCGGAACTTGCCGGCGCCGACGCGCGAGCCGTCGATAAGGTCATCGATCAGGCGCGCCATCAGCGCCGTCTGCCGATCAATCACCCGGTGCCGGTCCGTGGGCGCGGCTTCGCCGACCGTGGGATGGGTCAGGGTGGCAGTCGCCATGCGGAGCGCCGTGAGCGGGTTGCGCAGGGCGTGCGCCGCCATCGCCACGAAGTTGATCTGCCGCTGGTGCGCTTCCTCGGCATTGGCCTGAAGGCGCTGCGCGGTCTGCGCCGCGTCGACGAGCTGCCGGTTCGCCTCGAGCAGCTCGCGCAGGCGCGCCTCGTGCTCGGCGAACGCCGAGTCGGGCCGCCTGGCGAGCGGCTCCAACTCCATCGGCCCGCTGCGACTGTCGATCGTCGTGACCGCCTGCCCGGAGCAGAAGGCGAAGCCGCCGGGGCCGCGCTTCTTGGCCTGGTACATCGCCGCATCGGCGCCGCCGATCAGGGCCAAGGCGTCGTCGCCGTCGTCCGGATAGACGGCAATGCCCAGGCTCGCCGAGAGCGACAGCGAGTGCGGCCCGACGACGCCGGGCGCGCCGAGCGCCTCGAGGATCTTCTGTGCCACCGGCGCGGCGTCGGCGGCACTGGCCAGCTCGGCGAGCAGGACGAGGAACTCGTCGCCGCCGTGGCGGCCGACCGAATCGGATTCGCGCACGGACTCCTCGAGGCGGCGCGTCGCCAACTGCAGTACCGCGTCGCCGACGGCGTGACCGAGGCGGTCGTTGATCGGCTTGAAGGCGTCGAGGTCGACGAAGATCAGGCCGACCTGCGTGCCGTGCCGCTTCGCCATGGCGATGGCGTTGTCGATGCGGTCGTGCATGAGGGTGCGATTCAGCGCCCCGGTCAACTCGTCGAGCTGGGTGCGCCGCGTCAGCTCATCGAGGCTACTCACCGCTGTCTGCGCCGCCGTGTCGGCGTGCACCGCGGCCTGCACGAGCTGCTCGCCGCCCTCGAGAACGCTGGCAGTACGCAGGTGACTCAACTCGTCTGTCACCTGCGCCAGCTCCCGGCGCAGATTGGCCAGGTCGATGCGCACGGAATCGGCCTGGGCGTACAGAAGCGCCAGCGCGCGGCTCGCCGTGGCATTCGCGCTGGCAGAGTCGTTTTCGCCGTTGCCCATCAGGTCGCGTCGGTCCATGGGGATAGAAATTCCACCGATGCGCTGGCCGACGACATTGATGAAGCCAGAGGCCTCTTCAGGGCCGACGACGTAGTGCAGCGTGCCGGAGAGTTCACGAAGCAGATCGCGCAGGGAGCCGTCGCGCTCCCGCGGGAAAGGCACGTGCTCGAATTGTCTTAGGGAGGGAGGACGGAGTGGCAATCATGGCTAGCCCTCGGCATTTGTCGGAACCAATATTACACTGCGGGAACCGGCGAAACAAGAACAAGAACTGGGGGCGAGTGTCGCTGTCGTGAGTCGCTGTCGTGAGTTGCGATGGGGTTCCGGATGATGTAAGGATACCGCGTATCCGACTCACCTGATCGTTAAAGGAGCAAGCGTGAATACCGCGATCGCGCGGTCGACGCAGGGTTCGACCACACCTCGTCAAACCTTTGGAGCCAACCTTGCTGGAAGGTTTGCTGGTCAATTTGAAGCCGTCAGATGGGTCGCCGGTTCAGCACGCTGTCCGAAACATTGGGCAGCGTCCTACAACAACATGGGTCGTCGTGTCATTTCCACGCGAGCCGTGTTGGATATTCTTGGCATTCAAACTTTACAGGAGCTTCAAGTGCCACAAAACACCAAAGATAGCAACGGCGGCAAGACCCAGCCGGTCAAAGACACCGGCGCAAACGGCAGTAAACACTCTTCCAAAGGTTCAGCTGACCGCAAATCTGCCTCTCCCGCAGGCTCACAAAATAAAGGCGAGCAGAAAACTACGCCCTGATTCTCAGGACAGTTCGCTTCCGCCTGCCATCGGCAGAGCGGCCTCAGTGGTCGTGGGCAAACCGCTGGGTACCTGTTATCAAGAATCCCACGCACTGGAGCGCAGATCATGAATTTCGCCACCTACGCCTGGGGCTATGGCGCCGCACTGCTCACCGTCGGAGTGCTCGACGGACTCTGGCTCGGTGTGATCGCTCGCGAGTTCTATCGCTCGCAAATGGTCGCCGTCGCAGCGGAAAATTTCAACATAGTGCCAGCGGCGCTGTTCTATTTTCTGTATCCGCTCGGCGTTCTGTTTGTGGCACTCACGCCACCGGCACAGGGGTGGGCGGAAGCGCTGGGTCGCTCTGCGCTGCTGGGCCTGGTGGTTTACGGGGTTTACGACTTGACAAACATGGCGACACTGAAGGCATGGCCCGCGAAACTGGCGCTGGTAGACGCTTCATGGGGCACATTTATCACCGCGATGGCAGGGCTGGCGGCCTACAGCGCCATGGCGTGGGCGGCAGCGCCCGCTGCCAGTCGATGACGGCGAAGGGTGGGTATCGGAGCCAGCGGAATCATCAGAACTGATAGCGCTCAAGAGCTGTAGTCCCTGGACGGGCCATCGAGGCACTGATGGTTATCCGAATGACAAGAATTGCCCGGGATCTGTTGTGGATAAAGACCTCGTCATCGCCCGCCCCGAAGGCCTGTATTGCCCAGCAGGCGACTTTTACATTGACCCATGGCGGCCGGTGGACCGCGCGGTGATTACCCACGCCCATTCGGACCACGCCCGCGCCGGCCACACCAACTACCTCGCTCACACGCTCAGCGCGGGGACGCTGCGCCAGCGGCTCGGCGCGGGTATCGCGCTGCAGACGCTCGACTACGGCCAGACCATCGCACACCACGGCGTGCGCCTCTCGCTGCATCCGGCCGGGCATGTGCTGGGCTCGGCACAGGTGCGGCTGGAGCATGCGGGCCGGGTGTGGGTAGCCTCTGGCGACTTCAAGACCGAGGCCGACGGCACCTGCGCGCCCTTCGAGCCGGTGCGCTGCGACACTTTCATCACCGAATCCACCTTTGGCCTGCCGATCTACCGCTGGCCGTCGCAGGCAGCGCTGTTTGACGAAATCAATGCCTGGTGGCGGCGCAATGCGACCGAGTGCCGTGCGTCGGTGCTGCTTTGCTACGCGTTTGGCAAGGCGCAGCGGGTGCTCAGCGGGGTGGATGCGAGCATTGGGCCGATCGTGGTGCACGGCGCGGTGGAGCCGCTGAATGCGGTGTACCGCGCTGCCGGCGTGACCCTGCCGGCGACCTACCGCGTGACCGACAGCGTGCTCGACAAGGACGCGCTCAAGCGCGCGCTGGTGATCGCACCACCCTCGGCCCAGGGCACGCCGTGGATGAAGCGTTTCGGCACCGATGCGTCCGACGCGTTTGCCAGCGGCTGGATGCAGGTGCGCGGAAGGCGCCGGCGGCGCGGCGTGGACCGCGGCTTCGTCATGTCCGACCACGCCGACTGGCCAGGCCTGCTGAGTGCCATTGAGGGCACAGGCGCGCAGCACATCCTGTCTCTTATACACATCTGACGCTGCCGACGAATAGAGAGGTGTA
>ENA-ORBV01002677-ORBV01002677.1-microbial-mat-metagenome-genome-assembly--contig:-NODE-2677-length-37153-cov-5.298738_pt1 | contig 37153 bp, 39 predicted proteins | sample MGYA00237777_ERZ505514 | MGnify/ENA primary metagenome ERZ505514 (study PRJEB26160, sample SAMN06269048) | microbial mat metagenome | isolation source: Oligotrophic lake microbial mat | place... | reverse complement strand
TGGATATACAGTATTATTCTCTTCTTCTTCTTTTCTTTTAATAATTAACACTCTCTCTCTCTCTCTCTCTCTCTCTCTCTTTTCTTTTCCTTGGGTCATAGGTCATAGGTCATAGGTTATAGGTCATAGGTCAGAGACTTGATCAGAACCACGTGGACAAGCAATACAGAACTGTAGAAAAAAAGTTTTTTTTCTTTTTTTTTTTCTTTTCTTTTCTTTTCCCGTGACATTTAACATCAATGTACATATTTTTTCTCTTTCTTTTTGCGCGACAGGGTTTTGAATAGTTTTTTTATCATTTAACATCAGAATATGAAAACCAAGCTTAGTTTTAACTACTTCGGAGTATTGCCCTACGGTCAGGGCCTTTACAGGGCGCTCAAACTCTTTTAGCAGCTCACCATCCTTAAAAGATCCAAGTAGGCCTCCTTTAGAAAAATTAGGGTCTTCACTTGAGTCCTCGGCTACCTTTTGAAAAGGAGAGCCTTTTCGCAGTCGTGCCAATATCTCTTGAGCCTGTTTTTTCGCTCGCGCCTCTCCACCCTTTGGAAACTTAATTAAAATATGAGAAATCGTATATTCATTAAGTTGGCCTTCGGGTGCAGAAGCATCGTCACCACGATAGCTGGCTACCTCCTCATCAGAGATTTGAATTTTAGACGTAACATTTTTTTCAATCAGTCCTTGTCGCTCAAGGCGTGATTTTATAACGCCTTGATAGTCAGAAAAATCGACGCCTTGCCCCTTGAGCACCTCTTTAAGCTGAACACGCGACATGTTGTTGGTTTTAGAAATATTTCTAATTTCTTTCTCGACACGTTCTATCGTAATGGCTAGGCCCTGTTTTTTTATTTCACTATCGAGAATTTTTTCGTCCACCAAGAGACTAATGAGTTTTTTTTGATCGCCGGCAATTGCTTTTATATCTTGTCCCTGGGTTAAGAGGTCATCAAATAAAACACCCTTGCCAAGGCGAGACTTATATTTAGTGAGATCAGACAAGGTGATGATTTCGTCGTTTACGACAGCAACTATTTTTTCAACTAACTCCGCCTGCGCAAGTGTAGAAATTAAAAAAATCGAGGTTATAAAAAGATTCATTTGTCCTCCGTAGAGACTTTCAAAGAAGCAATAAGGGCCTCGTTCTTAAAGACCTTGTTTTTTCTTATCTGTGATTCTAGCCATTGAGAGTAAGCGGCCTGTTCTTTGCTTTCCATAAGAGTGTTTCTAATAATTTCTTTAACATCTTTTATGTTCTGCTGTCCACCCGGTCGCTTTTCGAGAAGCTCCATAATATGAAAGCCATAAGGACTTTTCAAAACATGACTTGGGGCGCCGGGGCGAAGATTATAAGCGTCCTCGTAAACCTCAAGAGTCGTGGTATCGATCCAATCGGTACCACCACCTTTTTTGCCCTCTGGAGATATAGAATATTTTGCGGCTAGCTTGGCGAAAGACTTTCCAGATTTTATTTCCTTTAAGAGCTGTTTGGCACCGTCCTCGGAATCAGTCACGATCTGCCGAACTTTCACGGCCCGGCTTTTTTTGAACTTGTCCTTGTTGTGGTCAAAATAAAGTTGAATTTCTGAGTCTGGGGGAGCCGCAAAGGTAGCGCGAAGCTGTTGAAAAAGTCTGCGCTCTAGCAAAGAGCGAGAAACATCGCGTCGCCACTCTTCTAGAGTAATGCCTTCCTTGGTAAGGGCCGCAACAAAAGAATTCGTATTAGGATAGTTTTTTTGCAGGAGTTCGACCTCCATATTTAATTCAGATTCAGCGATTGTAATATTATTGTCTTTGGCCCAGGTTTTTAAAAAGGACTGAACCATAAAATCTTTAACGGCACTGTTTTTTACGCGCTCTATTATGACTGGGTCCCTCACCAAAATAGCATCTAAGTTTTTTGCTCGTCGCATGATCTCTTTGGCAAAACTCTTAGCGCTAAGTTCTTCTTGGCCCACACGCACTATTATTTGGTCCTGCGGCGGAGTTTTCACGCCAGTACACGACAGAGAAATAAAAGGAAAAATCAGAAGAAAATGTAGCCAGTGCCTCATCGCCCATTACTTTAGCAAAGAAGTGTTCTTTTTAACAGAATACTTTTTGAGTAATTTTGCAAAATATCCATCGAAAAGCTCTTTGCGTTTTTCCTCGAAAACGGCCATGCGTATTTGCTGTCTGTTGGCATCGGCAAAACCGCGCTGGCCAACCAACTTAACGATATGAAAACCGAACTGAGTTTCAATAAGCTCTGATATAGCACCCTTTTTAAGTCGAAGTGCAGCATCATAATAAGTAGGGACTAGAGTAACGCGAGACTGCCAACCCACGTCTCCTCCGGCAGATTTGCTGAGCGTATCATCTGAATATAACGCCACGAGCTCCTCAAAAGGACGCTTACTTTTTATTACAGAAGATAATATTTCCTTCGCGCGGTTTTTTGCGATCTTTTTTTCTTCTTCATTGGCGCCAGGTTTAAACTGAATCAAAATATGGCTTGTACGAATTTCAGGATTTTTTTTATACCAGTCCATCATTTCTTTGTCGGTCACCTTAATTTTCTCAACGTCTTTACCAATGGCTTTTTCAACCAGGCCTGAGTAGATAGCTTCGTCAACCCGTTTCGAAACAAGGGGATCACTTTTTAGGTTTAGTTTTTCAGCCTCTTGAAGGCCAGCGTAATAACGAATTAAATCTTCTAAAAAAATCTCTTTATTTGGCGGATTCATTGTTCGCGACAAAACTTCTTCGTATTTTAGATTAAACTCTTTAAGTTCTATTTCTTTGTCTCCAACCTTAGCGACCACATCGGTATTTGCGGCAAAAGCTGACGACGCGACGCTAACAATTGCTAAAAAACCCAGCAGAATAGATTTCATTATCCACCTCTATACTGATAACGCTAACACCCTGGGGTTCCATCGACAATATATTTTAGAGCCATTTCTCGTGTAATCTCAAACTTTTCAGTAAGTTCCTTGGCCAAGCTTTCTCCGCGCGTATCGTCTTCCCTTTTTATGGGTCCCATCGGTTCACCCCAGTAAATTACCATTTTGCAGAAGGGCTTTGGAAAAAAAGACTTATCCCAGGTTTTTTTAAGTGGCCAAGAGCTCGATACGACCATTACTCCGGGATAAATTTTGGCATTACATAATCGCGAAACTTCAAAGATCCCCGGCTTAATAACATGAAATGGTCCACGAGGCCCATCGACCGATACAGTGGGAATATAACCTTCGCGCGCCAGGCGTATCATTGATCTTAAGGCGCCAGCGCCACCATTGGACGAAGAGCCGCGCACAGTTTTTGCGCCGTAAAGTTCAACAAATCTTGTCATGATAGCGCCGTCTCGACTGAGTGAGGTCATTATAATTACCTTGTAGCGAAGAATGGTTAAAAACATACCCGACTGTTCGCCGTGCCAGTTGGCTAAAACAAAAGGGCGCTTGTTTTTAATGTCTTCTCTGAGGCTTTCGCATTCAATAAACTTTACTCGCCACGTAAACGAGACCAGACGATGAATTAGGAATATAATATAGGGCAAGATTCGGTCTAGCGATTTTTTAAACATTAAATTCAACTTAAGACGCGTTTAAATTCTTCTGTTAACTTTGGTAAAATATCGAAAAGATCGCCAACGATTCCGTACGTGGCCTTTTGAAAAATTGGGGCCTGAGCGTCTTTATTAATGGCGACGATAACTTTGGAGCTACTCATGCCCGCCATATGCTGAATGGCTCCTGAGATTCCTACCGCGATATAAAGACTTGGCGCTACAGTTTTTCCCGTTTGTCCTACCTGCATTGAGTGAGCTACCCAACCTAAATCCACAACGGCACGAGAGGCGCCCACTGTGGCGCCCAACACATTTGCAAGGGACTCAAGAAGCTGAAAGTTCTTCGCCTCTCCCAGGCCGCGACCTCCAGAAACTATTATGTTGGCTTCTGTTAAATCCAATTTCTGAGAGGTGCCGCGTACAACCTCTTTAATTACTGTTTTTAGATCTAGTTTTGGCAAAGCCACGCTTTCAATTTTTATCGAGCCAACTCCGGGCGCGCCTAACGGCAGTTGATTGGGGCGCATCAAAATTATTTTTATCGGACCATTCTCAAACTTTACCGCCGCCGAGCATTTGGCGGCATACAAGGGACGCCGAACCACAACATTTTCGCCTGAAATTTCTAGCTCAGTGCAATCACTAATTGCCCCTGTATTTAATTTAGCGCCGACACGCGGAAACAAATCGCGGCCCAGAGAAGAAGAGGTCGCTAAAACCGTACTAGCCTGAGATTTTTTTATCATATCAACAACGAGCACTGTAAAAAGCTCTGGGTTATAGTTGGCCAGAGTGGGGGAGTTACAAATAATCGCACCGGTCGCCCCAAATTTAGCTGCTTCATTAGCGGTAACTTCGGCATCCGCTCCCAGAGCAAGAATCTCACAGGCCTGACCAGAGTTTTTCACGGCTGTTAATAATTCTATCGTGCCCTTTTTAAGAATGCCACCAGAAGACTCGGCAAAAACTAAAAATTTTCCCATCAGGACTCCCTAATTATAAGACTTTGGATTCTTCGCGAAGGAGACGCACAAGTTCTTTAACTTGTTGTTCGGCTTCGCCCCCAACAATTTTAGTGGACGGCTTTGCTGGCGGTGGCCGAAAATCAAAAAAAGATATTTTTCTTTGCTCAAGTGAAACATCGAGGCTTGCGAGGGTAACCTCTTTGAGGGGTTTTGCTTTAGCTTTCATAATATTTGGTAGGCTGACAAAGCGCGGGGTATTGAGGCCTTTGCTGGCGCCAAGTACGGCAGGAGATTTAAGTTCAATTAATTCCTTGTTACCACCGTCGCCTTCACGAGTGATGATTGAAATGCCCGCGCTATTTTCAAACTTGGTGACCACGGTCGCATGGGGCATGTCTAAAAACTCAGCAAGCTGTTGGGTGACGGCAGAGGCATTGTCATCAATCGCAAGTTTGCCGCAAAAAACCAAGTCACATCCGCCCTCATTTTTTATTGCCTTCGCCAGCGCGAGAGCAGTTAAGTGAGTGTCTAAAGAGTCGGGCGCATCAATAGCTATAGCCTCGTCGGCACCCATTGCTAAAGAGGTTCTTAGTGTGCTTTGCGTGCGCTTTGCTGGTCCTACGCATATAGCGATAACTTTTGCTCCTGGGTTAGACTCTTTAGTTTTGACGGCTTCTTCTAGAGCATATTCATCGTAGGGACTGATAATCCACTTGCTAACAGAGGAAACATCGATTCCGCACTTATCCTCAGCGATTTTAATTTTGGTTTCGGTATCGGGCACTTGTTTAATACAGACAAAAATTTTCATGAAACACTCCGCCTGTTGCTGCTTCCAACTTTGACGATTGCGAAAGGATTGTCCAGAAAAATTAATTGAACAGAAGCCAGCGCGCCGAGTCACTTCTGTACAGAGCTTTCCTTTCAGAATTCAATATTGGTAATCTCCAGAGTGAGTTTATTTTGGTCTCTTTTTTCGAAAGGCAACTCCTGAAAAAAGCACTCATCACCGGAGCAACATCCGGCTTCGGTCTTATGGTTGCAAAAAAACTTTTGGCCAAAGGCTGGTTTGTCTATGCTACAGGTCGAAAAATTACCGAGCGCTTAGGGGATTGGCGAGAAATTCAAGAAAAATATAAAAACACGCTCAGGTTTTTAGACTTGGATGTTACAAAACCAGAGGAACGTCAGAGAGCCGTGGGCCAAATAGAAAATCTCGACGTATTAATTAACAATGCCGGGGTGGGTGTTTTTGGCGCCTTTGAAGACCTTTCTGAGGAGCAAATTCGCAAACAGTTTGAAGTTAATTTTTTTGGCGCAGTAATGCTGACACAGGAATTATTGCCCAAAATTAGAGAGTCTAGCGGAAGAATTATTAATGTGTCCTCTGCCTTTGGGATCGTTGGTTTTCCGTTAGCAAGCATGTATTGCGCCACCAAATTTGCGCTTGAAGGTTGGAGCGAATCATTAGCTTATGAAGTAAGCCCAATGGGCGTGAGCGTCTGCATTATAGAGCCCGGCGCATTTGATACCGGTTTTAATAAAAGTATTGAATGGGGTGTGCGCTCAGATAGCTCGTCTTCATCCTACAAAGGAATAACCCAGGGCTATAAAGCGCGTTCGACCAAAAATATAACAGGACCAGATTCGGCAATAGTGGCCGACGGAATAGTACAGGCGACAATCGCAAAAAGTGTCGCGATGAGGATTGCAATTGGTCAGGACACAAAGATCGCAGTGCGACTAAAACATTTTCTCCCTCGACAAATGTTTTTCAAAATACTGTCTCGAGTTTATAGCAAATCCCTGGGTCTAGGGTAATGCGCGAGATTGCCAGCGAGAATATTAGCAAAAAAATCGGAAGCTACAGCGCGGTTTTGAGCCTCACCGAGGTGGGACTTGGAAGCCTACTCCATGCCTTTCATATACCACTTACAGGTCATTTTTTATCTCTTAATCAAGGCTTTATACTAATTCATGCTAATAAAAACCACGAGCACCATTCAACGACTATTTCAAACGTAGCGGCCATTTTAAAGTCATTGTCCCCGGCAGGCAAGAGACTAACTCCAATGTTAGCGATTAGTGCTCAGGGATATCTTTTCTCTGTAGGAGTTTTATTGCTCGGCTCTAATCCTGCGGGGTATTTTTTGGGAATGACGCTTCTATCGCTATGGGCGTTTCTGCAGCCTGTACTAATTTATCTATTTGTGTTTGGTGGTGGTCTAATTGCGAGCTACCAGTTTTTGTTGGAAAATCTCAATAAGCAACTGAGAATTAAACCAGAATACTTGTTGGCACTGCTGTTAGGAGGCGTTGCAATCAAGATTTTTTTGGCGTGGGCAATTGTCGGAGCCACATATCTGATCTCCGATAAAAAACAGCAGGAATGGTTGAGGCGGGTTGAAGGGGCAGGAATTAAAAGTTCTCAAAAATTAGAACAAAAAAGTGGTTTGAGTAAAGGGATAAAGAGTCTATTTCAGCCCTTTTTTTTAATATCTTTGGCAGTAACAGTAATGTTTTTTTGGTTTTCAGAAAATAAGGGGGCACCCACATTTTGGATTGTAGCAAGGCCTGTCGCCGTCATGTTTCTAATTCACTTTGGATTTCAGTTTCTGCCGGTTGAGGTCTGGGCAAAAAAACTGACGCTGAACTCAAGTTCAACGTTTGCTTGTGGATTAGCTTTTGCCATTTCCGTCCTGAAAAATCCTCTCCGTCGCGTACCATTAAAAGCTGTGCGACAATGCTGACAGCTATTTCTGAGGGAGAGCTGCTTCCAACAGGCAAGCCGATGGGGCAATGAATTTTGGAGATTTTTTCTTCGGGTAGGCCAGAGCTAACTAGTTCGCCCTTTAAAACGAGAAATTTAGCATGGCTTCCGATTACTCCCACAAAGGGCGCGGTTCTGGTCGAAAGAATTTCTTTCAATATTGGTACATCGGTGGCATGACCCTGAGTCATCACTACAAACTGTGTGTTTGTAGAAAGTTCTTTAACATGGTCACAAGATCGGGATGCGCAAACAGTTTTTAGCTTTGGCGACGGTGGCAATAATTTAAGCCACTCCTCTCGAGAGTCAATACACGTGATAGCGCAATCAAGCGTCACCAAAAGTGGAATTAGAGCTTGTGCTACATGGCCAGCACCAAATACAGCAATCTTCCAAGCGTTGTGATTGTGAATTTCGAAATAAAACTTCACTTCACCGCCGCAAGTCATGCCGACGTCTGTTTGCAAGTTCCAGACAACAAAGTCTACCAGAGCGTCAGGATTCGAGGCGCTCAACATGGCGACGGCACGAGTAATTGCTTTGGCTTCAACCTTGCCGCCACCGATTGTGCCGCACAACAATCCGTTCAAACCTACTATTGCCCGCGCACCAGCGTTGGAGGGCGTACTTCCGCGAGCTGCCACCAAAACAATTTCAACAAAAGGTATTTTTGCTATTTTTAATTCTGAAAAAATCTCAAAGTAATCTGGCAATGGGCTCCTTAATATAAATTCATTAATATTTCTTCTTGAGTCGCCGGAAGCTTTATAGTTACTGGTTTTTTACGCGCGCTAGCACTCAAAGCGTTTTTGATGGCCGTCCAAACCGATATGGCAAGAAGTAAGGGGGGCTCTCCTACCGCCTTACTGCCCGACAAATTTTTACGGTTCTCATCGTTAATTAAAAAATCGATATTAAAAATACGGGGTATGTCCTGCACGGAGGGGATCTTGTAGGTACTGGGCGAGCGGGTGAGGAGAGAGCCGTCTTTATTGTAATACAGTTTTTCAGTCGTGACCCAGCCCAGGCCTTGAATAAAGGCGCCGGTGGTTTGTCCATAATCAACGCCATGGTTAATGGGTCGACCCAAATCCATCAAGATATCCGTTCGCAAAACTTTCACTTCCCCGGTAAATCGATCGATAGAAACTTCACTGGCTCCGACACCGTTCGTAAAATAGAAGAACGGATTGCCCTGGCCGGTTTCTTTATTATAGTGAATTCCTGGATATCGGTAGTATCCGTGAGCGCCAAGACTTATACGATTCAAATACGCCGCTTCAATGACTTCTTTTAGAGGGACTCGGTCGCCGGGATTAGATCTATTAAAAACGAATTCGTTTTCAAATTCTATGTGGTCGGCAGAATTAGACTCAACAATGTTAAACTCTTCTGCCAGTCCCATGACAGCAGGTTTTCGTCCACGTAATTCTTTTGGAGTGTTGAAAAGCTTATCTGCCACAAGCTGTAGGCGTCGCTTAATAGTTTCGGCAGCTAGTTGGGCGGCGCTGCCATTGATATCAGAACCGCTTGAGGCAGCCGTCGGAGACGTGTTGTGGATTTTTTCTGTTGAAGTTGGCATAACAAAAACAGCATTTTGGGGAATCGCAAAGACCTCGGCTACAATCGTTGAGATTTTTGTATTTACCCCCTGCCCCATTTCTGTCGCACCAGTTGAAACCTGCACCGTTCCATCGAGGTGTAAGTTTACAAGGGCAGAGCCCTGGTTTAAAAAACGTGTCGTAAAAGAAATGCCAAACTTAACTGCAGTCATTGAAAGCCCGCGCACATGAGTTTTTGAAACGCGATTAAAGTCCGCGACTTCTTTTTTTCGCTGATCATAGTTGCTTGTTTTTCGCAGTTGTTTAAATAATCGTGGAAAAATTTCTTGAGTGATAGTTTGCCCGTAAGGAGTAACATTGTTAGTTCCCTGGTAACAATTGAGTTCCCGAATATCGAGGGCATCCTTTTTTAAATATTCAGCAATTTCTTCAAGGATGTTTTCAATTGTGGCAACGCCCTTGGGCCCACCAAATCCGCGAAAGGCTGTAGTGGGAGAGAAATTAGTGCGGCAAATTAATCCTTCAATTTTTATGTGGGGAATAAAATAAGCATTGTCACAATGTAACATCGCCCGCTCCATGATTGCCGTTGACAAGTCCGCGTAGGCTCCCGAGTCAGAAAACATGTTAACTTTCAATCCCAATATCCGGCCGTCATTGTCAAAGCCAACTTCGTAGTCATTTTCAAAGGGGTTTCTTTTGCCGGTAATTACCATATCTTCGTCTTTTGTGATTACAACACGAGCGGCTCGACCGGTTCTTTTGGCTATGAGGGCAGCGATGACTGCGAAGGGGACACCCTGTGACTCTTTTCCACCAAAGGCCCCACCCATGCGCTTCACGATACAAACCACATCACTATAACTCAATCCAAGTGCGTGGGCGACGACGTGCTGAATTTCTGTTGGGTGTTGGGTGGACGAATGAATTGCAATTTGTCCGGCTTCACCGGGGTAAGCGATCGCCGCCTGAGATTCCAAATAAAAGTGTTCTTGCCCCGCCATCTCAATTTTTCCCTTAATACGGTGGGGTGCATTTTTTAGAGCGTCCTCGACATTTCCTTTCTGAATTACCCTTGGTGGAGCTATGAAGGACATTTTTTTCCGAGCCTCAGCAATCGAGAGAATTGGGACGAGGGGGGTAACTTTAACCTCAACTAACCGACGAGCTTTTCGCAGTGCTTCTGGAGTTTCACATGCAAGGGCACAAAGTGGCTCACCAAAGTAATTGATATCTTCAGCGGCAAATATTGGTTGATCTTGAAATATCGTACCCCAATAGTTTTCGGACAAATCTTTAGCAGTGTACGCGCCGACCACACCGGGTACAGCAAGGGCCTTTTTGAGATCAATCTGAACCAGTTTGCCGCGAGCCACTTGGCTGCAAACAATTCCCACGACAAGTTCCCCCGCCACAAAGGGGCGATCATCAATAAATTCGGACTCGCCGGTAACATGTGTGTGAGATGAGTCGTGCGGCGCGCTGGTCACGCGAGAGCTCCGGACTCTAAGTAAAACTTTTCTAATAGGTTGCTAGAGACCTTTCGCCGAAAGGCTTCGCTGGCGCGCAGGTCTGAAATCGGAGTGATTTCACTTTGCAGAATTTTTTGTGCGGCAGACAAAGTGCCAGGGCTAAGACGTTGGCGAGTTAGATAAGTTTCAGTTTTTGGGAGCCGTAAGACCGTGGGGCCAACACCCCCGTAAGCAATTTTGATGTCATTGATCTTTTGAGGGCCCTTCTGGATGTAAAAAGCAGCAACGACCGATGAAATGTCGAGATCTCTTCTTTGCGAAACCTTATAAAGATAAATTTCTTCGTGCTCCGTTTGCTGGGGCACGATAACTCTTGAAATCCATTCGCCAGGTAGCAGAGCAGTTTTTTTGTATCCCTTGTAAAAGTTGATAATAGGAACTTCCCGACAAGATTTTAGTCCCTGAATTTCTACTATCGCGCCCGAAACAAAAAGATAGGGCAAGGTATCTCCAATAGGAGAAGCATTGACAATATTACCTACCAAAGTGGCCACATTGCGTATTTGGGGGGAAGCAAAGACGTTTAGAAAGCGACAAAATGTGGGAAGTTCTTTGGTTAGAGTTTCTTGAATAGTGGCTAATGTCACCTTGGCGCCGATACTGACAGCACCTTTATTTTTTGAAATCTCAAAAAGTCCTGGAATGTGGTGAAGAGTTATGGTTTTTTCAAGGTCGATTTTTTCCTTATTAAATTGTACACCAAGATCGGTAGCCGCAGAGACTATACGGATTAACTTATTTTCTATTAAAAAATTCGAAACTTGCGAAACCGTTGTGGGCCCTAAAACCTGCTTCTCGGGAGTCTCGATTTCAAATTCAGTGCGGCCAATAGAAATCAATTCTTTTTTAATTTGCGGGGTTAAATAGCTTTTCGATAGGGGCCTAAGTTTCGTGGCATCCACGGCAAGCCCTGCCGCGATAATGGGTTCGTAACCAGTACATCGACAGAGATTACCGGTTGTAAAATTTTTTACTTTACTGGCGTCAACTTTTTTGTGGCATTCAAACATGGCTGTCATGGCAACAACAAAACCAGGCGTGCAAAAACCGCACTGGCTGCCAAAGCATTCAGTCATTTTTTTTTGAACTTCGCTGGAGCTGCCCTCGTTTTTAAGTCCCTCTATTGTCACAACTGAGGCGCCATCAAGAATGTACAAGGGTGAAATACAGGAGTTCATAACCTTAAACTCTGGTGCACCTTTGGCAATTTTTCTTTCAGGAAAAGCGACCAGAACAGAACAGGCTCCGCAATCGCCCTCGGCGCAAACCACTTTAGTGCCCGTTTTGTATAACTTGTATCGGAGATAACTACTTAAAGGTAAAAAAACATCGGCACCAAAAACCCGTGTAGCGTTACCGTTAATGTACATAAAAACAAAGTCTCTCTTCATTTGACATAGAGGTTAGCAACGAAGGTTGTAAAATTACAAGAACGAAGGCTTAAAAATACTTAATTTGGCGCAGAAATTTTTCTATACGTAGGTTGACGAGCTCAGGCAAGTCAAGTTGGGTGCAATGAGAGCCCAGGGGAACCACTAAATACTCACTTCCAATTATTTTTTTATGTAGCAAATCTTGAAATTGTTTGGGCGTGACAGAATCTTTTTCGCCGGCAATGACCAGTGTTGGGATATTAATTCGATCTAGCACTGGGGTGGCGTTATAGGCCATCATCTGATCAAAAAATCGAATAATAACGTCGAGATCCATAGCCGATACGCCTCGAGCGTAAACCTCAATGTCTTTAAAGCTGGTTAAACTTAAATTAAAACCCCCGGCGAGAGCCGAAATCTGCATGGCCAATCTATTGTTAATAAGAGATTTCCACAGAACGGATAGCGTTTCGGGGACGGCGTCATAGCCCTGCTTAAAAAATTGATAGATGGTGGCCGCAGCATCGTTGCCGAACATATTTTTTAACGGATTTGTTGTAAAGCCATTAATAAAAATCAAGTTATGAAATAAATTCGGGTACATGTCGTAGGCTCGAATTATCACTTGGGCGCCAAAGCTATGCGAAACAAAGGAGGCGTTTTCTATTTTTAAATGGTCGCAGATGGCCTTTATGTCTTGAGCAATCGCGTCGAAAGTTATGTTGTCCTTATTTTCAGGAATAGGCGTTTGGTGGTGGCCGCGGTAATCAAAAGTTATAACCTGATAATTTTGCGAAAAGTAGGACGTCTGATGTCGCCAATGATTCATTAAACAGGCAACGCCGTAACAAAGAAAGATAGGTTTTCCTTCGCCGCGGGACTCATAATAAATTTTGGCTCCGTCAAAACTCTTAACAAAGCCGGTTATTTTTTTTACTGGGCTCATTTTACAAAACTTATAATTATTTTAGTGGCCAGGACCTCAATTTCATCGCCTGCCTTTATTATGTCGGTCTTTGTTGGGCGCCCATTTAACAAAACTTTTTCGCTGTCAAATGACTTAAAAACCACACCATTGGTCGTGGGAGTCAGAGAAAAACTAGTATCTGGCGCATCAGGTTCAAATAGGGGGTGCTCGGGGGTGTCGCTCCCAAACTCTCTTGGCCCATATCCCAAAGTCCATTCTGTGGGATATTGAATTCCTCGGACGAACTTTAAGCTTATCTTTGGGCTGAAGGCTGAGAGACTTGAGGGCGAGTTCTTGACTACGCGCTCAACGCCTCGGGCCAGGCGTTCTATTTTTTCTTTCCAGCTTGGCTTAACCTCGGTCGCAACAGAGACTTCTTCGACGGCGTCTTTTTTCGCCGAATTTATCGGCCTCGCAACCGTGTCCTCAATGTCTATTATTTTAAAATACGCCTTACCAATCATAAATTTAACGCCATGAGTAATTGGTAGACTTCGAACTCGGCGGCCGTCACACATTATGCCGTTTCTGGAGCTCAGATCCATAATTGTCCAGCCCTTGTCTTTGCTACTGTATTTAAATATGGCGTGTTTTGTCGACACAGTAGGGTCAGGGACCAAAACATCGCCCTCAGACCTTCCGATAGTGAGACCCTCGACGATTTTATATCGAGTTTCATTAGCTCCATCGATAAAAAGCAGAAATAACGCCATTACGAGTATTCTATCTAATATTCACGGCGTTGGATTGCAGAAAATGACAGTGAAATCTTGTCGGAAGCAGGAAGTCATGGTACGACGTTGAACTCTTATTCAAAATGACTGAAAGGATTATTGTAATGCAACTATCTGAGATCAAAATTACCAGACCTTATGAGGGCATAATTCTCATGCACCCAGACAGCACCGCAGATGATCAAAAGGCGCTACTAAAGAAAAATGCACAAACAATTGAATCACACAAGGGTCAGGTAAAGCACGTCGACACTTGGGGCAAGCGATTTTTAGCAACTCCAATCGATAAAATTACAAAAGCCCACTATTTCCATACAACTTTTGTTGCCGACACAAAGGCTGTTACAGAGCTTGAGCGAACAATGCGGATTAACGAAAAAGTTCTGCGATTTTTTCACAAGCGGCTTGACGATAGAGTTGATATCAAAAAACATGTAGACGATTTTAAAGCGGGTCTCGCCGCAAACGCGGCCAAAGAGCGCGAGTCTAGAATGAAAGACAGAAGACCTCCCCGGGCTGAGTAATTAGGAGCTATTTTTGACAAGCCACAGCCTATCAGACACATTAAAATTTGTTCTTCTTCACATTTTAGCGGTGATTTTTAGTTCCTTTACATACATCTGCGGCGCCGTTCCTATTATGGTTATTCGACAGGCGTACGGACGAATTGGTTTTTTCGTAGGCCTTACAGTCGTGTCGTCTTTATTGTTTTCTTTGAATTACACTTTTTTAGCATTTACTTTTATATGTTTGGCCCTGTTAGTGGGAATATATTCAGAAATGGAGCAAGGCGGAGCGACCCCTGCCGGCGCCGGCCTGCTTGCAGTGCTATTTGTTTCGGGAGTCACCGCAATTTTCAGCTCCGTATATGTACAGTATAATCAGCTGAGCTTAGTCTCTGTGTTGCGCGTTAAAATCTTAGAGGTGCTTGCCCAGCTACGCGACATTAATCCAAACATTCAAATTGAAGTGGATACGGTTATGGGGCAACTGCCTTCGGGCATATTGGCGGCACTAATACTTTCTCTGGCTATTTCAGTTATTTCATACCGTTCTCTTGCGGGTATTCTGCGAATAAATGTTAAAGAGAAATATCATACAAACTTGCGTACTTTCGAACTGCCAAACCTATGTGTATGGCTGACTATAGTCAGCATAGCGTTGGTGGGATTAAATTTACAGGGAGAATGGTATCGATTAGTTGGTTTGAATTTGCTTAACGTGATGATCGTTCTTTATTTTTTTCAGGGCCTCGCGATTGTAATGAGTTTTTTTAAAACTTTCCGTATTAGTTTTTTTTGGCAGATTACTTGGCTTTTATTGTTAGTCGTTCAATTATTTATATTGGTAAGTTTAATTGGCTTTGTTGATTATTGGCTGGATCTTCGCAAGCGCATGTATAGGCGTGTGGCTCCAAACAAAGTGGATAAACGAGCCTAAGCAAGGGATAAGGGGTTATATATGAAAGTTATTTTGCAAAAGGACGTTAAAGATCTAGGAAAAGTTGGTGACCTGGTGAGTGTAAGTAAAGGTTACGCAAGAAATTTTTTATTCCCGAGGCTTATGGCCGCAGAGGCGACGGAAAGACGAGTTAATGAGTTGGGTCATCTTAAAAAAGCTGCTGAAGCTAAAAAGAAAAAGGCAGTTGGCGAAAGAAAAGCTCTTTTAGACAAGCTTTCAAAGGTTAACGTTTCTTTTTCTCGTGCAGCTGGCGAAAAAGACAAGCTTTTTGGTTCTATAACAACGATGGAAATTTCTGCCGAACTAGAAAAGCTGGGATTTTCTGTTGATCGCAGAGACATTGTTCTCGAAGACCAAATTAAGGTGCTGGGGCAACATAAAGCGAAAGTAAAGCTTGGCGAGGGTCTAGATGCCGAGCTAACAATTACTGTCGATAGAACCTGAAATATCATTTTTGGTATCTACCAAAACATCCTGTAAATAGTTGGCTAGGACTCCGCGGAGTTCTTCAAGCGTAATCGTTTGAGGGTTTAGCCCCGCCATCTGAACGACCGAAATGATTTCATTTCGAACAAAGTCCTCTGGAAGATTAGTCATATCTTTTATTCTAGAAATTAGTAATTCAACCATGTATTTCCCAACCATCTGATAAGAAGACACCTAAATTTCAACAAACGGGAAATGTCTACACAACTGGATTTAACTTTGAGAAGAAAAACTGGACCAATCTAGATTTTTGTAGGTATTTTTACTGATTTGCACGTGGAGCAAAATTAGGAGGCATGCCGCCAGCTGTACGGTCTTTGGTTGGAGGAATGGGTGGCAAAAACTTTGCGTCCAGGTCAGCGCTTGAAAACCGACCATAACTGGCATCCCACCGTAGCCGAACATGGCCCGTCGGACCGTTCCTGTGTTTGTTTATCAAAAGTTCTGCCATTCCATGGACCTCTGGATTTTCACCGTCATAGTATTCTTCACGATAAAGCATCATAATTACGTCGGCATCCTGTTCAATAGACCCCGACTCCCGCAAGTCAGATAGCATCGGCCTACGCTCAGACTTGCCGCGGCCCTCAACGCCCCGGTTAAGCTGTGCAAGTGCCACCACAGGAATTTGAAGTTCTTTGGCAATAGCCTTAAGAGTCCTGGAAATTTCTGCAACTGCACGCTCGCGGCTCTCAACTTTTTGCTTGAGGTCCATGAGCTGAAGATAATCCACTACAATCATATCAAGGCCGACTTGAGACTTCATGCGGCGGGCTTTGGCCCGAATTTCGTAAGGAGAAATACCAGAGGTATCATCAATATAAAGATGCGACTGGCTAATAGCTGCGGCGGCCCCAATAATTCTCGGCCAAGCATCATCCCCAATACGGCCAATTCGAACATCTGACATATTTATTTTTGCCTCTGAAGCCAAAAGCCGGAGCATGATTTGTTCTTTTGCCATCTCAACAGAAAAATAGGCCACCTTTTTTTTCTCTCGAAGGGCGGCGTGAGCGGCCATATTTAAACTTAGGGCAGTTTTACCCATAGAGGGCCGGGCAGCGAGAATAATCATTTCGCCGGGCTGCAACCCAGCCGTTAACTTATCCAATTCTAAAAATCCCGTGGGAACACCAGTGATACCTGGTTTAGTATTATAAAGTTCCTCGACTTTTTTAATGCTGTCTTTAACTATCTGACCCGCGTTTATAAGCCCCGAAAGACTTTTATTTTCCGAAACATTGTAAATGCTGCTCTCAGCAAAATCCATAAAAGCATCAATATCCTGGAAGTCTTGCAGAAATGCTTTTTCGGTAAGGTCTGCGCAAGCCTTAATTAAATTACGAAGCCGGGCTTTTTCATAAACAATCTTAGAGTAACTTTCTAAATGTGCGGTCGTGTGGGTTTTATTTACAACCTCAATTAAATACTGTTTTCCACCAACACTAGCGATCTCGTTGTCTTCCTCAAGAGCGGTACAAACAGTGATAATATCTGACGGGAGGCCTCGCTTATTTAATCTCTCGATAGCACGAAAAATCTTCTTATGACCACTCTGATAAAAATCGTCCGCACAGACTACGTCAGAGACCTGATCCCAAGAGTCGGGTTCCAACATTAGTCCGCCAAGAATTGCTATTTCAGCTTCTTCGCTATGCGGGGGAGTTTTTGGCTTTGAAGATTCAAATGTGTTCATTAGTTTTTCCGCCCACGATCTAATTATATGCTAAAAGATTCGGTTTGGAAATGGGCCCAGTTCATATTCGTAGGGCCCCATTTTCATTAAAGCAGTTTATTAATATTTAGTTAGTTGCGACAGGAGCTGCAACAGGAAGGGGGTTATTGCGAACCCGAATTTTATAGTTATCAATCTTCTTCTTAAGAGTGTTACGATTAATACCTAAAAACTGAGCCGTCTTAACTTGGTTGCCTTTGTGTTCTCTAAGGGCAAGCTCGATCAAAGGTTTTTCTACTTGCTCCATGATAATACTATGGAGACCAGTAAGTTGAACATTAGCTTCTTTCTGCTGCTCAAAAAGAACCTCGAGTTTTTTAGCTACTAGCTTCTCAAGAGGAACCGATTGAAGGTTAGCAACGAAAAGATTGTCTGCACCAGCTGGACTTACATTGGTGTTTGATGTGTTAGTTGTCATCATAGCGTTTCACCCACTCCTTTAAAAAAATTTATCTTAATATATCCTACACCCCACGTTCGTGGGGGGACCAAATATACTTATGCAATTGTAATTGCAACCGAGCACATGAATTATTCGAAAGGATTTTATTTGCAAGCCATTTTTCACTAATTTTATTAAATGCTGGACTGTATAAAACAGAACCGAGACCATTAAGCTTAAATTCAGTTACATAAGACTCTGCCCAATCAAAATCCCTTTCAGAACTAATGACAAATTTAAATTCCGTATTGACATCAGAAAATTTAAGATTTTCTAAAAGGAAAGAGTTGGCGGCGCCGCTATCAGGCGTCTTGATATCTAAAACCTTTTTTACTTTGGGGTTTACGCGCTCGCAACTAATATTACCGCTCGTCTCTAGAGATACCTTGTAATCCAGATCGACCAGGCGATCCAATAAAGTAATTACCTCATTGTGGATTAGCGGCTCTCCGCCAGTGACACAGACGTAACGTGAGCCGTGGGACCGTGTTCTTTCAAGAATTGTCTCCACAGACATAGGCGTACCCTCGTAGTAGGCATAAGTTGTGTCGCAATAGGTACATCGCAGCGGACATCCCGACGTTCGTATGAAAACAGTGGGAAACCCGGCGTAAGTCGACTCGCCCTGAATGCTGTGAAAAATCTCGTTTATCTTGATCATGGTATGGTTCGCATAGCGAGCCATGTTATTTGTGTAAGTCCAAAAAAAGTCAAGACTTCCCACGCATTTAGAGGTCCGCTACACTTTTGATATGGTAGGACCGATTCTTCATAAGTTTCAACGTGATATCAAAGTAGTTTTTTGGTTTGCCGCAGGGGTCTTTGTTGGACTTTCTCTCATAAGTTTTTCTCCAAAAGACCCCTCGTTTAATTCTTTTGGCACGATAGGTAAAGTCTCCAATTATTGTGGAGTACTCGGAAGTTTTCTCTCTGATTTTTTATTTCAATGTTTTGGCGTTACGGCGTGGGCGCTAGTTTTTGTTAGCTTTAGAATTTCCTATAAATATTTGCGGGGAGACGGAACACCCATCAACAAGCCGAGGGCAATCTGGGGGGCCGCTCTATTGGTCGTCATGTCCGCACTGGGCGCGCTTTACTTTGATCAAAGAAGCTTTTTTTACAATAAATTTTTAGTGGGTGGCGTACTAGGCCAACTTACCTATAAGGGTTTAGAAAAAATTCTTAACTCGGCTGGAGTGGCTATATTTTTATGGAGTCTGGCGGTCATACTTTTTGTTTTTTTTACCGAAAAACCTATATCTTATTACGTCAAAATTCGTCGCTTTCCACGATTTAACCTAAGATTCCTTTTTGCGGCGGCTCTAGATTTAGGTCATCGGTTAATAACGTCAGCCGCTAATTTTCTACCGCGAACGCAAGAGCCCATTCAGCAAATGGCAGGGGCAAATTTTGAGCGGCAAAGTATTATCGAGGAACCTAAGCTTTTATTTGATGTGCTTCGGAGGCCAAGCGTTACTGTATTGCCAACTAATCGAAAAATTGAACTGAAGACTAAGGTAATAAGAAAAGTAGAGAACTGGATGTTGCCCGACATCCAGTTGCTTGATGATCCGCCGGAGTCTCGCATTAAAATATCTGAACGAGAGCTCAAGGATAAAGGCATGCTTCTATTGGAAAAGCTAAAACAGTTTGGAGTGCATGGGACCATAGTTGATATCCGTCCGGGTCCAACAGTTACGATGTTTGAATTTAAGCCAAATGCCGATGTAAAAATAAGCCGCATCATTGACCTCGCTGACGACATTAGTTTGGCGCTAAGTAGTGAGAGCGTTAGAATCATCGCGCCCATTCCGGGGCGCGACGTTGTGGGGATAGAAACTTCAAACTCACTAAGAGAAAAAGTATTTTTTAAAGAAATAGTCGCTAGCGAAGAGTTTTGGAATCAGGAATTGATGTTGCCGATAATTTTGGGCAAACAAGCTAATGGTGAAACAAAGGTTGTGGAGCTCAGAAAGATGCCCCATCTTTTGGTTGCCGGCACAACGGGGTCTGGTAAAAGCGTTTTTTTAGTTTCGGCCTTAACAGGACTTATTTGTAAACATTCGCCGAAGACTTTAAGATTTATTTTTATTGACCCCAAGCAGGTTGATTTGGCGGCCTTCTCACAAATTCCACACCTACTAATGCCACCAATTGTGACGCCAAAAAAAGCGGTCACGGCCTTACGCTGGGCTATTAAAGAAATGGAAAAACGTTACCGAACAATGTCAAAGTTTGGAGCCCGTGGACTTGAGGGTTATAACGAAATCATGGCAAAACTTTCGGGCGAAGAGATAAAAAAACACGATGAACAAAACCAAAAGCTGCGACAAGATCCCTCAACAGCAGGTGCCGATTATTACTTTACGCCCCAACCCTATATCGTGATCGTGGTAGAGGAGTTTGGCGACCTTATGGCCGTTGATAAAGCTAATGTCGAACACACGGTTATTCGTTTGGCTCAAATGGCCAGAGCCTGCGGAATACATTTAATTCTAGCGATGCAGAGCCCAAGAAAAGATGTAATTACGGGACTCATCAAAACGAATATTCCCGGGAGAATCAGTTTTAAAGTTGCCAGCAAAATGGATTCCCGAATTATTCTCGATGAGTCGGGCGCAGAAAGATTACTGGCTCAAGGGGACATGTTGTTTTTAGCGCCAGGCGTGGCAAAGCCTGAGCGCAATCATGGCACTTTGGTAACCGAAAAAGACATAGAGAGCATCGTTAAATTTTGGATTAAACAAGGTGAGCCGGAGTTTGACGTGGGCGCCATGAGAATTCTAGAGGGCTCAGGCAGTGAATACGGTGACCCTTCTCTTGAGTACGGCGACGAGCTTAGTTCAGACGGAGATGAAAGTGACGAAAGATATGATGAAATTCTAGCCTATGTTTCAGCCATGAAAGAGGTGAGCGCCTCGCTGCTTCAACGAAAATTTCGTCTTGGATATCCTAGGGCTGCCCGCATCATTGAAATGTTAGAGGAACAGGGCGTAATTGGCCCGGCAAATGGCAGCAAACCTCGACAGGTCCTAATAGAAAGCTATAATCAACAATAATGCTTTTTTTTAAAACAACAATAATTATATTCGTCTACACTGTAGCGGCGACCGCCAAAGCTTCTGAAAGAACTGAACGCTACAGAAAACTATTGGCGCAGGAGCAGCGTGTAGAGGCACTCGATGATATCGCGAGGGAGTTTTCTTTGGGGCCGTGGCCACAGGAAACTATTAAGGAATTTAAAAGTGGCCAGAGAGAAATTGGTGAGACATTTATTTCTGAGCGCGCCCAACATCTCTACGAGGTCGGCGTCTCGCTAACGTATAAAGGAGACAATAGTGCTGTGCGGTCCCTTATCGGAGCCTCTCAGGTTGAGTCAGAAAATCTAAAAATATTATTAAGTTTGGCCAGAAGTTATCTCAGCCAAAGCGATTGTGCGGGCGCGTCTGAAAGTATAAATAAAATTACCAAGAATTTTTTTCTGCTAGAAGAAAAATATATACTAGCCGGACAGCTTTTAGTTTGTAAAAAAAAATTAGACGAACTTAGTGAACAAATTGTTCCGGCTGAGTCGTTTTCGCCTCCCTACCGGGTTCATGCCATGATTCTTTCATTGCGTGCGGCGGAAGTTGTTAGAGACGTTAGCCTAATCAAAACTCTTGGACTAGAGTTAAGCAAAACAGAGCCTCAGATGCCAGAGTCCTACTATTGGCTGTGGAAGTATGAACTTAAAAAATCAGCCCGCAAAGATTATGGGGACCGCTATCTGTCTCTCTGTCAAAATTTGTCCACGAAAATAAAAAGAAAATTCTATATGGAGCCGATTCTGTGCAGTTCGGTTGAAGAAGTAAGGGGGGCTAGTGAAAAAACCTAAGGATATTGCTACAAATGCTATCTTGGTTTCTGTATTTCTTTTTTGTTTAGGCTGCGGGGTTAGAGGCAACCCGGTTCCTCTCAACCAACCACCAACACTTGGGCGCGGTCGACCGACCTATGATCAAGGAATGGACGAGCTATTAAAAAAGCAGGGGTTAACAGAAAAGGAAAAGGCAGAGGACAAAACTGAAGATGACGTACAGAAAAAAACAAAAAAGCATTAAAATACCATTTTTTAAAATAGAGGCGACAGGCAACGATTTTATTTTTATAGACCAGCGAATAAGTGGTGTTAAAAAAATTGCAAAGAAAATACCTTCGAATAGCCGTCCCCAACTTGTAAAAAAAATATGTGACCGGCACAAAGGTATCGGTAGCGATGGTGTCGTGTTTCTTGAGCACCCCCAAAGAAGAGCAATGGATTTAAAGTGGGATTTTTATAACTCCGATGGCTCGCGAGCAGAAATGTGTGGCAATGCAGCTCGAGCGGTTGCTCATTTTATATTTGATTGTGAAAAAAGAAAAGGTCAACTTCAGCTTGAGACAACGGCGGGAGTTGTAGTAATAAGAAAAACCGCAAAAGCTCAGTATGGCACAACTTTACCGGCAGTGAGACTTTTGGGTGGTCCTATCGTTCAAACAATTTCAGGCAAGAGTGTTCTCTACTTCATGGTAAACTCAGGGGTACCACATGCCGTGGTGCCACTCAAAAAAAAGTTGGCCCGAGAGATTTTAAATGAGATGGCGGTAGATCTTAAAAAATCGGGACGGCTTGGAAGGGGTGGTGCCAATGTTACTTTTTTTTGGAAGAATGGCCGGGGCATTGAAGCCATTACCCACGAACGCGGAGTTGAGGGCCTTACCTTAAGTTGTGGCACAGGGGCGCTCGCGGCGGCCTGGGTAGCTAATTATGTTTTGGAGATTCAATCAACAGCTAAATCCACAGTGCGAGTTGTGTTGCCAGGCGGAGAGTTAATGGTTACTTTCAAAGACAGGCCAGAGCTTGTTGGCCCAGCAGCGCTGATCGCCATGGGAACTCTTTATGTCTAAACTGACGGGTGTATTTACGGCAATTGTTACGCCATTTAAAAAGGGCGAGATTGACTACTTGTCGTTTAAAAAATTATTAAGGTTTCAGCTTGATAATAATATTGATGGCATAGTGGTTAATGGTACGACCGGCGAAAGCCCGACCCTCACAAAAGAGGAAAGAGAGCGGCTCCTATCATTTGCGCTTAGTGAGAGCTCGAACCAGGTGCCAGTAATTATGGGGACCGGCACCAATAATACACAAACTTCGATTGTACAAACGCAGGCCGCACAAAGCCTCGGTGCGAAGGCGGCACTTGTGGTTGTGCCGTACTACAATAAACCACCGCAAGAGGGACTTTTAAGGCATTTTACTGAAATAGCAAAGTCCACAAGTTTACCCATTATTTTATACAACGTCCCGAGCCGAACAGTCACATCGATTAAAGCAGAAACCGTGGCTACCTTAAGTGAAACAAGTAATATTGTGGGAATTAAAGAGGCCAGTGGAGAAATGAAACTCACCAAAGACATATTGAGTAAAAGCAAAAAAGGATTTTTTGCGCTTAGCGGCGACGACGCTACTTATTTGGAACATTATTTGTCGGGTGGCAAAGGAACAATCTCGGTAATGTCTAATATGTCCCCGAAACAAACTAAAAGCTGGGGCGAACAAATAAATGAAAATCCTGAAAAAACGAAGTCGGAATTTCAGACCTACAAGAGTTTAGTAGAAAATTTATTTAGTGAGAGTAATCCGATACCCATTAAAATGGCGCTATATTGGATGGGAGTTATTGAAAGTCCAGAGTTACGCCTTCCGCTTGTGGAATTATCTGTTGAAAACCAGAAAAAGCTTAAAGCTACCATGAAAGAGCGCGGATTTTTATGATTAGTGTTTTGTTGTATGGCTCGCGAGGACAAATGGGTCGGGAGATTTTAGCGCTCGCTAAAAAAGATCGTGCTTTTATTATTTCGCACCCTATAGACGCAAGAAATAAAAAATTTCATCGCTCTCTTTTAGAAGTTGATGGCCGCAAGGTAGATATTGTTATCGATTTTTCGATAGCCGCCGCCCATAAAGGGATCTTAGATTGGTGTGGGAAGTACAAAGTGCCACTGCTAAGTGGAACGACGGGATTAAGTGCCATTGATCACAGAAAACAACGTGTATTAGCAAAAAAAATCCCTATTCTTTGGGCCTCAAATATGAGTTTAGGCATAACTGTAATTAAGCAGAGCCTTAAAACCTTTGGCGCGCTAAAAGGTTTTAAGTTTGAAATACATGAAACACACCATATCCATAAAAAAGATAGGCCAAGTGGTACCGCCATAACCTTGCATGAAGAACTTCGGCAGCATGTCGATAAAAAAGACTTATTGGGCGTACGCTCATACCGTCGCGGAAAAATTTTTGGAGATCATAAAATAACCGTAACGAGTAATTCCGAGGTAATTACCTTGGAGCACCGAGCTTTAAACCGAAAAGTTTTCGCCGAGGGAGCCCTAATGGCGGCGAAATGGCTAATACAAAAGCGGTCCGGCCTTTATAAAATCGAAGATGTATTGGAAATAGAAAAAAAATGAAATACCAAACGCTGCTCACCGTTATTGATTATTCAGGAAAAGAAGCGGTGTGGCTCAAAAAATTTATTTGGAAAACGAAGATGATATCTACGATTGAGCGCATATCTTCGATTTATCAAGACTCTTATGAGTCGGAGGGCTCAGCTTCCACAGAAAAACCTTTAGTGGTGTGCGCACTTCTTCAGGCCGACTTTTCACAATATCAATTTATCGATAAAATAATTTCAATTGAGTCCGAGATCAATATCGAGGCAACGCATGAGGTCATTCGAGCGATTGTTTTGGCTCAAGAAGACTACATTGTTATGACGCCGAAGTTGGTTTTGCCTCATCCCAGACTTTTTACGCACCCGCAACTTTTATTTCCCGCTGCAGAAGTTTGGCCTGAATATAGGCACCCCGTCTTGAATAAAAGTCTTGTTGAATTGACCAAAGTGTTTGAAGGAAGCCGCTGGGGAAGTTATTTTGCTCAGGGCTCGACTTTGCTTGATTTTTCTCAAGGTAAAAAATAGAAAGAGCAAAGAAAGTAATTGGAGAAATTATGAAATTCTATATCGATACCGCTGACATTTCAGAAATAAGGGCCGCAAACGATCGAGGTTGGGTTGATGGTGTAACGACAAATCCATCGTTAATCGCAAAATCAGGTCGACCGATCGCTGAAGTGATCAAAGAAATTTGTACAATTGTCGAGGGACCAATTTCTGCGGAGGTTTTGAGTCTGAAGGCCGACGGCATGTTTAAAGAGGGTCTTGAGCTAGCAAAAATTCACAAAAATGTTGTTGTTAAGGTTCCAATGACTGAAGATGGCCTAATTGCCGTAAAGAAATTTGCCAAAGAAGGAATTCGCACGAATGTAACTCTAGTTTTTTCTGCAACACAGGCTTTAATGGCGGCAAAGGCCGGAGCCTTTTTGGTTTCGCCCTTTGTGGGACGACTCGATGATATTGCGCAGGACGGAATGGAGTTAATTAGTCAATTACGTACGATTTACGACAACTATGACTTTAAGACCATGATTCTTGTGGCAAGTATTAGAAATCCAATCCACATTGTGCGCTCGGCAACGATTGGCGCCGACGCGGCAACAATGCCATTTTCGGTTCTAAAGCAACTGACCCAACACCCATTGACGGACAAAGGAATAGAGCGTTTTTTAGCAGATGCAGCTAAGGGCAACACGTGAATAGTCAGAGTATTCGAACTCTAGCGCTATCAGCATTATTTTTATTTATAGGTTGTGGAGAAGCACCGATAATCCCCGAGGCGAATTACTCACTCGAAGCAATAGGTCGCTCGGCGTACAAAGCCCTAATAAAAGTAAAAAAAGTTAGTCAGAATAGGCGAGAATATTTCTCTGACTATCTAACATTGGAAGGCAAGCTGTGGGACCCCTTAAGCAATGACGTTCGTCGGGTCACGGCCAAGGTCATAGTGCTCGGAGAGCGTCGACCTTATACTATAGAAATACAAACTATCGTCGAAGAGCGGTCAGCAAATGAACCTGGCTATTCAGCTAGGTTTAAGAGAGTGGGAAAATCAAAAGCCCTGATTGAGCAACTCGCCTTTCGTATTCAAGATGATCTACGAAAAAACAAGGACCAGAGCCTTGACGATTTTAAGCCATTCTAATAGAATATCCATGAGTATTTAACAGTTGTCGCACAGGGAGCGTGCAAAAGTGGGCACATTTGGAAGTGTCTTATTTTATATTTCATTTGCCCTATTTGGGTTTGCGCAAGTTTTAACTCCGTCGCGGCTCGGTGATTTTCAAGTAATTAATTTTAACGAAGGCGCCTCCATAAAATTAAGTCGTGCGGCGCCCCCTATTGCCGCCATGGAAGACTCATTAAATGAAGAGAGTCCCGAAGCAATTGTTGAAAGACCGGCGCGAGTCGTAAGAGAGCTTATGGCATCAGCCCCAATCCTAGATAGTAAAATAGGGGAAGTCCGCTTTGCGTCTCAAGTTTTGAGCCTTGAAACCACCACAATAAAAAAATCATTAGATAAATTAGAAGAGGCGCCACTAAAAGCTGCAAAGACATTTATTACTACGGAACCTATTAAAATAAAAAGTGCACCGGCAGGCACGAGCTCTTACTATGGATCAAGAGCGGAACCTAAAGAGACTACACCCACGCCAACGGTGCCGCAGCAAAAAAACCAGCACCTAGAAAAAAAACCCGACAACTCAAATTATCATTCATTCACGGAGCCCACGCCGCAAATAATCTCCATTCAAGTATATGGTGAGGTTGAGTTAGCTGGTGGATTAGCGTTTTTAGGCAGCGAGCAAGAGCTTACGATTTTCCGAGTAAAAGAGGATAAATATTTAGAGCAGGGTGAGGTAAGAACTAGAGAAGGTCGGTTTTCAATCAATGTGGAAGGCTTGAGTGGTAAATTAGTTGCCGAGCTAAAAGATGCCGAAGGAAATCCCTACGGGAGGGGTGAGTTCTACTTAGAGAAGGCCATTGGATCTCAAGATAAGTCTGGAGCCGTTCGAGGAATAAAAATTAAACTTTACAATTCAGACCAGGGGGTTTCCGGGACAGCACTTTCTGCGTATTCATTTGAAGACAAGGAAATTCCCGTCGCAGGTGCCAAGGTTGCTATGTATGAAATGAATCTTGAGACGGCGACCGATGAGAATGGGCACTTTCATTTTGCCGAAACGGACAGAGACTCGATGGTATTGGTTTCAACTACCGCAAAAAAATATTGGCCAAGTCTTAGCATTTTAAATGGCGGGCAAAAAAACGAAGTTAAAATGTTTCCTGTTGATATGGTTAACGCCTTATTGGCTATCGTGGGCAATAAAATGCAGGTCCAAGACTGGAAGAAAGCCGGAATTATCTGGGGACAAGTAAAGTCTCTAGGTAAGCCCGTCGCAGGGGCAAAGGTTGAGTTGGCAGGAGCGAGTAATTTAAAGCCAATCTATTTTAACGGTGGCTATTTTCCGGATCTCAAAAAAGAAGTAACAGGAGAAGATGGATATTTTGTTTATCTGGGAGTTAGCCCCGGAATCTACCAGGTGCGGGCAATGTTGGCGGATCGTATTATTGACGGGGGCGTGATACAGGCCCTTCCTGAATACCTAAGTTTCGTTGAGTTAAAAATGGCTGAGGTTATTAATCCTACAGAGTTTAGACTTCACGATTTATTCGACCCCGAGTCGGACCTTGCCGGCCAGGTAAGGATACTGGGAACAGAGCAGAGCCTTAATCCCAAAAAAGATACGATCGACTTTGACTACGCCCGCGAAATGATTTTTGTCGAGGCTCTCGCCACGCAACCGTACTCGGCGGCAAGGATGTCGACGAAACCTCAAAGCAAAATAGATATACCTTTGGTAAGCGAAAGCTGGCTTGCAGGGATCGTTGCCGAATCAAGGCGTCTGCGTGACTCGGAGCTTGGTACGGTCCTTATAGCCTTCTCTGAACCCATTGATCAAATTTATATTAACGGCGAGTTGACCCAGGAGCTCTCTAAAAACATCGTCTATTTTGACCATGAGGGAAAGCTAAGCGAAAGTCCAAAAAACTTGAGAGCTGGCGGTGCGCTGCTGATAAATCTTCCTCTTGGTTTGCAGAATATATCTGTAAGAGCTGCTGGACAAAATCAACTGAGGGCGCGGCTTATTATTTCTGACCCGGGCATTATCAATGTCTTTTCAGCTGTTCCGACGCAACTCGATTGATGGACAATCCATTTAAGTCGGCAACGTTTACAGCAATCGTTAGCGACCTCCACCTTTGTGAAGAAGAGCCGGTCAACTTAAAGTTTCCTCTTTGGAAAAAATATAAGACCAAAGAATTTTTTTTTGATGACGTGTTTGAACAATTTTTAAACCATTTGCCGAACCTTTCGGGCGGCCTCCCTATCGAGCTTGTGCTTAACGGTGATATTTTTGATTTTGATAGTGTGTTGGCACAACCTCCGCGACCCCATTACCGCGTTTCTGGAATTGAACGAAAAAGAGGCCTTCACCCTCAAGAACAAAAATCAGTTTTTAAGATCAAAATAATTTTGCGTGCCCATAAACAGTGGATAGAGGCGCTTGGCGAATTTGTTCGTGCAGGAAATCGAATTGTTTTTGTTTACGGCAATCACGACCTAGAGCTTCACTTTAAAGAGGCCCAACGAGAAGTTTTGTCGCATTTAAAGCTTAACGAAGAGGAACTCAAAAGAGTTACGTTTACCGAATGGTTTTACATCAGCAACGAAGACACATTGATTGAACATGGGAATCAATATGATCCTTACTGTCGCTGCGAGGATCCTGTAAACCCCTTTATTGAAAGAGCTGGCTATCTTGAGGTTCGGTTGCCTTTCGGAAGTTGGGCCACTCGCTATATCGTCAATGGCGTGGGCTTTTTTAATCCGCATGTGGACAGTAATTATATAATGAGTTTTTGGCAGTACTTTAAGTTTTTCATAAAATACATGGCAAGAAGTCAGCCCACGCTAGTTGTCACATGGGTGTTTGGCGCCTTTGCTACTTTGAAGCAAACCATATCAGATCAACTGCATCCCGCCATTAGGGATCCCCTTAGCGTAGAGCTAAGAATTGAAGATATTGCGAAACGAGCTAATGCCACGCCAAGCATGGTGAGGCAACTAACGGAGTTGTTTCTTCCTTCGGCGGGAAGAAATCCCTGGCTCATAGCGCGGGAACTTTGGCTCGATCGCGCCGCGATTCTAATTGGTGCCTTCTATGTGCTGCTCAATATCTATATCTATGTCAACGCGATCACGCCACTTTCAATTTGGTGGTTTTTGGGTCCTTCGGCATTAGTTTTTCCGCCATTTTTATTTTATTCGAGTTTTGTGCATTCGGAGGTACTTCGATTTAAGGAGCCCCAAGAAAGGATACTTTCGCTTGCGGCGCTCATTACGAAGGTTCAAAGAATAGTTTATGGACACACGCACGTCTCTCGCCATGAAATTATTGGCGCCGTGGAGCATTTAAATTCTGGGACTTGGTCGCCCGCTTTCACCGATGTTGAGTGCAAAAACCCAATAGATCAAAAAACATTTGTATGGATTTTTCCATCTCTAGAGGGGCGAAGACTCGCAAAGCTTCTAAAATTTAAAGACGGCGTGGCCGAGGACCGCTTCCATTCAAAGCACAATAACTAGGCGCATAACGACATTATTTCGTTTTGTAAATTAAGATCGCATAAAATAGACTTAAAAAGTGTTTTACGCAATTAGGGAGGACCTATGAACATGGAAGGTACTGAAGCCGCCGAAGGCGGAGACGTTCTTGTGGTTGCCAGCAAGGTAAAGAAGTTCATTAAAGAAAAAGGTGGATGTAATACTTCATCGGAAACTTTAGACATTCTGAGCAGCGCCGTACGAGCACTTTGCCAAAGGGGCATAGATGGTGCGAAGGCAGATGGCCGCAAGACTGTGATGGCCCGCGATATCGTTATTGACCATCTTTAATTAACTTTAGAAGCCCCGGCCAATCGAGCACTGGAATATTGAGTTCATTGGCCCGGTCAAGTTTAGACCCGGGGTCCGAGCCCACGATAAGGTAATTTGAATTTTTTCCTACGGTGGAAAGTATTTTTCCGCCGTGAGACTCGACCAAGTCTTTGGCCTGGTCTCTTTTCACTGGCAAAGTGCCCGTAACTAAAAAGGATTTGTTAGACAACGCCTTGCTCGCAAGGACCCGCGCCTTTTCAAATACCAAGTGCTTAATGGTCCTGTGGGTGTCGTCAATAAAGACCTTCGTTTTTAGCGCGTTTAAAATTGAAGTGGCAACTCGAGGACCAATGCCAGAAATTTCTAAAAGCTCTTCCTCAGTGGTTTTTTCAAACAGCTCAAAAGTTTTAAAATGATGGGCCAAATCTTTTGCGGTCTGCTCGCCGACGAAGCGAATTCCAAGGGCAAAAACAAATCTCGCTAATGTTGACTGTCGACTTTTTTCAATACTCGCTAAAAGATTTTCGACAGACTTTTCACCCTTGCGCTCAAGAGCCATAAGCGCTTCGCGCTTCAATTTATAGATATCAGAAAAAGAATGAACCAGTCCGACGTCTACTAGCTGTTCAATTTGTTTTTCTCCCAATTTATCCACATTCATTGCGCGCCGACTTACAAAGTGCTTAAGGGATTCTTTAAGTCGAGCTGGGCAGAGTGAGTTTATGCATCGAGAAATAACTTCACCCTCCTCTTTGTTTGTTAGGGAATTACAGGCCGGGCATTTTTTTGGAATTTCATATTTCACAGACTTCTTTGGTCTTTTGTCTAAAAGCACCGAGACAATCTCAGGTATCACATCACCCGCGCGCTGAATAACAACGGAATCTCCCACGCGCACATCCTTACGATCAATTTCATCTTGGTTGTGAAGGGTAGCATGTATGATAGTTACTCCCCCCACCTTTACAGGCGCCATAATCGCTACTGGAGTAAGTGCGCCGGTTCTGCCAACTTGTACAATAATTTCATTAACGCGAGTAATGGCCTGCTCCGGCTGAAACTTTGCTGCCACCGCCCAACGGGGGCTGCGCGCGACAAACCCCAAAGAGTCTTGAAGATCAAGTTCGTTAATTTTCACAACGATGCCATCAATATCAAATGGTAAATCATGTCGAAGGCTTTCTACAAAATTGTAGTAGTCGATGACCTCTTCGATATTCTGGCAGAGTCGAGGTGAGGCCTTTCCGCCCTCCCGAGAGTCAAGCCCCGGCAACCCCAAATCTTTAAAAGCAGTTTCTATTTCTAGCTGAGTTTTATAATTAGTTCCCTCGCTTGCTCCTAGCGCGTAAGCAAACATCTTCAATGGCCGTTGGGCAGCAACACGAGAATCGAGCTGTCGAATGGTCCCTGCCGCTGCATTTCGAGGATTGGCAAAAGTCAGCTGACCGTCTTCTTGAAGCGCTTCATTAAAGTTCTTGAAGTCTTCTTTATAAATTAATATTTCACCGCGTACTTCTAAAAGTTTAGGTGGATTTTTAGAATGAAGCCGGAGCGGGATTGATTTGATTGTTTTAACATTCGCAAGAACATTTTCTCCCACGAGGCCGTCTCCACGAGTCAGCGCCCCAGTGAGTAACCCATTCTCATAGATTAGTTCAATGGCAAGTCCGTCAAACTTAGGCTCGCAAAGATAATGAAATTTAACATCCCTGTTATCTAACAACTTAAGTATCCGTTGGTGGAACTCTACTAGCTCCTCAGTGTTGTAGGAGTTTTGCAGAGACAACATGGGAGTGCGGTGACGGAGCTTTTCAAATTTACCTAAAGGTGTGCCGCCAACCCTCTGGGTGGGTGAGTCAGGAGTTAATAATTCAGGATGTTTTTCTTCGAGAGATCGAAGTTCGCTTAACAGATCATCGTAGGCCTTATCTGAAATGATAGGGCGATCAAGTACGTGATAACGATAATCATGTCCATTAAGCTCTTCACAGAGGGCTTTAATTTTTTTAGTCAGCAGAACTTGTTGAGAAGACTTCACTCTCTTGGTCTAACCAAAACTATCTCAACAGACAAGGATAACGCCAAGCAAAAACATTAGCTAAAGGGGATAAAGAAAAAGTAAGATCCACTCTAAGTAAATAATTGGGGGTATTTTGTGATCACAGAGGCCAAGGTCCAAGAAATTGCTAAATTAGCACAACTGAAGCTCACGCCAGAAGAAGTGAAGCTTTTTTCAGAGCAACTTAAGCCCGTGATTGAGTATTTCGATAGATTGTCTAAAGTAGATACCGCAAAATACGAGCCATTGGCCACTCCAACCGACATTAAATTTCGCGAACGAGAGGACGTATTCAAGCCTTTTGCTCAAGCGGTCGAGAGAGTATTGGCGAATGCGCCAGACAAGAAAAACAATCTTTTTAAAGTACCCCCAGTCGTATAGGTGAATTATGAAATTGCATACATTAAGTGTCAGTGCGATTGCCGCGAGCATTAAAAAAGGTGAGATCACTGCCGAAGCGGTAATGACGGCCCATCTTGATAGAATATCAAAATACGATGGAAATATTAATGCCTTCATCACAGTTAGCGAAAAGGCTATTGAAGAAGCGCGTGAAGTCGATAGTGCCCGAAAGAGTGGTAAAACCTTAGGAAGACTCGCGGGTGTGCCCGTGGCCGTTAAAGATATGCTCTGCACAGAGGGCATAAAAACCACAGCCGCCTCAAAAATTTTAGCGAATTTTATACCGCCGTATTCTGCTACGGTCGTAGAACGACTAAAAAAAGAGGGTGCGATTGTTATCGGAAAAGCGAATTGCGACGAGTTTGCGATGGGGTCAAGCAATGAAACATCCGCCTTTGGAAATGTAAAAAACCCCTGGAATACAAAATATGTTCCAGGCGGCTCGAGCGGTGGTTCTGCGGCTGCAGTTTCTGGGCAAATGGCGGCGGCAGCGATTGGCACAGATACTGGAGGTTCAATTCGTCAGCCGGCTAACTTTTGCGGGATTGTGGGAATTAAACCTACTTACGGCCGCGTGAGCCGCTTTGGAATTGTCGCGTTTGCCTCAAGTTTAGATCAGGCGGGTCCCATGGCCAAAAACGTTAAAGATTGCGCTTTAGTTTTGGAATCAATATCTGGCTTTGATGAAAAAGACTCAACGTCCGCACAAAACCAAGTGCCAAATTGGAGCGAAAAAACTTCAAGCAACGTCAAGGGACTAAAAATTGGTCTTCCTAAAGAATACTTTTCGGGAAAAATGGACGCCGACGTAAAGGCCCGCGTTGAAGAAACAATTGCAAAACTAAAATCAGCCGGAGCTATTATTGTTGATATTGAGCTGCCCTCAACCCCACATTGTATCGGAGTATATTATTTGGTATGCGCAAGTGAGGCCTCAAGTAATTTGGCCCGCTACGATGGAATTAGATACGGCTATCGGTATGGCGAGGGGAGCGAAAGACTTTCGCTTGAAGAGCTGTACTCTGAAACTAGGGGCCGTGGTTTTGGGTCCGAAGTAAAGCGGCGAATAATGATTGGCACTTATGCACTGAGTAGTGGTTATTACGATGCTTATTATTTAAAGGCTTGTCAGGTGCGACGAATGATTCGCGAAGAATTTTCAGAGGCATTCAGCAAGTGTGATGTGATTTTATCGCCTGTCACAACTTCGCCAGCATTTAAAATTGGCGAGCGCATTGAAGATCCGCTAACCATGTATTTGAATGACATTTTTACCACCTCTGCAAATCTGGCGGGCGTACCTGGAATGAGTGTCCCCGTAGGTTTTTCGAAAGAGGGACTTCCTATCGGTGTACAATTGATGGGTCGACATTTCGATGAACAGACGCTTTTCAATGTGGGGCAATGTATTGAAGAAAACGTAAAAACTTCTAGGGAGTTGCCAGATGTCATTCAATGATTATGAGCCAGTGATCGGCCTCGAAATTCATGCACAACTTTTAACTCAGAGTAAGTTGTTTTGCTCTTGCTCAACAGAGTTTGCTGCTCCCGACAACGAAAATACCTGTCCTGTATGCACGGGAATGCCGGGCGCACTGCCGGTTTTAAACAAGAAGGCAGTGGAATTTGGTGTTAAAATCGGATTAGCTTTGAATTGTAAAGTTCAAGAAAAATCAGTTTTTGCTCGTAAAAATTATTTCTATCCCGATCTGCCCAAGGGGTATCAAATTTCTCAGTTCGAAAAACCAATTTGTGGACCTGGTTTTGTTGATATTAATGTCGATGGCGCTAAAAAAAGAATTGGGGTAACGCGAGCGCATCTCGAAGAAGATGCCGGCAAATCTGTACATCAGGGCGAGCACTCTTTGATAAATCTCAATCGAAGCTCCATGCCGCTAATGGAAATTGTTTCGGAGCCCGATCTGCGCTCGGCCCAGGAGGCGGCAGAGTACGCACGCACAGTCAGACAACTTTTACGTTATATTGGCGCGTGTGACGGCAATTTAGAAGAGGGTTCACTTCGTTGTGATTGTAACGTGAGCGTGCGAAAAAAAGGCACTCAAAAATATGGTACTCGGGTTGAAATTAAAAATATTAACTCTTTTCGCTTCGTAGAGAAAGCCATTGAATATGAAATTCAAAGACAGATCGACTGTCTGGGGTCCGGCGAATCCATAAAACAAGAAACTCGCCTTTGGGATGTCGATAAAAACAAAACTTTTTTGATGCGCTCTAAGGAAGAGGCGAATGACTATAGATACTTTCCGGAGCCAGATCTTTTGCCACTAGAGGTTTCGCCAGAAAAAACCGCGCAAATTAAAAAAAGTTTACCGGAGCTTCCTTTCGAAAAAGTGGCCCGCTATCAAACAGAACATGGTCTTCCAGAGTATGATTCTCTTGTTCTAACTCAAGAGCGGGAAATTGCCGAGTACTTTGAGGCGGTGGTTTTGGCGGGTGCCAATGCCAAGGTCGCTTCCAATTGGGTAATGGGCGAGCTTATGCGAGAACTAAATGAATCCAAAAAATCAATTGCGAGCTCTCCGATAAAGCCAAGCGCGCTAGCAGAACTGATCCAACTTATAGGTAACAATACGATCTCCGGAAAAATAGCTAAAACTGTTTTCGGAGAAATGTGGAAGAGTTCAAAATCAGCTGCGGAGATAGTTAAAGAAAAAGGACTGGTACAAATTAGCGACGCCGGGGCAATTGAAGCCGCGATCGATAAAATGCTGGGGAACAATCCTTCACAAGTGGCTGAATATCGAGGCGGTAAAATAAAACTGTTTGGCTTTTTTGTGGGCCAACTTATGAGAGAAACAAAGGGTCAGGCTAATCCCGAGATGGCCAATCAACTCCTCATGAAGAAACTAAAAGGATAGCAATTGCGTGTGGCTGGCATCGACCTAGGGTCAAATACTTTTCTCTGCCTTATTGTCGATATAGTTGACGGTAAAATTCAAAAAACGCTTTATGATGAAGTGCGCGTGGTGCGTCTCGGGCAAAATCTTTTTGAATCCAAAAAGTTTCACCCAGCCGCTCTTAAGCGAGCCGACGAATGTCTGGCCACCTATTCTGAGAATATAAAAAAGTATAATGTAGAAAAAATTTTTGCAGTAGCAACGAGTGCCGCTCGAGATGCCGAAAACAAAGACGAACTATTTAAAATTGGCCTTCAGCACAATATTCCAATTAAAATTATCGATGGCAAAACAGAGGCTCAGGTCACATATATAGGCTCAACGGTAGGAGTCAGTGAGAGCGAAAGTGTAGCGGTTATTGATGTTGGTGGTGGTTCGACAGAGGTGGTGTGCAAAGATTCCGGTGGGCAATTTATAAAACACAGTTTTAATTTGGGATGTGTGCGCCTCACCGAAAAATTTATTTCAAAAGACCCCATCAGTAAAACTGAACTTGATAACCTTAAATGCTTTATTGAAAATAGCATTTCGGAAAAATCTGATTTATTAAAAAAAATGCACCCAATGCGAATTATTGCCGTGGCCGGCACGCCTACCACTTTGGCAGATATTTTGTTGGGTGGTGGTTTTGATCAAGAAAAAATCGATAACTATTTCATCTCGTGTGAGTTGCTGGTTGAGTGGATTGAGCGACTCTCTCAATTATCAAACCATGAGCGGCTTAGTATTAAAGGCATGGCAAGAGGCAGAGAAGATGTGATTGTCTCAGGTTTAGTGATCCTCTCAGAGCTTGTGAAAGTCCTTGGCCTAGAAGGGATCTTTGTATCTACTAAGGGTGTTCGCTACGGCGTTGCCATTGAGGGGTATCGTGGCAAGCTCTAGATTAATTTTAGTTTTTACTCTTATTTGTTTTAGCGCGCTGAGCGCAGAAAACATAAAGTTTGAAAGACAGAAAATCATTGTAGCTCACAAAACCATAGAAGTTGAGCTTGCCGACACTCCCGAAAAACTTGCCCGCGGGTTGATGGATAGAACCAATTTGGCAGCTAATGAGGGAATGCTTTTTGTCTTTTCTGACGAACAGGTAAGAACATTTTGGATGAAAAACACCTACATTCCTTTGGCGATTGGGTTTTTTGACAAAGAGAAAAATCTTGTCGATAGTCAAGAAATGGCACCGATTAAAAGTAGCGTTGAGATTCCAAAAACTTATCAAAGTAAAAAACCAGCCAAATATGTATTGGAAATGAACAAGGGATGGTTTAGCAAAAATAAAATTCCATTAAAATCCAAATTCTCCTTCGTAAAAAAGTCTAGTCTTTAGCTCCTAAGACCTGGCCCTAAGTCGAAATTTTTTTTTTCTAGATTAAGGTCTAGCGACTATCATTGAAAAAGTTTTCTTGTTCGGCCGATTATGTTGTAATGAAAGAGTTAGGGAAATAGATACAGAAACTGAGGATATACTTATGTTAAAACGTCTTCTACTGCTAATAGCGTTAGTTTACACCTTGTCACTTTTGGCGGGATGCTCTTCGAGCGATTCTGCTGAAGAAGGAACTGAGGCTGCGGCCGCAACAGAAGAGTCTGGCGGCGAAGAAAAAGCTGAGGAAACCGAATCAGAAGACAGTAGCGAAGAGGCAGATACGGAAGAGAGCGAAGACGGTGAGGAAGTTGCCGGTGACGAGAGCGAAGAAGGTGAAGAAGGCGAAGAAGGCGAAGAGGGCGATTCCGAGGAGACTGCCTCAAAAGACGAAGAAGAAGAAGAGGAAGACGAGGAAGAAGAAGAGGACGTTGCCGACGTTGGAGACGAAGAAGATGCGGCTGAGCCAAAAACAGAAGTTAAAGACGAACCCGCCACCGAAGTGGCCGATGCAAAGCCGACAGAGCCTACCGCTGACCCCACATTTAGTGAATCGGCTGCGAATGAGACGCCCGCAATGGATACCGCCCCAGGATTTGTGCCAGTTAAGAAAATTAAAGATACCCCCTATAAAGTTGGAGGAGTGTTAGCAAATTCAGTTTATCTTGCTCGCCCGGGAGACTCAGCAGAGTCTATCAGTCAAAAAATATATGGAACCGACAAATCAGAAGACATATTTACGGTTAACCCAAATCTCAGAAAAGGTATAAAAACAGGAGACAAAGTTTATTATAACTCGCCTCAACGTCCCACCGACGACACAAAAATGATGGTATATTATGACTGTCTCTTATACACATCTCCGAGCCCACGAGACTAAGGCGAATCTCGTATGCCGTCTTCTGCTTGAAA
>ENA-ORBV01002676-ORBV01002676.1-microbial-mat-metagenome-genome-assembly--contig:-NODE-2676-length-37159-cov-15.981258_pt1 | contig 37159 bp, 24 predicted proteins | sample MGYA00237777_ERZ505514 | MGnify/ENA primary metagenome ERZ505514 (study PRJEB26160, sample SAMN06269048) | microbial mat metagenome | isolation source: Oligotrophic lake microbial mat | place... | reverse complement strand
AATCCAATCTCCTCAAAAATATCTCTTCCTACTGGAGGTCTTTGTTCCGCGGCGTAAAACATAGCTCTGGATCCCATGCGTTTATGGTTAACCCTTGTTTGATTCATGATGGATACACATTGTTCCGCAATAGTATTTCTAAGTGCTTGAAGACGCTGATGCTTCCATAGCCCCTGTTTACTTATACCTGCAACTTCATACAACTCTTTCATTTTGTATCGGTGCTTCTTCCCTTTGGTCGCTTGGAACCAACTGAGGGCGGATTTACTAAGCTTTTTTTTAGATCCGTTTTATATTCATCATTTGCCAGATCGATGATCTTATTCAAAAAATCAATCTCCATCTGCTTCCGTCCTAATGCTGCTTCGAAATCCTTTAGTCGCTTTTCAAGCTCAGTGGTGCGATAGCTTTCACTTTTGTCCTCTATAACCATGACTTTGTTTTTTGCTAAATATCGGCTATATCGGTAGATCCACGTATATATGGTGCTCTGATGGGCTCCTATTTCCCGGCTAGCTTCCAAGACTGTGGCCTTTCCTTTCTCTATGTCCTGGACAATTTGCTTCTTTACAGCCTCGCTAAAGGTCCTTCGTTGACGTAAGGAGGACTTCTTTTCATTTCTTTTGTTCATAAGTTGACTATTTATATGGTTATTTTTGGTCAACCTATTTCAGTCACGGACACGCGAGAGTGTTTTTAGGGTATGTTTGGAATTATTAATATCGAATATCCAATCAAGGTCAGTTTGAATAATCTGTTTCAATAGGCACCCCTATTTAGGGGGCAAAGGGGGTCGGAAGTATGCAGTTGACAGTCGACTGTTGACTCTGCTACCCACAGCCTCCTTTCAATTGGTCCATATTGAAATCGACAGGGATCGGAATGGTCTTCATAAAATCAGTCCATTTTTTTTCTAATTGCTGAACCGGGAAGCCGTAGATCGATTCGAAAGCTTTGAATCCGGCAGGCCGGAGGAGTTTCATTTTTTCGACACTGTATTTTTCTTAGAGATACTTGAAGAGACCGGCACTTTGCAGATAGGTGATGACATCATTTTCAATCGCCTTAGTGTCAAAGCCATGGATCAATGCCTGAAGAGGCAGTGCTGTTTGGGATGAGACCAGGTAGGAATTGATGACATAGATGGGATTGTCATACCAGCAATGGTTGTCGGCATAGACTGCGCTGCCTTCGATGAGGAGCCGGGAATAGGAAGGTCCCCATACATTGAGGGAGATGATGTGAAAAATCTCATGCCTGAACTGCGGCCTTCGACGGCTGTCGTAAGGAAACAATCCTGATCGAACTCAGCATAATCCAATCCGCCCTGAGCCCTGACTCCAGTTATAGCTTTCATCTCCTCTGCCGAATCAAAGAGAAATATACTGATACTCCGGTAGTAGCCCTTTATATTCAGAATGGAGAGGGCCCTGTGATAAGACAGTGTGATTTCGTTTTTGATATCCTCCAGGTGGGTGGCAGCGTAGGAATCGCTAGAAAAATAAATCAGGAACAGGTCATGGGAGACGGAGATAAATGGAAAAGTATCCAGATCCATGAGGTCGGTGATAAATGAGGATGAAGGCGGGTAGAAGATGACCTCGTTGCTGTCGGCTGTGAAGGTGGTTCGCTGCTGTGTCACTTGCTGTTGATGCTCGAAGGTGGATTGGTTTTTTGGACCCGGGCTACGATATCAGCCCATCGCTTATCCTTACGGACAAAATCAAAGTCGGGATCTGACATCAGGTGGTCTGCATCTCTAAAGGCAGGCTCACTGGCCAAACGATCCAGACTGTTGAAGGCATTTTTTGCATCCCTTGCCAGTGAATAGCAATGCGTCATTATAGAACATATCGGCACGGGGTACGTCAATTCCTTTTTCGATTTCGGCAATAGCCGCCTGGTAATACGTGACTGCAGCTTTCTTGTATTCCTTTTAGGCGTAGAGGGAGTCGGCGGTTTGGTGCAGGGCATAGAAGTCATAATATTTGGGAAAGCCGGACTGCGAGCATGCTGATGATGCGAGGCAGAGAAAAAAAACAAATACGATTAAATTTCTAACCATAATTGAAATGGGTTTCAAAAAGGATGCGATGAATAGGGATAAGGCAGGCCGAAAGTAAGATGAACATCACGCATATACCCGTTCTGGTTTGTCGATTATGGCATTTTTAAGCTTATTTAACTTAGGGGTTGTTGAATCATGCCACCGGAAGTCCTTCAAAAATCTTTTTTCTTCTGCCCGATTTCCTTGTCATCTAAGTGGATGACGATGGTGGGGTTGCTGATGCTTTCGATTAGAAAGAGATAATAAAATCTCACTCACACTGACAACCACCCGCACTCTGGATTCCTCGTTAGTCACGGGAGTTATCGGGAAATGGTGGGTCCGTCGACACGAATATCGGTTGGTGCTCTATTATGCAAAAGCCGGTGCAGAACTGCGATTCATTTTGTCTGCTCCGGATTCCCTCATATATCCGACATCTCGCCGCTCTTCCTATATTTACCTCCCTATGCGCTTTCTATTCTTCCTATTCTTACTTGTGTCTTTCGAATCCGGAGCCCAGGTTTCAACCGACTCTGCCGCCTTTTTTATAAAAGACATCTACCGCCAGACCCTTTCTGAAGAAAAAGCCTACTCTTGGCTCACCACGCTCACCAAAGACATAGGGCATCGACTCAGCGGTTCGGAAAATTCACTCAAAGCTATCGAATGGGCAAAGAAGACAATGGATACCCTAAGCTTTGACAACGTATGGTTACAACCCGTCATGGTGCCACACTGGGAGCGCGGTGTCAGCGAACAGGTTGTGATGGTTTCCAAGGCAATTGGCGCACATTCGCTGAATGCACTGGCTCTTGGTAATTCACCCGGCACCGGGCCGAAAGGCATACGCGCAGAAGTGGTAGAGGTAAAATCACTCGATGAGCTACGAGGCCTGCCCGACTTTATGGTGGAAGGAAAAATTGTTTTTTTCAACCGACCGATGGACCTCGGACTGACCAGCACATTCTCCGCTTACGGTGGAGCTGCGGACCAACGCACCAGTGGCCCAGTAGCTGCAGCAGAGAAAGGCGCAATCGGTTGTGCGATCCGTTCACTCTCTACTCGACAAGATGATTCTCCTCATACAGGGATGACACAGCTTTCAGATCAGATAGACAACATCCCATCCATAGCCCTGAGCACCAATGATGCTAACTTCCTAAGTGATGCATTAAAGAAAGGTCCTGTCGAACTGGTTATATACACACATTGCAAGATGTATGAAGATGCTCTTTCTTACAATGTCATCGGTGAGATCAAAGGCTCCACGCATCCCGAAGAGATCATCCTCGTTGGGGGTCATTTTGACTCCTGGGATATTGGCGAAGGCGCCCATGACGACGGCAGCGGATGTATGCATGCTATGGAAGTTCTTTACCGTCTGAAGAAAATGGGCTACAAACCAATCCGTACACTTCGCTGTGTACTCTTCATGAATGAAGAAAACGGCCTCAAAGGAGGACGAGCATACGCCGATTCATCCTTTGCCAATAACGAGTATCACCTTGCTGCTATAGAATCCGATGCAGGGGGCTTTACGCCTCAGTCCTTTGGCATCTCTGCAGGAGCCAACACCTCTCTGGATACAGCCATGTCTCATATGGCCGGATTCATGGAACTGCTCGAACCTTACGATATCGAGTTGAAAGCTGGAGGCGGTGGAGCTGACATCGGTCCCCTGAAACCAAAAGCAGGTGTACTCATGGGACTGCGACCTGATAGCTCGAGGTATTTTGATTTTCATCATTCGGATCTTGATGTGCTGGAGAATGTTCACCCGCGAGAGCTTGCTGCAGGAGCGGCTGCGCTGACATCGCTGGTGTTTTTGATTGATCAGTATGGTATAGGGAAATGATAATTGATAATTGACAATTGAAGATTAAGGAAATAGGAAATAGGAGATAGGAAATAGGAAATAGAAGATAGGAATCAGGAGATAGGAGATAGGAGTTTGAATATAGTGTTGAATGACCAAACGTCTATAGTCGAATTATTTTGTAAGAGAAATCATGCATCCCCGGCGTTTGCATGCGGAAGGAAGTGCGAAAGGCAATGCAGGGGGCGGGGGCAAAAGGCTGTGGAGAATTGAAAATGAGGAGTTAGGAGATAGGAGGCAGGAAATAGGAGTTAGGAGATAGGACATAGGAGATAGGAGTTTGAATATAGTGTTGAATGACCAAACGTCTATAATCGAATTAGTTTGTAAGAGAAATCATGCATCCCCGGCGTTTGCATGCGGAAGGAAGTGCGAAAGGGCAATGCAGGGGGCGGGGGCAAAAAGAAGAGAAGTGTGAACAGCGGTGTGCTAAGCCGAGTTGAAGTAGAGGCGTCTTGCAGCCGCCTGATTGTGAATAGAGATTTGATCTGGTCGCGTCAGGAGACGCGATAAATAGTGTATTCAAGTCTGAAGACCTGAACGAGCGGTGCTAGAGATAGATTTATTTGATTATCAACATGGGAATAGCCAATACTTCGAGTCAGCTCAGTACAAGTGAACAATTAAAAGTAAAGATTCGCTCGTCTGTAGACTGACGTCTATAGTCTACAATCTAAAAGAGTATCAATTCATGAAGGAAATAACATTACTCGATCTCACATTCGAACCATTTATCTCTTCGGAAGAGATCGAACGGACGGTCATTGCACTTGCTGCACAGATCGACAACGATTACCGCGGTCGCAATCCGATCCTGCTGATTGTACTCAACGGGGCATTCATCTTTGCTGCCGACCTGGTCAGGAAGATAAATATTCCCATTAGGCTGGACTTTATCAAGATCAGTTCCTATAAAGGGACAGCATCGACAGGTGAGATGGATGAACATTTCCTCTGGAAATCAAATCTGGAAGGAGAACATGTAGTCATCGTGGAAGATATTGTGGATACCGGCCATACACTCCAGTACCTCAAGCAAAAAATAGGCTCGCAACATCCTGCTTCCGTTGAGGTAGCCTGCCTGCTGAAAAAACCTACTGCTTACCAGTACCATGATATTCTCAAATATGAAGGGATGTCGATCGAGGATAAGTTTGTCGTCGGGTATGGCCTTGATTACAATGGACTGGGACGTGACCTGGATGCAATCTATCGCCTCAAGGAATCATGAGCATACTCATTGTCATATTGATCATCTATGTGTCGATATCCCTTGCCTTTTATTTCCTGCAGCATCTGTTTTTTTTCCGTCCGGAGATATTGCCTCATGATTTCAAATACCAATATCCATTTCCCTTCGAAGAAAAGCAATTTGACCTCCCGGATGGTGGACGTATCAATGCTATCTGGTTTAAAGTACCTAACAGCCTTGGCGTCGTCTATTTTCTCAAAGGCAATAGCCGCAGTATCAAAGGATGGGGCAAGTTTGCTAAGGACTATGTAGGTAAGGGGTATGACTTTTTCATGATGGACTATCGAGGTTTCGGAAAGAGTCGAGGCCATCGCTCTGAACAAATCATCTACAGTGATGCCGAATATGTCTACAACTGGCTCTCTACCCTATACGATCAGTCAAAGATCGTAGTGCTTGGTAGATCCCTCGGTTCTGGTTTCGCAGCCCGTGTTGCTGCCTGGAACCATCCGAAGATGCTGATTTTGGATTCACCTTATTACAGCTTCCAGTACCAGATCCACCGTTTCGGCTGGTGGTTGCCACTGCGGTGGATACTGCGCTATAAGATTCCTACCTATATGTACATCCAAAAGATAAACTGTCCGGTGTACATCATCCATGGGGACAAGGACTTTTTGATTTCATATGAGCAGGGCGTAAGGCTTCAACAATTAATGCCTGACAAGGTGACTTTAATTACGATCAAGGGAGGGAGACATAATAATCTGCCGCAGTTTGAGTCTTATCACAAAGGGCTTTACAAAATCCTGAATGCGTAGCATGCGCTGAAATGCAAAATGGAATTTTGCTAACGGGAGAGCGTAGATACAATCTACGCTCAAAAGTGTTTTTTTATTTGGTGATTGAAGGAATTAGATAAGATCTGCGCTCAACACTTTATTTATTTTTATTCAGAATGTGAGTATCCCGGGGTTTCGGAAGAATGATGTTTCGCAGAAAGGAATGAATGAAGAACACAGGGATCGCCCCGGGTATCCGGGACGAGGGCAAAAAGTTCAGCGATTGGAATGAGATCCTCGCCTGCCGTTTGAAAGAATCGGTCCGCAACGCACCCCTCAGCGTCTGATACCCCATGCCTCACATCTCACGTCTCACGCCTCACGCCTCATGTTTTCCTTAACACTCTCTTTAATCCTTCATCTCCCCTTTCCCGCCATTCATCGACGGATCAAGGTCATCCATTTCCACGAAATGGACAATCAGTGGGTATGACAATTCAAACACAGATTTTAACAGTTGAAAGCCATTTATATTAAAGTTGACTTAATCCGCTTGACAGTTCCATCATACCTGCTTAACTTTGTCAAAAAAACACAACATCATGAAAAATGTATTTTTATTTGCCGCACTTTTTCTATGGAGTGCTCTTGACTTGACCGCACAGACACAATATGCAGTCGTAACATCCATTGAATCCATCATCCCTGCAGGACTAGGACGCTCAAGAATCATTGCCAATAAAGAGGATCTCAATACCGCCAATTTTACCACACAACGTACAGATGGTATCAAAAGCGATATGGGTACTGTGAAACGGCAGGATATCAAGATTGACAATTTCGAAGAAACGAAGCTCCTCAACTTCTTTTCCATCAGTGGTATCAACTTTCAGAATGTTGCTTCCAACGATGCTATGATCTCCGCCAAACTTAATGAAATGGCCGCTGCCGGATGGGAGCTGGCGTTTGTTGCCACAGGCGTGGAAAGCGATGCCGGCACACCAGATGGAGAAGGGATTTTTGTGACCCGTTATATCTTCAAAAGGTAAAAGCGGAAGAGGCTGAAAGGACTATAGGGGCTTAAAAGCTTAAGAGGCCAAAAGGTTTTAAGGCTGTGTTACATGACAGGGATTGTGTCGTGCAACACAGCCTTTTTTTGTGAGTTGTGAGTTGAGTTGTGAGAAAGGTCGCCCCGGGATTTCTGTGCGCAAGGATGTGGAAAGAGGAAAACAGGGGCCGCGTGGCTCTGTGGTTTATGAAGGGATACTGTTATGCACCGCAGTTTTTTTTGTGAGTTGTGAGTTGTGAGTTGAGTTGTGAGAAAGGTCGCCCCGGGATTTCCGTGTGCGAGGATGAGGAAAGAGGAAAACAGGGGATGGGGGCCGCGTGGCTCTGTAATGAAATAGGTGATTTTTGTAGGGTGATGAGTTGTGATTGGTGTATTTGCATGAAGGCCCCTTTGGCCTCTTCCGCCCATTGAGCCCCTTCTGCCCCTTCCTCCACTTTATGCTTTTCAACCTTTCCGCCCTTTCAACCGTTTACCTCCCTTAATCACTCAAAACTGAGCTCCGAAAGCATACCTTTGCACCGAAAGATGGAAGAGAAGACAACCGGATCGATGAAGGCTGACCGTAAGCAGGATCATATAGACCTGGCATTCAAGGCAGATATGGCTAACGAGGGACCGGATGACCGGTTCTACTACGAGCCTATGATGGCTGGCCATCCCCCTGTCGGTCTGGATCTTAGTCTAAGTTTTCTGGGGAAAACCCTAAATGCCCCACTTTGGGTCAGCAGTATGACCGGAGGGACTGAAATGGCCTATACCATCAATCGCAGGCTGGCGCAATCATGCGCAAAGTTTGGTCTGGGGATGGGACTCGGCTCATGCCGTCCACTCCTCGGTAGTCTCGACCGGATAAAAGATTTTAATGTCAGGGATATTATTGGCCCCGGACTTCCCTTATATGCTAATCTCGGTGTAGCCCAGATCGAATATATGCTTGATCAGGGCAGCGTGGAGGAGATACAGATCATGATAGATCGCCTACATGCTGATGGCCTGGTGGTACACATCAATCCACTGCAGGAATGGCTCCAGCCCGAGGGTGATTTTATTGTCAACTCACCAATCGATACGCTTGGTCGGTTATTGGATATAATTTCATTTCCTGTTATCGTCAAGGAGGTAGGTCAGGGCATGGGCCCGAAAAGTATTGAGGCCCTTCTTAAACTTCCGATTACCGCATTGGAACTTGCAGCTCATGGGGGCACTAATTTTTCAAAATTGGAGTTACTGCGTTCCCATGGTTTGCAACGTGAGGTTTTTGAACCTGTTTCGCGGATAGGTCATACGGTAGGCGAAATGATTTCCTGGATCAATGCCTTTACGGAGCAGGATGCAGAGGAAATCCTTTGCAGACAAATTATCATCTCCGGCGGTATACGTGATTTTCTCGATGGATATTATTGGATGCAAAAATTGAAGGTGCCCTCTGTCTATGGACAAGCAAGTGGATTTCTAAAATATGCGGCAGAAAGCCAGGATGCGTTGGATGACTATATCCGCAGTCAGGTCCGTGGACTTCAATTAGCTCAATATTATCTGAAGGCGAAATAAGCGATGGGAGAAAAGACGATATCAGGGTTTTCGAAGCTATCCAAGATGGGCAAGATCAAATGGCTTGTCGAAAATTTCTTTAAAGATCCCGAAACAGTAAAGCGCGAACTCGCCAGCTACCTGCTCGCTAATGAAGAACAACAACGTATCCTTGATGGCTTCAGCGAAAATACAATCAGTAATTATCCGCTTCCTTTAGGTATTGCACCAAATTTTTTGGTCAACGGTGTCACCTATTGTGTCCCGATGGTGACGGAAGAAAGCTCTGTTGTTGCTGCTGCAGCCAGCGCTGCAAAGTTCTGGTTAGATAGAGGGGGCATCCATGCCAAAGTCATCGGTACACTGAAGACAGGGCAGGTACATTTTCTCTGGTATGGTGATCCGATTTTGATCGCCTCCCATACGGATGAACTGGCCGCACATCTCACTCGCGGATGCAGAGAGATCACCCGCAATATGGAAGAACGCGGTGGTGGTATCAGGAATATTTCATTGGTCAACATGTGTGATCGTGAGCCGGGGTATTATCAGTTGCTTGTTGAGGCCGATACACGTGATTCGATGGGGGCAAACTTCATCAATTCTATACTGGAATGTTGTGCACAAGCCATTCCGGTTTGGTTTGAAGAACATCTGCCTGATGATGTTCCGGTACCAGAGGTAATCATGTCGATCCTTTCAAACTACACACCTGACTGTCGCGTACACGTGTGGGTCGAGTGTCCAGTGGCGGATCTCGGGGAATTTGAAGGAGGATTAAGTTCTGAAGAATTTGCCCGACGCTTTTATACCGCAGTGCGTATCTCTCATATCGATCCGTATCGCGCTACTACGCACAACAAAGGCATATTTAATGGCATCGATGCCGTAGTCCTTGCTACCGCCAATGATTTCCGTGCAGTCGAAGCATGTGGCCATACTTGGGCTGCACGCAGCGGGAGGTATAAGGGACTGAGCAAATGTTCCGTTACCGATGGTATCTTTCGTTTTGAATTAGAGATACCGCTGGCTGTTGGAACTGTCGGAGGTTTGACAACACTGCATCCATTAGCTAAGCGATCTCTGGAGATGCTCGGCAATCCGGATGCGGCCACCTTGATGCAAGTCATCGCAGCAACAGGCTTGATGCAAAATTTTTCTGCTATCCGTTCGCTAGTCACCACCGGCATACAGAAAGGGCACATGCGTATGCATCTGCACAATATGTTGCTTCGCCTCGAAGCCACGGAGATCGAATCAGCACAGGCGATCAAGTATTTTGAGGATAAGACGGTTTCGTTTCCGGAGCTAAGGAAATTTATTGAAAAGTTACGAAGCACACTGGCAGTTAGGAGCTAGGAAATAGGAGTAAGTAGTAAGGAGTTAGGAACTAGCGGGATTGGAGTGCAAGAATGTTATTCTTTCATAGAGTTGATGAGTCCGTGAAGGATTCGACTTATCTCATTTGCGTGGTCTAGTAGAGAATCCATAGTGATTTCATTGCAGTAATGCAATCGATATGATAGGTAGAGCATTGACTTTATTTCACTGCATGAGCCTAGAGCATAATAAAGAAAGCGAATAAAATCCTTGTTTGATTGACGATCAAATCCTTCTGCGATATTGTTCGAAATGGAAATCGAAGCACGGAAAATCTGATCTTTAAAGGAGAAATCCTTCAATCCTTTAAATGCAGCATGAATTTCGACAGCAAGATCCTGTGCTTTCTTCCATCCTTTGACATCTTCAAATTTTATTATAGCCATATCACAGTAGATTTGTAATCAAATTGATTTTATTGAAAAGGAAATCTCCTCTCCTACTAGTGTATCGAAGTCATTCAATTGTTACCCTCAATTGAATATTTTTTAAATCAGTCATTAACTCCCTTTATCTAGCGGCTCCGTTTTAGGATTTGAATGGAAAGGAAGTTCCTGACCCCTAGTTCCTATTTCCTAGTTCCTAGTTCCTGACTCCTATTTCCTAGTTCCTGACTCCTAGTTCCTATTTCCTAGTTCCTAGTTCCTGACTCCTATTTCCTAGTTCCTGACTCCTATTTCCTAGTTCCTGACTCCTAGTTCCTAGTTCCTAGTTCCTAGTTCCTATTTCCTATTTCCTATTTCCTATTTCCTAGTTCCTATTTCCTAGTTCCTATTTCCTATTTCCTATTTCCTATTTCCTAGTTCCTGACTCCTAGTTCCTATCTTTGCCTTCATGTTCCCACAATATGACGTCATCGTAGTAGGCGCCGGCCATGCCGGATGTGAAGCTGCAGTCGCTGCAGCCAACATGGGCAGCCGCGTATTACTGGCAACGATGAACATGAATACCATCGCCCAGATGAGCTGCAATCCGGCTATGGGGGGCGTAGCTAAAGGTCAGATTGTCAGGGAGATAGATGCGCTTGGAGGCTATAGCGGGATCGTGACAGATCATACCATGATCCAGTTCCGGATGCTCAACAAATCTAAAGGACCGGCGATGTGGAGCCCTCGTGCCCAAAGTGACAGACTTCGATTTGCGGAGAAATGGAGGCTGATGCTCGAAGCCAATCCCCTCGTGGACTTCTGGCAGGAGATGGTCACAGGACTGGTCGTCAAAGATGGACGAGTAACTGGTGTACGCACCGCTCTCGGTATAGAAATACCTGGTAAATCAGTCGTGCTTACAAACGGGACTTTTCTCAATGGAGTGATTCATATCGGTGAAAAACAATTTGGCGGCGGACGCGCAGGTGAAAAAGCTGCAACCGGAATTACAGAGCAGTTAAGCGATCTTGGTTTTGAAGCAGGTCGAATGAAAACCGGAACTCCCCCAAGAGTCGACGGCCGTTCATTGGATTATGACCGCATGGAAATTCAACCTGGCGACGAACCTGCAGGAAGATTTTCATACACAGAGACACCACCTCTGCTAAAACAAAGACCTTGTCATATCACCTATACGTCTGAAGCGGTACATGATGCATTGCGCACTGGCTTTGATCGGTCGCCGATGTTCAATGGGCGTATTAAAGGAATCGGACCACGTTATTGCCCTTCGATTGAAGATAAAATCGACCGCTTCGCGGATAAAGAAAGACACCAGCTTTTTGTTGAGCCTGAAGGATGGGATACAGTTGAGGTATATGTTAATGGGTTCTCTTCGTCCTTGCCTGAAGATGTGCAATTCGAAGCCTTACGCAAAGTCGAAGGTTTTGAAAACTGTAAAATGTTCAGGCCGGGATATGCTATTGAATATGATTACTTCCCTCCGACACAACTTTCACCAACACTTGAGACAAGGCTTGTACAGAATTTATTCTTTGCCGGCCAGATCAATGGTACGACTGGATATGAAGAAGCAGCTTCACAAGGTTTAATAGCAGGGATCAATGCCCACCTCGCGATAAAAGAAGAGGCACCATTTATCCTCAAGAGATCAGAAGCCTATATCGGTGTACTGATTGATGACCTCATCAATAAAGGTACACTGGAGCCCTATCGAATGTTTACGTCAAGGGCAGAGCACCGGATACTGTTGCGTCAGGATAATGCAGATATCAGGCTTACGCCGCTTGCACAAGCCATCGGTATGAATGGGCTTGAGGAGCGTATGGAAAGAGTGGAGCAAAAAAATACAGGAATAAAAAAAATCGATCAGATGTTGTCTGTCGTCAATGCAGATCCCGAACAGATCAATCCGTTCCTGGAATCAATAGGCAGTTCGCCGATAGTGCAAAAAACAAAACTTGCGCTCATCCTCAGCAGACCTCATATAGGTATTGAAGAAATCATACCATACCTTCCGCAACTCGTGGATGGCCTTGCCGATTTTGATGCAGAAACCATCAGCCTCGCTGAAGTCAATATCAAATATCGCGGTTATATCGAACGCGAACAGGAAATGGTAGATAAGATAAACCGCCTCGAAGAACTTGCCCTGCATGACTCACTTGATTATTCGAGGATCAATTCACTCAGCATCGAATCACGAGAGAAGCTCTCTCGCCTGAGACCTCGTACGCTTGGACAGGCGAGTCGCATCAGTGGGGTATCGCCATCCGATATTTCGGTGTTGCTGGTGCATATGGGGAGGTAGCTTAAACTCAGCTCGAGTATTCAATGAAAAGTTAGAAGGAACTGTCCGGAGACAAATCAGATATTATTTCAATATCGAATAACCAATAACCAAGTAAAAGTGAAAAGGAATTGTCGGGGTTGGATTTCTTTAGTCAGAGGCGTATTGTATCCGCCCCTGGCTAAAGAAATCCATTCATCGGGATACAGACCAGGTACTATTTCAATACCGAGTAGTAAAGTTGGCATAATGTATTCGTGTTTTGCGTCTTACGTCTGCGAGTCCCGCCGCAAAAGCTGTGCATTTGCCGAGATCTTCGCTTTGCCGCGATCTGGCATCTGAATTCTCACGCCTCACGTCTCACGCCTCACGCCTCACGCCTCACGCCTCACGCCTCACGTCTCACGTCTCACGCCTCACGTCTGAAAACTCACAGTCCATACATCTCCTCAATATCCTTCTCATACTTAGCCATGATTTCCTTCCTTCTCGGCTTATACATAGCTGTCAGCAAACCATTTTCCGGACTCCACGTATCAGCGAGTAGGATAAACTTTTCGATCCGCTCGTGGCTGTGCAGTCCTAGATTGTCTAAGAGGTCACGATACATCTGGATGACAAGCGTGTTGTGAATCATATATTCCGGTGCAGTCCAGTGAATATTTTTTTCTGCACATACTCTCTTTAGCCCATCAAAGTGAGGTATGATCAAAGCGATAGTATAAGGTCGTTGAAAACCAATGATCATAGCTTCATGTATGAGTGGATGGTGGACAAGTAGGGATTCAATTTGTGCAGGGGCGATAAATTTTCCGGAAGCATGTTTGTAAATATTTGACTTGCGATCAGTGATGACAAGGAAATCTTCTTTTACCCATCGACCGATATCCCCGGTATGTAGCCATCCTTCCTTGATAGCGAGGCCTGTGGCTTCTTCGTCTTTATAGTAGCCAAGCATCACATTAGGCCCTTTGACGAGTACTTCACCATCGTCAGCAATCTCTACCTTAACACCGGGTATCGGCAGGCCAACTGTGCCTTTTTGATACCCCCCGGGTTCGAATCGGTTGATGGCAATGACGGGTGAAGCTTCTGTCAGTCCATACCCTTGCCGGATTTTAATGCCACTGCGATGATAGAGCCGCTCCACTTTGGGATCGAGGTACGCAGCTCCAGATACGATCCCTTTGAGTTTGCCACCCATGGATCGCTTCCATCGTTTGATGATCCACTCATGAGCGATGAGACTGCCAAGATGTGACAAAATACCTCGTTCAGTTTTTTCCCATGATCGATAAGCCCAGCGTGTAAACCAGGATGTTTCTTCGATGCGTTCTTCAAGAATTGAAGCAAAACGTTCAAGGATGAGGGGCACACTGGTAAAATATTGAGGTCGAATGTCTTTCAGTGCAAAGAGTGCATTCCGATATGATTCCAGAAAATAAATATTTGCTCCACAAGCAATGTAGACATAACAAACGATTCGCTCGAAGATGTGACTCAACGGCAGGAAACTCATGACCCTGGTGCCTGGAATAAAAGGTACGATGGACAATACAGACAGGACATTCGATACGACATTATGATGCGAAAGACATACCGCCCTGGGTTCACCAGAGGAGCCGGACGTGTGCACGATCGTTGCGATATCATCTGGCTCAAGGCTCTTCCTGATATCTTCCAGATTTTTCAGATCATTTTCTTCTAGGATATAGGATGAGGATGTTAATTCATCAATCAAGATCCCCTTATGACCGGCGAATTCATCCACTTCAACATTACCGGTGTGAATGATGATGACAGGTTCGATCCGTTTGAGGATCAGGTCAAGTTCTCTTTTCTTTACCGGATGGTGTAATGGTGTTGAAATGGCGCCGATTGCCATAATGGCCATATCTGTTGCAAGCCATTTGATGCTGTACCGGTCGGTGAGAATGATCACCCGCTCTCCTTTTTTTACGCCCCGTTGTATCAATTGAGTTGCGATCTTTTGTATAAGGAGTACAAATTGCTCCGAAGCAATTTCTTCTTTGATCCCTTGACGCCACATAGCTCCCGCTACGCGCTGTGGGGTGCGGTCGGCCTGGTAGGCGGGGAGGTCAAAGAGAAAGGTGAATGAATTCATAAAAGAGCGTGAGAAGTGTAAGAGGGTGAGACAGTGCGAGCGTAAGAAGTTAAGGTAGTAATCAGTATTCAGTTGTGGTTTGGGCTGTGTGAAGATAATATACATATCACTGATATAACCGATTCATGAAAGGCAGATGAAATATATCCATGTCCTATGGTGGTAAAGGATTGGTTAATGATAAAAAGCAAGAGTTGAAAATTAATGCTTTGAATGTGGCTACACAATTGATATAAATTTTCTATAGGCCGTAGGGGCGCATCTTCTGTCGGGGCTGATTCGATCGCATCCAAAAGATGATACAAGATCGTCAGGAGACGAGAAAATATTGCATTTAAGTCAGAGACTTAAACGAGCGGTTAATTTATTTGCAGCACAAGGCTGCAAATCACTCATCACTCATCACTCATCACTCATCACTCACCATTCACCGGAGCTCCTCTTCAATCAACAGTATTTCCTGGTCATTGAGTATATAGTCCAACAGCGGGTGAGTAGGGGTGTTTTTAAACGCGGCAAACCGATGACCGGCTCCTTGCAACGAATCAAGGACTTTCTCTTCCGGAAAAGACAGGAAAGCATTTCCACCACGGAAGAACATGAGTTCCAGATTTTCGTGTGGGGGACAGTTGATGATGACATAGTTTTTGATGATGTCATCGCTTATTTCTTTGTAGACTTTGGTGTGTTGTAATTTGAGGTTACGGAATTCGTGCGTTTTATCACGGTGCTTGATCATCTCCATGGGTTGCAGGCAGATGAAGGCTGCGATGATTGCAACCCATGGAAGCCATTTTGATTGGCCGGTATTTTTGGTGACCATGGCTTCTGATTTTCGGGTGAGAGCGGCAATCCCAAATGCCATCATCACGAAAATCAGACCCGAAACCGGAAAAACAAATGCAGGCATCCGGGTGGCGACAAACGAAAAGAATCCGAAGAGGACTAAGATCATCGCCAGAAAAATGACAGTGTATTTTTTGTTGGCCGTTTTGGAGAAAAGCAGCGCGATCAACCCAACGACCAGCATGACCACTAATGGCCAGGTATAGACATACGGCAACATTTTGAAGTGGAAATACCACGGACCTTCATGGCCCAGGTCTTTCATTATGTGCATCTTATTGTAAGCATAAGCTGCTGCACTTTCCAAAGGAAACACCTTCATGATGTATAGCTGCCATGGCCCAAAAACCAATATTGAAACGAGGAAGGCAATGAAAATGTGCAGGTAATAAATGAACGAGGAGCGATACAGCGGCGAAATAAGGATATATAAACCCCAGCCTCCAAAGACAAGAAAAGCAGTAAGCCATTTAACCAGCACAGCGCACCCTATAAAAACGCCGGTGACGATACCCCATGGCCACAATTTCATGGTATTGACATGTTTTGTTAAAGCCCAGATAGCGGCTGTGATATAAAAATAAAAGGTGAAGTCATTATGATCCAGACTCATCCATCCTGAAGTCATTTCTAACCCATACCAGGAGGTGGTCACGAGTAATGCGGTTAAAAAGGAGGTTTCTTCATCCTTTGACCATCGTTGTGCTATCTCCCGGATCATCCAGACGGCAATGGTCCCCATGATCACCGAGGGGAGTCGTATGGCAAAAGTGGTTGCTCCAAAGATTTTCATGGACAGGGCCATCTGCCAAAGAAACAAGGGCTGCTTATGCACCCAGATGTGACAGTTCCACCAATCTCCATAATGATAAGGAAAAAGCGGGTGCTTAATCAACATTGGCTTGAATGGATCCTCCATCATACTCTTTGCCACCAAGGCATGGAACCGCTCATCCCAATTCTGGAGATAAGGATCGATGACCGCCATCAGCAGGCGAAGCAATAAAGCGCTCAGAAGCAGCAGGTAAAAGGCCTCCTTGCGATAAGGCGTTTTATAAAACATATACACACCCGCAATTGCAGGTATGGTGGCGAGAACAATACCAATCGAAGTTTCCTGAGTATAAAAAATCATAATGAATTATCCGTGATTCAGGCAGGTGTAAATCTAATTTAAATCCCGAAGATGAAGGAGGGACATCAAGATCTATAAGCTGGAAAAGAAACAGGATCTTAGGAAAACATGTGATATGATAAAATGTGATTGAAAGTTGATTGGACTAAACTAAGGATGACTCTTTGTTTTGGTAGAGCATTAAATGGTGCATTTTCAGACAATTTGATGTATCTTCATCATCGTCTCCGATTTTTATAAGTAGTCAATCTGCAAATAAAGCTATAAAGATGAGACCGTCATTTTTTTTCTGTCTACTACTTAGCGTTGTGATTTTGGTTGCATGCGACAAAGCAGACCGATTATTAGCGCCCACCTTGTTCAACACCTGGACTGAAGTTGAACTGAACATTGATCTATATAGTGGAAGCAATTATACGTCCTTACGTAAACAGGATGATTCCACCTTTCAACTCAAGCTTATGGAATGGGGTGACCTGATCATTCAGGGAGATCCTTGTGCCTATCACTATGATTATTATGTTAAAGGAGTCTGCAGTATAGCTAATAATGAATTATAATTAACAGGTTGCTTTACTGATTCTACCTATACCGACTGCATAGCCAATTGTGCCGGGAAATTGAATTACAGTAAGTATTTCGAATTTGCCCTGACTATGGATAGCCTCATCCTTAATCCCGGCCAGGTATGGACAAAAAGACGTGATATGATTCCCGAATTGTTGGCAGTCAGTCACTTGGATATTCAGGCCATCAAACCTGGTAAGGTTCACTTCACTGGTTAAATAGGAATTCAGGCAGTCTCAGTAATCTTAAGAAGCTGGTTGAAGAGGTACACCACTCACATCCCGCCACTACCCCTCTTACTCTCCCACTGTCTCACTGTCTCACTTTCTTACTCTCTCACTCTCTCACACTTCTTCCCTATTTTCACCCCCAGAATATGTCCCTTCTACGCAAACTCGCCGGCGAGACCGCCATTTACGGATTCAGCTATATCCTCAGCCGGGTGTTGTATTATATCGTTTTTACCCTTTACCTCACCAGGGTAGTCAGTCCAAACGAGTTTGGTATTTACAGAGATCTCTACTTCTATGTGGCCGTAATCCTGGTGTTGCTCACCTTCCGGATGGAGACTACCTATTTCAGGTATGCTAAAGAAGACAGGCCTGCTGTCGCGGCTATGTCGATGTCCTTTCTGACTTTTTTTGCAGGGCTATTTTTCCTCTTGTTGCTGATATTCAGATCTGAAGTAGCGGTATGGATGGAATATCCCGATATGACCACTCACCTTCTTATGCTCGGAGGCGTATTATTTTTTGATACGATGATTGCTGTTCCTTTTGCTAATCTCAGACAGCAAAACAGACCAATGCGGTTTCTCGCACTGAAGCTAGGATCTATCTTTCTCAATATACTCCTTGTATTGTTTTTTGTTGAACTGTTGCCCTGGCTGTCAACAACTAATATCTGGCTAACTCAATGGTTCAATAAAGATGACATCATATTTTATGTCATCCTGAGCAACCTGCTCGCGAGTGCTATCACTTTTGGGTTGTTGCTCCCCCTGATGCGTCATCAGCCATTACGCTGGGATTGGGGCTTTCTAAAAAAAATGATCAGCTATTCATGGCCATTGGTGATCGTTGGCTTCGCTGGTGTGATTAATCAATACTCTTCCATTGCCTTTCAGAAATATTTACTACCGGAAGACACGAACAGCAACTTGTCCAATGGGGGTATCTATGCCGCGGCGGCTTCACTCGCTATCCTTCTGAGCTTGTTTACGACCGCATTCAATTATGCCGCAGAGCCTTTCTTCTTTGCGCACAAGGAGAGGGATGATGCACGGTCGGTTTACGCAGATGTGGCTCTTGCATTTACGATCATTGGTTCGTTGATGATGCTGATGATCCTGGCGTATATAGACCTATTCCAGTTGTTACTTGGCGAGGATTTCAGACAAGGACTTGAGGTCGTTCCCATATTGTTAGTTTCCTTTTTACTACTCGGTATTTATTACAATGTCTCCGTGTGGTACAAACTCGCAGACAAGACCATATTCGGCGCCTGGATAGCCGGTATTGGTACAGCCATCACCATCGGATTAAGTTTTTTGCTGATTCCCGCCATGGGTGTTATTGGTTCTGCGTGGACTGCTCTGGTGTGTTATTTGTTTATGGTCGTATCAGCTTATCTCCTTGGACAGAAGTATTATCCGATACCTTATAAAATAGGTCGAATCGCAGGATGGATCGTCGGTGCTATGCTGATGTATTTTTTGATGGAATGGCTGCGTGGGTTTTATGTTGGTCAGATTGGGATTGTACTTTTGGTCAATACCGGTTTGATATTGGTATATGTGTTTTTAATCTATTGGTTGGAGAAAACGCTGCTTCGAAATGCCTTTGGCAAAAATTGAAAAGTGGATGTGTTTATAGGTTTATATGCTTATATGTTGATGTGTTTATATATTGATCTGCTAATGTGCTGATGATTCAAAAGCGTAGACGAATAAGTAACGTTATATAGTCAGTTTTCTACACACTACAAACTTCTCACTACAAACTTCTCACTTCTCACTACAAACTTCTCACTTCTCACTTCTCACTACAAACTTCTCACTTCTCACTTCTCACTTCTCACTTCTCACTTCTCACTCCTTCCGTATATACGCCGCTATCCTCGAAGCCTTCCGCGCAGGCAGCAACGCCGCCAGTGTACCAATGACAAATACAGTGATACCTACGATCAACAGATCAATCCAGCGTAATTCGATTGGATAAGAATCGACCACAAATCCTTCCGGGATCGGTACGATGCCAAACTGCTTTTGGAGGATATAAAATCCAACGGCCATGATGATGCCGATCATCAGTCCGAGGAAACAGATCATCCATCCGGAGCGCATGAATATCTTTCGCACATCTGTAGGGGATGCCCCCATGGACTGTAATATGGAAATATCCTTCCGCTTGTCAAGCACAATCATCCACAGCGCACTCACGAGGTTGAAGGACACAATGATGAGGGTGAGTGATACTACCGCAAAGGAGATCCATTTTTCAATGTTCATCAGTTTGAAAAACGCTGCATTCTGTTCATCCTTATTCTTAACATTGACCGGCGTTTTAATCAGGGCTATTATTTTTTCCTTGATCTTATCTGCATTCGCTCCGGGTCTTAGTTTTATTTCAATACCGGTTACTGCATCAGGACTTTCTACCAGAGACCGAATAAAGGCCAGCGAGACAAATACGTATTGATAATCATAATCCTGTTTGATCGAAAATCTTCCTACCGGATAGGCAAACTGTCTGGTGAAGGGGATATCTAAGGGGCCACGCTGATGGCGGTTGGGCATATAGATCGTTAGTGATTCATACGGATTTTGATGATTTACATTAAGGCGTGAAGCGAGACCGGCTCCAAGGATAGCAAGAGATACTTCACCTTGTTGTAAAACAAAATCACCATCAAGCAATACACTGTCAATAGCCGTTACGTTCCGGAATTGGTCATCCACTCCTTTCAATATGCATATGTCCTGGCTGCCCTGGTAATCGAGCAATGCTGTTTCTTCCAGTGTCAGACTTAGAGCTTCAACTTCAGGCCAGGCTTTGATCGTAGCAAGGTCTGCTGAATCCGGACTAAAGTATTTTCCTTCGATAGCATATACCTTCAGATCGGTATAGATCGCATTGTATAAACTTTTAAGTAGATCTTCAAATCCATTAAAGACAGAAAGAATCAACAACAAAGCTGCAGCGCCGATGGCAATACCAAACATCGAAATACCGGTAATGATATTGATGGCCTGAAAGCTTTTTTTGCCCAGTATATACCGCCACGCTATAAGCACTGTGTAGGATAGTCTCATCCTGGAGGGGGATCAAGCGTAAAATGATCATATCCCTGGATGGCCCTATAGGCTCTGCTGTGAATTTTCTCCCTGATTTTATTGTTGGTCAGCTTTGGATTTCGCATCGTCGGGTAGGTCCGGTTGGAAAGAAAAACATAGACCAGATTATTTTTTGGATCATTCCATACACATATACCCGTAAAGCCTGTATGCCCATACGTGGCCTCTGATGCCAGGTGCGAAGTCAGTAATGTTCTTTCGGGGTTGAGTTCTTTCATGTCAAATCCAACGCCTCTTCGTGTTGATTTTCCAAATCGGGTCGTAAAAGATTTTAGTAAGTCCGCATCGATATATTCCTTGCCACCATATTGACCTCCATTCATGATCATCTGAAACAGTATCGCCAGATCCTCTGCATCCGAAAACAAGCCTGCATGACCACTCACCCCACCAAGCATGGCGCAGGACATATCATGCACATAGCCGGTAAGTTCCTGGCACCGGAAGTAATTATCGATTTCGGATGGAATGATTTCATCGGTTGTAAACCGATCGAGCGGATGATACCCGATCCTGTGCAAGCCCAGCGGTTTGTAAAATACACTGTCGACATATTCATCAAGTGAAACACCGGTCTTTCTCTTGATGATTTCAGCCAGCATGATAAATCCCAGGTCACTATACACATAGGTGCCATCCGCATTAAGCGGACTTTCGATGATCTGCTGCCTGATGCTATCCAGATATATTCCATCCATATACATGTCTCCTGCTATCTCCACACAATGCTGCGTCGTCGGAACATCACAGTATACATCCGGTTCCATTTCAAGCCAATAATTATCCTCTATGGATACCGTCTTTTCATAGAAAGGAATCCAGGATTGTAAACCCGCATGATGTGCCATCACTTTTCTGATCACCATTTTTTCTTTGTTGCTTCCCGCAAGCCAAGGCAGGTAATCTCCAAGTGTTTTATCGACAGAAATGATCCCCTCTTTGTGAAGACGCATGACCGCCAGCGTTGTGGCAGCTACTTTGGTTACTGAAGCGATGTCATAGAGATCCGTCAGGTAAACAGGATCATCATTTTCATACGTATGATTGCCAAAGGCCTGTTCATAAATGATCCGACCATCTTTTGCGATCAGCACCTGGCATCCCGGGGCAGCACCTATCTCTATCATGTAGTTAGCAATGGTGCTGATATATTTAAGACTATCTGAACACATCCCAACGCGCTCCGGGACACTGTACCCCATTCGCTTTAGGGAAGGGGTTGTGAATCCATGGTGCAATGGAAAAATATTACTCGCCGTGACAGGTAGCTTTCCCTTAAATCCAAACACACCCGTAAGGCCTTGTGCAGTGATATCCTGTGTCTCAGGCGTGTCTTCATAAGCCATGAGGATATGATCTATGTTTTCAAAATACTTCAGGCTATATGGACTGCCAAAGATGACCAGGATGACTTCGTTCTGACGATTGATATTCTGGATCAGGCTGAGTTCTTCAGTGGTCAGACCAAAATTACTTCCAACCTTATTAGTCATCTGATGAATGGAGATGATGATACGGTCATATTTCTTGAGGTCTTTGAGTAGCGATTTTTCTTCTACATCCTTGAGTGAATGAGATACATTAAAATGTTTTGCTTCCAGATAGGAATCCAATCGCCCTTGAAATTTTGTCTTTATGGTTGAGCCAATGGCTAGCGTTGCTATTTTTGGGGCCGTCAGGTTGACCATCGGAATCAGCGCACGTTTGTTTTGGGCCACAGTGATAGCCTCTTCAATGAGTTTGTGCTTGATCCCGATAGCATACGGATCAAATGCCATCTTCATAGCATTCTCTGGTGTAGGTAGTATGAGACTATCCAGACCTAGTTTGTATTTAGCAGTAAGGATTCGTTTTACGTTATCATTCAGGATACGTATATCAATTTTGCCTTTGGCAAAAGCAGTTTTCAAACCGCTGAAAGCGAGATCCATGTTTTCAGGCAATAACAGCATATGGTTGCCGGCACGGATGGCCATGACAGCCACTTCATCTGCTTTATAATTTTTAGTCACGCCTTTCATTTCCAGTCCATCGGTAAAGACGATACCATCAAATCCCATTTCATTTTTCAACAGATCATTGATCGCTTTTGGACTGAGTGTCGTGGAAATATTAGGTGTGGCATCGATCGCAGGTACATGCAGATGTGCCACCATCATACCCTGAAGGCCTGCATCTATCATTCGTTGAAATGGATAAAGCTCTGTGGCCCTCAGTCGATCCATATCGTAATTCAAAACCGGCAGGTCAAAATGGGAGTCAACATCTGTATCGCCGTGGCCGGGGAAATGTTTGCCTGAAGTGAGAACACCTGCGGCCTGAAGACCTTTCATATAGGCTATCGCATGACTTGATACGTTCTCTCTGTCTTCACCAAAGGAGCGATCACCAATCACCGGATTGAGTGGATTGATATTGATATCCGCCACCGGAGAGAAACTAACCTGGACACCCAGCGCGAGTAATTGTTTTCCTATGGCATAACCCATTAGTTCTATATCGGTCAGATCCTGGACAGCGCCAAGCATCAATTGACGTGGAAATGAAAGTCCCTTATCCTTTAACCGCATACCAAGACCCCATTCCGCATCCATACTGACCATCAACGGGATCTTACTGGTCTTTTGATATTGCGCCGTGAGGGCAGCTTGTTTGCCCGGTGTGCCCTGGAAAAAACACAGGCCACCTACATGATATTTTTTAATCTGGCTGAGCACGGAGGCTACATGATCATCTCCGAGATCAGAATGTGCACGGATAATAAATAACTGACCGATTTTTTCATCAATTGACATGGTTTGAAAAACGGAATCCACCCACTTAGTCGCAGCGGTGTCTTGCGCCATAGACGGATAGACCCAGGTCAGGCATAGGCTTAAAAGAAATAGATGGACATTCCAACACTTCATAGGTGTACGATCAACGGTTTTTTAGTTGCGGCAGGTTTGGATCCAGCGCTTTTGCAGCTTCAAAACTTGCATTGGCACCGGCTGCATCACCAATCTGACTTAGTGCTATTCCCAGGTTGTAATGGGCTGTTGCGTTTTTAGGAGCCAGTTCGATTTCTTTTCTGAAATATATAATGGCCTTTTGGGTGTCTCCTGCTTGTCCGTGTGCTACCCCCAGCAGTTGGTAGGTTTCATAATCATTAGGCAGATATTGAACAGCCTCCAGTAATAACGTAATAGCACCGCTGAGATTATGATTTTTCTCCCCGTATATCTTGCCTTGGTCCCGGAGCGCTACCCCCAGGTTTCGTTTGCCTTCGCTATAGTCGGGATCCATCTTGAGCACATGCCTGAAATAGGTGATGGCCTGATCCAGATCTCCCATATGAAAAGAAGCATTGCCTAATAACAGGTAACTCAGTTTATAGTTGGGATGGATTTCAATCGCTTCTTTCAGATATATCTGGGCTTCAGTGAGCATTTCTTTTTTGACTTCGGGATCTTTTTCATCTTCAGCTCGGGTCACTAGGTCACCGCCGACTGCATTAAGAAGTTTTGCACTTCGTTGTGAGGTCTTGATATCGTTAGTGAAGAGTGTGCTGTTGTCCTTCCACACCCTGCTGCGTATGAGCGTCCAGCCTCCAAAGGCTATCAGAATGGCAAGACTTATGCCCAGCGCAGCTTTGCGATTGGAGGAGTTGATAGCTAATGAAATAGCATAACCAGCGATCAAAGCAAACCCAACGGATGGCAGAAAAGCAAACCGCTCAGACATATTGGTGCCTATCGGGAAAACAATATTGGACGTGATCGACATGGTACAGACATAAAACAATATGCCATAAGCCCACCAGGTCCTGTTTTTCCAGCCTTTGATCACTGCATACAACAATCCTAACCAAACAAGGAAAGAGAGGATTACCATTGGATTGCCCCATGTCTGGATATCAATATGCCGAGGATAATAATCATGTGTTAATGGATAGGGAAAAACGAGTAGCTGGACATATTTCCCCATCGTATACACGATCGTAGCTGTCTTTTCTCCCGCTGAAAACGGAACATACACGTTGTTCTCTAATTTCAGAAATGGGTTGTTCATGAGCTCTTTAGGAGGCTCACCAGCGCTAAATCCGGTGACAGAACCTCTGATCAGGATAAATAATACAGATGCAGCAATAATGGGCCATAGATTGCTGATCCACTTTACAGAGGTGTTTTTTTGATGCCACCACAGTGTAAGCGGGGCAACAGCCAGGATGGTGATGATATTTTCTTTGGCCAGAAGGCCCAATAAAAAAACCATACCGGCAAGGCCTCGCATCAGTAATGGTTTTGGATGTTGAAGGCTTTTTAACATCAGCCACAGCCCCCCTAATGCACCCATAGCGGCCACGATTTCATCTCGTCCTTTGATGTTCGCCACAGCCTCTGTGTGGATTGGATGGAGTGCAAAAATGAGCGCAGAAATGGCGGCTACCTGGACGGCCGGACCAGTGTTCAAACGAGGGGTAAGCAGTGCGAGGAGGAAACCAAACAGGATCCAGCATAAGAGACCATAACAAACAGCGCTGACAAAATGACTGAGCCAGGGGTTATTTCCTGCCAGTTCATATTCCACGGCAAACATGGCCGGTGTCAACGGCCTGTAGCGACCACCGCTGACCAGCCTTGTTTTGGTTTGGTCTTTAAAATAGCCGTAAAAGGTATCATACTTGAAAAGCCCGCCTATTCCTTTGATACCTTCAGTGGTATACATATTGTCATTGATGACGATGGCATCATCCTGGGTGTACTCAAATGATACAGTCTGTGCATAGAGTAGGGTACCAAGGATGGCCAGTAATGGGCCCATATGGGCTAAAGGGATGCCAAACAAGGTGTTCCGGATATTTAGCTTCTTTGTCTTATTGGTTTCTTTACCCACAATGATTAGTTAAAAAACAAATGTCGTGAAAAAGAAGGTATTAGAGAAGTAATGGGTAACAACCTGGTTTCCAAGGACTAAAAGTACCTTAGTCGCTGTCTTCGGTACATGTGATTGGCGCATTAACCCAAAATTATTTTGGCATTAAAATTCCAGGGGCTATAGGGAATTCACTTATGGGCAGGTTTTCTAAACCTCACGTTCTATCTTTTTTAGGATTAGGTTTTCTGAAAAGAGGTTGCACACAGAAGGTAAAATTAGGTTTGGTGATTAAATCAATGGTGAAGTAAATTGATGTTGATACCTGAAGTTGGGTTTTATTTTGGTTTAAATGGTCTTACTTCTGTGCCTTATGATGATCCAAGCCAATAAAATCCAACTGTTTTTCGATTGATTTTTGTTTTAAAGACGACATATCGAAAAAATAATTTTGCAATTCAACAGTAAAAGGATTATATTTGAAATCTACATGACCCCTTTGTGAGAATTTTATACTCATAACCACCTTTCGAAGATTTTTTGTTTTTAAATTCTCGATGCTTATTTTTTATTTTAAATGCTTTTTGATGCCTAAAACATCAACGGGTGTTTCATGCCCACCTCTTATTGCTTTGTAACTAAAATTATTTTGATATGAGAACTTTACATTTCCAAAACCAAATTACCCCCCCCTTATAAATCCACTTTTTTCCTTTACATTAAACCGTTGCTGTTTTTCCTGCTATTTGGGCTTCTAACAAATAGTATACATGCACAAAGCTTCACCTTTAATGTCATTGTAGATGATAATACTCCTACAGGGTATTGTGATGTCACATCATTCACCATTAACATCACTAACACTGGTGGTGCATCAGCCTTTACAGGACTTATCAAATTCAAAACATTGGATTTTCGAATAATTGATAATTCCGAATTGCCAAATCTTGTTGTGACCACAGGAAATCCACAAGGCAAAACACACTTTGACTTTACTACGCCTTCTATTCCGATGGGAAATAGCGTTTCTTATGAGTATCAATTAATGGTTACCCCATATGATAATCTTAGTGCGAGAACAGTAGAACATATTGTAATTCGGACTGCCAATTCTTATCAACTTATTGCTGATGTAAACATATCTAGTTCAGAAATCGAGGCAATACCACAGCCAGGATATAGTTCTATTCGGATTAGTGATTTGCTAGATGATAACCTCCCGGAAGGAAGTGGCCCTGCAGCATTGTTTCATCTTGATGAGAATACCACTACTGACAATTATGATACAAACCCAAATAAATCACAAAGGTTATACATTGAAAATGAATTAATCTGTGATATACCAGCATACTCAATATATGCTGGTGAGCCAACCGTTCCTGGTATAATGGTTATGGAGGAAGGATCAAAAATAATTATTGAGGATGGTGCTACATTAACTATTAATGGACAGACACTAGCATCCTGCAGAAAGATGTGGAAAGGCATTTACGTCGAATCAGGAGGAAGATTGAATCTAGTCAATTGTATAATAGCAAATGCGCAATATGGCATCCAGGCTGAAAGAGGAGCCACTGTTGTTGCCTATGGAAATGTATTCCAGGATTGCTATGTTGGTTTCTACGTTTCTCCATTTTCGTATGCTCAAGACCCCGAGAATCCACATGATACTTATGTAAATACAGAAAACTTTTCAGGCAATCTATTTATTGGTAGTGGAGTAATGAAGCCAGGATACTCCGGTCAGTCTCCCTCACCAACGGGCGATCTTCCATATGCAGGAATTGTGGTTAGTAATCTGTCTTCTTTTGTTCTTCCGGGGGATGCGGGCTTGCAAACCGCCAATATGTTTGAAAATATGCATAATGGAATCCTTGTGACTAATGCTTCATTTTCATTAGGGGATGCTTTTTTTAAGGATATAGAATTCAATGCGGAGTATGCTCAGAAAATACAAGGTTTTGGAGTATATATTAAGGATGGAAAATATTCTCAAATTATTGGCAATACTATCGGGTCCATGGCGCCATATTCCTATCATTTTACCAATGTCCATCATGCCATTTACAATTCTAAAGGTGCTATTGATGTTCATGGCATGACGATGTCAAATGTTAATACAGGCATACAGCTAGACGCGGTCGCCAATCGACGAATTTCAATTATTGATAATTTTATACAAGGCTTTTATAAAGGAATCACATTAAATCATTGTATGCCGATTGGAAATGGAGAGTTAAAATCTAATTATATTGTAATAAGTAACGAAGATGATGACCTTGCCAACCATTCTGCATGTATTGAAATGAATGACTATCCTGTTCCCACACGCTGGCTGATTGAAAACAACGAATTAACGATTTTTGATGCCAGGTATGCAGTTTATAATGCAGCGGGATATGAAACGACCATAATGAATAATACGATCGATGTGGAATATTATGAAGAGGATGAAGGATTAGGTATATACTTATTGGGAACAAACAATGTTGTCGTAACCTGTAATAAAATAACCGGTGATATTGCTGATGCAAACTTTCACAATTCTACAGGTATCTATTTTGAGGCTGCACACGAATACAATATCAGTTGTAACGAGGTAGACAAATTTAGATATGGAATCAGACCAACAAGCTCTAACAAAGGCGATCTTTCTGGCAATATATTGACTGATCATTACCATGGATTGTACCTTGGTAGCGGTGCTCGATCGGGAATTCAGATTCTAGCAGGGAACACTTGGCAGGGCAATTTTGAGGAAGAAGCTGCCATTCATAAAGGCAATATCCGAGATATAGTAGCTTCAATATTCTATGTTGACATGTCAAGTACATTAGGCGATGTACCACCTTCCATTTTTCCTACATCAAATTGGTTTAAAGATAAAGACGGCACAACCTTTATTTGCGCAGTTCCTGAAGTTTGCCCTGAAGGAGTAGGTTATTATTCAAGAGCTGCCTCTTGGGATAGTTTGGATTTAGATGTCATAGAAGGAGATTTAGGGTTTGATGATTTTGATGCGAGTAAAAGCTGGAATGAACGGCTTCATTTATATCGAAGGTTACATAATGTATCTGTACCGGCTTTGCCCACTTCGATATCTACATTCCTTTCTATACAAGAAGATTCCATCATTGGAAAGTTTTCCAATGGGTATGATTCCCTATTTTATGCTGTCAAATATACTGGTGCTCATGAAGCTGTGCTAGGCGAATTTCCATCGAATCTCAATAGAATTTTCGACGACATCATGCTTTTAGACAGTCTAAAGGGCACTAAACTTTATAACAATGATTCTTTGTCGACATTAATGGTGGCCAGATACGATTCTATTTTCTTTTATGAATATAATTATCTACAAAAAGATTCTTCAATTAATGTCATTTTAACTGAAAAGGTAAATAATGCCATTTCATACATAGAGGATATTGCCCCGGATTCTATCTGGCATGAGGAGTTGCAGTTCACCCTGTTGGAGTTTCTTAACCTAGCAGCAACAGACACGCTACGCTCATCTACAAAGGTCTATAGCCTTGCAAATACCTGTCCAGACAAGTATGGAGATCCAGTCTACCATGCAAGATCACTTATCAGGGAAGATTCTATCAAAATGCACTATGACGATGACGGCTTATGTGGCTACTTAAATCCAAGAACAATAGTAGGCTATACTACTTATTCAGGGTTGCTGTTCCCTAATCCGGCCGTCAGTGAAATTTCTATTGAATCAGTGTCAAATATTATGGAGGTACAAGTATTTACATTATCTGGGGGAGAGATCTATATTAACAGTCAGATTACTGGAAGTAAGGCGGTCATAGACGTCGCTTTACTACCTGCAGGCTTGTATCATTTGAGGACATTTGATGATTCAGGTAAGATTCAATTCTATAAATTTGTGATAGCTCGCAGATGATCCTAAATAAATCATTCCTGGTATTATTTCTATCTATTATATTCATATATGGGTCAGACTTGGTTTGTCAAAATTATTGTGACCGTAAGTATGACCATATATGGATATTGGGTGGAACTGATACGGACACGATAGAGAATAGATATGGTGGGTGTGAAATTAATTTTAACTCTAGTCCACCTTCGCTATTAAGACATTCAAAATATTTTGATCAATTGTTACAAATCACTTCAATGTCTTCAAAACAAGGAGATTTGTGTTTTTATTCTAACGGATGTCTCGTTTTAAATCCTTTAGATTTAGAAATGGAAAATGGAGACTCTCTAAACCCTGGCGAATTGTATGAAGAATTTTGTCCTGATCATGGATATATTGGTTTTCAAAACATGTTTGCCCTGCCTGACGAATATCATGATTCCATTTATTATCTCTTTCATATTGATCTGATAGATAATTTGGATACTAACCTTGCGTCTTCGCTTATAAGTGAGAATCTATATTGCACAACTATAGATATGGCAGGTGAAAATGGTCTTGGTACTGTCAAAAGCAAAAACCAGGTTGTATTAAAGGATACAACAATGTTGGGTGGTCCGATGTCCGCAGTGAGGCATGCTAATGGAATGGATTGGTGGATCATATGCCCTAACAGTTGGACGAATTCGCATAATCGGATACTAGTGGATGGAGATGGACCTCATTTTATAAACAGACAGTATATTGGCATAGTACCTGACTCAAAGTCAGTTGGAGGGCAAGGAAAGTTTTCTCCTGATGGCTCAAAGTTTGCCTGGTATCACCCCTCTAACGGACTATACCTTTATGACTTTGATCGCCAGGAAGGCCTCTTAAGTAACTTTGTGCTTATTGAAATTCCAGCTTATAATGGCGTTTCAGGCGGATTAGAGTTTTCACCCTCAGGAAATTTTCTTTTTGTTAATCATGACACAAGTCTTTATCAGGTGGATTTGCTATCGCCTGATATTCAATCAAGTTTAACTCATATTGCTGATTATGATGGATTTGTTGATGTGCTACCAACGCCATTTTTCATTATGGAAAGAACACCAGATCACAGAATTATTATGAGCCCGTTATTTGGCTCGCAATGGCTTCATGTCATTCAAGAGCCTGATAAAAAGGGGAAAGCATGTCGATTTGAGCAGCACACCTTAAAATTGCCCACCGTCAATAATTGGACGTTGCCTCACTTTCCGAATTATCGTCTGGGAAGGTTGGATGATCCCCTGTGCGATTCAGTCATGGTAGCTTCTCCCATTCTTGCAAAAACCGGGTACAAAAAGTTTATGATCAGGCCCAATCCGGCCTCCCATCAGATTGTAATTTACAATCTGGATCCGGAAATAGTAAACAACCTTTTTATTGAACTGACGGATCTACAGGGGCGAATGGTATTGAGAGAAACAACACTTTCCATGGATGTCAGCGATGTTCCTTCGGGGCTATATTTTATAAAGATCTATGCTGATTTAATACTTCAACAATTGGAGAAAGTGGTGGTACAGCATTGAAAAAAATTACATTTCAATAAGTTTGTGGGAACCCTTTACTCATTAACCTTAACCCTTACTCATTTACCCTTTTCTACTCAAGCCCCATCTTAATAATAAAATCATTGATAAACGTATTGTCCGGATCCATCTGTCTGCGCACGTCTATCCAGGTTTGATATTTAGGATAGGCCGACTGGATAAATGCATTGTCCATGTACAGCATGTTATTTACTTTGCCCCAGTGAGGTATGCAACCTAACTGCATCATGAGCAACTGGTAGTTTTCGAGCAGATCCTGGTCGCCGATGGTATTATTAAGTGTGGGCATATCCATGTAGGCTGTGGCACGACCATAGGCGGAGGAGAGATATGCCTTAGAAGGCATAGCGAAACGTATCGCTATAAAGCTTGGATGATACCGGTCTGATTTTGTCGCAGCCTCTTCGGTTTCTTTAAATACCAGTTCCAACGCAGTAATGATCTTGAGTGCATCAGCGGCAAATGCGAATTCTGAATTGAGACCATAGCGTAAGACGGCGGCACCACTCTGGAATAGGACTTTATAACTTATATCCGTATAGTTTTTGACCCTTGAAAATTTCAAACTGGTTTGTATTTTATTGCCGGTTCCTTTTGGCTTACGATTGGTTGTTCGTATCAGGCCTTCAATAAATGATTCTCGGTTTGACACAAAGGAGGATATAATATTTCTACGACCTTGTTCAAATTTTGATGGTGGGGTGTGCTGTATATCCTGCACTACGATAGAGCAGAGGTGGTCACCTTTTATCTTATATGGATTGACACGTATACCTGCAAAATCATGACCTTCAATAATGTTCTGCATAAACTCCCCACTGATAAGTTTTTGTTTCACACTCGTCCAGTTTTCAAGATACCTGTGCTCTTTGATCCAAAATCGCGGCACCACTTCCATGATCATTTGATATACGATGCCCATCGCCCCAAAACTCAATACCGTGCTATAAAAAATATCATCGTCCTGAATCAATTGAATGGCTGAATGCTGCGCGTGATATACCGGATCAGTTATTCCATCCGTGGGTTCGATTTGGATGAGCTTACTCCCTTTGCTGACTATTCTGAGTCCATGCACCATATCCGGAAATGCCGGTTTGTGAATACCGGTGCCATGCGTACCGGTCATCAGGGCACCTGAGATTGTCTGAAAATCAACAGCACCCATATTTTGTAATGCAAGGTCATGCTCATCGAGCCACCTGTTGATCTTACGTATCGTAATCCCAGCCTCTGCTAGCACAAAATGTCTTTGCTGATGAACTGCTTTCACCCAGGGACTTTTGTATAGTTCTGCATCCCGCAGCTCTTTCATGTCCATAAGGAAGTCATCTCCTTTTGCTGCTTCCGAATAGGAATGTCCTGATCCCACAGCGCGAACTCTCAGTTTCTGCAGCTCAGCTTCTTCCACGATCTCCTGGATGTCGGTTACTCTCTTCGGATAGAAATAACGTAAAGGGGTAGAGATGACTGTGCTGGAGGCATTCGACCACGTATATCTTGTTTTTGAGATATTTTTGAGTTCGTCATTCATTGAATTTTAATTTTGAAGGTTGGGTTAGCAAATATTTTTTGTTGGTTATGATCGGAATAATCGCATTTGGAGGATTGGTTATGTACGATTCACATGCATTTCCATGTGATGCTTAATAGAAAACCATTCGGTGAAAAGGCAAAATCCGAGGTGAATGATGATGGAGGGCAAAAGGCTTCCGGCATGATAGGTGAGCCAACACGAAAAGACACCCCATAGGATGCCTGCAATGGTCATTCTGTTTCGCCTGAAATAATGTGTAAGACTATAAAATGCTGCGCACACAACGATGGCATGCCACAGATCAAGTTTGAAGAGCAATGATTGAAATAATAATCCTCTATAGAAAAACTCAGTGGCAAAGACATGGAGTATCCACGTCATTGCACTCCAGAAAAGGATTCGTGGCCGCCAGAATCGCACGCGTATTTCTGGATATTGCTCCAGGCTAGCATGAGATTTGATATTATAATAAAGGATGGGAATGGCAACGGCGACACCAATGACAGCATACCACGCGATTTTGTTCCATGCAAATGAAATGTTTAGGTCATGCCAGGAAGGACGCTCAATAAGATGAGTGAAGAAAATCAGGAAAAGAGGAATCCCCGCGAAAATCAACCCAGTCAGGATTCTTCTCCTGATGACCCTGTTGACATACGGAGGATTGGCATCATACATGATTTGAAATCGCACGGGAAGCCGAAGTGATGAAGCGATGGTGTACCACAAGATAAAACCAATCGAAGCTGTGGTCAAGGTCAGGAATAATAAAGCATCTTTCATGTAAGGTTGTTTAGTGGTTTAAAAGTGAACTGACTACAGTTCAGCCTAATGGTTGATTCTAGAAAGGTAATGGTGAAAGATAAAGACGGAGGCGATCAGGTAAAATATATTGGAGGGTATCCTTGAATGCGATGACTGGACGAGCATTGTCGGCTATCGCAGTGAAGGAAGAGGTGAAATAAGTTTGCATGGAAACAATGATTTAGTGGGGAAATAAAAATCTGTTTCTGATCCATCAGAAAAACCCTTATGGGACATCATGCAATGAATAAATATACATTTTATTCATGATTGTACATGGCTTTATTCCATTTCAGGCATCCATGTATCTTTAACACTTCAAAATATCGGAAGGGGTATTATTTATACCCTTTCTTTACACCAATCAATCATCACTTATGGCCAGGCCTACTTTATATCTCCTTGACGCATATGCGCTCATCTTCCGCGCCTATTATGCCTTTTTCCGCAATCCGCGGATCAATAGTAAAGGCCTGAATACCAGCGCCATGTTTGGTTTCGTCAATGCCCTCGAGGAGGTGCTCAACAACCGGAAGCCGTCCCACATCGCTGTTTGTTTTGACCACAAATCCCCCAATGTGCGGGTACAAGAGTTTCCCTATTACAAGGCCAACAGACAAGAGACACCGGAGGATATCAGGATAGCCGAGCCTTATATCCGCAGTATCATTGAAGCTTATGGAATTCCGATCATCGAAGCTCCCGGCTACGAAGCAGATGATGTCATCGGTACGCTCGCCAAAAGAGCAGAGCAGGAAGGCTATACGGTCTACATGGTTACTCCGGATAAGGACTTCGGTCAATTGGTTTCCGAGCACATATTCATGTACAAACCTGCCAAGCAAGGCAATGGCCCGGAGATATGGGGACCAAAAGAAGTCTGCGAAAATTATGGCATCAAACGCCCGGAGCAAGTCATCGATATCCTGGGGCTCATGGGTGATGCGGTGGACAATATCCCCGGCGTAAGAGGAATCGGAGAAAAAGGCGCTGCAAAGCTCATCCACGAATGGGACACGATCGAAAATATCTACGCCAATATCGATCAGTTTAAAGGAAGCACAAAAGAAAAACTCGAAGCAAGCAGACAAGCTGCATTTGATTCTAAAAAGTTGGCCACGATCCTGCTCGATGCACCTGTTCCGTTCGAACATGACCGACTGATCCTCGATCCACCTAATGCAGAGAAATTGTCTTCCATCTTTGCTGAGCTGGAATTCAAAACACTTGGTAAGCGAATCCTGGGTGAAAATTTTGAAGTCAATGTAGCGGCACCATCTGCGCCGAGAGTAAATGCAGGAGCAGTGCAGGGAAATCTGTTTGAACAACCAGGTGAAGAAACCGATGAAAACTATACGCCAACTGCTGGAAAGAACATTCACAACACACCGCATACATACCATGCGGTCAGCACGGAAGAAGAACGCCAGGCATTGGTTGAAAAATTACTGGCTGCTAAAGAATTTGCTTTCGATACCGAGACCACAGGCCTGGAGGTGGAAATGGAAATCGTGGGGATGTCTTTTTCTATAACTCCAGGTGAAGCTTATTACGTTCCGTGTCCACCTGAGTTTGAAAAAGCAAAGGCAGTCGTGCAGTCATTCGAAAAGGTATTTACGAATCCGGATGCATTGAAGATCGGGCACAACATCAAGTTTGACATGAAAGTGTTACGACTCTATGATGTCATCGTCGCCGATCCGATTTATGATACCATGGTGGCGCACTTTATAGCTGACACCCATGTGCGGCATAAAATGGATGTGATGGCCGAAGCCTATCTGGGTTATTCTCCCGTATCAATCGAAGAGTTGATCGGAAAGAAAGGTAAAAACCAACTTTCGATGCAGGACATCGGCCTCGAAAAAATTACGGAATATGCGGCTGAAGATGCTGATGTCACATTACAACTCAAGGCTGTGACAGACAAACAGATTGAAGCAATCCATGCTGAAGACCTGATCTATAAAATGGAATTTCCCCTGATCCATGCACTCACCGCGATGGAGTTTGAAGGCATCGGTCTGGATGTGCCGTTTCTGAATGAATATTCCAAAACGTTAGCGGTGGAGTTGTATGACATGCGCGACAAGATTTACAAGATCAGTGGCGTGGAGTTCAATATCGATTCGCCAAAACAAATGGGGGATATCCTGTTTGAACACCTAAAGATTCCTTATGAAGGCGCTAAGACCAAAACCGGTCAGTACGGGACGAGCGAAGACATTCTGGCACCCTTGCAGGAAAAGTATGAGATCATTGATCACATCCTCAATTACCGTGAGCTCACGAAGCTGAAATCCACCTACATCGATGCCTTGCCTTCACTGATCAACCCGAAGACAGGCAGAGTGCATACGACATTCGGACAAACAATAGCCGCAACTGGACGCCTTGCATCTAACAATCCGAATCTACAGAATATTCCTATCCGCACGGATCGTGGAAAAGAAATCCGCAAAGCGTTTATTCCAAGGAACGGTGATTTCCTGATTCTCTCTGCGGATTATTCGCAGATCGAATTGCGGATCATCGCGGCGATCACACAGGACGAAGGCATGATGGAGGCATTCAAGGCAGGAGAAGATATCCATGCATCCACTGCTTCAAAAGTATTTGGCGTGCCATTAACTGATGTCACCAAGGAAATGCGCCGCCGTGCCAAGGCTGTCAACTTTGGCCTGGCATATGGACAATCTGCTTTTGGTCTTTCACAGACCCTGGGCATTTCACGCACTGAGTCGAAAGAAATCATCGATAATTATTTCGAAAAATTTCCAGGCATCAAAAACTACATGACCGAAACGGTCGCCTTCGCTCGTGAGCATGGCTATATCGAGACGATCATGAAACGCCGTCGCTACCTCCGCGATATCAATTCCAAAAATCAAACCGTCCGTTCCCAGGCAGAGCGAAATGCCATTAACTCTCCGATACAAGGTTCAGCAGCCGACATGATCAAGCTCGCCATGATTCACATCTATGATGAGATGCTCAACCGCAATCTCAAATCAAAGATGCTCCTCCAGGTACATGATGAGTTGGTCTTCGATGTCCACAAGACCGAGCAAGACGAACTCCGCGCATTAGTCGAAGACAAGATGAAGCACGCATTACCTAATCTGCCAGTGCCTGTTGAAGTAGGCATGGGTGTTGGAGAAAACTGGCTGGAAGCACATTGATTTTGGCTTTTTCAAGCCTATTCTACTTTCGACTGGAAAATCCGCTGAAATTGACTGTCTTGTCCTGAAAAAACCTTACACTTTTTGTGAGTAATCCTGTTTTTTCTTTACACCGGATATTTCGTAGTCCGGATTTTACTTTACAATGATAAGCAAATATTGAGAAGGATCAAATAGCTCCAACCAATTGTTCTTTTGCTTTGACTTTTGAGTATCGTTTCCATCTTCTTCTTAGTTCTCCGTTCTCTTTTTCAGCCTGTGAAGGCGTAAGGTAATCGAGGCTTGCATGAGGCCTTTGCTCGTTGTATGTCCATATAATTTTTGAGAGCGCTTTTTTTGCTTCCCTGTGATTTTGATAAATCCGTTTAGGGAAGAACTCACCCTTTAATATTCCATTCACCCTTTCAGCCAACGCGTTTTCATAGGGGCTTCCGCTCTGTGTCATGCTGATGGCAATGTCTGCACTGGTAAGCAATTCAATATATCCTGAAGAGCAGTATTGTATTCCTCGGTCTGAATGATGCACCAGCACAAATGGAGATTCATTTCTTCGGCCATCTAAGGCCATTTGCAATGCCGCAATACACCCATCAGCTTCTAAAGTCGGATAAAGGCAATGGCCGACGATCTTTCGTGAATATGCGTCTGTAATCAAGCTTAGATAACTAAATCCTTCCAGGGTCCGGATAATATCGCTTACCCAAAGTTGCTCAGGGGCGGTTAGAAT
>ENA-ORBV01002675-ORBV01002675.1-microbial-mat-metagenome-genome-assembly--contig:-NODE-2675-length-37181-cov-12.990486_pt1 | contig 37181 bp, 31 predicted proteins | sample MGYA00237777_ERZ505514 | MGnify/ENA primary metagenome ERZ505514 (study PRJEB26160, sample SAMN06269048) | microbial mat metagenome | isolation source: Oligotrophic lake microbial mat | place... | reverse complement strand
CTGCAACGTCTCAACAGCATGGGGCGTCTCAACAGCCTCCCACTCCCACTTGGGGTTGGACCATTGTTCCCACCAGTTGGAAGACTGCTTCTTCTGCTGCTTCTCAGGTTTCTTCCGCTGCTTTTTCTGCTGCTTGGGCCACTTCTTCCGCCCCCACCATGAGTGAAGAAGACAAATCGTTTCGCCTTCACCAGCTGGCGACAAAGGAAATCACATTCAAACACCACAAGTTGAAACTGCTTGACCAGGAGGAAGCAGCATGGGGCACACAGCTGAAGAGTTTGGATTCCCAAGAACAGAACCCCAAGGAAGAGCTCACCAAGATTGAGCAGTGGTGGCAACACATGCTGTGAGAAGAAGAGACACTAAGAATTGGAGGTAGCAATCCTGGCTCTTCGCACCAAAAAGAATGAAATTGAGCAGCCTGCGATGGCAAAAACAATCAAGCCTGCCTCAAATGGGTTAGCAGTCCCTGGCCCAGTCCTCACTGACGAATTCAGAGCCTGCATCGAGTCCTGGCATGAAATGGAAATGTTCCGGGCATGGAGGACAGACCATGGTTCTGGTTCACAATGAAAGTTCATTGACACACAAGACCAAGACAATGGCAGCCTTGCTGATTGGGACAACAAATCAGTTGCCTTTCACACCAGTGAAAAAACAATCCAATTGGATTGTGCCTCCTAAATCAGATTTTTTTCATGCACTTTGACAGTGAGGCAGACAAATGGAATCAATCCCAGTCCCCCCCTCTCCCTCTCCCAACAACCCTTCTTCCACAAAATACCGAAGCAACGCATTCACCGTATGCGTATGCTGAAACCAGCCGGCCAATAGTTTGTCCAAAACTTCCGATTCAGGGAGCAACACCACTTCTACCGCTTCGCCATCGTCGAGATTTTGCGCCAGCGTGGGTCTTGCGCCGAGCGCCAACCAATGGAAAATAAAACTGTTCATAAACACCGGATTGGAAGGGATACTGCCGAGGTGTCGCCACTCAGGCGCCGTGTAGCCTGTTTCTTCGGCCAATTCGCGCATAGCGGCATCGGCTTGTGGTTCGTCGGGATTCACGGCGCCGCCAGGCAATTCCAGCGTATCGTTGCCCGTCCCAAAGCGGTACTGCCGTACAAATACGATCTGGCGATCCGGCGTCACAGCCACAATATTTGCGGCATCGGCACCTTCGAGGATGACCATGGCTTCCGTTTTGCCGTTGCGGGGGTTGCGCATGTAGTCGAGCCGGCTTCGGAAGATCTTCAGGCCGGGGCCTGGTTCGGAGCGCTCCAATTTCCAACCATCTTTGTTGGTGTTTTCCATATTTTTTTTCAATTTCAGCTTTTAAAAAAAAATCATTGATATGATGAATCAACGACTCCTCACCTTCCTTACCTGCTGTTTTCTAATAAGCGGCGTTTTTGCACAGGAAGACGTTTCCTACAAACTGCCGCCCAAAGATATTGCCGATTTGTTGCTGGCCAAACCTGCGCCGGGGGTCAGCATTGACGACAAAGGCGAATGGATGCTGCTCACCGAAAGCAGCAGTTACCCCTCTGTGGAGGAGCTCGCGCGGCCTGAGCTGAGGATCGCCGGGTTGCGCATCAATCCGAGCAACTACGCGCCCAGCCGCCAGAATTTTCTGCAAAACCTGTACCTGAAAAATATGGCCACCGGCAAAGAAATGGCCATCAGCGGGCTGCCCTCACCACTTTACGCCGGTAGTGTGAGCTGGAGCCCGAACGACAAAAAAATCGCTTTTACGCATACGACCAATGAGCGGGTAGACCTCTATGTTGTAGAGGTCGCCAACCAAAAAGCGGTTAAAATTAATAAATCTGCCCTCAATGTCCTGATGGGCGGAAGTTACCAGTGGTACGACGACAATACCCTGCTCTACCGCGCCGCCCTGCAACCGGCATCGGCTGCGCCGCCAAAACCGCTGATGCCGAAAGGGCCTACCATTCAGGAAAATTATGGCAAAGCCGCGCCGCGCCCCACTTACCAGGATTTGATCAAAAGCCCCTACGATGAGCAATTGTTTGCTTTTTACGCCACGGCGCAATTGGTGAAAAATGTAACCGGCGTAGAGACAAAAATCGGACAGCCTGCTATTTACAGCAGCGTCCAGGCTTCGCCGGACAAAAAATACCTGCTGCTGCGCACGTTGCGCAAGCCCTTTTCCTACTTAGTGACCGCAGGCGGTTTCCCCTCAACCGTGGCCATCGCCGACCTCAATGGCAAGGTGTTGAAAACGTTGGCCGAACTCCCCTCTTCCGAAACGACGCCCAGTGGTCGCGACAATGTGCAAAACGTGCCCCGCAGCTTTGAATGGCGCGACGACGAAGCGGCAACAGTTGTGTGGTGCACGCCTTTAGACAGCGGCCTGATGAAAAAGGAAGTTGAATTTCACGATGCGGTATACGGATTAGGCGCGCCCTTTACCGGCGAGCCAAAGGAGTTGTTTAAAACCCAACTCCGTTATCGCAACACAACCTGGGGCAATGGTGCCCTCGCATTGGTGACCGAAGGCTTGTGGAGCAAACAACTCATGCGCACCAACCGCTACAATCCGACAACCGGTGCCATAGAAATGCTGATGGAACGCAACACTACTGACGCCTACGGCAATCCCGGATTTCCGGTAACGGAAAAAAACCAGTTCGATCGCTGGGTCATCAAAACAGTGGACAACGGCAATAAAATTTTAATGAATAACCCCACGGGCGCTTCGCCGAAAGGCGACTTGCCGTTCTTAGCCACCTTCGATCTCACGACCAAAAAAACGGAAGAACTCTGGCGCTGTCCCGAAGGTTCGTTCGAATACATCGTGCGGGTGATGGATCCGGATAAATTGGAATTGCTCACCCGCCGTGAGGGCGAAAAAGACATGCCCAATTACTGGATCAAAAACCTGAAGCTGCGCATTGCCGACCGTCAAATTACGGCTTTCGCCAATCCGTATCCGCAATTAGAAGGGGTGACCAAACAGAAGATCAGCTACAAACGCGCCGATGGGGTAGACCTGACCGGCGATTTGTATTTGCCGAAAGGCTACGATCCAAAGCGCGACGGGCCTTTGCCTACCCTGCTTTGGGCGTATCCGGCGGAATACAACTCGGCAGCGGATGCAGCGCAAATTCGCGGCAGCGAACACAAATTTACCTTGCTCAACTGGGGTTCGCCGGTGTATTATGTAACCCAGGGTTACGCGGTGCTGAACAACGCCGAAATGCCCATTGTGGCCACTGGAGGCGATAAAAAACCCAACGACGATTTTATCGCGCAACTGAAAATGAATGCCGAAGCCGCCGTGAACAAACTCTCGGAGATGGGCGTCGGCGACAAAGACCGGATGGCGGTGGGCGGCCACAGCTACGGCGCATTCATGACCGCCAACTTGCTGGCGCATACCGATTTGTTCAAAGCCGGCATCGCCCGCAGCGGCGCTTACAACCGCACGCTGACGCCTTTCGGGTTTCAAAATGAAGACCGCACCTACTGGGAAGCGCCGGATTTGTACCACGATATTAGCCCGTTTAGCAATGCCGACAAAATCAAAACCCCGTTGCTGCTGGTTCACGGCGAAGCCGACAACAACAGCGGTACGTTCCCCATCCAGAGCGAGCGCCTGTTCAATGCCATCAAAGGAAACGGCGGCACGGTGAAATACCTGAGCCTCCCGCACGAAAGCCATGGCTATGCGGGTCGGGAAAACATCCTGCACCTGCTGCACGAACAGTTTGACTGGTTGGAGAAATACGTGAAGGTGGTTGGAGATGCGAGGGTGAAACCGTGATTAAATGGAGGATTTGAAAATTGAGGATTCGAGTATTTGATCGTCGTGGTTGTCAAATACTCGAATACGCTCTCCAAACCCTTGCTTTTACAATATTTAGAAAATGCTTGTCGTAGGTGATGATAACACTTCCGGTTTCAATGGCGATAGCCGCAATCCAGATATCGTGTGTAGGGATGGGTGTCCCCTTTTGTTTTAAATCGAGCAGCAGGGTTGAATAAATTTGGGCGGTTTCATTGGTTGTGTGCTGAATAGAAACACCGGGTAGTTTGAGGAAGTCCTGAAACAAGGCGCTATTTTCCCGTTCCCGGTTTCCGTTCTTAAAACCAAATAATAACTCGGCCATGACAAATACAGGGATAAGAACCTGTTCAGCATTTTCTATGGCTTGTTTCACCACAGATTGCCCTTGAATAAGAGCGGTGTATGCGTTGGTATCCAGCACCACTTTTTTCATGTCCATAGCTCTTCGTCTGTCTTTTCAAAAACCTTCAGAGATTTTTCAAATGCCGCAGCTTCTTCTTCCGTCCAGGCACCTGCGAAACGCGATAAATCCCTTTTAGGTTTCTCGGGCGCTTCCAACTCCAGGGCTTTCCGGAGCAATTTTTTAACGACTTTGTTTTGGCTCAGTCCTGTTGCATCGGCCATTTTTTCTATCGCTTCCGCGATTTCATTTTCGATGTTGTGAATGGTTAATGACTTCATTGGGAGAACTGTTTTATTGAATGAATCATTTATGAACCATTTTGGTTCATATTTTGAACCAAAATTAAGCAATTTTTATTCAGGTTGACTTTATAACAGAAAGAAAATCCGCGGAAGTGCAACCGTGCTGTGTCAGGAAACACGAATAATAACACGTGCGCCTGTGCCTTCACAAACAATCATTCTCTAAATTTCACAAGGTACCGCATCAAAATCAGGAAAGATGTAATTAGTTTTTCTACATTTGAGAGCGGGTATGTGTAAAGAATACACCCCCTATCCATCCATAAATTAACGGAAGAACTATGTACTTCAACAACGACGGCGATAAGGAAGTTACCTACGACGCCATAGTCATCGGCACCGGCATCAGTGGGGGCTGGGCGGCTAAGGAGCTTTGCGAAAAAGGGTTAAAAACCCTCGTGCTCGAACGCGGACGCATGGTGCGGCATGTACTCGACTATCCCACGGCTTCTTTGGACGACTGGGATTTTGAGCGCAGGGGTGCGCCGAAGGTATCGGAAATGAAATCGTATGCCGTGCAAAACCGCACGGGGTACACCATGAACGAAGCCTCCAAACACTGGTGGGTGAACGACGTTGAAAATCCGTATACGGAAAAGAAGCGCTTCGACTGGATCCGCGGCTACCACGTTGGCGGGCGTTCCATCATGTGGGGCCGGCAATCGTATCGCCTCAGCGAAATGGATTTTGAAGCCAATGCAAAAGAAGGCATCGCGGTGGACTGGCCGATTCGCTACGGCGATCTGGCGCCCTGGTACGATCATGTGGAGCGCTTTGCGGGCATCAGCGGTAAAAAGGAAGGCCTGGCACAATTGCCGGACGGCGAGTTTCTACCCCCCATGGATCTGACTTGCGTGGAAGAAGAATTCCGCAAAAAAATTGCGGCGCGTTATACCGATCGCCTCGTCACCATTGGCCGGGTCGCGAACCTCTCCCAGGCGCACAATGGCCGCGGACAATGCCAGTATCGCAACCGCTGCATCCGGGGCTGTCCGTTTGGTGCCTATTTCAGCAGCAATGCCTCCACCCTGCCCGCTGCGGAAGCAACCGGCAACATGACGCTGCGACCCAACTCGATCGTGAATTCCATCATTTTTGACGAGAAAAAAAACAAAGCCGTCGGCGTGCGCATCATAGACGCAGAAACGAACGAAACGAAGGAGTATTTCGCGCGCGTCATTTTCAGTTGCGCCTCCACATTGGGATCTGCGTTCATCCTGCTCAATTCCACTTCGGATCGTTTCCCCAACGGATTTGGCAACGACAGCGGTTCGCTGGGTCGCAACCTGATGGATCACCACTTCCGCTGCGGCGCAGAAGGCACCTACGATGGCTTTGAAGATCAATACCACAAAGGACGGCGACCCAACGGGATCTACATTCCGCGCTTCCGCAACATAGACGAAAAGACCAAACAAAAGGACTTCATACGCGGATACGGCTACCAGGGCGGCGCAAGCCGGCAAAACTGGATGCGCGGCATCAAAGAACTCGACATGGCACTGGGTAAAGACCTGAAAGAGGCCCTTCTCGAGCCCGGTCCCTGGAAAATGGGCATCAATGGCTTTGGCGAATGCCTGCCTTACGAAGACAACCAGGTGACGCTGAACCAGGAGCTGCGCGACAAATGGGGACAGCCCACGCTGACTATTGATGCCGAGTTCAAAGCCAACGAAATGGCGATGCGCGAAGACGTCAAAATTGCAGCTGCTGAAATGCTGGAAGCTTCCGGATTCAAAGACATCAAGGTTTTCGACGATGGTTCCTGGCCGGGTTTGGCCATCCACGAGATGGGCACTGCCCGCATGGGCCGCGACCCGAAATCGTCGGTGTTGAACGGCTGGAACCAGGTACACGCGGCGACCAATGTTTATGTGACGGACGGTTCGTGTATGACGTCTTCGGCCTGCCAGAACCCTTCACTCACCTATATGGCTTTGACGGCGCGCGCCGCCAACCACGCCGTGGAGGAGTTAAAAAAAGGGAATCTGTAATTTTAAAGCTGTGAGATTTTAGACGTTAGATTTTAGATGGGCTGACGTCTGTTTATTGAATCATTGCGCAGCGTTTTTAAGAAAATCCTGCGCTCAAGCAAATAAAAATGACCAGAAGAGAAGTAATCAAGGCGACTGCCCTCATCACCGGTTATGCGGTCTCCGGTTCGGTGCTCACTGCGCTGATGCAGGGTTGCTCGGCGCGCCAGAAGGTGGACTTGAGCAAGTGGCAACCGATGTTTTTCACCAAAGAGCAGGGGCTGACGGCGGCGGCTATGTCCGAACAAATCCTACCTTACACCAAGAGTTCGCCGGGTGCCACAGATGTCTTTGTACATGAGTTCATAGACGTTGCGCTGGCCGAATGCACCGACGAAAAAGGGCAGCAGAAATTCAAGGATGGCTTTGCGCAATTTGAAGCGGATTGCCAGCGCGAATATGGCAAGCCGTTCCTTCAGTGCGACGAGGAGCAGCAATTGGCGTTTATGAACAAATTAGATGTAGCTGCCCGCGCCATGGTGAAGCCCCTGACCCGGGCAGAGCTCGCAGAAAAACTGCCGTTTATCCTGAAATTCAAGGAAATGACGATCGCCGGGTATTTCTCCTCCAAAGAAGTGGCGATGAACATCCTGAACTACGACCCGGTTCCGGGCAAATACGTCGGCTGTTATCCGCTGGCGGAGGTGAAAGACGGGAGAAGTTGGGCGTTGTAAGCGCGCATTGATGATTGACGATTACATAATTGACGATGGATGATGTGCTGCATCAGCTATCGTCAATCATGTAGTTGTTAATTGGATAAGATATAACTAAGGAAGCCAGCACGGCAAGAAGAAATACCCATTTAATTTTCCAATTTTATTCAGGAGTTGCGTTTATTTTTCTGCTTCAAATTTAGCAATGTAGTCTCCAAACCTAAGCTCCTCTTCCGGAAATTTGTAGAAAGTAATTTTATCGCTTGTGCTGGAAATCAAGGTTGCTCTTCGGCCGGCTACGGTGATAGTTGCTAAGGAGGTGTTTTCGTCAACATGTGCCCCGTCTTCTACCAGGATGTCTGTCAGAAATGTTTTTTGTGATCTAAGATCTTCCGGCATTATACTTTCAGAAAATCGCATCGCGATTGCTGTAGGTTTCGTAATTATAGGTGGTCATAAAAACCAATCTTTTTCCAGTCTTTTTTTTTACGCCTCTCCCGGAATTCGGAGGAGGACTTCGAAGGTGACCTCTTTGGGCATATCTTCAGGGTTTTTCAACACTTGCTCATAATATGCTTTTCCATTGGCCACGACGCAGCAACGTGCGTATAAAAAATTATTCGCAGAAAAATACTTATCCGCTTGCCAAGCATCTTCTCCAATATTTTAGGCGTGGTGTAAGGTGTTGAGCCAAAATAATTTTCCTGACAGGATGTTTTTGAAATCATACAAGTGGGGGATCGGAAGTGCCGAAAGGCGATCAATAGCAGGAGTAATGACTGCCGAGTCTCCTTGCGTTTCTTTGCTCCAGTCAAGGGTATTGATGATTTCCCAGAACTCATTTTCTGCCATTCTGCGAAACGCGTCTTCTTTGCCCAGTGTTACGCTGACTTCTGCCCCCGGGTATTTTTCTTGCAAGTCGCGAAGCGCATCCGGATTGAGTTCCCGCAAAGGAACATGCAATGTGGCTGTATAATTAGTGTCTGTCCATTTAGTCCGTGTCTGCTCTTTAGAGTTCGAGAGCAAGGCAGGCAAAGGTCTAAAATCGGAGTTTATTCGCGTAAATGACGCTTTTGGAGCCGAGCATAACGCAGCTATCGGACTATAAAGACAGACACTAATTAGACCCAGTTATTTCTAATTTAGATAAAGGAGCCATACGAAAATAGAGAAAAATGTGCACAATTCAAAAAACATCAAAGTCTTCCTAATCAGTAAACCCTTTTCCCCCAATTTTCCCGATCTTGCACCCATGGAAACGATCCGCAAAGACATCCTGGAAACGCCCGTTGAATTCCTGAAAGGCGTGGGGCCGGCGAAAGGCGAATTGCTGAAAAAGGAATTGCGCTTGTTCACCTTTGGCGATCTGTTGCAGCATTATCCCTACCGCTATGTAGACAAAACCAAGTTTCATCGCATCTGCGAACTGAACGAAGACAGCGGCAACGTGCAGCTCAAAGGGGTGCTGCGCCGCCTGTCTGTGATGGGGGAAGGCCCAAAAAAGCGCTTGGTCGGGCAGTTTCGAGACGACAGCGGGGTAATGGATCTCGTCTGGTTTACCAGCATCCACTGGCTGGAAAAAGCGCTGGTGGTGGGCACGGAATATGTGGCTTACGGCAGGATCAACGCCTACGGCAACATGCTCAGCATCCCGCACCCGGAAATGGAAGTGGCCACGCCCGAAAACTTAGAACGCGCCCCGGTTTTTGCCCCGGTGTACCCCGGAACGGAAAAACTGAACGCCCGAAACTTGGACGCCAAAGCGCTGCGGCGCTTGCTGCAAAGTTTATTTGAAAAGCTCCAGCCCGGCGACCTGCCGGAAACGCTGCCGACTTATTTAGTCGAAAAACTACATTTCCCTTCGCGCTACGAAGCCCTCCGTGGCATCCATTTCCCAAAAACCCAGGAAGAATTGGACGCCGCGCGCAACCGTCTCAAATTTGAGGAATTGTTTTTCCTGCAATTGCGGCTGCTGCAACAAAAGCGCCGCCGGAAAGACGAGGTAAAAAGTTATGTGTTTGATAAAATCGGCGACTATTTCAACCGCTTTTACGCCGAAAAACTGCCATTTGAACTCACCGGCGCACAAAAACGCGTGCTGAAAGAAATCCGCCGCGATTTTGCGCTGGGCAAACAAACCAACCGCCTCATCCAGGGCGACGTCGGCAGCGGCAAAACCATCGTGGCGCTCATGGCGATGCTCATGGCCTTAGACAATGGTTTCCAGGCTTGCATGATGGCGCCTACTGAAATCCTGGCACAACAACACTTTTTGTCGGTCAGCGCCTACTTAGAGGACATGGATGTGCGGGTAGAATTCCTTTCCGGCACGGTGAAAGGCAAAAAGCGGCAGGCAATTTTAGACGCTTTGGCTGCGGGCGAAATTCATATCCTCATTGGCACGCACGCGCTGATTGAAGATCCTGTACAATTCAAGCGCCTCGGGTTGGCCATCACCGATGAGCAACACCGCTTTGGGGTCGCACAACGCGCCAAGCTCTGGAAAAAAGGCAATCCCTGGCCGCCGCACGTGCTGGTGATGACTGCCACGCCCATTCCGCGCACCCTGGCGATGACGCTGTACGGCGATCTGGATGTGTCCGTGATTGACGAATTGCCGCCCGGCCGAAAAGACATCGTGACCAAACACCGCACCGAAAACCACCGAATGAGTGTGAACGGCTTCATCCGCGATGAAATCGCCAAAGGCCGACAGATTTATGTGGTGTTTCCGCTGATTGAAGAGTCGGAAAAGTTAGATTTAAAAAACCTGCAGGAAGGCTACGAGGCATTGTCGCGCGAATTTCCTGCACCAGATTACCAGATCAGCATCTTGCACGGGCGCATGAAAGCCGCCGATAAAGATTTTGAAATGCAGCGTTTTGTGAGCGGCCAGACGCAAATTATGGTAGCGACGACGGTCATCGAAGTCGGGGTAAACGTGCCCAATGCCAGTGTGATGGTCATCGAAAATACCGAGCGTTTCGGCTTGTCGCAATTGCACCAGTTGCGCGGACGCGTAGGGCGCGGTGCAGAGCAGTCCTATTGCCTGCTGATGACCGATTTTAAAATCAGCCACGAAGGCCGCGAACGCATCCAAACGATGGTGCGCACCAACAATGGGTTTGAAATTGCAGAGGCCGATCTGCGCCTGCGCGGTCCCGGCGATCTGGAAGGTACGCAGCAAAGCGGCATTTTGAACCTGCACATCGCCGATCTGGCTCGCGACGGTCGTATCCTGCAAACTGCCCGCGAAATTGCCGACCGCATTCTGGACGACGATCCTGTGTTGCAAAAACCGCACCATGTGGTGTTGAGGCAAGAATTGGAGAAGCAGAAGCAGCACAAGGGGTGGGGGAGGATTAGTTGAAAAAACAAAGCAAAATGTACCGTTTCTCAAAACAAATACACGAATACTGCGAGGCGCACACCAGTCCGTTGCCCGAGGTGTTGGCCGAATTAGAGCGGGAAACCCACCTCAAAACCCTGTCGCCACAAATGCTTTCGGGGCGATTACAAGGGCAGTTGCTCGCTTTTTTTAGCAAAATGATCCACCCGAAAGCCATCCTGGAAATCGGCACGTTTACGGGGTACAGCGCGATCTGTTTAGCAATGGGGCTGGCTCCAAACGGCGTATTGCACACCATCGAAGTGAACCCGGAATTGGAATACCTCATCCGAAAATACATCAATAAAGCTGGCTTTTCAGAACAGATTCACCTCCATATTGGCCGGGCGCAGGACATTGTGCCGACGCTGCAAACGACCTTTGATCTGGTATTCATAGACGCATCTAAGCAGGAATACGCCCATTTTTACGATATGGTCATTGATAAAATTAACCCGGGCGGCCTGCTCCTTGCCGACAATATCCTCTGGGACGGAAAAGTGCTGACGCCCGAAAACGACCCGGATGCCGCTGCGTTGCATGCGTTCAACTGCAAAGTGGAAGCAGATCCGAGGGTGGAACAGTTGTTGTTGCCGTTGCGGGACGGATTGCTGGTAGCACGTAAATTAAAGGGATCGTGAAAGTTGGCAGCTTACCTCAGCAGCGCCTCCAAAAATGCATCTTTCCGCCGCCTTGAAACCGGAATTTTTGCGCCATCGTTCATCACGGCATACCCGCCATCTTCTTTCAGGAATTTTTCAACAAAGGCCATATTGATCAAATGTGACTGGTGCAGCCGGAAAAACAGCGGCATAGGCAGCATTTCTTCAAACTCTTTCAGGTTTCGGGAAACCAGATAACGTTCGCCGCCAGGCAAAAAAACAAAAGTGTAATTGCCGTAGCTTTCAATGCGGGTAATGTCGTTGGTTTGCGCAAAAACCGGCCCGTTGCCGGTGTGAAGGAGGATGCGGTCGAATACCTTTTCAGCCGTCGTCTTCAGCAAACTGGCAATTTGTTGCTCCAGCACTTCGTAGTTGAGCGTTTGTTGCGCTTTGTGAACGGCTGCAACAAGTTCGTCGGGATCAACGGGTTTGAGCAGGTAATCAATCGCGTTGTAGCGGAAAGCCCGGATGGCAAAATCGTCGTGAGCCGTCGTAAAAACGACGTTGAACTGGAGTTTTGAAATCCGGTCGAGCAAATCAAACCCGGTGCCGTCTTCCATTTCTACATCCAGCAGCAGCAAATCGGTGTTGCTTTCCTTTAGCAGAAGTTCCGCTTCTCCAACACCGCTTGCTTCTCCGGTTACCACAACGCCGGGGCAATTTGCTTGCAACAAATTGCGGAGGGCGTCGCGGGCAGCGGGTTCGTCGTCAACAATTGTGATGCGGAAATCCATATTGTGTTCGTCCGTTTTTTGTGTTTGTCTGTTTTATTCGTCTTCGGCTTGCCGAATATAATTTTTTTTCGACCGAATCGCATTTTTTTTCTCAAATTTAGAGCTTGTCTATGATTTTATGATAGAGCGAGCATGAGAAATTCATAGACAAGCTCTTAGGATTCCTTGCTTTTTAATGCCGTGCCCATGCCTCGGTTTTTATGCGTAAAAATAAGTTTGTTGTTGTTCCTTGTGTTTGGGGATGAGCCGGTATCTGCCCAACGGCTGTCCTGGCATAATTATACGACTGAACAGGGTTTGTCGGGCAATGTGGTTTACGATATGGTGGAAGATAGCCACGGATACCTATGGTTCGTGACGGATCAGGGGATTTGCCATTTCAATGGCTACGAATTCATTCAGCCGGTGGATACCAGCGCCATGCGGGGGAGCGAAGCTTTTGTGCCGACGACAGATAAAACTGGTAAAATCTGGTTTGCCCGCTTAGATGCGTCTGTTTGGTTTGTTGAAAACGACACGATACAGGCCTGGAAATACAATTCAATTGTTGCCGGTTACCGGGATGTTTTCAGGCAGATTGAACAAATGGCAATTGCGGAGGACGGTTCGGTGTGGCTGGGACTAACGGGTCTTGGTTTTCTGGTCATCAAAAAAGACGGCAGCCATCGGGTGGTGCGGGGTTCTGATCAGGATTGTTTCCTTTATTCAAAAATTGGCCACAAGCTTGTTTACACTACACAAAATTCAAAAACGACCTCCCTTAAGGCGACGCGCTCCTCGGCTCTGCCGTTGGAGGTTGTACAATGGAAAAATGAAAAAGCCATCCGGGAGGGGCGGGTATTTGTCAATAAAATGCTTCAATTGCCAGGAAGGGGTATCTGGCAATTGATTAATGGCGATTTTATTTTTAGCAACGGGTATGTTTTTTACCTTATTCGAAGCGATCGGATTATCTGGCAGGTGCCTGTCAATATGCTTGCAGAAAAAATTCTTGAAACAAAGGATGGCGGAATTTTAATTGCTTCTCATGGTGGTAAAAACGGCGGGTTGTTTCATTTCGCTTCTTTGGCACATTTGCGCAGGGGGGAATACCGAAATCTGTTGCCAGGGCACTTCGTTACCGATGTATATATTGACCGGGAAGGGGGATGGTGGGCCACCACGCATCATGCAGGGGTTTTTTACTGCAAAAATCCTGAACTGGATGTTTTTGATGCGAATACAGGATTGGCTTCCAGCGATGTTACCTGCTTAACAAATGACGGAAAAAAAACCATTTTTGCAGGCTTGCGCCCGGTTGGCATTGTCACCCTCCGCCAGGATCGCGGGGAATTGAAACATTTGCCAAATCCGCCACTCGTTTCCAGAGGGGTAGAGGCTATTTTTTTCGACCGGGTTAATCAGAAGCTGTGGTGCAGCGACAGGCTCTGCTTTATGGATGACAACCAATGGAGGCTGGCTTCCCGATTTGATCCTGGGCTTAACAGAATGATGGATGTGCCTGCAAAAAAAATCACCCCGGATCCTTCCGGAAAAGCGCTTTGGGTCAGTTCGACCTATGGTTTTCATAAAGTTGACCCCAAAAAAGGCATAACGGAGTATTTTGGAAAAAAAGAGAATCTGATGATTCCTCCACGAACTTTTTCCATTACCCCAGATGGCGACGGAAGGCTTTGGGTAACTACAGCGGACGGCCTGCGGATTTGGCGCAATGGAGCCTACGAACTGCCCTCGTTCGACCATCCGGCGATGCAATTTCAGCCGCGCAACGCCGAAATGCTGCCCGATGAAAGCATGGTGATCAGCCTGAGGGGTGCAGGACTACTGATTAGAGATAAGCAGGGAAACCTCACCCACCTCACCCGTCAAAACGGCTTAAGCTCTGATTTTATCACTAAAATATACTGTAGCCCGGAAGGCTCTGTTTTTGCTTGTTCCAACACCGGTTTGAACCGCTTGACCCGTCGTGGTGACGGTAGTTGGAACATCGAAACCATCAGCATCAAAGAAGGGCTGCCTTCCAACCAGGTCAACGACGTCACTACCCTTGCCGGGAAAATCTGGGTTGCAACAAATAAGGGGTTGGCCTGTTTCGGGGAGTTACCAGATGCCTTTCCTATGCCGGCACCAATTCTGGAAAAATTGCTGGTCAACAACAAAGAGGCTATTTTTACGACTGGCTTGCGTCTGACACACATTGAAAACAACCTCATTATTCGGTTTTTTGCCCTACACTACCGCTCTGAAGGCGACATTCCTTACCGCTATCGTTTGTTGGGGGCAGATACGGTTTTTGTTTATTCCAACAACCGGGAAGTAAATTTTGCCAACCTTTCGCCGGGAGGGTATACCTTTGAAGTGCAGGCTCAAAACGAAGGCGGGCAGTGGAGTGCGCCTACCCGCTGGACTTTCGAAATTCGGGCTGCCTGGTGGCAAACCGGCTGGTTTTGGACCATTATGGCCTTGGTTTTTGCAGGTAGTCTGGGGCTTTGGTACCGCAACCGCCTGCACAAAGCCCACCAGGATGCCGCGGTTCGCAATAAAATCCGCGACCTCGAATCGGCGGCGCTCCGGGCGCAAATGAATCCCCACTTCATTTTCAATTGCCTGGGCAGCATCCAGCATTTTATTTCTGAAAACGATGCCGCTTCCGCAACGCGCTACCTTTCGCGGTTCGCACGATTGGTGCGTTTGGCGCTGCACGGTTCGGTGGATGGCAGGCATAGCCTTCAGGAAGAAATAGACATGCTGGAAAACTACTTAGTGCTTGAACAATTGCGCTTTCGCGGAAAATTTACCTACGTGATTGAAGTAAGCCCGGAACTTAATCCAGAAGACCTTTTCCTGCCACCGATGCTGGTGCAACCTTTTGTGGAGAATGCCCTTTTGCACGGTATGAAAAACAAAGCGGCAGGCGGGCAGGTCGTCATCCGATTTGCCCGGGAAGGGCAAACCCTGCGCGTCACCGTGGAAGACAATGGCCCCGGCTTCGATGCAGCCAATCGCCAGGCGGATTCCACCGGCTACAAATCCGTGGGAATGATGCTTACCCAACACCGATTGGATATCTTAGTCGGGCAGTCTGATCAGACCGCGTTGTTGCGCGAAAATATACTTGCCCCCGATGGCCGGGTGGAAGGCATGCGGGTTGTGCTTCGGATTCCGGGTGTTTTTTAGAAACCGAACAAAAAATCTCAGGGTGGATCATGGATTGAATTCGTAAACCACAAACTATTATTACAATACGTATTTATCAATTAACCTATTTCAGCCCGGGCCATCCTACCGAATATCATCGCTTTTCAACCGAATCCCATTCATCCGGGTCTGGAACCATTGTGAATCGCATATTTGTATCGGAGGATTTTCCTCCAATACAAGCGAAGGATATGGCAGCGGATGAAGGCTCAAAAGACAGGATAACATTTTTGATCCGGCAGCACATGCGGTTGGGCAATACCAATGAGGTGGTTCAGCTGCTTCGCGAGTGTGCCTGGCCTGAAGCTGAAACCCTGGCGAACAGCTTTGAGACAGCTAGAAAACAAGACCTTCAAGACCTCACAGATGCTGAAACCTGGAGCCGGACGCAGTTACAACTGTATCAAGCCGTGCTTGAGCTGGAGGCGATGAAGCAAACCAAGACGCCGGAACTGCCTGTTTCCATCCACCCACAACTCCAACTTTTGATAGACCGCCACGAAATAGATCAAGCCCTTGCCCTGTGCGATGCCTTCGGAGATCACACGATCCTGATGCAGGCGCAATATAAGCTCGCCAAAAAACAATACGTTGACGACGTTATTGAATTGGAAACCTGGGAGCTGGTTCAGCACAAAATCAAATACCTGCTCTGGGAGCTGGCGCAGCCAAACCTGGTGGAAGAAAGTCCGGGGAAAAGGATCTGGAAAAAGATTTGGAGGTGGTTGGGGTGAAAAGCCTGCAATTATTTAACATAACGCCACGACGTTGTTACATGCAACAAAGCCCCTCCGAGCGAGCCATCATTTGCGTAGAAGGCAAGACCCCGGTCTGGCTGAATTACGCCTGGACGTCCCCGCAAATTCAAAAGCCGTTTTTGCAATTGCAGGGATGGAGAACCTCAACCTATGGAGGCAACAAACTGATTAAAAACCCACCCTCGTCAGCATATTCCGAACCGCATAAAGCGGGTAAACAACTATTTGATTCATGCTGGAAAAGTTTTCAAGCGAAAACCGGACGCCTTTAGGACGTTTTTTCTCCTCCAGAAACAGATACATGCTCTGCATGGCACCTTTGGTATTGGCTTTCACTTCTACAGGTACAATTTCGGTTTGCAATTGAACGACATAATCCACTTCCGCCTGGCTGTTTCGCGATGCTCTTTGCCAATAGTAGAGCGCGCCGGGTTGATACGGCGAATTGTGTTTGAGTAATTCGAGACCGACGTGTAACTCAGCGATTGCGCCTTTATTGATGGTCTGAAAATCATCTCCAATCAGCAGGTCGCCGATGGACAGGCCCAGAATGCTTTGTGCAATGCCCGTGTCGAAAAGCAAATATTTGCGGAATTTTAGGTTGACTTCGGCCCCGATGGGGATACCATTAGCAGTGGTATGAGTCACCTGATAAATCAGACCTGCCATTTTGAGTAATTCGAGCACTTCCTTGATCTGGGCATTGTTTAGGGTTGCATTTGGATAAGAATAGGAAAATTTTGAACCGATTTGACGCACCACACTATTGAATACCTCTCGAATCCGGGCGGTAGCAACCCGTTGTTTGTATTTGGCAAAATCGCTTTCCAACGACACCATCAGATCGTCCAGTACCCGCTGCGCTTCAAGAATATCATTATTCACCACATAGGCGCTCACAACTTCCGGCATACCGCCAATGACCAGAAACCGTTTCAGGTAGTGTTTGAGCTTGTCGTGTAATACCTCCGGCAATGGCTTTTCAGGGGTAGCCTTTTCCAAAGTTTTTAGCAAAAGTTCTTCCTGATAAGCCATTAAAAATTCCACAAAACAAAAAGGGTACATAAAAAGCGACCGAATGCGACCTACGCCGAAAGAGGGCAGGTCTTCCAGTGCAAATTCCAGCAAAGAACCTGCTGTAACTACATGTAAATCAGGCAGTTTTTCGTAAAAATAGCGCAGGGATGAAATCGCAGGAATACAGGTCTGAATTTCATCCAAAAACAGCAAAGTCTTTCCAGCTATTATGGGCGTATTGGAGGTTGCAGCAATCAATTCACAAATTTCACTTACATCCGTATATTGCTCAAAGATCTTGTTATACGAAGACTGTTCATCAAAATTAATTTCAATAAAATGAGTAAACTTTTGGGCAAGTTGACGCACCGCCGAGGATTTCCCCACCTGTCTGGCACCTCGCAACATCAGGGGCTTGCGTTGAGCCGACAAGCGCCAAATTTCTAATTCTGCGCCAATTAATCTGGCTAAATACATGCTATTATTAAAAATCCAAAGCAAAAAACAAATGTAAAACTAAAAAATCCAAATCAATTTTACATAAAAAATAGGGTAGCTATTTAGCAGCCGCAGCAGGCAGCTGCTAAATAGCTACCCTATTTCTGACATTGTTTCCTGTGAAGCGTATGGCACCTCCTGGTTCTTATTTACTGCCGGATGGCACTTCGATCGGCGCTCAATATTCGGCTATGAACTGGAGTGTGCGCAACAATGTTTCCAACAATAATTTCACCACGGGTTATCTGGTGATTGATGGTTCAAACAACAACTTCCTCACGAATAATGACGCCGCCAACAACGGCACCTACGACTATGAAATCGTCGGAGATTCGTATCGCTTCGGCTTTCTGGTGCCATCCACCTTCGACAGCCACCTCACGTCGTTTTCTTATAATTCAAAATCGCCCAGGTATTCAGCACAACGGCAAAACAGGCGATGATGCCCAAATGCGGCAGGATGTCCCGGAAGCCGCTTCCTTTGAGGATGACCAAGCGCATGACGCTGATCAAATAACTGACCGGGTTAAACGCAGCGACGCCTCTGGCCCAGTCCGGCATGCTTTCGATGGGCGTGAACAACCCGCCCATTAAAATAAAAATCATCATCAAAAAGAACATAATGAACATGGCTTGTTGCTGGGTTTCGCAAAAGGTGGAAACCAAAAGTCCAAGCCCCATAACCGCCAGCAGGTATACCGTCACAAAACTGTATAAAACCCCAAGACTGCCCAGCGGTACAATGCCATAGATCAACCAGGAAACGAGCAGGCCGATCGAAAAAACCACGTTGCCGAGTATCCAAAACGGAATGAGTTTTCCCAAAATGAAATGGTGTTTTCTGATGGGCGTCACATTGATTTGTTCGATCGTGCCGACTTCTTTTTCCCGTACGATGTTCAAAGCAGTGAGGAACCCGCCCACCATGGTGACTAAAATCGCTAAAATACCCGGCACCATAAATACCCGGTAATTCATCAGGGGGTTGAACCAGTTCGAGGATGCAATTTCGACGGTTGGTAAAGGGTTGATCCGCCCCGGCTGCAACAATTCCAAACGAATATCCTGGTTGAAAGCCCGGATAATCTGGCCGATGTACGCGCCGCCAAGGTTTGCTTTGGTGCCGTTGATGGCATTTACGGCAATGAAAAGTTGCTGCTCGTCTTCCCGAATTAAATCCTTTTCAAACCCGTGGGGAATTTCAAGAACGAGGTCGGCCTGGTCGGATTCAATGTACTGCATCGCCTCTTTGAAAGAAGCGGAATAATCGGTGAGCCTGAAATACCCGGAAGCCGTAATTTTGGAAATCAACTGCCGGGAATACGTGGAATGGTCGTGATCTACCACAACTAAATTGATGTTTTTCACCTCATAATCAGCGGCTAAGGGCATAATGATGAGTTGCATGACCGGCATCACCAGGATAATCGCAAGAATGCTTTTATTCCGAAAAATTTGCCGAAATTCTTTTTGCAGCAAAAATAAAATCGTTCTCATGCCAGTCGGATTTTGAAGCTTTTTAAACTGATTGCAAACAGAAAAAGCGTAATGCCCAACAAAATCAGGGTCTCTTTCCAAATGGCCTCAAACCCTAACCCCTTGATCATGATGGCTTTGACAATGATGTAGTACCACTTTGCGGGAATAATATTGCTGATGACTTGCAGCGGAAACGGCATGTTTTCAATGGGAAACATGAACCCGCTCAACAGCATGGTCGGCAACAACATCCCCATCAGCGAAATCAGCATGGCCGTCTGTTGGGATGCCGTTTTAATGGAAATAAAAATCCCCAGGGTCAGGCAGGTGATGATGAACAGGGTGCTTTCGGCCAAAAGCAGGAGCAGGCTGCCGTTGATGGGCAAATCCAGCACAAAAACGCTCAACAGCAGAATAGAACCCACATTAAACAGCGACAGAATCAGGTAGGGAATGGCTTTTGAAAGAATAACGAGGACGGGTTTAAACGGCGAAACCAATAAGACTTCCATCGTGCCCGTTTCTTTTTCTTTGACAATGGAAATGGCCGTCATCATCACGCAAACCAGCATCAACACCATCGCCATCACACCGGGCACAAAATTATGGGCACCTTTCAACTGCGGGTTGTACAACATCCTCGTTTCGGGCACAATGCGGTACGGAACAGCCCGCGTTTGATTCAATCCCGACTGGTAATCCTGGATGATGGCCGAGAGATAATTGGTCAGGGCCGTCGCATTGTTGGGGTCGGTAGCATCGGCAATGATCTGCACCTGCGCTTTGTTCTGGTGTTGCAAATCTTTGCTGAAATTTGCAGGAAAGAGCAGGGCTACTTTGACTTTCCCTTCCTTAAAAACCGCTTCAATTTGCTGCCGGTTGGCGACTACTTTTTCAATTTCAAAATACCGGCTCGCTTCAATTTTGCCGATGATTTCCGCCGAGGCTTCGTCTTTGGCTTCATCCACGATGACAATTTTGGAGTTTTTGACCTCGTTCGTCAGCGCGAAACCAAAAATCAATATTTGCACCACCGGCATGCCAAACAGGATCAACAGGGTTTTTCTGTCGCGCAGCACGTGGTAAAATTCTTTTTTGATGAAGGTGATGAATTGTGTCATTTTTTAATATTTATCCAATCCGCTGTCTATTAGGCCGGTGTCTGAGCTTTAGTGTTCAAGAGCAAGGCTTCCGAAGGCTGGAAAACCGGAGTTTACTCGCGTAAATGAGGATTTTCCGGCCTTCGCATAACGCAGCTATCGGACGCTAAAGACAGACACTACACTTCGACCCTTTTTGCCTCACGGGCCAATTGATAAAATACCTCATCCATCGAACCAACCTGAAATTGTTCTTTCAGCCGATGCGGCGTATCTAATGCGGCGATGCGCCCGTCCACCATAATCGAAATCCGGTTGCAGTATTCAGCCTCATCCATGTAGTGGGTCGTTACAAAAATCGTGACGCCCTGATCGGCAGCCTGGTAGATTAAATCCCAGAACTGCCTGCGCGTCACCGGGTCTACCCCGCCCGTCGGTTCATCGAGGAATACAATCTGGGGTTGATGCAGCACGGCTACGGAAAAAGCTAATTTTTGCTTCCAGCCGAGGGGCAATGAGGCCACCAATTTATTGGCTTCGCCCTGCAAACCCAGCCGGTCAATCAGGGCCGTACTTTTTTCTTTGAGTTCGTTTCTGGGGAGGCCGTAGATCCCGCCGTAAAACCGAATGTTTTCCAGTACCGTCAGGTCTTCGTACAGCGAAAATTTCTGGCTCATGTAGCCAATATTCTTTTTGATTTGCTCTGTTTGTTTATACACATCAAAACCGGCGATCGTCGCGCTGCCCGAAGAAGGAGTTGACAACCCGCAAAGCATACGCATCGCCGTGGTTTTGCCCGCGCCGTTGGCGCCGAGGAAGCCGAAAATTTCACCTTTATACACTTCAAAGCTGAGCGCGTTGGCCGCAATAAAGTCGCCATACCGTTTGGTCAGTTGGTCTGCTTTTATGGAAATTTCCTTTTTGTTACTTGCCGGGTCGTGGTTCATGTGACTTCAATTTAAGGCCTGCGCGGGACGGTCTACCGTCAGTTTGATGAAGCAATCTTCAATGGTTGGCATGGTCGGGTACACCTCCACGCCTTTCAATCCTGCGTTTTCCAACGAGGATCTTAACGCGGCTGCCCCGGCTTCCAGATCCCCACCCGCTGGCACAGCCACGTGGGCGTATTCTCCAAACGCATAGCTGTTGATCCTTTTTTCATACCGGGCTGCGCTTTCCAGCAACGCGTACATGTGATCGGCCTTTACGGCAAAAAGCTGGTCGGGGTAATTGCTGACGATGTTTGCAGGCGTGTCAATAGACAAAATTTTCCCGTCCTGCATCAGCGCGATGCGGTCGCACAAAGCGGCTTCGTCCATATAAGGCGTGGAAACGATGATGGTGATGTTTTGCGCTTTCAGGCGCTTCAGCATTTCCCAGAATTCTTTTCTCGAAACCGGGTCTACGCCGGTCGTGGGTTCGTCCAAAAACAGCACAGTAGGCTTGTGGATCAGGGCGCAGCACAAAGCCAATTTTTGCTTCATGCCGCCCGATAACTTCCCCGCCCGGCGTTTTTTGAACGGTTCGATCTGCACGTAAATATCCCGGATCAAATGGTAGTTTTCCTCCACCGTTGTGTTGAAAACCGTCGCAAAAAAATTGAGGTTTTCTTCGATGCTCAGGTCTGGGTACAGCGAAAATTTTCCGGGCATATACCCTACTGAATTCCGGATTTGTTTGTAATCTTTCACCACGTCAAATCCATTCACCGTTGCGCTTCCGCCATCGGGCAACAACACAGTGGTCAGCATGCGAAAAACACTGGTTTTGCCCGCGCCGTCCGGCCCGATCAGGCCAAACAATTCGCCCTGTTCCACCGAAAACGAAACTTTGTTAACCGCGACGGTTTTTTCTTTCCCGTAGACCTTCGTGAGGCCATTTAATGTAATTGCCTGCATCGCTTAAAATTTTACTTCTCCGTACATACCGATTTTCAGGAAGCCGTCGTTTTTGACGCCAATTTTCACCGCATAAACCAAGTTGGCGCGCTCCGATTTTGTCTGGATGGTTTTCGGGGTGAACTCAGCTTTGTCGCTGATCCATTCGACGACGCCGGGGTAGGTTTTGTACTGATCGGTGCCTTCATCCACCAGCACTTCCACCACCTGATTGAGTTTTATGCTGGAAAACTGATCGCCGGTGGCATAAGCCCGCAACGTCATTTTCGTCAGATCTGCAATTTTATAAAGCGCTTTTCCCGCTGCCGCCATTTCGTTGGCTTCCGCAAATTGGGTCAGCACGGTGCCGTCAACCGGATTTATGACATAGCTTTTTGCCAATTGGTCGTTGAGTTGTTCGATCTGCACATACAGCGGCAACACATCGCTGCGCAGCCCGGCAGTTTGCGTTTTAAGTACCGAAACCTGCGCGGCATCCTGCTTGCGAATGACGTCCAATTGCTTGCGGGTTTCGTCAACTAAGGCATTCACATCGTCCAATTGTTTGGCCGTGGCGGCGTCTGCTTTGACGAGGTTCTGAATGCGTTGTTGCTCGTGCAGTAAATTGTTGAGGCGGCTTTGCGCAACGGCTAATTGCTGCTTGTAAAAACCGGTCTGCGTTGAAATATCGGGTAAACGGCTTCCCATCGCTTTGATCTGCGCTTCTACCTGCTTTTTTTTCAGGTGGAGTTGCACCGTGTCAATGTAGCCGATGTTTTCCCCGGCTTTCAGCACCTGCCCTTCTTCAAGGCGCAGCGCTTTGATCAGACCCGTCGCTTCAGCGGAGACCATGGTTTCTTCAGCTTCGAATGTCCCGGAGGCATCAAAGGTTTGCTTTTCACTACAGGAAGCCAGGATTAAGGCGATTCCGGTAAAAAGTGTGCTTTTTTTCATCACGTTACTGTTATTGAATAAATCATTTAGTCGGTGTCTATTCTTTAGAGTTCGAGAGCAAGGCGTGCGAAGACCCAAAAAACGGGAGTCTACTCGCGTAAATGACCAATTTTGGGGTCGAGCATAACGCAGCTATCGGACTATAAAGACAGACACTAATTACCGGTAGTTGTTTTTTGTTGGTATTGCGCCATCCGCAATTGAATTTCGTGCAGGAGTTTGTTTTGCCTGGCCTGGTCTTCGGCGTTCACTTCCCGCAAATAATCGTTGACATTGACCACACCGTTTTCTAATTGCACCGAGGTCGTGTTCTTAATCCCCAACCGCAGGGCAATGATTTCCTCATCTGTCCGAAGCAGGGATTCCAACTTGGTAATTTCAGTGTTTTGCTGCCGGAGCGCTAAGCGGGTATTGAATAAAAAGGTTTCTTTTTGAAGCCCGACCTGCGCCCGACTGAGGTCAATCAGGGCTTTGTCGTTTTTGAGCGTGTACAGGAAGGACAAGGGGTATTGCACGCGCAGACCGCCGATGAAATAGGGTTCGAAATCATTGCTCAGCAAGTTGAGCGCAGGTCGCCCAAAGCCGGTCTGAAGGAACAAACTGACCTTGAGCCGGTTGCGGGCGTTCAGCAGGCTGTACTGCAAGGCAATGCTTTGGTTTTGAACATCGTACAACAACAACTCGGGGCGATTGATCGCTTCCGAAACGGCTACAGGCGGGGGCGAAACCAACACCAATGCTTCGTCCGGATTTTGGGCAATCAACAGCGCCAGCATGCCGGAATAAGCCTGGCGGGTGGCGGTCAACTCGATTGTGCGCTGATCTGCTTTCAGCAATTCGGCTTTTAAAATATCCAGACTGCTCCGTAGCGCGACCCCGTTTTTGATGGCGGCATCTGTTTTATTGATGCCTGATTGAAGGTCTTTTTTGAGCAGTTCCACTTGTTCCAATTGCGTGTCAAGCAGCAGCGTTCCGAAAAACAACTGGTTGACCCGATCTTTTAATTTATACAATTCGACCTCCAACTGCTGCCCTTCCACTGCGGCCCGAGCCTCCTGGGTCTGTTGCTGCTGGCGAATCAGCCCGCCATCATAGAGCGTTTGGGTGGCTTCTGCATAAAGTTTGTACTGGTCTTTGCCGGGCGTTGGAAAATCAAGGCCGGGCAATTGGATCGGAATCTGCGTAACCTCCGACTGGTACGTTAACTGCCCACTGAAACTGATTTGCGGCAAGCGCCCTTTGGCTGCATTTTCAACAGCGTAGTCTTTGCTCTTCGCAATCAGTTCCCGTTGTTTTGTCAGCGGGTAGTTTTGTACGGCAAGTGCGTAGCAAGCTTCGATCGTCAATGGTGCCGGGCTTTGGGCAGGCGCCGATGCGGCCATGGTTAGCCCTGCGATCAGCAGGCTCAGGATTCTTTTCATCGCTTCAAAACGTTAGTTTAAAATTTCGTTTTAATCATTTGATTAAGGTTGGGGTAAAAAAAAGCAAGTGGCAAAAATCCAATCTTCGGTAGCCTAAGCCATTTAATTCCCCTACCCTCTACTCTCTACCTTACCCCGATGCCAATATCGCTTTCACCCAAACCGGAATCAATTTTTTCCGTGCTTCCATCATGCGGTTAAATACCGGTTTGTCAATAACACCCGTTGCTTCAAAAACCGGACCAGCGATGAAAGGGAACACCGTCATCCCTAATATGCTAAAAATGAGCTGCATGGGGTGAAGGTCGGGGCGTTCCTCCCGCAACTGCGCTACGAAGCGGGAGTTCCGCATCAGCTCGCCCATAGGTACGGCACCGGGGAACCGGTGGGGGTGGTTTCGGATTTCACTCAGCACAAAAATGGGTAAATCCGGGTGCTCCAACAGCATGTCTACATAATTCGTCACGATCAGTTCCACCTTATGCTCTAAGGCATTTTCGGTATCGTTCATGATCACGGCAACGACGCTAAAAAGCTTTTGTATTTTTTCGGCCATGACTAATTCAAACAACTTTTCTTTGCTTCGGAAATAGTAGTTCAGCAGCGCAAGATTGAGGCCGGCTTCTTCTGCGATGTCCCGCGTCCGTGTGGCGGCATAACCTTTTTGCTGGAACACCTTCCGTGCGGCTTCCTTTATTTTTTCTTCGGTGGAAAGATCTGCTGCTGCTTTGATTCGCTTAGCCATGTTTTGTAAATAATTGGCACTGTATTGATTTGTGGGGATTGAGTTTAAAAGCCGGGGCAAAGATAAGGCAGGAATTTGTATTAGTCAAGTGTTTTAATCATTTGATTAAAATAAATGCAAAATAATAGATTAGGCTGGTGCCAAGGAATGAGTTTTCGAACAAGCGCTAAGGAGCGTGTCGTAAATAAGTTGCGTGAATTGGGCGAGGGGATTTTTTGGCTACGCCGAACTTACGTTTCATCAGGTAAGGCGCGAGAAGGGGGGCATAGCCTAAGCTACGCGACCGACGATCAACGCTGCATGATTGAAAAAGCCACCGCGCAAACCGATAAGTTATTTACGACACGCTCCTAAACCTGGTCGCGAAAAGACTGCACAATTTGCTGATAAACAGGTTTGACAAGAAAACCAAACAGTTCGCTGGCGAACTGTTCATCCGTTAGTATTTTGGTAAAAAATTCCGGGTTTTTGTTCAGGCGCTCAATGGCTTTACTGATGAAGACTTCTTTGCTGCTTCCCTGTTTGAACACTTCAAATGAATTGTTTAACGCCTGTTTTATCAGAATTTCATCGTTGGCCATTTCATGCCGGATTTGATCCACGTTGAAGCGTTCGGCTTCGGTGAAATTGGTTCCAAAGCGTTCGTTCAGGACTTGAATGATTTCGGATAGTTGGGTGTATTCGTCCTGCCCTTTCGGCAAACCTGCTTCCGTTGGCGCTTTCAATTTGTATTCCGCCAATGGCTCTAAGAGAAGGCTGCCTTCGCTAATTTTCTGCAAGCGATAGTATTCCAGTGAAACTTCGTCTTTCAGTTTGAAGCGGTCATTCAGGTTCTTTTTGGGCAGTTTGAGCAGCAGAAAACGGCAGTAGGTGTAGAATTTTTCCAGTTCCACATCTTCAAATGGCATGATTTGGGACAGGTAGGAATAAGCGTTGACGAAACTCGTTACGCTGTTTTTGAAGTCTTCCTTCGCCTCTTCGTCTTCCAGCGCCACAAACCGCTGCACCGCCGGGTCAACATGGGCGTTCATCAAAGCATGGATTTTGTTTTGGTGCAAATTAGGCTTGGAATAGTATTCCCGGCAAAAGTTGTCAACCTCGGATTGCCAAATGATTTGCGCCCGTCCTATTTCCCTTTTCAAGTCGTATAGCCGGTTTGGGTCGGAAGGAGCTTCCATCGAAGTCAGTTCGTAGTAAGGCTTAAATGCTTCCAGGATTTCTTCCCGGTCGTTGGCGAAGTCCAGCACGAACGTATCATCCTTGCCCGCATGGATTCTGTTCAGCCGGGAAAGGGTCTGCACGGCTTTCACTCCTGACAATTTTTTGTCTACATACATCGTGTGGAGCAGGGGTTGGTCGAAGCCCGTTTGGTATTTGTCGGCCACCAAAAGCAACTGGAATTCATCCGTTTTGAAACGTTCCGGCAGTTCCTTTTCTCCGAATCCGTTTAACTCTGCTTCGGTGTAGGTTTTGTTTGGCAGGTCGGGATCAGCGATTTTGCCTGAAAACGCCACCAAAGGTTTTATGTGGCTGTACCCCTTTTCTTCCAGGTACTTTTTAAACTCGAAATAGTACCGAAGGGCGTGAAGCCGCGAAGCCGTCACGACCATCGCCTTTGCCTTGCCGCCGATTTTCTTGGAGGTGATTTGCCGGAAATGCTCGACAATCACTTCCGTTTTCTGCGCCAGATTGTACGGGTGGAGCGACACAAAACGGGCAATCGCCTTGCCTGCTTTTCGCTTGTTCACTTCCGGGTCATCTTCGATGGCTTTGGACAGTTTGAAAAAGGTCTGGTAGGTCATGTAATTTTTCAGCACGTCCAAAATAAACCCTTCTTCGATGGCTTGGCGCATGGTGTAGAGCTGCTGTGCCTCGCCATTTCCCCCAAACACTTCCAGGGTCTTTGTCTTCGGGGTAGCGGTGAACGCAAAAAAACTGATGTTCGGTTGCTTGCCCCTGTCTAAAACGGCTTGCCGGATGAAGTCTTCGCCGTCCGTTTCGTCTTCGTCTGTTTCGTTTTCCTTGCCCTCCAATTTCTTGCCACCCAAAATGCCCTTCATTTCCTTGGTGCTTTCCCCGCTCTGCGAACTGTGGGCTTCGTCAATGATGACGGCGTATTTGTTTTGGGCGATTTTGCTTTTTGTGGCAGCCACGTCTGCCCCTGTTTCCTTTGCCAGTCGTTCGATACTTTCCAGCACGAAGGGAAACTTTTGCAGCGTGGTGATAATGATGCTGCTCCCTTCAATGAGGGCATCCCGCAACTGCCCGGTGTTTTGGTCAATCTTTTGCACCACCCCCGTTTTGTGTTCAAACTGGTAAATGGTGTCCTGCAATTGCCTGTCCAAAACCCGGCGGTCGGTAATGACCACCACCGAATTGAACACCTTTTGATTGTCTGCCCAAAGACTGTAAAGCCGATAGGACAGCCAAGCGATAGAATTGCTTTTGCCGCTCCCTGCCGAATGCTGGATAAGGTAGTTTTTTCCCGCGCCGTTTGTCTTGGCATCGGCTTCGAGTTCTCGGACGGCGGTCAATTGGTGATAACGGGGAAAAATGATGCGCTCTTCTTTTTTCTTTTTCCCCCCTTCGGTTTTTACTTCCGTTTCCAGGTGGATGAACCGTCCCACAATGTTGAGCCAACTGTCTCGCTGCAAGATTTCTTCCCACAGGTAGGCGGTCTTGTGGCCGTTTGGGTTGAGCGGATTGCCTGCCCCGCGATTGAAACCTTTGTTAAAGGGGAAAAATCGGGTTTTGCCCCGGTTCAAAAACGTGGTGAAATAGACTTCATCCGTATCCACCGCAAAATGAACCAATGCCCTTTTTTTGAACTGGAAAAGCAGTTCGGCGGGGTCTCGGTCTTCGATGTATTGGCGGCGGGCATGGGTGGCATCCTGTGCCGTGAACTGGTTTTTCAGTTCCACCGTGGCAATCGGCAACCCGTTGAGGCTCAAAAGCAAGTCCAACGAATTTTCATTTTTCAGGCTGTATTTTACTTGGCGGGTGACGGTCAGGCGGTTGAGTTGGTACAGCCGTTCGGTTTCGGGGTTGAGGCTATGGGCGGGTTTGAAATAGGCCAATTTGAAACTCACCCCGTTGTCGGTGATGCCGTTGCGCAGCACATCGAGCATTCCCACCGTCGCCAATTCTTTGTCCAAGCGCTCCAAAAATTTCTTTTGGGCGTTGCCCCGGTGGATGGCTTCAAGCCGTTGCCACTCGGCGGGCTGTGTCGCTTCCAGAAAGGCGAACAGGACGCTTTCATCCAAAGCCAAAGGCTTGCTGAAATTGGCTGGATAGCCCATTTGCCAGTCCCGACCATCTCGGGAGGAGAGCAGCGCGGCTTCGATGGCTTCTTCAAAAGCCTTTTCGGTGTGGAGGCGAGTGGGCATAGGATTTTGATATTTACATGGTTTTATTGCTAATTATCAAATAATGAAACACCTTTTAACAAACAATAAAATTTTGATTATCAGTCATTTAGTGTGTTTTCATTGATTTTCGTTTTGATATTTTATTGATATTTTTACAAGAACGAACAACAAAATATCAATATATCAATCGAGTATTATGCTCACCCATTTTGGCTTGCGTTTGGTTCCAGCATTTTCAATGCGGCCATTTTTCACCATTTCCCTAAGTAGGTTATGTACTTTTATTTCTCTTTGGTGGGCATCTAAAAATTCCGGCAATTTATCCAAAATGAGGTCATTCACCTCCTTTCGGGTCGCGCTATCGTGCTGCTTCAGGAACATTTCAATCATGTCCATATAATACTGCTTATCAAACGCCCTGTTTCGGGTGTATCTGACTTTTTCATCGGTCAATTGAGCGATTTTGGCAGAGACAAAGAAGTGTGGTTTTCGCCCCTCAATCAATTTTTCCAGCTTCAAACCGCTGATTTGTTTTTCTGTCAAAAGGTTTGATTTCCCTTTTTGCACCCAGTCCAACAGGATGACCGTTTTCAAGTCGAGGTCTGCCCGGTGGATGAGCAGTTTGGTGTAGTTTTCGTCTATGATTTTCCCGTAAATTTTCACTTTGACCGTTTCAGGTTCAGAAAAGTCGTAATCCGGCATGGGGAAAAACCGCCGTTTTTGAATGTCGAACATCTTTCGGATGCCACCGCCCCGGATTTCAATCATGTTCAGGTTAGTCATGGCGGTTGCCAGAAAAGGATTTCTGTATCGGTCGGGTGGCGAATCCCGTTCTATCACCTGCTCCACCGTACCCGGAATGAACGAACCCGAATTCGTGAAAATCAACTCATTCGGAAACTCCACCACGTTTATCCGTCGCCCCAATTCGTAGTCCTGATGCGCAATGCAGTTGTGCAAGGTTTCCCGGATGAGGAAAGGGTCATACATATCCACCTCGGTCGGGAACAGGGTGTTGTCTTGCAGGTAAACATATTTCAAGTTCCTGATTTTGGCGTACAATTTATCCGATGCCAGCAGGAAAGGCAGGTGAAAATGCTCATACCCCAACTCCATGTTGGAAGCATCGCGCAGCACCCACGTTATCAAAGGGAAAGCAGGTTCAATAAAATGCTTGGATTCGGGTTTGCCGAGCAACAAAATGGCGGTTCGGGTTATTTTTCCCTGCTTGGTCAGGTAGGCTTTGTTCAGGAATGTCACATCATCCCAACGGGCTACTTCGACGGCGTTTTGGAATCGCTCTCCGTATTTTTTTCGGGCGAAGGCGATGGCTTCCGGGTTTAAATCCTCCAGGGTTGCTTCTTCTACTACTTGCGCCGACCAATCGTAACTCAAATCCATTGGCTCGCTCAAAATAGCCTGTTCCCGCTCTTTGGTCATTTCCGTCAGGCTGTCGCCAATACGTTGCCATTTGCTGCTGTGGGCATAGACGGGAAGCCTTGGGGAATGCTTTGGCACATGAAGCACCCAAACAGTTTTGTCCGTGTTGGTGGTCGTGAACGCTTCCACCCGCAAACCTTCGGAACTCAAATTGGGGCAGTTGCCCCGCAAGCGGTGTGGCAGGTTTTCAGGCGTGTAATCCTTTGGGTTTTGAATGCCAAGGATTTGTAGGGTTTTATCTTCCACGCCCATCACCAATTGCCCGCCTTCCATGTTCGCCAAGGCCGACACATACGAAATGGCATCTTCGCATTTTCGCCCGGAAATAGCGTGCCGAAGGTCGGAAAACGACTTCCATTCGCAGCCGCTGTTCTCCTTCGGGTACGTTCTTTTTAAATATGCCTGTAACTCCTTTTCTGTCATGGCATTTAGTTTTGAGTTTCTCCCCGCACATCCACCTTCCCCGTCACCGCCTCAAATATCAAGGTTTGGCGGTATTCTTGCAGCAGCGCGAACTTGTGCCATTCAGGGTTCAGCGATTGGCTCTTTGCTACATCCGTTCAGGCTTGCCTACTGGTTTTAGCCGAAATGCAAAGGGATATTTTTCCTTCTGAATTTTGTCCACGATGTACTCCCAGTTGGTAGCCAGCACTTTGATGATTTCCCAAGACGTGTCCTGCCCCCTATGCATTTTTAGAAAAGATGCGCCCAATTTGTGTGCTTCGCAAAGCTGGTTTTGAAGGCGCGTCCGTTGGATGTTCATGTCTTTAGTCAATAAAATCCCTCCTTCTTCACCAATGACTGGAATGATGTCTTCGTCGTCAGCACCTCTGCCAAATCGTTCAGTAGTATGCTTTACGGAGATTGCAGGAAAATGCACCTTGCTCAGCAAGTCGAACGCTTGCGCCCAAAAGTGCGATAGGTTTTCATCAAAGTAAATGGTTTTCATGCGGCTTGCTTGTAAAACTGGATGGCCTCATTGACCCACTCAATTTTCAGGTCATAAAGGCGGCTGATTTGTTCCACTTGCTCGCCGCTTTGGTACATCGAAAAAATAGAAGCGGCCATCACATTGGTGCCATCAATGACGGGCTGCCCAAACTGGTGGTGTGGATCAACCACGATTTTTGACTGTCTGCCGGAAGGGTAAAAACGCTCTGCCAGTCCATCGCTTCCGAAAACCAATTTATCTTTGGCGAACAACTCCACAAACTCAACGATGTTCATCTGTTTCCTGCCGTCAGTGCTGACCAATGCATCCTGAAGATAAACCCAAAGTTTCCGCCCGTCACTAAGCAGGTTTTCGCTGGCAAAAGGGTGGGCGATGTGAAAGTCGCGGGCGATGTTTTCCCGTGCCTTCAAAATGTCACGGGGCTTCATGCCCAATTCCTGCAAACGAAAAACCGTCTGCAATTCAATCAAGGTCAGAAAACTCACCGCCTTACTCCCTTTGCCAGCCGACCAAGTGAAAGTATCTTCAAAAAAAGGCTGCCCCATCCGCTCATCCCAAACGGACAAGTAGCGGCGCACTTTATGCTTAGGAATGTTCAACAAACTGCTGATGTCAGGCACCAAATAAATGCCTGCTCCTAATACTGATTTGCTGATTTTTTCTGACATAGTGACACAAATTTAGCCGACTTCGGCAATTTTTAACCTTTTTTGTTTTAAATGACACAAACCTTCCCCGTCACCGCCTCAAATATCAAGGCCTGGCGGTACTCTTGCAGCAGGGCGATTTCTTGCTGGATGCCGTGGATGGAGGCGTCTATTTGGGTGGTTTTTTGGTCGAGGTAGGTGGCTATGGTGATTTGTTCAGTTTCATCCGGTGGAATCGGCACAAGAATGCTATTGAGTGTTCCGCTTGTGAGTTGATTAATTGTAGAAGAAGAGAAAAGGCCAGATTGAGCCTTGAAAATTATTGAGGAAAGCACCTTTGAAATAAACCGCCAATAGGGTGTCCGAAAGACAGTCATGAACGCTCCGAAAGTTGCTCCTATCAATGACTCATCGGTTATGCAAATGTTTTTACCAACCAATTCGCGGCTGCCATTTCGTGCACAAATAAGAATGTCGCCAAAACGAATCCGAAGTTCATCAGGAATTTTTGTTTTTACAAAAACGTCATCCCCAAAATTCAATTCCCCGTTTTGAATGTTGCTCGACCTCAAAACCAAAGTCCCCTCCTTTTCAAAATCCACAACTTCTTCGGGTTTATAGGTCAAACCAATTATGGCTTTACCAATAAACTTCAACTTCTTCAACTCCCAATGTTCCGGCACCTCCCCCATCCATTCCTCCCCCGAAGGTTTCATTTTCGGATATTTTTTCATATTTCGATGGCTTTGAGCAGGCTGTTTTGGTTGGCGGCTTCGAGCTTCAGGATGTCGGCGCGTATTTCTTCGAGCGAGCGCAAGGGCTTGTATTGGTAGAAATAGCGAGTGAAATTGACTTCGTAACCCACTTGCGATTTGCCTTCTTCTATCCAGGCATCGGGCGCATGGGGCAGCACTTCCCGTTTGAAATAATCGGCGATGTTTTCTTTGAGCGGCACGTTTTCAAAGTCCCTCAAACTGCTGTCGGCCTGTGGCTGGCCTTTTTTCAGCACGGGCTTTTCTTTGTCATCCAGCAAAGGCCGCTCCACCGTGATGCGGGTGTACCCAAAGTCGGTATTGTCAAAGATTTTGCAGCGGTCGCCCGCTTTGTAGTCGCAGTAGATGCGGGTGATTTCTTCGATTTGGGCGGGGGAGATTCCGTTTCGTTTGTTGCCGAGGCTGCGTTTCATCTTTCGGAACATATCCACCGCGTTCACTAACTGGATTTTGCCTTTCCGCTTTGGTTTCTTTCGGTTGGTCAACACCCAAATGTAAGTGCTGATGCCCGTGTTGTAAAAGAGTTGGTCGGGCAGTGCCACGATGCCTTCGAGCAGGTCGTTTTCGATGATCCATTTGCGGATGTTGCTCACCCCGCTGCCCGCGCTGCCTGTGAACAGGGGCGAGCCGTTGAACACAATGGCGAGCCGCGAACCCGATTCGACTTGCAGCATTTTGGAAATCATGTGCTGTAAAAACAGCAGCGAGCCGTCGGAAATGCTCGGCAGCCCCGCCCCGAAGCGTCCGCCAAAACCTTTCTTTTCGTATTCGGCTTTGATTTCTTTTTCCACTTTTTTCCAGTCCACGCCAAAGGGCGGGTTGGACAGCAGGTAATCGAAACGCTCGTTTTCCAGCCCGTCTTCGCTGAAGGAATTGCCAAGTTTGATGTTTTCCGGGTCTTGCCCTTTTATCATCATGTGCGCCTTGCAGATGGCGTAGCTTTCGGGGTTGAGTTCCTGCCCGTAGAGCCGTAGCACGGCACTTTTGTCGGGGTTGTGTTCCCGGAAATATTCGTCGGCTTCGGAGAGCATCCCGCCCGTGCCACAGGCCGGGTCGTACAGGTTTTTGATGATGCCTTCCCGGTAAATCTCGCTGTCTTCGGCAAAAAGCAGGTGAACCATCAATTTTATCACCTCTCTGGGCGTGAAGTGTTCGCCCGCCGTTTCGTTGCTGCTTTCTGCAAACTTGAAAATGAGATGCTCGAAGATGTAGCCCATTTCGAGGTTGCCCACGCTGTACAGGTCAAGCCCGGCAAATTCTTTGGTGACTTTGAAACCAGGTTGGCTTTGTCGAGCCGCTGGATTTGTTCGGCAAATCGGAAATTGTCGAAAATCTCTTTGACGCTTTCGGAAAAACTGTTCAGGTAGTAAGTGAGGTTTTCAGCGATTTTGTCGGGTTCGCCCAAAGGTCGTTGAGGCTGATAAAATTGCTGTGGTTATGGAAGAACTTGAAGCCCGATTTGGCATTCAGGATTTTGTCCACCACCTCCGAATTTTGACCTTCGAGGGATTTGTAAGCCTTCAATATTTCCGGCTTTTCAGGTTCTAAAAGGCAATCGAGCCGCCGTAGGATGGTCAAAGGCAAAATCACCCTGCCGTATTCGGATTGTTTGAAGTCGCCCCGAAGCAGGTCGGCGATAGCCCAAATGAAGTTAGCGCGTTCCTGAAAGGTTGCCATTTGGAATAATTGATTGTGTGAAGAATGATTTCGGTAAAAATAGAAAATCTTTGTCTCACAACACCCCACTAACGGCCACTTCATGAAAAGAACAACCCGACGTCCTAAAAGAGCGCGTCGGGTTGCCACTTGCCTTTTGCAAATTTTCCGTTTCCCTACATCGCCATCGGCACTTCCATCAACAACAATTCCGCATCGGAATCTGCCAAAATCGAAATTTGGTCGGTATCCCAGATGCCTAAGGCGTCGCGGGTATTCAGTACCTGGCCGGCAATGGTTACGTCGCCTTTTAACACAAAGGCGTACACGCCGTTGCCCTGTTTTTTGATGCGATAATCCGTGCCAGCGCCTTTGTCGAACTGCCCCAGGTGGAACCACGCATCCTGGTGAATCCAAACACCTTCGTCATCAGGGTTGGGCGACAGGATTTGCTGCAATTTGTTGTGGCGGTCTTCAGTTTTTAAGGTGAGCTGGTCGTAGCGCGGCGCCACATTTTTTTTGTTCGGGAACACCCAAATTTGCAGAAATTTCACCAGTTCGGTTGCATTCCGGTTGTATTCGCTGTGGCGAATGCCCGTGCCGGCGCTCATCACCTGCACGTCGCCGTTGCGGATGACCGCCACATTGCCCATGCTGTCTTTGTGCTCCAGGTCGCCTTCCAGCGGGATGCTGATGATTTCCATATTGTCGTGCGGGTGTGTGCCGAAACCTTGTCCGGGTGCCACCGTATCGTCGTTCAGGACGCGCAGCACGCCGAAGTGCATGCGGTCGGGGTTGTAATAATTAGCAAAACTAAAACTGTGGTGGCTTTTCAGCCAGCCGTGATCGGCTTTGCCGCGGGTATCCGCTTTATGCAAAATGGTATTGGCCATGATGTTTGACTCCTTGTTTGGTAAATGATTGAATCCTATGACTTCTAGTTCTTTCAACTCGTCAATATTGTTTTTCACCACGTTGCCGAGCGCCGCTGAGGCGGCAAAGATGCCGGTGCCCATCAGCCCTTTTCTAAGAAAGTCCTTCCTGTTCATGTTCGTTGATTTTGGTGTTTTTCATACCACAAAGATATCGGTATTGCTTCCCTCAATCCAATAAGGTAGATTAAGAAAACGGACATTCTACGATTGTTTCTTCAACAGGCCGCTGCGCATTTTACTAAAAAACTCCGGCGTGACACCGAGGTAAGAAGCGATGTGTTTTTGCGGAATGCAATCTACCAAAGAAGGATAGCGCGCACAAAAATTGCGGTAGCGATCTTCTGCGCTCAGGCTGAGGTTGTCCAACAGGCGCTGCTGGTTGCTGGCCAACGAGTTTTCTACGATGATGCGGAAAAAGCGTTCAAATTTCGGAATTTCCTGATACAGGATTTCCTGGTCGCTTTTTGACAACAACAACAGGGAGCAGGGTTCCAGCGCTTCAATGTTGAGCACACCCGGTTTTTGCGTGATGAGGCTGTACAGGTCGGCCATCCACCAGCCCGGCGTGGCAAAATTCAGCACGTGTTCGTGGCCGTTTTTATCCACGCTGAACCCGCGCAGGCAGCCCGACACAACAAAAGCTGAATAGCGGCACACGTCGCCTTCCTGCAACAGGAAATGCCGTCGTTTGAGCGTTCGGGCTTGCAACATCGAGGTGAACCGCTCCTGCTCGGAATGGTTTAGGTGGATGTGTTTGGCGACATTTTGAAGGATGAGGTCGAAGGGCATATTGGTTGAATTTGTATCTATCTTTAGAGTCCAATCATTTCAACAACTGCACAAATTTAACCATTTCAACAAACTCTCCCCAACCCTTGCCCGGCAGTTGCCGTCTTTTATACCATAACAAACAACGATTTGCTATGAATAAGCTATTTTTTTTATTTGGAACGTTCGCGTTATTCCTTGCACTCGCCTGCAAAGACGAAGTGGCACCTTCTCCACCTTTAGACCTGACCTGCATCAGCGAACAGCAAGTGCCTGAACTGAGCCGCGACAACAACGCTTTTGGATTTGACCTGCTGAAAAAACTCCAGGCCAACGATCCCGATGGCAACCTGTTCATTTCGCCGCTGAGCATTGCCGCAGCTTTGTCCATGACCCTCAATGGCGCTGCCGGCGACACCAAAACAGCCATGCAGCAAACCATGCGACTCAGCGACTGGGAAATTCAGCAACTGAACAGCGCCTGGAGCTGCCTGCTGGAAGTGTTGCCGCAGTTGGATGCCGATGTAGACGTCAATATCGCCAACTCCATCTGGTACAAGCAGGGCTTTACGGTTCGCCAGGAATTCTTAGATGCCAATACCCAGAACTACAACAGCGAAGTGGCCGCACTGAATTTTGGCGATCCTGCTGCGTTGACCACCATCAATGGCTGGGTAGACCAAAAAACGAACGGCCTCATCGAAACCATCCTCGATGAGATTCCTGCCAATGCCGTGATGTACCTCATCAACGCCATTTATTTCAAAGGCGCCTGGAGAAAAGAATTCGACCCGGAATACACCACAGATGCGACGTTTCACCTTGAAGACGGTTCGCAGCAACCCATAAAAATGATGACGCATGGTCAGACAACCCTGCCCTATTTCACGACATCCACTTTTGATGCGGTTGACCTGGCTTATGCCGATTCCATCTATTCCATGAGCATTTTTCTGCCCAAAGCCGGCGTTTCGGTCAATGATCTGGCGAATATCCTCAGCGAAAGCAATTGGAATACCTGGCTCGACAGCTTCCAATCCCAGGAAATGTTTTTCTCCATGCCCAAATTCAAAATGGAGTATAAAGAAAAACTCAACCGCTCGCTGACCCAAATGGGCATGGGCATCGCCTTCGGATCGAACGCTGATTTTTCGGGCATTAACGGCACCGGCGGCCTTTACATTGACGAAGCCATTCACAAGTCCTTCATCGAAGTGAACGAAGAAGGCACCGAAGCAGCGGCTGTTACGTCCATCGGCATTGTGGAAACTTCCATGCCTTCCATCCCGATTTTTTATGCCGACCGGCCTTTCCTGTTTGCCATTCGCGAAAATAAAACGGGGAGTATCTTGTTTTTTGGAAAATTGATGGATCCGTCGTAGAGGCAAGTTGCAAATCTGCAAAGGGCAAGTTGGCAAGCACGCGACCTTGCTTTTTGCAAATTTGCCAACTTGCTTGCTTGCCCCTTTGCCCAATCCAATGCTTTTGTTAATTTTCAGAACAGCTTCAATATTCCTGCTCTTAACCGTTTGATTTGAATCTATATTTTCGTATTTTTAGCCATCAGAATTTTACTACCCCTTGTCCGGCAGATGGATGC
>ENA-ORBV01002673-ORBV01002673.1-microbial-mat-metagenome-genome-assembly--contig:-NODE-2673-length-37193-cov-8.003529_pt1 | contig 37193 bp, 30 predicted proteins | sample MGYA00237777_ERZ505514 | MGnify/ENA primary metagenome ERZ505514 (study PRJEB26160, sample SAMN06269048) | microbial mat metagenome | isolation source: Oligotrophic lake microbial mat | place... | reverse complement strand
AGCCGTGTTGTCCAGTTGCGCCTGCGTCGATCCGCCCATCGGCCTTGTGCTGCGTGTCTCGCTGGTTGGCGGTGTTCAGCCGCCTGCCGCCTGGCGTATCGCCGCCAGCGTGGTGCGGCTGGTGCTGACATTGGCGTCCAGCTTCACGTGCAGCAGCGTCGGCACACCGGCCTCGATGGCGCGCACCAGCGCCGGCTCGATGGCCGCCGTGGCATCGATGAATTCACCGCGCCAGCCGTAGGCCCGTGCCAATGCAGCGAAGTCGGGGTTGAAGAGGTCGCTGCCGCTCACGCGGGCCGGGTAATCACGTTCCTGGTGCATGCGGATGGTGCCGTAGGTGCCGTTGTCCACCACCACGCTGATCAGCTTTTTGGCGCCGTAGCCCGTGGCGGTGGCCAGTTCCTGCCCGTTCATCAAGAAGTCGCCGTCGCCCGCGATGTTGACCACCCAGCGTTCGGGCTGCAGCAGCGCCGCGCCCACGGCAGCCGGCAGGCCGTAGCCCATGGCGCCGGACGTCGGCGCCAGCTGCGTGCGGCCGTGGTGCTGCAGGCCCGGGTAGCTGCAGTACCGGTGCAGCCAGCCGCTGAAGTTGCCAGCGCCATTGGTGTAGACCGTGCTCTCGGGCAGCAGGCGTTGCAGGGCCTTGATGAGCACCGCCATGTCCATCGGCTCGACAGCCGGCGCCACGAGATTGGCTTCGTAGTCGGCACGCGCTGAAGCAGCGTGGGCGGCCCAGGGCACCTGCGTCGGCGCGGCCAGCGATTCCAGCGCCTTGGCGGCGCAGGCCATCGAGGCCTGCAGCATCAGGTCGGCCTGGTAGACCCGACCCAGCTCTTCGGCCCCGGCGTGGATGTGCACCAGCTTCTGCGTCGGCCGCGGCGCCTGCAGGTAGGTATAGCCCTGGGTCGTCATCTCACCCAGGCGCACACCCAGAGCGATGACCAGGTCGGCGTCCTTCACACGCACCACCAGGCGGGGGTTGGTGCCGATGCCCACGTCGCCGGCGTACAGCGGATGCCGGTTGTCGAAGGTGTCCTGGAAGCGCCAGGCGCAGGCCACGGGCAGCTGCCAGTTCTCGGCAAACCGCTGCAGCGCCTTGGCCGCTTCGGCGTCCCAGCCCGAGCCACCCGCCAGCACGATGGGGCGCTGCGCAGCCAGCAGCAGGGCCCGCAAGTCACGCAGGCCGCCGGGCGCGGGCCAGGCGTGCACGGGCTCGACACGCGGCAGCACCGGGGCTGCCGTCAGCGTGGTCAGCATGTCTTCGGGCAAGGACAGCACCACAGGCCCCGGCCGCCCTTGCATGGCGGTGTGGAAGGCGCGTGCGACGTATTCGGGCACCCGGTCTGCGCTTTGTATCTCGGCCACCCATTTGGCCAGGCCCAGCGTGCCGGGGCTGAACATCTGGCGGTAGTCGATTTCTTGAAAAGCTTCGCGATCGCGCTGGTCGCTGGCCACCTGGCCGATGAACAAGACCATCGGCGTGCTGTCCTGGAAGGCCGTGTGCACGCCGATGCTGGCGTTGGTGGCGCCGGGGCCGCGGGTGACGAAGCACACGCCGGGGCGGCCCGTCAGCTTGCCCTGCGCGTCGGCCATGAAAGCAGCGCCACCTTCTTGTCGGCAGGCGATGAAACGGATGCGGTCGCGGTGTTCGTAAAAACCGTCCAGCACCGCCAGGTAACTTTCGCCTGGCACGCCAAAGCAGGTGTGCACACCTTGTGCGATGAGGGCTTGCACCAGGGCATGGCCAGCCGGCCTGGAAGCGCCGGCTGCAGGGGCGGTGTGTGCGGTGTCTGTGCTCATGCCGGCACTGTAGCCGCTGCACAGACCAGGGTCAGGCCCGTCAGCACATCAGGGCCCGCCGCAGGCCAGCGAAGCACCCGCCTGCGCCTTGCCAGGCGCCGGGTTCAGGGCTTGCAGTTCCCGCCCCTGACGCCACAGCGCGCAGGTGCTCCAGGGCAGGCCGATGGAGCGCTCGGCGCCGCTGCGGTCGCGTGACTTCAAGAGCAACCAGCCCGCATGCGGCCCCGACTCCACCACGAACCAGCGACCACCGCTTGCAGCGTCTCCTTGTTCGGCGGCCACACGCGCAAAAGGCACCAGCCCCGCCACCGGGGCCGGCGGGCTTTGTGCGGCCTGGCGAAGCACGGCGCCGACGGGTCTTTCGTGCACGGCCACGCGGATCTCGTCACGCGCTGGCCGCGTGGGGTCCAGTGCCGGGCCCGAGGCAGGCCAGCCCCGCGCCACCATGAAACAGTGGCTGGCGCTTTCGTGGTGCGACATCTGGAAGCCAGGCATGGCGGCAAAGCTGGCCGCCAACTGCAGGCAGGCCGAGTCCGGCGGTGAAGGCATCAGGGGAAGGGGCTGGCCCATGCTGGCGTCGAGTTCCACACGCAAGGCCTGCGCCGATACGATGCGCCAGGAGCGTTCGGCCACCTGCACCTGGCGCCCGCCTGACAGCCGCCAGGTGGGCACCACGGCGACACGCGCCTCGCCGGCCGCGGTCTGCACGGCGCTCACGGCTTGCGGATCGGAGATGGTCGCCAGCGTTTGCCGCTGCAAGGCGCGCACCTGGCCGTCGCGGCTGCGTTCCCAGTCCACCTCTTGCACGATCACCGTACCGGCCGCCCGGCTGATGTCCAGCACGGTGTAATAGAAGTAGCGCATGCCGGCGTCGAAGACCAGGCTCGAATCCAGCACCTCGGGGCTGGACAGCACCACGGCGCCCAGCAGGCACAGGCCGCTGACGGGGTCGACGCTGGCGCTGAACACCTCCAGCGTGCGGTCGAAGCCAGGCCGTTTCGGCACGAACAAGGCACGCAGGGGCCGGCCGTCGCTGGCCGCGCGGCGTGCCGACACAAAGAGCCGGCCGCGCGGTGTGGCCTGTTCGGCACCCGGCGCATCCGGGCCGCTGATGCCCAGTGTGCCCGCGGCGGCGCAGGGCGCGTCGACCAGGACATCGGGCATCGGCACAGGGTCGCTCAGGGTGGACGGCGGCGGTGCACGCCATATCGATCCCGTGAGGATCTGTCGCAGCGTGCCGTTCACCGGCGGCTCGGCCTGCGTGAAGATGCTGGCCAGAAAGTCACGCTGTTCGCCAAAGGGTGGCCAGTTGCCCAGGAGTTGCAGCGCACTGCGCGAAGTCACCGTGCGCCAGGAACCTTCGCCCTGCCGTGCCGCCTCGACCAGCTCGGCCGCACGCAACAACGAGTCCAAAGTGCCCGAGGCGTCGCCCACTTTGGCCTGGCTGGTGCTGAGCGTGGCGCGGTTGGCACGGTTGCCGGCGTCAAACAGCAGCTCCGCACGGCGCATCGTCGGGCCCTGAACCAGCACGGAAAACACAGCCGTGGGCAGCAACGCAAAAACCACGGTGACCAGCACCAGCCAGCGTGCGCTGCGTTTGGCCCGCGTCTCGCGCGCCACCCGTTCGGCCTGGCGCCGGGTGGAGGCATCGAAGAAGGCGTCCAGTTCGGGTTCATGTCGTGCCAGCCGCGCACCATCGCGGTCCAGCGCCAGGAATCGGCGCCAGGTGTCGCGCTTGTCGGCTTGCTTCACGCGCGACGCAAAACCAGCGCCGCCCAGGCGGCGCAATTCACCGGCCTCCAGCAGGTAGTCGTCGCTCCGAAGGCCAGCCGACCAATCGGCGCATTTGCGCAGCACGCCCAGGAATTCATCGAAGTGCGCAGACTCGGTGTCGATGAGCGCGCGAAAGCGCGGCCAGCCACGGATGAAGGACTCGTGCGACACCTTCAGCGTCACACGCGCCGGGTCTTCGTCGTCCCAGAACAGGTAGTCCACCGAGCCCAGAAAACCTTCGGAGATGAGCGCCCGCAGGTCGGCTCGGGTCTTGTCCGGGCCCAGCCAGCGCGCGCCGACATCGACATCGATGCGCTGCTGCGAATACAGGCCCGTGTTCGGGTCCTTGAACGCGAGGTGGCGGAACAGGTCGTCGAACTGCTCCCGCTTGGCCGGGTCGTGCCACTGGTACAGCGTCTCGGGCCAGTTTTCGACGCAGGCGCGCAGCGTGTTGACGCCGTCGTCCAGCGGTCGGTCATGGCCTCGCGCGCCAGCCTGCACCGCTCGCGCCAGGTCGGCGCGTGTGATGCGATCGGGCACCGACACGTCCATCTCCTGCCGCTCCAGCGCCGCTTCCCACAAACGTGCCAGCAGGTGCTGCAACAGCGGCAGGTGGTCGGGATCGTGGGTGATGGACTGCACGTCGCGCAGCAGGCGCTGCACCACGTCTTCGTCAAACACCACCTGCGCCGGCAGCACCTGATCGGGCGTCGCGCTGCGGGCCATCAGGCGCAGGAAGCGCTGCGCAGGGCCGGTGATGGCGCCGCGCAGTTCGTCCGCATCCAGGCGGCGGACGAGGTAGGACGACTTGTTGATGGCGTCGGGCAACTCCAGGTAAGTGGCGCAGTCGTTGAGGTGCTCGCTGCGCATCGTCAGCACCACGTAGCACCGTTCGTGCGGGTTGAAGAAGTGGTCCAGCACCCGTTCCACCAGCAAGGGCACGTCAGCCGCTTCGCGGTTGGTGGGGTGAAACAGCTCTTCGAACTGGTCAAGCACAAACAACACCCGTGCATCGGCCGGGTCGGGGCCCGGCGGCAGCGCCAACTCGCCGCCATAGGTGTCGAGCAGACGCGCGAAGCCGGCCTCTTGCCGGAAGACCTGGGCGATCTCCTGCTCCCGCTGCAGGTCGGCAGCCTCGCTGCCACGGCTTCTCAGGAGGCCGCCAAAACGCCGCGCCAGCCGTGTGATGGGCGAGTGCCGCCGCGCCACGCGGTCCTGAGCCGAGACGTTGGTGCCGGGTGTGCAGGTCATGGGCAGCCACAGGTCACCCGCACCAGGAATGCCATAACTTCTAAGTTCAGGCACCACGCCGGCATGGATGAGGCTGCTTTTTCCGGACCCCGAGCCCCCCAGCACGGCCACGAACTGGGTCTGCTTGAGGTGCTCAATCACCTCGCGCACCTGCCGTTCGCGCCCAAACAGCAGCGCGGCCTCGAAGTCCAGGAAGGGTCGCAGGCCGGGATACGGCTCGCGCGGCAGCCGGGCGCGGGCGTCGAGGGCGGGCTCGTTCATGTCAGGCCCTTGTCGCGCTGCTGGCGGCGTTCGAACACCTTGCACAGGAAGCGGTCCAGCTCATCGCGCTCTGCATCCACCACGTCCACCTTGCTGGTGTCGTGCACGTCGAAGCGCAGCACCTGCCAGCCCCAGGCGGGAATGGGTTCGGTCGACGCCTGCGGGGGCATCAGGTAAGCCACGATGCCCGGCGCCACGTCGCGCCCCGGGGACAACTTGTTCTCGACCTTGTTGATCTGCGCGACCAGCGCATCGGATGTCTTGCGGCCCCACAGCAGAACCACGCCGTCGGCATCGTCCAGGCTGGGAAAGCTGTCGATCTGGTCCACCGGTAGCCCGCGCGTGCGCAGGTGCAGCGCCGGCGTGCGGCCCGGGGCCAGGCGCTGGCAGACTTCGTCCCACTTGAGGCGGATCTGCTCACCCAGCGGCTCCCACAGATTGCGTTCGTGTTGGTTGCTTTCGATGTAGATGCGCACGGACTGCGGCGACGCGGGGGGCGCCACGACGGGTCGCAGGTGGTCCAGCAAGCCCTGCAAGGTGTGAACCCGCTCCTGCAGAGTGTGCACAAAGGCCGCGGCGCCCTGCCAGGCGGAAGGGGGCCCCGCTTTGTCGCGCAAATCCAGCCAGTGCAGGCGCTCGGCAGGCTTGCCGCGCTTCAACCAGGCTTCGCGTTGCAATTGCAGGTGACCGCCAGCCGCCAACGATCCCAGCATCAGCGGTGTTTCGTCAAAGGCCAGCACCAGGTCGGAAGCGTCATCCAGCGCATGAAACTCATCGAACACCGCATCCTGCGTCAAGACCCGCGAAGGCTGCCCACGTTGCGCCAGGCGCTGTGCCAGCAAGGCCACATCGGCCGCCTGCGCCGGTGGGCAAAAGCCGAAGGCAGCTGTGCCGGCTGGCGGCCCCGCATGGGCCGGGGCAGCCGGCGCCGGGCCCGCCGCGGCTTGCTGCGGCAGCGACAGCAGGAACGCCACATCATCTTGACCGGCCGGTTGCGGCTGTGGCGGCTTTTCTGTTGCTGGCGTCGCGGCGGGAAAAGATTCCGGGCCATCGGGACGCGGCGGCGCAGCCCTGGCCGCATCGGCCACCGCCACCTTCAACTTCGCCGCCAGGTCACCCCGCAGGCGTTCGAACGGGCCGCGAAATGCTGGAGAGACAAGGCCCGGGCCCATGTAGATGTCCAGCGGCCGCTGGCGGTCTGACGGCTCGAAAAAGGGCATCCAGACCTGGTCATCGTCGGGCAACAGCTGTTTCCAGGCACTGCCGCCGCTGACCCCCAGCATCGCGTTCTCAGACAGCGCCACGATGTAGAGGCGATCCCGAAAACCCTGCTCGCCAAACAGCGTCTTGAAGTACTCCAGTTCGCGCAGGCACCAGGTGCTCTGGGCGTAGTTGTCGTGCACGACGATGATCATCGCGAACGAAGCCGCGACACGCTTTTTCAGCTCGTCGCTCAGCGCACCGGCCACCGGACCGTTTTCACCCGACAGGTGCATGCGCGGCAGGCGCACGCCACGCAGCAGCGCCGCCAGGCTGCGCTCAAGTTCATTGCGGAATTGGGTGACCCAGTTGAACCACGCCTCGTCGTCGGCGTGTGCATAGCTGATGAAGGCGGTGAACTCGCAGTCCTTGATCGTCTTCATGGGCCCACCGGGTGCACCCGCATGGGCGCCACCAGCCACGGGCGCCGGGGCGGCGCATCGGGGTTCAAGGGCGGGCGGTGGAACACGGCAGCGGGGTCACATGCACCATCTCATGCTAGGTGTGGGCCCTGGGCTTGTAAAGACAAAGCCCCCCCTAGGGCGCCACCCGGAGCCCAGGCCTCGCCGTCGCCCGGCCGGACGCTTTCAGGGTAAGTCCCAGAGCCAATTATTCCCCAACTGGTGAATTATGACGGCATGCCAGCTGCATCCAGCCCCGCCACGCTCAAAGCCCATGTCAATGTTTTGGCCCGGCGCACCGGCGCACCAGCGCACCAGCGCGGGCGATCGCACGCCGCGGGCCATCTTGCACGACAGGGTGCTGCGCAGTGAACTTGCCGATGGCCCCGTATTCACCATCTGGGGACCTGATTTCCCTGCCCTGATCACCGCACACAAGGAGACCTCGTGAAGCACACCATGAAGACCCCCACCACGCGCCGCGGCTTGCTGGCCCAAGCCGGCGCCATGAGCCTGGGCGCCCTGCTCGCCGCCCATGTCAGCCCTGTGGCCGCACAAGGTGCGTGGCCCAACAAGCCCATTCGCGTGATCGTGCCCTTCGCTGCAGGCAGCACCACCGACATCATTGCGCGCGCCATCAGCGACAAGCTGTCGGCCAGCCTGGGCCAGCAGTTGGTGGTGGAAAACAAGGGCGGTGCCAGCGGCACCATCGGCCAAGGCCTGGTGGCGGGCGCCGAGCCCGACGGCTACACGATCATGGTGCACTCATCGTCGCACACGGTCAGCCCGAGCACCTTTGCCAAGCTGCCCTTCGACACGCTGACGGCCTTTGCCGGCGTGACGCCGATCTCTTCGACGCCCAATGTTCTGGTCATCTCCCCAGCCAAGAACATCAAGTCGGTGAAGGAACTCGTGGCCGCGGCCAAAATCAACGCCGCCGGGCTGAACTTCGCTTCTGCTGGCCAAGGCAGTGCCACGCACCTGAACGCAGAAAAGTTCAAGATGGCCGCCGGCATCAACGCCACCAACATCCCCTTCAAAGGCTCGGCCGAGGCCGTGAGTGAGGTGCTTGCCGGACGTGTGGACTATTACTTTTCCCCCATCGCGCCGGTCATCGGCCAAATCAGGAGTGGCGGGCTGCTGCCCTTGGCCGTGGGTTCGGCGCGCCGCGCCACAGCGTTGCCTGACGTGCCCACAACCGCAGAAGCCGGCGTGCCGGGCAGCGAATTCAACTTCTGGATCGGCATGATGGTGCCGGCCAAGACTCCGCGCGAAATCGTCAACCGGCTCAACGCCGAGGTGGTCAAGGCCCTGGCCCTGCCCGAGGTGAAAGAACGCTTTGTGCAGTTGGGAGCCGACCCCTGGACCATGAGCCCCGAACAGTTCGACGCCTACATCAAGACCGAAGTGGTCAGCAACGCCGCGCTGGTGAAGGCCGCTGGCCTGGCGCCCACGCAGTGAGGCGCTGAGCATGGCCTCGCGCAGCCTCGGTCTCATCATGCACGGCGTCACCGGACGCATGGGCCTGAACCAGCACCTGATCCGGTCCATCGTTGCCATCCGCAACCAGGGCGGCGTCACGCTGTCCAATGGCGACAAGGTGATGCCCGACCCGGTGCTGATCGGCCGCGATGCCGAGAAGATCGAAGCGCTGGCGCGCGAACAGGGCATTGCACGCTTCGGCACCAACCTCGACGCGGCGCTGGAGAACCGCGCCGATACCGTGTTCTTCGACGCCGGCACCACGCAGATGCGCCCCACCTTGCTGGCCAAGGCGCTGCGCGCGGGCAAACACGTCTACTGCGAAAAGCCCATCGCCACCAACCTGGCCGAGGCCGTGCAGATCTGCCAGCAGGCCCAGGCCTCGGGCCTGAAACATGGTGCGGTGCAGGACAAGCTGTTCCTGCCCGGCCTGCGCAAGCTGGACATGCTGCGCCGCGCCGGTTTCTTCGGCCGCATGCTCAACGTGCGCATCGACTTCGGCTACTGGGTTTTTGAAGGTGACCTGCAGCCCATCCAGCGCCCCAGCTGGAACTACCGCGCCGAAGACGGCGGCGGCATGATCCTGGACATGATGTGCCACTGGCGCTATGTGCTGGACCACCTGTTCGGCGAGGTGCAGTCCATCACTTGCCTGGCCTCCACACACATCGGCAAACGCTGGGACGAAACAGGCAAGCCCTACGCCTGCACCGCCGACGACGCCGCCTACGCTACCGCGCAGTTGAAGGGCCACAACGGCGAACCCGTGGTGGCTCAGATGACCATGAGCTGGGCCACGCGGGTGCGACGCGACGACCTGGTCACCTTCCATGTCGATGGCACGCACGGGTCAGCCGTGGCCGGGCTGCAGGACTGCCGCGTACAGAGCCGCGTCAACACACCGCGCCCGGTGTGGAACCCCGACGTGAAGCAGCACATGAACTTCTTCGAACAGTGGCAAGAGGTGCCCGACACGCAGGTTTACGACAACGGCTTCAAGCTGCAGTGGGAGGCTTTCATCCGCCACGTGGTGGACGACGACCGGGCTGACGCGCCCTACCGCTGGACGCTGCCCGAAGGTGCCAAAGGCGTGCAGCTGGTGGAGGCTGCGCTGCAGAGCTCGAAAGAAAGACGCTGGGTCGACGTGCCTGCGTTGAACATCTAGTAGTCCGTTCCGTCAATGAGATTACAAATGAAATTGATACATTCGTTCGTCAGGCCAGGCGCAGACCACAGCCATAGCTGCTGCTGCGCCGGATGAGTTCCAGCGAAGTCGGCCAGTCCTGGACTGGAACGCCACGATTGCGGTCCGTCAGCGACTGTGGCACATGGGCCTGGGCGTGGCCGAAGCCATGGGCTACGCTGAACTGATTGCCGGCGACGGCGTGGGCAGCGCAGCCACGCACCAGCACAGCGACGCTCTGCTGCATGGCCTGGCTGAATGGCCATCAGAGCCACTTCACCATGGTGGGCGGGCAGCAGAGCACCCGATTGCTGCTGCACCTGGCCGAACTGTTCCGGCTGGCGGATGCGGCCGGGCTCATTCAGCAACCCGACCGGGCTTTGGCCCGCATGAAAACGCTGCTGGCGCTGCACGGCGTCGAGTAGCCCCGACGACAACAGGAGACACGATGAACCGCAGGACATTGATCGCGATCGCGATCGCGACCGCGCTAACCGCCCCTACGCTCGCCTGGGCTCAGGCGGCCTGGCCCGACAAACCGGTGCGCATGGTGATCCCCTTCCCGCCCGGCGGCACGCTGGACAAGGTGGGCCGCATGCTCGCGCAGCGCCTGCAGGAGCAGTTCGGCCAGACCTTCGTGGTCGAGAACAAACCCGGCGGCAACGGCGTGATCGGTGGCGACGCAGTGGCCAAGGCGCAGGCCGATGGCTACACGCTGCTGTTCAACGCCAGCACCTTCGTCACTGCGCCGATGACGATGAAGTCGGTGCCTTACAAGGTGCAGACCGACTTCGTGCCGATCAGCCTGGTGGCGCAGGCGCCGCTGTCGATCGCCATCGGCAACAAGCTGGGCGTGAGCGACCTCAAGGGCCTGGTCGCAGCGGCCAAAACGCAGCCGGGCAAGCTGAATTTTGCGGTGGGCTCGATCGGCTCGGCAGGTCACCTGTGCACGGTGCGGCTCGAGCAGGCCGCCGGCATCAGCCTGTCGATCGTGCCGTACAAGGGCACGGCACCGGCCTTCCAGGACCTGATCGGCGGCCAGATCGAAGGTTTCATCGACCCGGTGCTGGGCTCGGTGCAGTTCCACCGCGGCAACCAGCTGCGCGTGGCCGCCGTCACCTCGAACAAGCGCCTGCCCAACCTGCCCGACGTGGCCACGGCTTCGGAGACGATCGACGGCTTCACCTGCGCCAGCTGGTACGGCCTGTGGGCGCCGGCCAGGACTTCGGCCGACATCGTCGGCAAGCTCAACGCCGCGGTGAACAAGGCGCTGGCGGCCGACATGGCCGACAAGCTGGTCGCCGACGGTCTGGTGCCCGGCGGCGGCAGCCCGGCGGACTTTGCAAAGTTCCAGGCCGATGACATGGCCGCTTCGGGCAAGGTCATCGCGGACAAGAAGATCAGCGTGGAGTGATGCAGCCCACAAGCCCGCTCGCGCTTGCTACCCCTCAAGGGGGCGGCGCGCCAACGGCCCGGCGAAGCCGATTCCGTGGCGGGGCGCTTCAGGGCGCTGCTGCGCGGCGGCCCCAGTGAAGCACGCCGGCCGCACGGTCGGCCTCGTCGGGCTCGGGCTGGTGGGCCAGGCGCTGGCCGCGCGGCTGTCGGCGGCTGGCTTCGATCTTGTCGGCTTTGATCTGCTGCCGGCTGCGCGTGAAGTGTGGGCTGCGGCGGGCCGGCGCTCAGCCGCCTCGCCGGCCGCGCTGGCGGAGCAGTGCGAACGCGTTGTGCTGGCGGTGTTCGACACGGCAGGCGTGCTTCAGGTGATCGAAGGACCGCATGGCCTGCTCACAGGCGGCAGCCCCCGAGCCCTGATCGACTGCTCCACCGGCGACCCCGACGTCTTGCAAGCCCTGGCCGGCCGCATGGCAGCGAAGGGCATCGACTTCATCGAGGCCCCGCTGTCGGGCTCCAGCCAGCAGATCGCTGCCGGCCAGGCCACGATGCTGCTCGGCGCGGAGCCTTCGGCGCTCCGGCGCCACACCGACCTGCTGCAGGCGCTGGCCAGCACGCGCATCACCATCGGAGGCGCCGGCATGGGGGCGCGCGCCAAGCTCGCCACCAACCTGGTGCTGGGCCTGAACCGCGCCGCGCTGGCCGAGGGCCTGGTGTTCGCCGAAGGCCTGGGCATCAAGCCCGAACGCTTTCTTGAACTGGTGCTCGCCACGCCCGCGCGCAGCGATGCTGCAGCACTCAAGGGGCCGATGATGGTCAGCGGCAACTTCACGCCGCAGTCACGCATCCGCCAGCACCTCAAGGACGTGGAGCTGATGCTCCAGCAGGCAGCGGCCGCAGGCCAGCAACTGCCGCTGTCGGCCACGCATGCCGGGCTGCTGCGCGCTGCCGTGGCCGCGGGCGATGGTGAACTCGACAATGCAGCCGTCATCCGGCAGATCCGGCGCGAACGCGCCTCCTGAATACCACCCCATGCGCGACTTCAGCACCGACCACCGCTGGCTCTCCATCAACACCGCCACCGTGCGCCAGCAGCGCGGGCAGGACTGGCCGCTGCTCGACATCCTGGACGCCTGCGGCCAACGTGGCATCCGCGCCGTCTCGCCCTGGCGCGACCAGGTCGCTGCAGCCGGCTTGCAGGCCACGGCGAACAAGCTGCAAGAACACGGCATCGAACTTTCGGGCTATTGCCGCGGTGGCATGTTCACCTACACCGACGCGGCCAGCCGCCAGGCCAGCCGCGACGACAACCGCCGCGCGCTGGACGAAGCCTGCACGCTGCACGCGCCCTGCCTGGTGCTGGTGGTGGGCGGTCTGCCCGGCGCGCTGGCCGGCCACGCCGCGCACCGCGACATCGCCGGTGCGCGTGAACAGGTCAACGAAGGCATTGCCGCGCTGCTGGACGATGCCCGCGAGCGCCACATGCCGCTGGCCATCGAGCCGCTGCACCCCATGTACGCGGCTGACCGCGCCTGCATCAACACCCTGGCGCAGGCGCTGGACGTGTGCGACGCACTCGACCCCGGCCGCACCGGCGCGCTGGGCCTGGCGGTGGACCTGTACCACGTCTGGTGGGACCCGACCTTGGCAGTGCAGATCCAACGCGCGGGCCCTGACGCCAACGGCGACGGCTCGCGCCTGCTGGCCTTCCACGTCTGCGACTGGCTCACGCCCACCACCCACCTGCTGGAAGACCGCGGCATGATGGGCGACGGTGTCATCGACATCCCGCACATCCGCGCGCTGGTGGAAGCCCAGGGTTTTGCCGGCTACAGCGAGGTGGAAATCTTCTCGCGCGGCAACTGGTGGCGGCAAGACGGCGGCCAGGTGCTGGACACCTGCATCGAGCGCCACCGCCGCTGCGTCTGAGCCGGCAGCCGCCGGCAGGACTCAGGCTGGCGCCATCTGTGTGCGGCGCACCCGGCGTACGTTCAGCGCACTGACGATCAGCACCGCCTGCAGCGCTGCCAGCGACAGCCACACCGCCGACCAGGCCTGGTGGTCCATGAGCCGGCCGATGACCAATGGCACCAGTGCCTGGCCGATGTCCAGGCCCGAATAGACCACGCCATAGACACGGCCCGTGGCGTTGTCCGGTGAGGCTTGTTTGACCAGCAGGTCACGCGAGGGCCCGGCGATGCCGGCCAGCAGGCCTGTCGCAGCAAAGATCACGGGCACCGCCAGCGGTGGCATCGGTGCCAGTGCCACCATCAGTGCCAGTGTGGCGGCCAGTGCGAAGGCGGTGCCGACGATGCGCTCGCAGCGCTGCGCGTCGGCCACCAGAAAACCGCCCAGCAACATGCCGCCGGCGCTGAACAGCATGTAGACGGTCACGCACAGTGCCACCAGGTGCGTGGGCACGGCGTGCAGCTGGCGCGCCGCTTCGGGACCGAAGGTCTGCACGATGGACAGCGAACCCGCGTAGAAGAAGAAAAAGCCAAAGCACATCCACACGGCCGGGATGCGCAGAAAGTCGACAGAGCCTTCTGCCGCAGCGGATGACTTGGCCGCTGCCGGCAGCGGCGGCAGCACCAGTTCATCGCGCTTGATCCACAACACCACCAGCACGACAAAGGCCAGGCTCGCGGCACACGCCAGCGCCACGCGCCAGGAATAGGCCAGCGTCAGCGGCACCAGCATCGCCGGCGCCAGGGCCCAGCCCAGGCTGCCGGTGACACCGTGCACGCTGTAGGCATGGCCCAGACGCGACTTGCTGACCCGGCGGTTGATCAGCGTGTAGTTCACCGGGTGGAAGACACCGTTGCCGATGCCGGCCACGACCGAAAACGTCGCCAGCATCCAGTAGCCGGTGCTGGCCGCGTAACCCAGCGCGGCCACGCCCAGCAGCAGCAGGCCTGCAAACAGGATGGGCCGCGGGCCGTAACGGTCGACCCAGAACCCCGACAGCGTCTGCACCACACAGGACACGACAAAAAAGATGGTGAGCAGGAAACCCAGCTCGGTGTAGCTGACGGCAAAAGCATCCTTGAGCCAGGGAAAAAGCGGCGCCAGCAGCAACTGGCTGAAGTGGCTGACGCCGTGGCCCAGGCCCACCAGTCCGATGATCTTGGCGTCCTGGCGCAGCGGCCGGGGTGCAGGTGTTGGGGCTGTCAATGTGGACATGCCTTCACTGTAGGCTGGGGCCAAGCGGCCAAGTTGCGATAGTCTGTCAACTTCTATCGAGATCACGCCATCGGACGCCTGGGCCGACCGGCGCCGCGAACGCCACTGACCGTGACACCTCACCTGCCTTCCAACATGGCCCTCAACAAACGCCAGTCCGCACGGTCCGCCGCACGCACCCTGCTGCCGCCGCAAGAGCCGCGCCGCTTCGAGCCCACGCCCTCACGCCCGGTGCGTGCCAAGTCGCGCCACATGGCGCCCGACACCGAAATCCAGCCGCACAGCCACGTCTGGGCGCAGGTGGCCATCGCCATTTCTGGCGCGGCGCACATCACCGCGGGCCTCAGCACCTATCTCGTGCCGGCCTGGCGTGCGGTCTGGATCCCACCCAACATCGAACACACGGTCGCGGTTGTCGAAGCGGGTGAACTGCGCACGCTGTACGTGCATCAGGACCCCGATCTGCCGGGCCCCGGCACACTGCGAGGCGACCGCACAGCGTGGCGCCAGGCCTGGGGCACGTGCCGGGTGCTGGAAGTCAGCGCCTTGCTGCGTGAGGTGGTGCTGCAGATGGACATCGAGATGGACGGCGCCGCCAGCCCGGGCGCCGAGCTGCTGGCCCGCGAACGCCGCCTGGGTGACCTGGCGCTGGACGAACTGTGCCGCGCCGCACCCGTGCGCCTGGGCATCGATCTGCCGCAGGACAAGCGCCTGCGTGGCCTGTGCCAGGCCGTGATTGCCGACCCCACCCGTCACACCACCCTGGACGCCTGGGCCGCCGAGGCCGGGGCCAGCGCGCGCACGGTGGCACGTTTGTTCCGCCAGGAACTGGGCAGCAGCTTCGGCCCCTGGCGCCAGCAGGTGCTGCTGGCGCGTGCGCTGACGCTGGCGGCACGAGGCAAGCCGATGGGCGTGATCGCCGCCGAACTGGGCTACGCCAGCGCCAGCGCTTTCACGGCGATGGTGCGGCGCTCGGTGGGGGCACCGCCGGGGCAGTTCTTCGGCAGCCGCGCGGCACCACTACCATCGCGTTCATGAGCCTGCCCGGCCGCCCGATAGGCGTCCACCGGACGGCGCAGCACGAAGGACCCCCAGTGAGCCAGATCCTCTACGACTTCACGCGGCAGGACCGCAGCGGCGCCAGCTGCACCTCGCAGGCCTGGGCCCAGGTGCCGCAGGCCCTGTCACCCACCGAACGTGTGGCCGCCAAAGCGCGCGCGGCGGCGCTGCTGAAGCAGCACCAGGCGGTGCTGGTGGCGCACTACTACGTCGACGGCGACCTGCAGGACCTGGCGCACGAAACCGGCGGCTGTGTGGCCGATTCGTTGGAGATGGCACGTTTCGGCCGCGACCACCCGGCGCAGACCCTGGTCGTGGCCGGTGTGCGTTTCATGGGCGAAAGTGCCAAGATCCTGTCGCCCGACAAGCGGGTGCTGATGCCCGACCTGGAAGCCACCTGCAGTCTGGACCTGGGCTGCCCGGCCGACGAGTTCTCCGCCTTCTGCGACGCCCACCCCGACCGCCAGGTGGTGGTGTACGCCAACACCAGCGCCGCCGTGAAGGCCCGCGCCGACTGGATGGTGACCAGCTCCTGCGCGCTGGCCATCGTCAGCCATCTCAAGGACCAGGGCCACAAGATCCTGTGGGCGCCCGACCGCCACCTGGGCCGCTACATCCAGGAAAACACCGGCGCCGACATGCTGCTGTGGAACGGCGCCTGCATCGTGCACGACGAATTCAAGGGCCTGGAACTGGACCTGCTGAAGCGCGAACACCCGGGCGCGCAGGTGCTGGTGCACCCCGAGTCACCCAAAAGCGTGGTCGAACAGGCCGATGTGGTGGGCAGCACCACGCAACTGCTCAACGCCGTGGTGCAAGGCCAGGCACAGACCTACATCGTGGCCACCGACAACGGCATCCTGCACCGCATGCGCCAACTGGCGCCGGGCAAGACACTGATCGAAGCCCCCACGGCCGGCAACAGCGCCACATGCAAGAGCTGCGCGCACTGCCCCTGGATGGCCATGAACGCGCTGCAGGGTGTGGTGGCCTGCCTGGAAACGGGCCGCGGCGAGATCCACGTGCCCGAACCCATACGCAGCCAGGCGCTGGGCTGCATCGACCGCATGCTGGACTTCGTCAAACAAAACCCGGCCAGCCTGGCGCAGCCCCAACGTGGTTTTGTGCCCAACGTCGGCGCGGCCTGAACCACGGCGCGGGCCTGCTTCAGGACTGCTGCTCTGCCGCCGATAACCGGTTGTAGCCCCACGGTGGGGTGAGAGACGACCATGAGCGCAGACTTCACCTCCGTCCGCAACCACAACGAACGTGCCGTGTACGACGCCGTGCTGCGCCAGGCCACCCAGTACCCGGGCCTGGACCACAACCCCGAACTGCTGGCCGACGTGGCCTGCGTGGCGCTGAACCGCCTGCCGCCGCGTTACATCCGCCACGAGGTGGACTTTGTTTTTTACCTGAGCGAACGCGAACGCGGCGACAGCGAAAGGCAGCTGCAGGACTCGGTGGAATATGCCTTCGGTTTTGTGCAGGCGCGCACGGCGATGCGGGCACGTGGCTGATCGCGCAGTCACTGATCGCGCAGTGACTGATCGCGCAGTGACTGATCGCGCAGTGACTGATCGCGCCGTGACTGGAGACCACTTGCCCGAAGCCGGCGTCGAGTCGCTGATCGAGCAGGCCTGGCAACAGTGTTACCTGGACCCGCTGGCCGCGCGCGCGCTGGGACAGCGCGTCACGCACTTTGGCGAACCGCATGCCGCCTGGGGCTTCCTGCACGTGGCATTGGCCGAGGTGCGGCTGGGCGACGCCGCCGTGGCCTTGCAGGCGCTTGAACAGGCACGCCGCGGTTTCGAGCCGCGCCAAGACCCCATGGGCATGCGCTGGTGCGACGAGGTGCAGGCCATCGCGCTGCGGCGCAGCGGCGACTACGCCGGGTCGGCCCGGCTGCACAGCGACATCGACCAGCAGCGCCCCGGCCTTCCGCCCGATGCGCCGTTGCCCTTGTCGCCCTTGTTGCCCTTGTTGCCCTTGTTGCGCTTCGTGGCCCACAACTCGCGCGCCATTACCGCCAAGCTGCTGGGCGACACCGACCAGGCGCTGCGCCATTTTTACGCCGCCAGCGACGCTGCAGGCCACAGCGGCATGGTCGGCCCGCGCATCACGGCGCTCAGCAACCTGGGCGGCTACCACCACGATTTGTACAACCTGGAAGACGCACGCCGGCTCAGTGAACAGGCCCTGGCCGCGGCACGCGAAGCACGCGCCGCGCCGGCGCTGACCACCGCGGCCACCAACCTCATCATCATCTACAACGCCGGCGGCGAACCTTCGCAAGCGCGCGCCATGGTCGAGTTCCTGCGGACGCACGAGGACGAACTGGTCCCCGGCGCCCTGCAGCGCTATGCCCTGCCGCTGGCACTGGGCCACCTGGCCATGGGCGAAGTGGACGCGGCGCTGCAGCTGCTGGCCGCCGGCCCGGTGACGGCCGTGGGCGACGGCGACGGCATGGTCATGTGGGCCTGGCTGAAGGCACGCTGCCTGCTGGCCCGCGGCGACGCAGCCGGCGCGCGGCGGGTGGCCGAACAAACGCTGCACCAGCGCCGCAAGCGGGCGCTCAACGACCAGCCCTACGAGCTGATGGAACTGCACAAGGTGCTGGCCGACGCCTGCGAACAGACGGGCGACACGCGCGCCGCGCTGGCCTGCATGCGCGAGGTGCATGCACGCTACGAACAACTGGTGGGCCGCAGCGCCCGCGCGCGCTACATCGCGTTGGACGTCAGCCACCAACTGGCCGCGGCTCAGCGCGAACGCGACGTGGCGGTGGACTCGCGCCGGTCGGCCGAGGACGACCGCCACCGCCTGGCCGGGCTGAATACGGCATTGCAAGCGCAGATCGCAGAAACCGAGATGCTGCACACGAAGCTGCGCGAACAGGCGCTCAACGACCCGCTCACCGGCCTGCACAACCGCCGCTACCTGTTCGAGGTGGCGCCTGGCCTGCTGGACCTGTCGCGCCGCCAGAGCAAGACGCTGTGCGTGGTGCTGATCGACCTGGACCACTTCAAGCTGCTGAACGACACCTATGGCCACCAGGCGGGCGATCTGGTGCTGCAGCGTTTTGCAGCGCTTCTGCGCCAGATGCTCAGGCGCAGCGACGTGGTCTGCCGCCATGGCGGCGAAGAGTTCGTGGCCGTCATGCCCGACCTGGACGGCGACGGCGCGCAGGCCATGCTGTTGCGCCTGCTGGAAGCCTTCCAGTCGCTGCCGCCCGAGCCGGGTCGCAGGCGCACACCCAACGCGTCTTTCTCTGCCGGCATCGCGCTGTTTCCGCGCCACGGCAGCACGCTGGAGCAACTGCTGTCACGTGCCGACCGCGCCCTGTACGCGGCCAAGAACCACGGCCGGGCGCGCATCGAACAGGTGCCGCGCACGGGCTTCGGCACCTTCAGCTGATGATCAGCTGAAAGTGCCAAACGCGATCAGGACTTGCCGCTGCGGCTTTTGGCCGGCCGCGTCAGCACGGTCGGAAAACTCACCGGCAGCGCATGGGGGAAGTCGCGGCTGTAGTGCAGGCCACGGCTTTCGTGGCGGCGCAGCGCGCTGCGCACGATGAGCTCGGCGCACATCACCAGGTTGCGCAACTCCAGCAGGTCGCGGCTGACGCGAAAGTTGCTGTAGTACTCCAGCGTTTCGCTGTGCAGCAGCTTGATGCGGTGCAAGGCCCGTTCCAGCCGCTTGGTGGTGCGCACGATGCCCACGTAGTTCCACATCAGCAGGCGAAGCTCGTCCCAGTTGTGCGAGATGACCACCTGCTCGTCGGCGTCTTCGACCTGGCTTTCGTCCCAGGGCGGCAGGTCTGTTGCCAACTGCGCGGGCTGCTGCTCGATCGCAATGGCGCAGCTTCGCCCCAGCACCACACATTCCAGCAGCGAATTGCTGGCCAGCCGGTTGGCGCCGTGCAGGCCGGTGTAGGTGGTTTCGCCCACGGCGTACAGCTGCGGCAGGTCGGTGCGACCGTCCAGATCGGTCACCACACCGCCGCAGGTGTAATGCGCCGCCGGCACCACCGGGATGGGCTGGTTCACGATGTCGATGCCCAGCTTCAGGCAGCGTGCGTGGATGGTGGGGAAATGCTCCTTGACGAAGGCCTCGCCCTTTTCCTGGACGATGGGCCGGGCGTCAAGCCAGACATGGTCCAGGCCATGTTTTTTCATCTCGAAGTCGATGGCGCGGGCAACGATGTCGCGTGGCGCCAGTTCCAGCCGCTCGTCGTGGGCGTGCATGAACCGGGTGCCGCCCGCGTCGCCCGGCCCGGTGCTGGGCAGGGTAAGGTGCGCGCCTTCACCCCGCAGCGCCTCGGTGATGAGGAAGCTGCGCTCTTGCGGGTGGTACAGGCAGGTGGGGTGGAACTGGATGAACTCCATGTTGCCCACGCGGCAGCCGGCGCGCCAGGCCATGGCAATGCCGTCGCCGGTGGCGGTGTCGGGGTTGCTGGTGTAGCGATAGACCTTGCCCACGCCGCCCGTGGCCAGCACCACGGCGTCGGCCGCCAGCGTTTCCACGCGGCCGCGGTCCATGTCCAGCGCGTAGACGCCGTAGCAGCGCGGCGTTTCTGCCCGCTTCAAGTGCCGTGAGGTGATCACGTCCACCGCCATCCAGCGCTCGCGCAGCGTGATGTTGGGGTGGGCCTTGGCACGCGCCAGCAGCGCATCGTGGATGGCCTTGCCGGTGGCATCGGCCACATGGGCGATGCGCCGCACCGCATGGCCGCCTTCGCGCGTGAGGTGCAGGCCGAGCGGGCCGTCGGGGTCGGGCGAAAAGTTCACGCCTGCGTCCACCAGCCACTGCACGGCCTGCGCGCTGTGTTCTGCGATGTAGCGCGCGGTGTTTTCGTCCACGATGCCGGCGCCGGCGTCCTGGGTGTCCCGCACATGCGACTCGATGCTGTCGTCGCTGCCCAACACCCCAACGATGCCGCCCTGCGCCCAGGCGGTGGCGCTTTCATCCAGTTCACGTTTGGCCAGCACGATCACCGGCCGCTGGGCGGCCAGTTGCAGGGCCACGGTCAAGCCACCCAGCCCCGCGCCGATAACGACTACAGGACCGGGTTCGGTAGAAGCTGTGGTTGACTTGGGCATGTCGTGCCTGGGGCTCGGGTCTGGCGGTTTTGGCCAGTCTGGCCGAATCGGGAAGTGTCGCTTCGATTCTACGGAGCGCACCTTGCTGGGGGTGGCAGGCCCACCCTGCCGCCCTATGATGGCCCAAACGATGCAAGGACAGGCTAGCCATGAACCGCGCCCGAGAAGACGTCCATTGGCCCGAGACCGCTCGCGTCCCCAGCCGCGAAGACCTGCTGGCGCCGCAGACGCAGGTCGTCAACGACCGGGACGCCTACCTGGGCCAGGGCCGGCACGACGTGGGGCGCCGCATCGCCGACGACCAGGTCGAGCTGTTTGTCACCACCGATGTGGCACTGGCGCTGCAGCAGGAATTCAACCTGCACGCGCCCGAATTCATCGCCCTGCACGATGTGGGCGCCAGCGCGTCGCTGCGCCTGCTGGCCAGCCTGGCCGGCGCCGCCGGTGCCCGTGTGCAGCGCCTGTCGGTGCGGCGCCAAGGCCAGGGTGTGGCGCTGGCGGTGCTGCAGTTCGTCGAGGTGCCGCTGGCTGACGGCACGCCGGTGCGCGTCTACTCCACCGACATCAACGCCGATGCCACCGCACGCGCCAACGTCGCGCGTGTCTTGCTGGCCCACAGCCGCCTGGGTGTGCTGATGGTGGGTGAACTGCCGGCGCACGTGCTGACCGCGCAGCTGGCGCCGCTTCACGAGTCGCTGTTGCGTGGGCCCTGGCCCAACCGCGACCTGCTGCTGGTGCCGCTGGGGTCCAGCATCGCGCTGGCCGCGCAGGGCGCGCAACTGGCCAGCCAGTCACCCGTGGCCGTGCACGTGACCCCGCACGCAGCCAAGCCCAAACATGTGTGGACCTTTGTCGGCGGCGCCTGGAACCGCTTGCATGGGGCACCCAGCGGCCAACGTGCGCTGCCCACCGAGCTTTCGCGCGCCGTGCCCAAGCCCGATGTGCCCAGCACCGAAGCCACCACCGAACCCATGCCGCTGGAATCGTTGCAGGCCAGCGCGGCGCATCAGGCGCCGCAGATGGCCCCCTTGCTGGCGTCGACAATGGCCATGCCCATGCCGGTGCCCGGCGGCACGCAATGGCAGGTTTATGTGGACCGCTGTGCCCTGATCAAGGGCACGATCAGCGCCTGCGTGTTTGACACCCATTCGATGCACGTCATGGCATACACGGGCGGGCAACCGCCGGCTGAACGGCTGGCACAACAAGGTGCCGCGCTGCTGGCGGCCATGAACGACGCCTCGCGTGCGCTGGGCCTGGGGCCCGCACGCGCCGAAGCCGGCATCAGCACCACCAGCCACCACCTGCTGCTGCGCCCCGTGCCCGGCCACCCGGGTGTGGCACTGCACATGGTGCTGCAGGCCAGCGCCAGCAATCTGACGTTGGCCCGCATGCAACTGGAGCGCGTCGAGCCGCCGCACTGAAATCGGCCTGCCCCCCTCTCCCGCCCTGCCAGAGAGGGGGCAAAGGAGGGCGAATCAAGGGCTAATCAAGGGCGAATCAAGGGCGAATCAAGAGCTAATGCACCACACGCGAGAAACTGAACTCGCTGCTGTTTTCTGCGCTCACGTCCACCGGGATCACATCCTTGGGCCCGAATTTGCCCTGCAGGATGAGCTTGCTCACCGGGTTTTCGATGCGCTGCTGAATGGCCCGCTTCAGCGGCCGCGCACCAAACACCGGGTCGAAGCCCACCTTGGCCAGTTCAGCCAGTGCCGCTGGCGAAACCTCGAGCTTCATCTCCAGCTTGTCCAGGCGCGACTGCAGCAGCTTGAGCTGGATGCGTGCGATGTCCTCGATGTGCTGGCGGTCCAGCGCGTGGAACACCACCGTCTCGTCGATGCGGTTCAGGAACTCGGGCCGGAAGTGCTGCTTCACCTCGACCCACACCGCGTCGCGGATGTCGGCACTGGGCTGGCCGGCCATCTGCATGATCAGGTGGCTGCCCAGGTTGCTGGTCATCACGATGACGGTGTTCTTGAAGTCCACCGTGCGGCCCTGCCCGTCCGTCAGGCGGCCGTCGTCCAGCACCTGCAGCAGCACGTTGAAGACGTCCGGGTGCGCCTTCTCCACCTCGTCCAGCAGCAGCACGCTGTAGGGCTTGCGGCGCACGGCTTCGGTCAGCGTGCCACCTTCGTCGTAACCCACGTAGCCCGGCGGCGCGCCGATGAGACGGCTGACGCTGTGCTTTTCCATGAACTCGCTCATGTCGACGCGGATCATGTGGTCCTCACTGTCGAACAGGAAGCCGGCAAGCGCCTTGCACAGCTCGGTCTTGCCCACGCCGGTGGGGCCAAGGAACAGGAAGCTGCCCAGCGGCCGGTTGGGGTCTGACAGGCCCGCACGACTGCGCCGGATGGCGTCGGCCACCACGCGGATGGCCTCGTCCTGGCCCACCACCCGTTCGTGCAGCTTGCCTTCCATCTGCAGCAGCTTGTCGCGTTCACCCTGCATCAGTTTGCTCACCGGGATGCCGGTGGCGCGCGACACCACCTCGGCAATCTCTTCGGCGCCCACCATCGTGCGCAGCAACTGGGGTCGGCCGGCCTTGGCTTTGCCGGTTTCGGTGTCCTGCGCCGCTTTCAGGCGCTTTTCGATCTCGGGCAGGCGGCCGTACTGCAGCTCGGCCACCTTGTCGAAATTGCCCTTGCGTGTGAGTTCGTCGATCTGCGAACGCACCTTGTCGCGTTCGGCCAGCAGGTCTTCGCTGCCTTGCGCCGCGGCCTTCTCGGCCTTCCAGATCTGGTCCAGGTCGTTCAGGTCACGCTGCAACTTCAGCATCTCTTCTTCGATGAGGTCGAAACGGCGCACCGAAGCCTCGTCCTTTTCCTTGCGTACGGCTTCGCGTTCGATCTTCAGCTGGATCAGCCGGCGGTCCAGGCGGTCCATCGCCTCGGGCTTGCTGTCCTTTTCGATCTTGATCTTGGCCGCGGCCTCGTCGATGAGGTCGATGGCCTTGTCGGGCAGGAAGCGGTCGGTGATGTAGCGGTGGCTCAGCTCGGCTGCGGCCACGATGGCCGGGTCGGTGATCTCCACGCCGTGGTGCACCTCGTACTTTTCCTGCAGGCCGCGCAGGATGGCCACCGTGGCCTCGACGCTGGGCTCGTCGACCAGCACCTTCTGGAAGCGGCGTTCCAGCGCGGCGTCTTTCTCGACGTACTTGCGGTATTCGTTCAGCGTGGTGGCGCCGATGCAATGCAGTTCGCCACGCGCCAGCGCGGGCTTGAGCATGTTGCCGGCGTCGATGGCACCTTCGGCCTTGCCCGCGCCCACCATGGTGTGCAGTTCGTCGATGAACAGGATGATGCGGCCCTCGTCTGCCGCCACTTCCTTCAGCACGGCCTTCAGCCGTTCTTCGAATTCGCCGCGGTACTTCGCGCCGGCCAAGAGGCCGGCCATGTCCAGCACCAGCACCCGTTTGTTCTTCAGGCTCTCGGGCACCTCGCCGTTGATGATGCGCTGGGCCAGGCCTTCGACGATGGCCGTCTTGCCTACGCCGGGCTCGCCGATGAGCACGGGGTTGTTCTTGGAACGACGCTGCAGCACCTGAATGGCACGGCGGATTTCTTCGTCGCGGCCGATCACCGGGTCCAGCTTGCCCTGGCGCGCACGTTCGGTCAGGTCCAGCGTGTACTTTTTCAGCGCTTCACGCTGGCCTTCGGCTTCAGCGTTGTCCACCTTCTGCCCGCCGCGCACGGCTTGCACCGCCGCCTCCAGGCTCTTGCGCGTGAGGCCGTGACCGCGCACCACCCCGCCCAGGTCGGTCTTGGCGTCGGCCAGGGCCAGCAGGAACATCTCGCTGGCAATGAACTGGTCGCCGCGTTTGGTGGCTTCCTTGTCGGCCGCCTGCAGCAACTGCATCAGCTCGCGGCTGGGTTGCACCTGTTGGCCTTCTCCCTGCACGGTGGGCAGGTTGCGGTTGGCGGTCTCCATCGCCGTGCCCAGTGCAGAGACGTTGGCGCCGGCACGTTCGAGCATCGAGCGCGGGCCGTCAGGCTGCTGCAACATGGCCGCCAGCACATGGCTGGGCTCCATGTACGGGTTGTCGCGGGCGCCTGCGGCGCTGCTGGCATCCTGCAGGGCCTGGAGGAACGCGGTGGTGAGTTTGTCGTTGCGCATGGCAAATCCTCGGTATCGCCCGCAGGTGAGGCGATGGCCGGGATTTTCAAGCGCGAGAGTCGAGAGTGAAAGCGGCGCAGAGCAAGCTGCGCTTGATGTGGGTCAAGGGCGGGCGTCTGTCGGCCGGCTGGCGCTTGTCGGCCGGCTGGCGCTTGTCGGCCGGCTGGCGCTTGTCGGCCGGCTGGCGCTTGTCGGCCAGATGGCGTCGGTCGGCCGCTTGGCGTCTGTCGGCCGCCGACCGCGCCAGCGCACTGCGCCAGCCGCCAGCAGCCCCGCCAGCACCAGCGCCGGCGAGCCGGGCTCGGGCACCGGGGTCGCGGTGTGCACCGTCACGTCCAGGCGCACGTTGTCCAGCAGCCAGGCACTGGCCGGCAGACCCGGGCGGCCCGTGGAGACGATGCGCACCTCCAGCGGTCCGTTCAGACCGTTGGCCGTCAACCCGGCGTCGTAGAACTGCTGCGACAGTTCCGTCAGGCCCGCGAAGGTGCCGCTGATCAGCGCCTGGCTGAAGTTGTCCAGGCTGGTGTAGACGGCCCAGGCGGTTGGCCCGGAATCACTGCTCGGCGCATAACCTTCAAAAGTGAGACCCTGCACGTCGAAGCTGTAGCCGGCCTGGGCCTGGACGGTGAAGTTGGCGACGCTGTCGCCAAAACCGCCGCAGGCGAAGTTGTCGGTCACGCCGATGTCCATGTTCCTGCAGAACCCGCCCCAGGGACTGCCCAAGTCGAAGCGGCTGGCGTTCAGCCCGGCCGGTACCGGGGCAGCGGCAAACATGTCCGGCCGCACGATGTCGAAGTCGTACAGCACCGGGGCGGCCCAGGCGGCACCGTCCAGAACGAGCGCGGACGTGGCCATCAGGGCCTTCAGGGTGTGGTGCATGGCTTTGCTCCTTGCAATGTTGCAGCGACGATAAGCAGCAGAGCGTCACGGCAGCGTCACGGCACGGTCTTCACAGGCCCCTCAAACGGGGGACGGCGCGCATCTGTTTTTTTGTCGCCCGGGGCTGGCCCGCGAGAAGTTCCGAAAACAGACTCGGGGGTGATTCAGCCCACGAGGTGCAGCGCTCGCACCAGTTCGGCACGCTGTACTTTGCCCAATGCCGTGCGCGGCAAAGAGGTCAGCTCAAGGACCTGGTGCGGGTGCTTGAAGCGCGCCAGCCGTTGGTCGAACAGCTGCGCCAGCGCGGTTCGGTCCAGTTGCCGGCTGGCATGCAGCACCACCACCAGCACCGGCACCTCGCCCCAGCGCTCGTCGGGCAAACCCACCACCGCGCAGTCGGCCACCTCGGGCAGTTCGGCCACCAACTGTTCGATCTCGGCCGGGTGGATGTTCTCGCCACCCGAGATGATCAGTTCCTTGCTGCGGCCCACGACTTCATAAAAACCGTCGTCGTGCAGTCGCGCCAGATCACCGGTATGGAACCAGCCGGCCGGGTCAAAGGCGGGCTCGGTGCTGCGGTGGTAAGCACGCATCAGATTTGGCGCTTTCAGCAAGATCTCGCCGTCGGCCGCCAGCATCACCTGCACACCCATCGCGGGTCGGCCCGTACGGCCGGCGTGGGCCATGGCTTCGTCGGGCCTGAGCACGATGGACACCGGCCCTGTTTCGGTCGCGCCATAGATCTGCGCCACCGGAATGCTCCGCGCGTGGAAGGCCTGGATCAGGTTCAGCGGCACGATCTGCGAGCCGCTGTTGATGAAGGCCAGCGACGACAGGTCGGCGCCGGCCCAGCGCGGGTGTTCGATCAGCGCGCGCATCACAGCCGGCACCAGCAGCGTGGTGGTCGGGCGCCACTGTTCGACTGCGTCGAACCAGGCCCCGGGCTCGAAGCGCGGCTGCAGCGACAACTTGGCACCGACAGCCAGCGCCGGCAGCGTCTGGATGCACAGGCCGCCCGCATGGAACAGCGGCAACACCGTCAGCACGCGGCTGTGCGCCGTCAAGCCCTGCGCTGCGATGGCGGCCGCAGCGTTGGCCTGCAGGCCGGCACGTGTGTGCACGGCACCCTTGGGCGCGCCGGTGGTGCCAGATGTGTAGACCAGCAGCAGGTCACCGTCGTGCACCCCCTCGGCCGGGCCGGGCTGCAATGAGGCGATGGTCAGCACCTGGGCAGCCAGAGCCTGGACCTCGGGCGTGCCCATAAGGTGACCAGCACCGGCGTGCTGAAGGATGCGCGCCAGCTCAGCCGCCGCCAAGCGCCAGTTCAGCGGCAACAGCACCGCACCGATGCGCTCGCAGGCCACCAGCGTGGCGATCATGTCCCAGCTGTTGTGGCCCAGCCAGGCGACGACGGCCCCGCGCTGCACACCTTCGTCCAGCAGGTGTTGGTGGGCCGCGTCAGCCAACGCGGAAGGCACGAAGCGATCAAACATCGCGCCAGCCCCGCGTTTTATTCGATGGCCTCGTCGCGCTCGCCCGCCTCGTACAGGCACTCGCGGCCCAGGCGGTCCACGCACAGCTCGGCGGTCCACGGCAGCATCAGACTGCCGCAGCGGCTGTCGCGGTACAGGCGCTCCAGCGGCAGGCTCTTCAACATGCTTTGCCCACCGCAGGTGCGGATGGCCAGCGCCGCCAGCGCGTTGGCGTTTTCCATGATCGTGTAGTGCGCGGCGTACAGGCGCATGCGGGTGTCCTTGTCCGGGTCCACGCAGGCGTCACGGGCGTTCTGCAGGAACAGCGCGCGTGTCTGTTCCAGCTTGATGCGCATGTCGGCCACGGCGATCTGCTTGGTGGGATACATGCGGCGCTTCACCGGCGGCATGCCGGGCAGGTCGGCACGCAGATAGGCCACCGTGAAGTCGTAAGCCGCTTGCGCGATGCCCATGTAGGTGGGCGACAGCGTGGCAAACATGTGCGGGAAGCGTGCCGCAGCCTGCCAGTAAAGGCCCTCGGGCATCAGACGCGCGGTGTGCGGCACGAAGACGTCGTTCAGCAGTAGCGTGCGGCTGACGGTGCCGCGCATCCCCAGCGGGTCCCAGTCACCGACCACGCTGACGCCCTGCGCGGTGGCAGGCACGGCCAGGTAGAGCGAATCCTTCTGCGTGGCGCCGGGTTTGTCCAGCGTGCACAGCACGCCGTAGAAGTCGGCCGCGCCGGCCAGCGACGCGAAGATCTTCTTGCCGCTGACGACATAACCGCCATCGACTGGATGCGCCAGCGTGCCAAAAGGCGCCTTGCCGGCCGCCGCAGCGCCACCTTCGCTGAAGGGCTGCGAATAGATCAGGCCGCGTTCGACGATGTTGCCGTGGTGAATGCGACGGTTGACTTCGTGATCGGCACGCTGTTGGGGTGTCATGTCCAGCGCGTCGGCGATGAAGCCGCTCCACATGCAGCTGCTGACGTGCATGTTCCACGACAGTGCCGTGGCGCCGCAATGGCGGCCGATCTCGGCCGCCACCATCACGTAGGTGGCGAAGTCGGCGCCCAGCCCGCCCAGGCTCTTGGGCACGCAGATCTTCAGCAGGCCGGCTTCGCGCAGGTCCTGATAGTTGTCGAAAGGGAAGGTGGCTTCGCGGTCGTGCTTGGCCGCGCGGGGCGCAAACTTGTCGCGGCCCAGCGTGGCGGCCAAGTCGATGAGTTCGCGCTGTTGTGCGGTCAGCGTCTGCGGGTTGCCGGCGATGTGCATCGTATGTCTCCTCATGCGTCGGGAAATTGGCGCCGCAGGAAGGCCACCACGGCCGCGTTGAAGGCCGCAGGCGCTTCGACGTTGGCGATGTGGCCGGCGCCGGGCAGGCACAGGTATTCGCTGCCGGGTACCCGCGCGGCGATGCGCTGCATGACCTCGGGCGGCGCGGTGCGGTCGTGCTCGGCGGCCAGCAGCAACGTCGGCACGCGGATGCTGGCCAGTGCCTCGCGGCGGTCGAAAGCAGCGATGGCCGGCAGCGCGACGCGGTAGGTGGCTTCGGGCACCTGCGCGATGATGTCGCGTGCGATTTTCAGGGCAGCGGCAGGCGCTTGAGGCGACACAAGGCTCGGCACCAACTTGTCGGCCACGCCGGCCATGCCCATCCCAGAATCCAGCGGCGCCAGGCGTTCGGCAATGAACTGCGCCTGCCAGGCACCGTCGGCCTTGCCGAAAGCTGCGCTGGTGCAGGCCAGCACCAGACCGCTGACCAGGTGCGGCGCCCGTGCCGCGACCTCTTGCGCCACCATGCCACCCATGCTGTGGCCCAACAGCACCGTGCGTTCTGCGCCCAGGTGCTGAACCATGTCCAGCACCGCCTGCACCAGGGCGCCCAGCGTCGGCGTGCCGGCTGAATCGCCATAACCCGGGAAATCGATGGCCACTGCGCGAAAGCCCCCATGGGCGATGGCGCTGGCGGTGCCCGAAGCGCCGTCTGACCAGATGGCACGGCCACCGCCCACGCCGTGCAGCAACAGCACAGCGGTGCTGCCCGCGCCGGTTTCGAAGTACGCAGGCAATGTCACAGCAGCACGCCTTGTTCAACCACGGCCACGCCGTCCAGGCTTACCGTGCAGCCGCGCAAGGGCAGGTCGAAATGGCCCAGCGTGTGGCGGCCAGCCACTTCATTGGCGCCGGTGCTGTACAGGAAGTTGCCGGCAAAGGCGCGCAGTTCGGTGCCGTTGAAGTCGGCCTTGTCGTAATAGGCCATGGCGTCCCAGCGGGCGCGGCGGTTCAGGCCCCAGCCCAGGTGCGACACGGCATAAGCTGCGGGGTCGTTCCAGGCGGCGAAGCAGCCGCGCATCATCTCGGCGTCCAAGCCCTCACCTTCGACGCGCACCGCGTGGTCGTTTTCGATCACCAGCCGCACGGGCGCGTCCAGATAGCGCTTGAAAGTCAGATTGACGTCACCCCGGTCCAGCACCAGCGTGCCGTTGACGCTGCCGGCGGCCGGGAAGGCCAGCACCAGGCCGCCCGGCCAGTGGCTCAAAGTGCCGGGTTTGCTGGTGAAGCCCCAGACACCACCGATGCGCGCCCCGCCCAGCGACACGTGCAGGTCGGTGCCGGCCGCAGAAGTGACGTGCATCTGCTGCGCCGCCCTCAAGCGCCGCATCGCGTCACGCACCGGGGCTTCGTCGGTGGCCTGCGGCAGGCAACGCTCCAGGATTTCCGGGTGTTCGTGACTGATGGCCAGCACACGCGCGCCACCCTTCAGGATGCGCGGCAGTTCCGCCGCGTGTTGCAGACCTTCCACGGTGCAGTCGGCAATGAAGACGCTGGTGGCCAGTGCCTGCACCACCGGGTCGAGTTGCCCGATGGCGTCTGATGCGCCCGTGCTGCGCACCGGCACAGGCGCGGTCAGCGGTCGGCCCGGCAGCACGACATGGAAGACCCGAGCACCCATCCGCAGCAACGCCAGTTCGGCCAGTTGCGGCAGCTCTGCACGTGTTTGCGTCTCGGACAGCACGGCGCAGGCGTCGCCGGCCTTCACGCCGCACAGGCCGAAGGCGTGCACGAACATGTCGATCCACTTGCCTTCGAGCCGCGAAGCCGTCATCACAAGACCTCGCCCAGCAACCGGTAGTGCCCGGCCTGGAACACCAGTGGCGGCAGTGCCGCTTCGTTGCAGCCCAGCACGCGGCCGATGAACAGGCGGTGGTCACCTGCAGTCTGGTGCGACACGGTCTCGCACTCGAACACCGCGGCGCAGCCGGCCAGCACCGGCGAGCCGTGTTCGCCCAGCGCCCAGGCGCCTTCTGCAAAGCGGTCTTCGGCCCTGGATGCAAAACGACGCGACAGCTCCACCTGTGCTTCGGCCAGCACGTTGATGGCAAAACGCGGTGCGATTTCGAAGGCCGCCATCGACGGGCTGGCGCTGCGCAGCGACCACAGCACCAGCGGTGGGTCCAGCGACAGCGAGTTGAAGGAGTTTGCGGTCAGGCCGACAAAACGGCCCTGCACATCGCAGCAGGTGACCACCGTCACGCCCGTGGTGAAGCGGCCCAGGGCGTTGCGCAGTTGGCGGGTGTCCATCAGCTGTTCAGCCCACGCTCATTCTGCATTCTTGGCCACGACGCCCCAACGCGCCAGCGCTGCGTCGTCGGCCACACGCGCGTCAACCCAGCGCGCACCTTCGGCTGAGGTTTCTTTCTTCCAGAACGGCGCCTGCGTTTTCAAATAGTCCATCAAGAACTCGCAGGCCTGGAAAGCCTGGCCGCGGTGGGCCGAGGTCACGGCCACCAGCACGATCTGGTCCAGCGGCTGCAACACGCCCACACGGTGCACCACACGCGCAGCACGGATATCAAATCGCTGGTGCGCGGTGTCGATCATGCTTTCGATGGCACTTTCGGTCATGCCGGGGTAGTGCTCCAGTTCCATGGCGCTGATGCCAGGGCCGCTGCCGGTGCGGTCGCGCACGGTGCCGGTGAAAGTGGCCACGGCGCCCACGCCACCATCACCCGCACGCAGCGCGGCCACTTCGGCCGTGAGGTCGAAGTCCTGGGTCTGGATGGCCACCCGTGGCATGGGTTTCAGCCGCCAGTCACAGGCGGAAAAAACGCCACTTCGGCGCCGTCGATCAGCGCGGCCTGTTCGTCGCACAGCGTCTGGTTCAGTGCCGTGCGCACGGCTCGTTTGCGCGCCAGCACTTCAGCGTGGCGACCGCCCAGGGCCAGCAGCAGCTGGCGCAAGTCGCCCACGGTGCTGGGCTCGGGCATCTCTACCGTTTCGTCGGCACCCAACGCTTCGCGCAGCGATGCAAAGTAGCGCACCCGAACCTTCATCGCGCCACCAGTTCAGACAACGGCAAGAAGCGCACGCTGTCGCCAGGGCGGATGGCCTGCCCCGGCGGGTTGTCCACCAGCCCGTCGGCCCACACGGCCGAGGTCAGCACGCCCGAGCTCTGGTTGGCAAACAGCTCCAGGCCAGCGTCTTCATTGAGCCGCACGCGCAGGAATTCGCGGCGCTTGTCAGGCTTGGGCCAATCGAAGTCGGCGCGCATGGGCAGTCCTTTCGGCAGGCCAGCCGGCATGCCTTGCAGCGTGCGCAGCACAGCCGTGACCGCCAGCAGCCAGGTGACAAAAGACGACACCGGGTTGCCCGGCAAGCCCACCAGCAAAGCCGAGGTCCCGTCGGGCCGGCGGATGGACCCGAAGGCCAGCGGCTTGCCGGGCTTGATGGCCATCTGCCAGTGTTCGATGTGGCCTTCGGCTTGCGCCGCCGGCTTGAGGTGGTCTTCTTCGCCCACCGACACCCCGCCGCTGGTGACGATGAGGTCGTGGTGTTGTGCAGCCTGGCGCAAGGCCGCGCGGGTGGCGTCCAGCCGGTCGGGCACGATGCCCAGATCGGTGGCCTCGCAACCCGCCGCCTGCGCCAGGCCGCGCATCACAAAGCGGTTGCTGTTGTAGATCGCGCCCGGGCGCAGCGCCTCGCCGGGCATCATGAGCTCATCACCGGTGGAGAAGATGGCCACGCGCGGGCGGCGCAGCACTGCCAGTTCACCCACCCCCACCGAGGCCGCCAGACCCAAGGCCTGGGGTGTAAGCCGCTGGCCGGCGTGCAGCACGGCAGCACCCTGGTGCACGTCTTCACCGCGGCGGCGGATCCACTGGCCGGCCAGCGGCACCGTGTTGACACGCACCTGGCCCAAGCCGTCGCCAGGCAGCGTTTCACACTGTTCCTGCATCACCACCGCATCGGCACCGGCCGGCACCTGGCCGCCGGTGAAGATGCGCGCCGCGGTGCCCGGCAGCAGCGGCTGGCCCACCACACCGGCCGGGATGCGCTGCGCCACCGCCAGCACCGTGCCGGCTTGCGCGACGTCGGCCGCACGCAGGGCGTAGCCGTCCATCGCTGTGTTGTCTGCCGGCGGCACATCCAGGGTCGCACGCACGTCGCGGCCCAGCACACGGCCCAGCGCATCGAAGGTGGACAGTACCTCGGACTGCAGCAGCTTGTGCGGCGCGGTGCCTGCGACCAAACGCGCCAGGGCTTCGTCAAGGCTCAGCAAAGGGCGCGGTTCAGCCATGGGTGTACTCAAAACGGTCGGACTGGGCCAGAAGATACCGCGCCAGGCCTTCATGCCGCGCAATGCTGCTGGATGAACTGCTTCACCTGCGCCACGTCGGGCGGCATCACGGTGAATCGCTTGGGCAGCTTTTCAATGCCCCGCAGCGCAGGAGGCGGCTCGGGGTTTTGCCCCGTGGCTTCACGGATGGTGGCGGCAAACTTGGCCGGTAGTGCGGTTTCCAGCACCAGCATCGGTACGCCGGCTTGCAGGTGGGACAGCGCCACTTTCAGGCCATCAGCGGTGTGGGTGTCGATCAGCACGCCCGCTTCCTGCCAGGTGCGGCGGATGGTGGCCAGGCGGTCGGCATGGGTGCTGCGGCCCGAGACAAATCCAAAGTCAGCGGCGGGGGCAAACTCGGTTGCGGTGAGCGTGAAACCGCCATCGCGGGTCAGCGCCGCGCCAAACAGTTCCTTCACCCGCGCGCCGTTGCGGCCCAGCAGGTCGAACACAAAACGTTCGAAGTTGCTGGCCTTGCTGATGTCCATCGAAGGGCTGGATGTCTCGTGCGTCTCGGACGTGGCGCGCACACGGTAGGTGCCGGTGCGGAAAAACTCGTCCAGCACGTCGTTTTCATTGGTGGCCAGCACCAGCTGCGCGATCGGCAAACCCATCATGCGCGCCACATGGCCGGCGCAGATATTGCCGAAGTTGCCGCTGGGCACGGCGAAGCTCACACGCTCGTGATTGGACTGGGTGGCCTGAAAATAACCCGCAAAGTAGTAGACCACCTGCGCCAGCAGCCGTGCCCAGTTGATGCTGTTGACGGTGCCGATGCGATGACGGCGCTTGAAGTCCAGGTCGTTGCTGACGGCTTTGACGATGTCCTGGCAGTCGTCAAACACACCCTCGACAGCAATGTTGTGGATGTTGGCATCCTGCAGGCTGAACATCTGCGCTAGCTGGAAAGGGCTCATGCGTCCGTGCGGACTGAGCATGAACACACGCACGCCCTGCTTGCCGCGCATGGCGTATTCGGCCGCGCTGCCGGTGTCGCCGCTGGTGGCGCCCAGGATGTTGAGCTGTTCGCCGCGGCGCGCCAGTTCGTATTCGAACAGGTTGCCCAGCAGCTGCATGGCCATGTCCTTGAAGGCCAGCGTGGGGCCGTTGGACAGGGCTTGCAGGTAGACCGGCGACGGTCCGTCATACAGCTTCTTCAGTGGCGTGATCTGGGGTGTGCCAAACACCGCTTCGGTGTAGGTGGCTTCGCACAGTCGTTGCAGGTCAGCGGCTGGGATGTCGTCGATGTAGAGGCTGAGCACTTCAAAGGCCAGCTGCGCATACGGCAAGCCGCGCCATCGCGTGAGCGTGGTTTCGTCGACCTGCGGGTAGTGGGTGGGCAGGTACAGGCCACCGTCTGGCGCCAGGCCCTCGAGCAGGATGTCGCAGAAGCCGCGTTCGGTCTTGACGCCGCGCGTGCCACCCCGAGTACTGACGTACTTCAATTCAGCTCTTCCTTGCGGATCTTGACGATGGGCGCCAGCACGGTCGGCAGCGCCTGCATCTGCGCCAGTGCGGCGGTCATGCGGCCCTCGACCGTGTCGTGGGTCAGGATGATCAGGTCGGTCTGCTTTTCTCCCTCGGCACTCTCGCGCTGCAGCACCGCGTCGATGCTGATGTCGTGTTCGGCCAGGATGCCGGTGATGCGCGCCAGCACACCCGCCTTGTCGGCCACCACCAGGCGCAGGTAGTAGGCGGTGACCACCTCGCTCATCGGCAGGATCGGCGTGTTGGCCATGGCGCCGGGCTGGAAGGCCAGGTGCGGCACGCGGTGGTCGGGGTCGGCGGTGGCCAGGCGGGTGATGTCCACCAGATCGGCAATGACGGCACTGGCGGTGGGCTCGCTGCCCGCACCCTTGCCGTAGTACAGCGTGGAGCCGACCGCATCGCCCTGCACCATCACGGCGTTCATCGCACCTTCGACGTTGGCGATGAGGCGCGTGGCCGGGATCAGCGTGGGATGCACGCGCAACTCGATGCCCCCCACCGGGTAGGCGGCGCCCTGCAGGTCGTCACGCCGCTTGCTGATGCCCAGCAGCTTGATGCGGTAGCCCAGTTGCTCCGCGTAGCGGATGTCCGCCGCCTGCAGACCATTGATGCCTTCGACATGGGCCTTGTCAAACTGCACCGGCACACCAAAGGCGATGGCGCTCATGATGGTGGCCTTGTGCGCGGCGTCCACACCTTCGATATCAAAGGTGGGGTCGGCTTCTGCATAACCCAGACGCTGCGCTTCCTTGAGCACCACGCCGAAGTCCAGTCCCTTGCTGCGCATCTCGCTGAGGATGAAGTTGGTGGTGCCGTTGATGATGCCGGCCACCCATTCGATGCGGTTGGCCGTCAGGCCCTCGCGCAGCGCCTTGATGATCGGGATGCCCCCGGCCACCGCCGCTTCAAAGGCAACCATCACGCCCTGCTGGCTGGCGGCGGCAAAAATCTCGCTGCCATGCACCGCCAACAATGCCTTGTTGGCGGTGACCACGTGTTTGCCGGCGGCAATGGCCTCCAGCACCAGTTCGCGTGCCAGGCCCGTGCCGCCGATCAGCTCGACCACGATGGCGATGGCCGGGTCACGGATGATGTCGCGCGCATCGGCCACCACGGTGGCCTGGTCGCCGACCACGGCCCTGGCGGCGGCCAGGTCGCGCCGCGACACACTTTTCACGATGATGTCGCGCCCGGCACGGCGGGAGATTTCGGCCCGGTTGCGCTGCAGCACCTTGAACACGCCACTGCCAACGACGCCAAAGCCCAAAAGGCCCACTTGGATCGGTTGGTTTTCGACAGCACGCCGCTGCGCCACAGGGGAATCTACCGAAGCGCTTCGTGCATTCATGAGGTGTGGCGCTTTCGGTAGCCGTGCAGAAACTTCTCGATGCGGTTAATGGCCTCGGTCAGGTCATCGGCATTGGGCAGGAAGACGATGCGGAAGTGGTCGTGCGCCACCCAGTTGAATCCCGTGCCCTGCACGATCAGCACCTTCTGCTCGGCCAGCAGCTCGTAGGCAAACTGCTGGTCGTCGGCAATGGGGTAGACCTTGGGGTCCAGGCGCGGAAACATGTACAGCGCCGCCTTGGGCTTGACGACGCTGACACCGGGTATCTGCGAGAGCAGGCTGTAGGCCAGCTCACGCTGCTTGCCCAGCCGACCCGTGGGCGCCACCAGGTCCTTGATGCTCTGGTAGCCGCCCAAAGCGGTCTGGATGGCCAGTTGCCCCGGCGTGTTGGAGCACAGGCGCAGGCTGGCCAGCATGTTCAGGCCTTCGATGTAGTCGCGGGCATGGCGCTTTTCGCCCGAGACGATCATCCAGCCGGCACGGTAGCCACAGCTGCGGTAGTTCTTGCTCAGACCGTTGAAGGTGATGAACAGCACGTCTTCGGCCAGACTGGCCATGCTGGTGTGCATGTGACCGTCGTACAGCGTCTTGTCGTAGATCTCGTCGGCAAACACCACCAGCTGGTGCTGACGCGCAAGCTCGATCATCTGCAGCAGCAGCGCATCGGGGTACAGCGCGCCCGTCGGGTTGTTGGGGTTGCAGACCATGATGCCGCGCGTGCGCTCGGTGATCTTGCTGCGCATGTCCTCGATGTCGGGCAGCCAGCCGGCGGCTTCGTCGCAGATGTAGTGCACCGGCTTGCCACCGCTGAGTCCCACCACCGCGGTGTAGAGCGGAAAGTCGGGCGCCGGGATCAGGATCTCGTCGCCGTCGTTGACCAGGGCGCTGATGGCCATCTGGATCAATTCAGACGCGCCATTGCCCAGGTAGACGTCGTCCACCGTCACGCCCTTGATGCCCTTTTCCTGCGTGTAATGCACCACCGCCTTGCGCGGGGCGAACAGGCCCTTGCTGTCCGTGTAGCCGGCGGCGTCGGGCAGGTTGCGGATCATGTCCTGCACGATTTCTTCCGGCGGCATGAGGCCGAACGCGGCCACGTTGCCGATGTTCAGCTGGATGATCTTGTGCCCCTCTTCCTGCATCTGGCGCGCCTTGTCCAGCACGGGGCCACGGATGTCGTAGGCCACATTGGCCAGCTTGTTGGATTTGACCAGCTGTCTCATGGGTAAATTTTCATGGTCGGTTGCGCAGCGGGACGCAGCGCAGACGCGACCTAGAATTATCCACCCATGAAGTTCCAACCCGACACGCTGGACGGCGTCAACGTCATCACCCGCCTGGAGCCCGGCCGCCTTTGGGTGGCCAGCACACCTTTCACGCACAGCGTGCTGGTGCCCTGGGTGGGCGCGGTGCTGGATTGGGCGGCTCTGTCCTTCGACGATCTGGCCCCAGTGCACTTTGAAAACATTGCCGCGCTGAAGCCCGAAGTCGTGATCTTTGGCAGCGGGCCGCGCATCCGCTTTGCTTCGCCAGGCCTGATGCGCAGCCTCATCGATCAGCGCATCGGGGTCGAAACCATGGACACCGGTGCAGCCTGCCGCACCTACAACGTGCTGGTCAGCGAAGGGCGTTCGGTGGTGGCTGCCCTGTTGCTTTAGGCGACCCGCACAGCGCAAGTTGTGGGCAGGGTCGCCAGACACAATATAATTCGCCATTGAGCCGGCAACGGCAGCCAGATGTCCGAGAAAAACTATCCATGACGCCTGTCATCAACAAAGCTCTCCCGGAATTTGACGCCCTGGCCACGGGTGGCGTGAAGTTCACGCCCCAGTCGCACCTGGGCCACGCCGTGGTCCTGTACTTCTACCCGAAGGACAACACACCCGGCTGCACGACCGAAGCCATGCAGTTTCGCGACCAGCACAAGGACTTCCTGAAGGCCGGCGCGGTGGTTTTTGGCGTGTCGCGCGACAACATGGCCAGCCACGAAAAGTTCAAGACCAATCTCGAACTGCCCTTCGAGCTGATTGCCGACACGGAAGAAAAGCTCTGCCACATGTTCGGCGTGGTCAAGAACAAGATCATGTACGGCAAGAAGGTCAAGGGCATCGAGCGCAGCAC
>ENA-ORBV01002672-ORBV01002672.1-microbial-mat-metagenome-genome-assembly--contig:-NODE-2672-length-37200-cov-13.559033_pt1 | contig 37200 bp, 26 predicted proteins | sample MGYA00237777_ERZ505514 | MGnify/ENA primary metagenome ERZ505514 (study PRJEB26160, sample SAMN06269048) | microbial mat metagenome | isolation source: Oligotrophic lake microbial mat | place... | reverse complement strand
TCACGCAGCGCCCAATGCTGACCACAAATCCGCTGCGGAGATTCTGCCCGGCTCATCGCTCGTCTATGCGGAACTGAGCGATTCGGCAGCCGTGATCAAATTGCTCATGGATCATCCGATCCGTAAGAAACTCGAAGCATCCGATGGCTACAAGCAATACCTGGCTTCACCGCAGTATGAGCAACTGCAAAACGGCCTCGCGCTCTTCGAGAAACAGTCTGGTATGAAGTGGCGCGATGCCATTGAGTCCATGTCCGGCGGCGGGCTCTACGTTGGATTCGATCTTTCAACCAACGGCTTCGCGCTGCTCATGAAGGCCACCGACAGCGACAAACTTGCAACGATTCATCAGGCTGTTGCCGAGGCTGTCGAGAAACAGAATCGCGGCGCGATTCAGAAAGGCCGAACTTACCGCGACGTCGATACATGGAAAATCGGCAAAGGCGGCTTCGCCATCGTCGGTAAGTGGTTCCTCTTCACCAACAATCCGGACATGGGCAAAACCATGTTCGACAACCTGCTCGACGGCTCCCCCAGCGCGCTGGCGAACGATCGCGACTTCAAAGCAGCAGCCGGCAGGCAAGGCAGCAGCAGCGATCAGCCCACCGCATGGGCGTTCGCTCGCTTGCCTCTGATTCGCGGCCTTGGTTTACTCAACAAAGTCCTTCCCGAAAAGAGCGATAATCCCGGTGCAGAACTGCTCTTTGGCGGCGTGCAGGAAACGCTCAAGAATGCGCCATTCATCACGACCGCGCTGCGCGTCAAGAACGAGGAACTGCGCTTGACCATCGGCGCCCCGCACGACCCATCAGAGGTCAGCGCTGCTCGCAGCTTCTTCTTTTCACCGCAGGGCAAAGGCGCAGCACCTAAGCCACTGAAGCCGCCGGGCACGATGCTTTCGTTCACCGTGCATCGCGATCTGGCTGCGATGTTTCGCTCAGCTGATGAGCTCTTCGAAGAGAACATTGCCGCGAACATTGCCCAGTCGGATTCGCAGCTCACGCTCTTTTTCTCAGGTCGGCCGTTCTACTCCGAAGTGCTCGGCTCCTTCCATCCACAGATGCAGATCATCGTCACGCAGCCCACATTCAAGGATGTGACTCCCGCGATCAAGGTGCCCGCCTTCGCCATGGTCATGCGACTGAAAAACACTGACGATGTCACCGTCGCTCAGTTCCGCACAGCCTTTCACACCATTCTCAACTTCGTGAATCTGCAAGGCACGCAGGATGGAAAGCCGATGCTGCTCACTGATCTGGACAAGATCGATGGCGCAACGCTGCTCTTCTCCAAGTATGTCTTCGATGCCAGCAAAGGCGACAAAACCAAGGCTGACATCATCTACAACTTCTCGCCTTCTATGGCCATCTACGGCGACCGCATCATGATCGCAAGCACGCGTGAACTCGCTGAAAAGCTCATCGTTTCAGCGAAGGCGCAGAAGTCCGATGAACTGATCTCGCAGAACACGCTGCTCGAACTCGATGGCCCGGCTGTCCTCCAGGCACTCAAAGACAATCGCGAAACGCTCGTGTCGCAGAACATGCTCGAGAAAGGGCACACGCCTGCACAGGCCAACGCCGAGATCGACACGCTCCTGGACTTGGTCAGCTATGTGCGCTCGATCCACTCAAGCATGACCTTCCAGGACAAGTGGGCGACGATTGACTTGAGCGCAAAACTGACCTCACCCAAGTGATGCCGCAGCATTCAGCTATCAGCCGTCAGCATTTAGCAACCAGAACACGGAATTTATCATGGCTTTGAACCCATCCAACGCGTGGCTTGCTTTCAAGCCTTCATTAGACCAACCGTGGTCGGCGAAACTGGCGGCTCACCTCTTCCGCCGCGCTGGCTTTGCGGCGAATTCCGCAGAGCTTGATCTGGCGGTAAAATCCGGTCTCGATGCCACGCTCGATCGGCTCTTCTCTCCCAAGGCCGCGACCGCGCCGGAAGGTGATGCAAAATCAGATCGCCACTTCGCCGCTGATCCCGCTCGCTTTGAAAGTCAGATGGCATCGCTGGGCAGCACCATGATGGCCACAGGCAATGCACAGTCGCTCTCGTCCTACTGGCTGTTTCGCATGCTCTTCACGCCCGATCAGCTCCTCGAAAAGACCACGCTCTTCTGGCATGGCCACTTCGCTACCAGTGCTGCAAAAGTCGATAACGCTCGTCTGATGCTGCGCCATGGCGACTTGCTTCGCGCTCATGCCATGGACAAGTTCGTGCCCTTTGTGCAGGCGATTTCGCGAGATCCCGCCATGCTGCTTTGGCTTGATGCTGCAAGCAATCGCAAGATTCGCCCCAATGAAAATTATGCCCGCGAACTGATGGAACTTTTCTGCCTGGGCGTGGGTAACTACACCGAAGATGACATCAAGGAAGTCGCCCGAGCCTTCACCGGCTGGGAAGTGGTACGCGATGAATTCCGCTTCAACAAGTACCAGCACGATGAAGGCACGAAATCCTTCCTCGGCAAATCCGGAAACTACAACGGTGATGACGCGGTGCAGGTCGTGCTCGCACAGCCAGCCGCGTCGCGCTTCATTGCGCGCAAATTGGTGAAGTATTTTGTTGCAGAAGAACCTGAACTTTCGCCGGAGATTATTGAGCCGATTGCGAAGGAACTGCGCGAGAATGGATTTGAAATTGGCCCGGTGATTCGCCGCATTCTTTCAAGCAATATCTTCTACAGTGAAGAGGCCATCGGCCGAATGATCAAGTCGCCCGTGTCGCTCGCCATTGGCTTGCTGCGTGCACTTGAAGGAAGCACCAACATGAACCAAGTCGCGCAGTCGCTTGAGCGACTAGGCCAGGCTGTCTTTTATCCGCCCAACGTCAAAGGCTGGGATGGCGGCCGTACATGGATCAATTCGTCCACGCTGCTTGGAAGAGCGAACATGGTGCGATCGATCATCGACACGAAAGAAACCACCTTCGGCGGCGGCAAGCTTGACGCACTCGCCAAAACGCACGGCAAGACATCGCCAGATTCTGTCGTCGATTGGCTACTTGGGTTGCTCGTGGCTGTGGACATTCCGCGCGATGTGCGCGAAAGGCTCATCAAAGTGGCTGATGGTGCGGGTGATCGTCACATCGCCATCGGCAATGCTGTGCACGCCATCAGTGCGCTGCCGGAGTTTCAGTTGTGTTGATGGGTAGCGACAGCCCGCGCGGAGCGTCGCAAAGCCTTTGCTCCGCGGCTAAACATATTGATTCAAATCTTTACGTTTCATGGAGTTCATCATGACAACTTCCTCCCGTCGTCAATTTCTTCAGCGCAGCGCCACCGGCGCAACTCTGCTTTCTCTCGCGCCGACTGTGCCGCAGTTCCTGCTCACGAGCAGCGCTGTTGCCGCACAGTCCAAGCCTGGTGAAAAGATTCTCGTCGTCGTCCAGCTCTCGGGCGGCAACGATGGCATCAACACCGTCATTCCCTACGGTGATGATGTTTATCACAAGAGCCGATTCACCACGCGTATCCAGAACAATCAGGTGCACAAGATCGATGACTACGTCGGCTTTCATCCTTCGCTCTCGGGTTTCTCCGAACTGATGCAGCAAGGTCAACTCGCTGTGATGCAAGGCGTCGGTTATCCGAATCCTGATCGCTCTCACTTTTCCTCGATGGATATCTGGCACACTGCGGTGCGCGATATGGAAAAGATGCGCCGCATGACCGGCTGGGTTGGCCGGTATCTCGACAAAAATCACGCAGGTGTTGCTGGTGATTCGCCTGCGCTGCACCTGGGCAATGATCGCCAGCCGCTGGCTGTTGTCGCCGAGCGCGTGCGTGTGCCCAGTGTCGCCAATGTGGATGCATTCAAGTTGAGCCTGGGCGGGCAAACGCAACTAGCGCCCATCATCGAGTCTGCGGCGAAGGCGCACCGCGCTGATGCGAAGCCAGATGATCTGCTGGGTTTCCTTCAGCAGTCCACCGTCACTGCGCTACTTTCGAGTAAGCGCATGCAGGAAGCGATTTCACAGTACAAAACAAGCATCAACTACCCAGGCACCGGCCTTGCGCAGCGCATGAAAACCATCGCGCAGCTCATCGATGCTGGTCTGACCACGCGCATCTATTACCTCACTCTCGATGGTTTCGACACGCACTCGAACCAGGCAGTGACACATGCCAATCAGCTCAAGGAACTGGGCGACGCAATGGCGGCATTCCTCAAGGACCTCAAGGAACATGGCCACGATCAGCGTGTGCTCACAATGACCTTCAGTGAGTTTGGCAGACGCGTAAAAGAGAACGCCAGTCGTGGCACAGATCACGGCGCAGCAGCTCCGATGTTCCTCGCTGGTGCAGGGGTCAAGGGCGGCGTCATCGGTAAGCATCCGAGCATGACCGACCTCGATGAAGGCGATCTCAAATACCACACCGATTTCCGCAGTGTCTATGCCACCATCCTCGACCGCTGGCTGGGCGCAGACAGCAAAGCGGTGCTGGGTGAAAAGTTTGCTTCGGTGTCAGCGCTCAAGGCGTGATCACGTGATGTGAGCGCCTTGCGTCTCGACATAGACGGCATACACCGACTGACTGGCGGTCATGAAAAGGCGATTGCGTTTGCGGCCGCCGAAGCAGACGTTGGAACAAATCTCAGGCAATTTGATCTGCCCGATGCGCGTGCCATCAGGTGCGAAGATGTGCACGCCGTCGTAGCCATCACCGATCCAACCGGCCGAAGCCCAGATGTTGCCATCGACATCCGCGCGGATGCCATCAGCATTGCCGGGGTTATCAAATCCATCGAGTTTCATGGAGACAAACTCTTTGCCACCGGCGAGGCCGCCATCGTCTGTCACATCAAACACGAGAATGTTCTTGGGCTTGCCGGTGTCAGCGATGTAGAGTTTTTTGTAGTCAGGTGAGAAGCACAGGCCGTTGGGCTTGTCGAGCGCATCGGTGACTTTGGCGACAGTGCCTGTCTTGCCGTCGATGCGATAGACGGATTCCTTGAGGAGCAGGGGGCCTTTGTTGCCTTCGTAATTCATCATCGAGCCGTAGCCGGGATCGGTGAACCAGATGTCGCCGTTGGGGTGAACAACGACATCGTTGGGCGCGTTGAACTGCTTGCCTTCAAACTTGTCGGCGAGCACTGTGAGTTTGCCATCGTATTCGTATCGCACCACGCGGCGGTTGCCATGCTCGCACGAAAGCTGACGGCCCTGATGGTCGAAGGTGTTGCCGTTGCTATTGCCTGCGGGGTTGCGGAAATTTTCGCTGATGTGTCCGTCTTCATCGAGGTAACGCATCTGACGATCATTGGGGATGTCCGACCAGATGAGGTAGCGACCGACGCCGTTCCACGCGGGGCCTTCGGTCCAGAGGCATTTGCTGCTGTGATAGATGCGCTGGATCGGCGTGTTGCCGAGCTTGTATTTATTGAAGCGCTTGTCGAGCGTGACCAGATCAGGATCGGGATAGCGCACCGGTGCAGCATTGCTGCTGTAGTCACGGCCCATGGCGGCGACGGCGGTGGTGGCGATGGCGGCGGCGCTGGCGAGAAAAGTACGACGGTTGAATGTGCGGGTCTCTTTCATGGCTGATGTCCTTAAAAATATCGTTGAATAAAAGAATGTAGCTCACTCGTTCAAATACGCTCAAGTTTCATCAAGACAAAGTAATCAGCGTGAAGATGCATCGCATGATTCCACTTGCTCTACCGTACTCATCTGCCCTCGCAGGTTGCCTTCACTATCACGCCAGACCTGCATGTAAAACGAATCGCGATGTTTGATCGCATCGGCAATCCACTCCATCGGCTGACGAATCCTGCGCGAGCCCTTTGCAACCTCTGCATCATCTGCATTCTCTATCTCGGGCGCGCTCTTGGATGTCTCTGTATCTGCGGGCGCTGCTTGCGCCTTCGCCTGGCTCTCCATTCGCTCCCAGAACTGATCGAGTTCCTTCGTGAGCGCCGCAAGCTGCGGCGCCTGAGTCAGCGCTGACATGATTAGTCGCTCCTTGTCTTCAAATGGATAACGACTGAAATCACTGCTGGATGTGAAGCGAAGCGACTCATCTGCGTAAGCCGCAGCACATTCGTGATAGAGCGATTCCTGCGAGCAGATGACAAACCAGTCGCCGATGCGGCCGTAGGTGAGACTGGTCAGCCCCGCTGCATTGGGCAGCTTAAACATGCGTGCAGATTCGGGGTCTTTGATCTGTTTGGTCAGCGCATCGCCGAAGTCTGCGATACGATAGGTCAGGCCGTTCTTGCTGACAGATCGGCTGCCCATGATGCCGCCCAGGAGATCGAGGCGACTGACATCGGCCATAAAGTGAAGCCCGCCGACGATGCGGCTGAGTTCATTGGCGACGTCAGGATCCTTCATGCGAATGGCAATGCCCAGGCCCGGCACAGCTGTGCCCGGATCGGGCTTGATGCGATTGCCTTCGACACGCGAAAGGAAAACAACGATGGGCGAAGCGAGCTTGGGCAGGACATCAGCTTCGATGGATTTGGGAAAGACAAACAGGTTGAGCGCCCCAAGGCCCTTGGCATCTCTCTTCACAAGATTCAGACTCGCAGCGCTGATGGTTGAGCGAGGCATGAATCCGAAATCAATATTCTTGCCCTGCTCGAACTGCTCGTAGAGATCGTCCATCTTGTCGATGGTGCCGACGTAGTGAGCTTGCAATTGATCGCCATGCATCACGACGGCGGCAGCATGATGGTTCTTGCGGCGGCTGTCGCGGGTGTAGAAAAATAGATCGCGCTCCTTGGGCAGTTTCGCTAGCAACGTCTGGAACTGCCCATCTTCGACAATAGATTTCACACGCGGCGCGTCAGAGAGCGATTCAAATGCACTGGGAAATCCAGTAGAGCGCTCCGGTGCTTTTATGTTGGCGAAGCGCAGGACTGACTTGAAGTAGTCATTGAATTTCACCGGAGCAACGAACAGCCAATCGTCGTGAACGGCAAACAGTAATTGGCCATCTTTGCTGCTGAAGGTTTGGAACGGGAGCTCTGCACCCATCAGGAATGCGGGAAGAGTCGTCTGAATATCAAGCGACAGTTGCAACGGCACGAGCGGCATGATCTGCGGCAACTCACTTAGATACTCACTGTTCACTCGCGAGACAATGACATAAGGCGTCTTCGTGTCGTTCTTCTCGCCGATGATCGCCAGACATTCGCCGAAGTAGCGATCGGTCAGCGCCGCTTCATCCATGTTCAGCGCTTTGGCGGCTGCATCCCACATGCCCTTGGGCCGAAGCTCGGCAATCGTCTGCCAGAGATGTTTCACCAGCGGATCATCAGCGCGCTCGCTGCGCCACTTGGCCATGTGATCAAACTGAAGATAGAAGCGAGCCTCGGAAGGGCACCAGTGAGCGGGGCTGTTTTGCGGAATGCTGGCGATGTTGGCAGGCACCACATCCATGACCAGTGGCGCTGGCGTTTCATGCTTGATCTGGCAACCGGTCAAGAGCATCAACAGCATCGCGATTGCGATGGCAGTGACGAGGCGGTGAGGGTCTATGCGTGACGACAAAATCATTGAAGATCCTTGAAGTTGTCGAGGCGGCAGGGGGTGAGCCGTCAGCCGCCGATGCTCTCTTCAAACTTGACGCGCTGGTGAGCGGTGACCAGACGAATGACATCATAAGGTACTTCACCATTGAGCTTCTCAAAAATGGGCTTGAGCCTTTGCTCTTCACCGATGGCTTCGACGACTCGCCGATAGGTTGGATCATCGACCCAAGGCTCGAGTGTCTCGGGCTTGTTAGCGATGACAAATTCTTCGAGATATTGAGCCGTCGTGCTGACGGCCCGCTCGATCGCCGCAGCGACATCACTGATGCTCTTGCTCTGCTTGAAGAGCGCGAAGGCTCGCTCCTTGGTCGGATTCAATTTTGAATTGACGGGAACGATCACGCTCGCCTGCGCCATCACATCCGATTCAAGGTGCTGCGTGTCGCAGAAGGATCGAATCTCCACAATCAGCGCATCGCCTAGGTCGGCCAGTCTTTTGTCGCCGATGCCCGGCACTGTTTTGAGATTCTGCAGAGTCGTCGGGCGTACTCGGGCCAGTTCCATGAGCGTCGTATCCGCGAACACCACATAAGGCGGTACGCCGCGCTGCTCCGCCAAAGTGCGTCGCCAGGTGCGCAGCGATTCAAACAGTTCCTTGCTGACGCCTTCCCACGACTGCTCGCCCTTGCGCGTTGGGCCGCTCTTGGTCGGCTTGGCGCGCAGCAGTCGCACATCGAGTTGCCCCTTCAACACCTGCCAGGAAAGTTCGTTAAGTTGCAGCGTCGGCCGGTCGCCAGCAGTGCGCACCAGCAGCCCCTGATCGACGAGTTGAAAAATCATGTTCTGCACGACTTCGCGCTTGGCCTCTTTGAGTAGACCATAGGTGCTCAGTTGATCGTGCTGACACTTGCGAATCATGTCAGTGTTCGAGCCGCTCAGCACATCCACGACATGGCCAACGCCGAACTTCTGCTGCACCCGTGCAACACACGACAAAATTTTCTGCGCGATGACCGTGCCATCTTCAAAGCCTTCGACATCCTCAAGGCAGACATCGCACGCCCCGCAATTAGGTTTGTCGTAAGTTTGTCCGAAATATTCGCTGATGGCCTTGTGGCGACAGCTTGGCGAATTCGCCATGCGCTGCATGGCCTTAAGCAGCGCACGCTGAGAGGCGATCACTTCGCCGGGGTCCTCCGCGTTAGCAGCACTGAATTCAATCAGTCGCTCCCAGCGAATCACATCGCCGCCGCTGTAAAGCATCACGCATTCCGCCTCCAGACCATCGCGACCAGCGCGACCGGTTTCCTGCTGATACCCCTCAAGCGTCTTGGGCAAAGCAGAGTGAATCACACACCGCACATCGCTGCGATCGATGCCCATGCCAAAGGCAACGGTGGCGACAACGACATCAATGCGCTCCTGCGAAAAATCTTCCTGCGTCCTTCGCCGCGTGTTCGCATCGAGGCCTGCGTGATAGTGCGCCGCTTTGATGCCGTTGGCTTTGAGCACGTTGGACATGCCTTCGGTGTCGTTGCGACTGATGCAGTAAATGATCACCGCTTCACCAAGATGGCGACGAATCACTTCCATCACCTGCTTATATTCATCGACCTTGGGCAGCACGCGATAGACGAGATTCGGACGATCGAAGCGACCGATCAGTTGCAGCGGATCGCGAAGCTGAAGCTGATTGACAATGTCCTGCTGCACACGCGGCGTAGCTGTGGCGGTGAACGCGTGCAGACTCGCTTTGGGAAAGCAATCGCGAAGCTGAAGCATCTGGCGATACTCAGGGCGGAAATCGTGGCCCCACTGACTGATGCAGTGAGCTTCATCAATGGCGAAGCTGTTGACATTGGCGTCGCGCATGAGCTGAATGAACCACGAGGAGAGCGCGCGCTCGGGAGCGACAAAGAGCAGGCGATAATCCCCTTGCCTCAGGCCATTTTCGATGTCACGCCGTTCTTTGGCGGAAAGATTGCTGTGCAGTGCCGCGGCGGGATAACCCACTTCGCGCAGACCATCGACTTGATCTTTCATGAGTGCAATGAGCGGCGAGATGACTACATCGGTGCGATGCGCGACAGCGGGGGGCACTTGGTAGCAAAGCGATTTGCCGCCGCCGGTGGGCATGACCACGAGTGAATCGCGATTGTCAATGCCCGCTTGGATTGCCTGCTCCTGAAGCGGGCGCAGGTTTTCGTGGCCCCAGTAATGGCGCACAACGTCCACAATGCGATTGGGTGCATCTTGAGATGGATCAGCCTCGCTCATGATGATCGCAAGTGTAACAGCAGGCGACGCGGTTGAGCACAATATGGATCGATGAAAAGTTACAGGCCATCGCTACAATCGCCCCATGCGAAATATTCTTCTATCGGTGGTGCTTTGCTCGCTGACGACAAACCTTCACGCGCAGCTGCCCAAGGTCAACGACGATCGGCTCAAAATCGAACTCTTCGCCGAGGCCCCGGACATCGTCACGCCCGTCGGCATTGATGTGGATGACAGCGGCCGGGTCTATGTCATCGAGTCGCACACCCATTTTCCCAAGGCTGACTACAAGGGCCCGAAGACCGATCGCATCCGCATCTACGAAGACACCGATGGCGACCGCAAAGCTGACAAGATCACCGACTTTCACACCGGCGAAACGCACACGATGGGCATAGCGCTCGATCGCCACGCCAAAGGCAACGCACTCTTCGTCGCCACGCGCAAGGAAATCTTTCGACTGCGCGACACCAACGGCGATGGCGTTGCCGATGAGCGAACCTCGCTCGTGAAGCTCGACACCAAAGCCAGCTACCCGCACAACGGGCTCTCCGGTTTCGCTTTCGATTTCAAAGGCGATCTCTACTTCGGCTTCGGCGAAAACTTCGGCGAACCCTACAAACTCATCGGCTCGGACAACACCACCCTCGAAGGCGGCGGCGAAGGCGGCAACATTTACACCTGCGATCGCGAAGGCAAAAAACTCCGCCGAGTTGCCACCGGGTTCTGGAATCCGTTCCACATGTGTTTCGACGCCTTCGGCAGACTCTTCGCCGTCGATAACGATCCTGATTCGCGCCCGCCTTGCCGGCTGCTCCACATCGTCGAAGGCGGCGACTACGGCTACCGCTTCCGCTACGGCCGCAAAGGCCTGCACCCCTTCACCAGTTGGAACGGCGAAATCCCCGGCACGTTACCCATGGTTGCCGGCACTGGCGAAGCACCCTCGGGCATCCTCGCATACGAATCCGACAACTTGCCCGCCGATTACCTGGGCGACCTGCTCGTCACCAGTTGGGGCGATCACCGCATCGAACGGTACAAACTCAAACGCAATGGCGCAAGCTTCACCTCCACCATGCAACCCGTCATCACCGGCGGCGAAAATTTCAGACCCGTTGGCATCGCCCTCGCTCCCGATGGCTCACTCTATGTGAGCGACTGGGTGGACAAGTCGTACAACGTGCACGGCAAGGGCCGTGTGTGGCGCATCAGCGCGAAGGAAGAGAAGAAGGTGGAGCGGCCTGATCCGGTGAAGGATCTGGAGAAGGCGATACGGTCGAAGCATCGACCGACGCGTGAGAAGGCAGCGAGAGTCATGGCTGCACGAATGCCGGAGCGTCCGACCGATTGGAATTATCTCACCGGCAACAAACCCGACATAGATGTACGAGTTGTCACATCATTTATTCAAGCGACCGCTGATGCTGGCAGATTGAAGCATATTGACCCGATCATCCTTTCACAGTGGTATGCGGAACCAGGAGAAGTAGCGATTGCTAATTGGCCTGTTTCAGGTTCACAGCGGCTCGATGATGATAGCCCAACGACTCCGCTCATGATCTCGCGGTGGTTGGAACGATCCGAGTTGGCTGCGCCGTTGGATGTCATACTCACGGCGTTGGGCAGCGATGACCCGTTTATGGCTCACGCGGCATCGCATCGCCTCTCGTCAAGTAAGGATGACGAACTTGATCGGGTCTTGAAACAATTAGAGACTCTTCCGGTTAAAGCAAAGAATGACACGTTAGTGCGAAACCTCATGTTGACACGGATGATAAGAGGTTCACAGATTTCAGAGCCTGAAGTGTCGCGACTTTTAGATCAACCTCATGACGCCTTGCGATTCGTAACCATCCAATGGATCGCCGAGAAAAAGCTCGTTCAGTACCGCCAGCAACTCACCGATTCTCTCTCTCGTTCCGATCTCACCCCGCGTCTGCTCGTCGCCACGCTCACCGCGCTGGACATGCTCGACGGTGGCAAGCCGCAGTCGGCGGATCATGTCGGCGGGCGCTGGTATCTGGAGCGCCTCGTCTTCGGTGACAAGACGCCAGTCTCGACGCGGGCCATGGGACTGCGCATGTTGCCTGCGGATAATCCGGCGCTCAATGCCAATGCAATAAAGAAGCTGCTCGAAGTAGAAGATGAACGCTTGCGCATCGAAGTCGTGCGCACCTTGCGGCAAAGCCCGATCAAGGAGCGAGCCGACATGCTGCGCACCATCGTGCAGGATGAAAAGCAATCGGCACTGGTTCGTGCGGAGGCGGTGGCAGGTCTTGATGCGAATGTGGATGAAGAGCGGAAGACGCTCGTGGCGATGGCGCAGGGGAAGGATGAATTACTAATAAAAGAATCGCTGCGAGCGCTGCGCGGGGTTGAGGTGAACAGTCTGGTGACGACGATCGATCTGGCGGGGCGGCCCAAGGAAGAGGATGTGAAAGGGTGGGATGAATGGCTTTCGGGAGCGAAGCCGCAAGCGGCGGATGCAAAAAACGGGGAGCGCGTTTTCTTCAGCGCCAAGGCGGGCGGGTGCTACCGTTGCCACACCATCGGCGGTCGCGGCGGCGAGGCGGGGCCAGACCTTTCCACCATCGGCAAATCAATGACGCGCGAGCGCATCATGGAATCCATTCTCACGCCCAGCAAAGAAATCGCCCCGCGCTATGCGGCACATCTTGTAGAACTCGCGGAAGGTGACAAATTGACGCTGATGTACGTCGGCCCATCTCCCGATGGCAAGCAGATTTGGGCTGATTCTCAGGGCAAAACGCAACTGATTGCACCCGGCGATATCGCTTCCAAAGAGCCAATGACCACATCAATAATGCCCCAAGGTTTGCATCAAGGCATGACCCGCGATGAGCTGCGCGATCTGCTTGCGTTTCTTTCGTCGTTGCAATGATCGAAGGCTTTGGTACTTGAGCCGCGACTCAACGAGTCGCGGACGTTAGCGAACTCCTAAGTGGTGAAATCGTGGTGTGATCTTTTGGCTGAGCCTCGATCGTGTATCGGTGAAACCGCAGCGATAGGGCGCGATTATCACTCCTTCAGTCCGTGTACGTCCGCGACTCGTTGAGTCGCGGCTCAACTCAAATCATGCTTTTGCCTCATGCAGTAGCGGCTCGCCGCGCAGGCCGCGCAGCAGATTCTCTGCGGAGACCTGCGCCATCTTCGTGCGAGTCTGAATCGTCGCACTGCCTAGGTGCGGCAGAATCGTCACGTTATCCATCGTTAGCAGCGGATGATCGCGAGGCAGCGGCTCGGGGTCGGTGACATCCAGTGCTGCATGTTCAATCTGCTTGTCCATCATCGCCTGCGTGAGTGCCGCAGTATCCACCACCGGCCCTCTGGCCATGTTGATGAGTGTGGCCGTCGGCTTCATCTTCGCCAGCGCGGAAGCGCTAATGATGCCGCGCGTCTTCTCCGTGAGCGGCGTCATCAGCACGAGAAAATCAGATTCACGCAGAAGATCATCGAAGGAAACATACTGGGCACCTGTCACGACTTCGGCATCGGGCTTGCGCGAACGGTTGTGATAAAGGATCGGCATATCAAAAGCAGCAGCGCGGCGGGCGATCTGCATGCCGATGTTGCCCATGCCCAGAATGCCCAGCGCGGCACCGCTGACATCGCGACCGAGCATCTGATTGTGATTCAGCGCGGTCCACTGCGGGCTGCGCGCCTGTCTTGTGCCCGCTGCAAACCGCCTGGCCGCCATGATGAGCAGGCCCATCGCGCAGTCAGCGACGCAGGCATCGAGAACGCCGGGCGTGTGGCCGACTTTGATGTTGCGCTGCTGTGCAGCATTCACATCAATGTGATCCACACCGACGCTGCACGTGCTGATGACCTTGAGCGCGGGCAGTCGATCCATGATCGCTGCGGTCATGGCGTCGTGGCCGACCATGTAGATGCCTTGCACAGCGGTGTCGCCGGTTTGTGTGAGCGACCAGGGCGCGATGTCGATGTGGCCCTTGAGAAACGAATCGCCCACAGGCTGGGGTAGGCCGTTGATTATGACGCGAGGCAGCGATGAGGATGGATCAGACATCGGATCAATATAGATGATGTTGGCGGATGAACGCGAAGGTCCGTTGATGCTCCGCGCTTGCCCGTGTCAGACCATCACGCCACTGGCGCGGAGAATGGTTTCGTGTACCGCCAGATCGTGCTCAGGGGTGAAGTCGGGTTGCTTCTCGCCGCGAAGTATTTTCGCCAGATCGATGAACTCACCATCGTATCGGCCTAGTGATTTGGGCAGCTCGATTTCCTGGTAGCCGGATTTGTATGGATCGCGAGCTTTGCTCAGAGCGAGCAGCATTTTGGCGGGTTCGAGAGGGCGGATGTCGATGGTGCCTTGGTCGCCGCAGAGGACGAACTGCCTGCGCTTTTCGCCGCTGACTTCCACCATCGCGCTGCGCACCGTGGCGGTGGCTTTTTCGTATTCGAGGACCGCCAGTTGATTGTCCACGAGGCCATCCTGCTTCGGTTTCATCTTGCGGCCGAAGGCGTGAACTTTCTGCGGCTGCCCCAGAACATGAACGAGTGAATCGATGACATGGCAACCCAGTTCGAACATGGTGCCGCCGGGGTACTGGGCGAGCTGCTTGCGCTCGCTGGCGCTGGAGATGGTCTTGCTCATGGTGGCGTTGGCTTCAAAGAGTTCGCCGAGCCAGCCTTCTTTGGCGAGCTTATAGGTCAGTTGCATCGCGGGGTTGTAGCGCAGCATGTAGCCCATCTGCACGATGAGTTTTTTCGCTGTGGCGGCGCTTAGAAGCTTCTTGAATTCCTCAAGCGATTCGCCCGCGGGTTTGTCGAGGTGGATGCTAACGCCCGCAGCGATGCACTTGTGAGCGGTAGGCACGAGGTCGCGCACCTGTGTTTCAACAGCGACCACCTGGAGGCCGGGCGTTGCGAGCAGATCATCAACGCTCATCCATTTGAGATCGCGGTAAGTGGGATGTATCGCCGCCCGTATGCGGAGATTTTTATCAGGCTCTGCGAAGCCGACGATTTCGTAGTCGTCGCTGTACTTGCGCATCGTCGCCATCTTGCCCGAGGCGTGAGCGTGGGCGGTGCCGATTTGCGCGGCCTTGATCTTGGTCTTGTTTTGTGCTCGAGCAGGCTGTGCAGCGGCAGCGGCGAGGATGGTGGAGACGGCGGCCATGAAGTCACGTCGGCGCATGATCTGCTCCTGATATGAAAAAGCTCGCGCGGAGCGTCGCAAAGCCTTTGCTCCGCGGCTAAACGGCGTGCCTGTTGCGTTTGAAGATTGACTTCACGATACAAAATCGTGGCGATCTTATTCCGCCATGAACCATTGCACTTCCACGCGGCGGTCAGCATCGGGGCCTTTGCCGGTGGGTTCATCTGCACCGACGCCGATGGTTTCGACACGTGAAGTATCGATACCGAATTTTTCGGTGAGGATGTCTTTGACTTCCGCAGTGCGAGCTTTGGAAAGACTCTTAAGCGCGATCTTGAGCTGAATGACTTTCGCTTCGCCGCCTTCGCGTCTGCGCTGATCGATGAGTGCGCCATCGGCGTGGCCACGCAGCAGGACGCGCGAGCCGGGGCTGACTTTCAGAAGCTGCGCGATGCTTTTGAGGCCATTGGTGTTGTCAACGACATCGATGTCGAGCTTGCTGGAGTTGGGAAGGAAGGAAAAGCGAATGTCCTTGCTCAGTAGCGCATCGATGACATCGTTGGGATCGCGCTCAGCAACGCCGGTGTTCTTGAGCGGGGCGATGGAGGCCTTTTGCATCTTGAACTCGCCCGATGCCTCGGCAGCCTTGAGGCCGGCCAAGGCGATGAAGCGATCGGAATCAACGGGCGTGCCGATGAGGTCTTTGCCATAGACATAAGAAGCGGTTTCGTAGATGAAGCCGAAGCTTCCGGCGGAGTCGAGCTGACCGGCGAAAAAGGCCAGATTTTCAGGCATATTGGCCAGGTGAACCTTGGCGAGTTCCGCTTTGGTTTCATCGGCGGTCCAGTTGAAGGCTTTGCCGATGACGGGTAGATGCTTGGCGGGTTCGAGGCGGACCATGTTGTTGCCTTCGAGTGAACCGGCCACGAGGCCCTTGACGATTTCCGGATGGGTGTCGGCGAAGCCCTTATTGAGGAGCAGAATGTCGGCGATGATCAGGAGATTGCGATTGGTGACGAGCACGTGAGCCTTGCCCTCGCTGGCTTTGGCGACTTCGGAAGTCTTGGGTTCCCACGTGACGCAGCCAGCAAATCGCTTGCGACCAGCTTTGAGATCGCGCAGGTAAATGTCGCCAGCGCCAAAGCCATCGGCGCAGTAGAGCATGTTGATCGATTCCGCATCGGGCTTGTCAGCGGGTGTGCTGAGCATCTTGATTTTCAGGCCAGCTTCTTGGGCGAGATAGCGCATGAAAAAGTCAGTCTCGGTGAACTGAGCCGCGGTGATGACTTTGCCCTTGAGCTGATTGATGGTGCGAATGTCTTTGTTGACGACGATGCCATCGGCGCCGCGCGAGAAGCCGATGAGCATGGGCGTGACGACCGAGAATTGCCGACCGTAAACTGATAGCACATCGACCGTCGTTGCAGCACCGGCGATGCGGCCGCTGTTGAGCGATGACCAGCTTTCCTCTTCGCTCAGAGAGAGCTTGACCTTGAAGCCATATTTCTTGGTGAAGATGGAATTGTCATTAGGCTCGAGTCCGCCGTTGGCAGCGATGAGGCCGGCATAGCCCGCGTATTCGCTCAGCTCGATCTCGATGATGTTGTCTTTGGGCGTGTAGGCGGCGGCAGCCTTGAGGCGTGGCACCTCGGTGCGCGTCTCGACCAGTTCGGCATCATCCGCAAGGCTCGGCTGAGCATGAACGGGACGAGCGCAGAGGGTGGCGAGAAGAATGAAAAGCGGCGCGAGGCTGCGCCATTGAAATCGATTGAGATTGGAAAATGAGTTCATCGGAATCCTCCGGTGGTGGTTGAAGTGAATTGCATTTCTGAGCCATCACTTCATGAACGTATCAATATCGACTTTTGAATTGCTGTCTTTCGTGTCGGGGAACGCGTCGATCAGCGAGTCGTCGGCCATCGAGCCAAGCGCCTTGGCGTAGCCTGCGATGTTGGCTTCGGTTTTGCGGAGCTTGTCGAGGTCTTCGAGGCCTTGCGTGAGTTTGACAGCTTCGAGATCGAGGGCCATCTTTTCGCGAAGACGGTTGAGTTCGCCGATCTCGCGGGAGAGTACGCCGTGCATGCCGCTGAGGCGTTCGATGGCCTGGTCGTAAGCCGAGGCAAGGGGCTTGCGATCTTCGAGGTAGCGCGCGGTCTGCGCGATGATTTTGTTTGCTTCCGTTTTGTCGAAAGAACGGCCGGCCATCTGGATCGGCCAGCGGTCTTCATCCTCAGCCCGGCGAATGGCCATCTCCATGCGCGATTTGATGTTGGAGGTGTCGCTCAGATTGTCGCGCATCAACTGATAGCGCAACTCGACATCCTTGATCTTGCCTGCAATGGAACTGATGCGCTTCTGGCGATCCTCAATCTGGCGACCGATGCGACTGTCAGCCCAGTTCATGTACGACGTCGGATCGCCAGCGACTTCCTCGGCGGTCCAGACTTTGTCATCGGGAATCGAAGAGACCTTGGGCGTGCCCTTATCCTTATTAGGATTGCCTGGCTGCTCCTGCGAGCAGCCACGCGTGAGCATGACAGTCGTGACCACGATGGCCAGAGCGAGGATGCAGCGGGCGATCATGTTCATCGTGCGGGGAAGCTCCCTTGAATCCGTTCATTGATCGTTCGCTCAGGCGAACGGTTAGGTGCACAAGCAGTCGAATCGTTCGGCTCTGTCCAAAACGGAAAATATCCGATGCGAGCCACGACTGTAAGGGAGTGAATTCCGCTGATTTGAATTCGTTCCTAGTCCGCTCCCTTACGGTCGCGGCTCGTTTGATACAGAGCCTAAGTTCAAAATCTGTACGATCATTTCTCGTTCAAGATCTTGTTGAATTCCGAATCATCGACAACCGTCTCGCTCTGAGCCGCAAGATCATCGAGTGAGATCGTACCGGGTTCGCTGTTGGCGACGCCAACGACGGTGGTCTCGATGGCGACTTTCATGGCAATGAGATTGTTCTTGATGTCGTCGGTGATTTCCTGCACCTTGAGCATTTCGCGGTTGGTATCGATCTTGGCCAGTTGATCCTGCGCAGCATCCTTGGCCTCGGCAAGTTTCGACGACTGCATGCGAAGCTGTCCAATGGCGGCTTCGAGCTTCACAAGCAGATCACTCTTGCTCTTGGTTTGTCCAGCGAGTTTCAGAATCTGGCGCTTGGCAGCATCTTTATCCAGTTCAATGGTCTTCCACTTGATGGGAAAGGTGTCGCTCTCCTGAGCGCTCTTATAGAGGCCTTTGAGTTCATCGAGCGCGGTCCCTCCGATGGTCGATTTCTGACGGGCATCGTCGCGCATCGATTCGATCTTGGCTTTTTTCTGAGCGATGGCGATTTCGCTGGCCTTGCACTTGGCGATGGCTCCCTTGGCCTTCTCTTCGCAGAAGTTGAGATAGTTCACCGGATCCTTGGCGATGTTCTCGGGGGTCCACTGGGTGAACTGGGTGAGCGTGGAGTTGGCCCTGGTGCGGAAAACATCGCTGCCGAAGTAGGCGACAGCAACGCCCACGACTGCGATGACGACAATCACGCCGATGATGCCTGCCGATGAGATGCCTCGAATTCTTGAAGTCATGTGCGTTCCCCTTTCGAAGGAGTTTGTTAAATAGGCGGAGCTTGTTAAATAGAAGGGCAGTGCCCCGAAACAGCGTATGATTGTCATGCGGTACCCGTTCAATGTCAATTGTCGCAGAAAGAAAATTCTAATGTGAATGGCAACGTTTGCCGCTTGGGCGCTTGGCGGTGATGCGGTATCATTCGCTGATCGCTGGGTTCCCAGTGATGATCGCTTGGCAATCGCCGGTTGGGTTCCACACTTTTATCCATTCATCTTTTCTGCGAGGTTCCTCATGGCCGACGGCAAAAAGCATCCTTCTCACGACGATGATCTCCTGGCTGACGCGATTCCGATTGATGCGGACGATGGCGATTCGCTGCTTGATGATGCCATTCCCATCGATTCCCAAAGCGAAGGCGGCAGTGAACCCGATGGCATCGATCTGGCTGATGATGATGGCGATACCGCCGGCAGCAGGGAAATTCGCACCTTCGGTTCAACAAAAAAGAAGGATGACCAAGACAGCAAATACAGTCGCCCGCTCAATGTCACAGGCACCGGCGGCGTCCGCTGCAAGACCTTCGTCGCCAAGCTGCGCCTCGATGCCATCGAACATCTCGATCATCAGATGAACGACTGGCTCGATGCCCACCCCAACTACGAAGTGAAATATGTCACCACTGTCGTGGGCGAACTCACCGGCAAGATCAAAGAGCCCGCGCTCTTTATGACGGTCTTCATCTGACGTCTATCCGAAACGAGCCGCGACCGTCAGGGAGCGGGGGCTGCACGGTTTGAAAACCCGAGGAATCCACTCCCTGACGGTCGTGGCTCGTATCGGCATCTTCCTTTAAACGCCCCGTACTCCGAACACGGCCACTTCGCACCATCCGTTGCCGATGCGGTTGGTGATTTCAAAGCCTCGCGCTGCCGGTGAGGCCACGGGGTACCCGCGCTTGAGGCAGCGATCGAACCAGGCGCGCAGGTCATGCTCCGCCACTTCACGTGACTCTGTGAAGAGCAGCAGAAGCAAGCCCGAGTGAAAAATCAGGCTGTCGGCCCAGAGCTTTTTCACATCATCCGCCACCGGCGAAAGCAGCTCCTTGCTGTACCCCTTGAAGGGCCCATCGGTCGTGTACTGCGAAACCGTCTTCACCTCCAGCCAGTAGGCAGCCTCCGGATCGACCGCATCAATGGTGTCAAAGAGCGTGCCCCGCAATCGTGGATCGCGCAGGCCCGGGCCATCCGCATCATTGGTAATCACGACATCGCAGCGCAGGCCTTCGCTTTGCTTGCGGTTGTTCCAGTCGCTGGGATATCGCTGTTCTGGAAACACACCCCATGCCTGGGCGCGCAGAGAATCCTGCACGAGCGGATGCAGTTTCAGTTCCGCGAAACTGTCGAAGCCATAGACGACCTGTTCCAGATCATCCGCAGCAGCACGGGCGCGCAGGCCAGTGGTCACCGCGTCGGCAATGTCGGCAGGGCAGAGCATGAATCGGTTCGCAAGGGTGATCTGGTTAGCCGTTCGCCTTGGCGAACGAAGAATGGAATGGCCGCGAAAAGTCGCAAAATGCGCAAAAGAAATTTTGATGCGCATGTATGATCACTCACCGTTTCACGCATTCCAAGAGCTGAGGCCTTCCCACTTGTGGCTTCGCAGCGCCTGTACCACCATCTCCGCAGCTTCCACAGCCGCGACACCCGCAGCACCATCGACCACCGGCGCTTCACCTGACCGCACCGCTTCAAGAAAACTCGCCAGCTCTGCGGTCAACGGATCAGCGTGGCCAGCGCCATCCATCTCCAGTTCATCGACCGAAACCAGATCGGAATAATCGACGCTCGATAGATCCGCGCCATCGCGAATCTGTTCGCGGATACGTGTCAGTGATTCATCGTTGTCACTTTTGCGAATGACGATGCCGGTGCGTTTCTGGTAATCGAGACTGACATAAGCAGACTCGCTGAAAAGGCGAAGCTTGCGTTCAGTCTTGAGTGCAAGGCGACTGGCGGTGACGTTGGCGACGCAGCCGTTCTCGAAGACGAGGCGGGCATTGGCGACATCTTCGTGGGTGCTGAGCACCGCGACGCCGACAGCTTCGACCTTGGCGAGCTTTGAATTAGCCAGAGACAGGACGATATCCAAATCGTGGATCATCATGTCCATCACGACGCCCACGTCCAGCGAGCGGAACGTCATCGGACTGATGCGATGCACTTCCATAAAGCGTGGCGTAATCGCCAGCGCCGATACCGCACGCACCGCGGGATTGAACCGCTCCGTGTGGCCCACCTGCAAGGCGACTTTATTTGCAGCGGCGAGATCAACCAGTTCTCTAGCTTCTGCTGATGACGGAGCCAGAGGCTTTTCAATCAGGCAGGCCACGCCGCTTTTCAGTAGCGGCTCGGCAACAGCAAGATGGCGCACCGTGGGCACAGCAACGGTGACCGCTTTGACCTGCGGAAATCGCTTCAATAGTTCTTGGGCGCTCGCCACTGATTCGCAGCCAAACTCGGCAGCCACCATCGCACCGCGATCAGCATCCGCATCGACCACAGCCACCAGCAGCGCCTGAGGCAGCGACTTATAAATGCGGGCGTGGTGCTTGCCCATGCGTCCGACACCAATCACCGCGACAGGAATGCGCTCTGTTTCGCTCATCGCGGCAGTGTAGCGAGATTATCGGATGACGAAGCGAACAGGACCGGGTAACACTTAGCCTTTGCGCCAGTAAGAAGGGCGAGTCTTTGGTGTGGGCGCGGGCACAGCTTCAGTGTCGGCTGCAATGTCTATATATAGAGCGACGTCGATGGCCTTGATGAACTTGATGCCCACATCATGGACACGACCGGTGACGTGATCGCATCGCATAAGTTTCGCGCTGATGCAATGAGTCTTTCCATCTTTGCCGCGCAGTTCGAGCGTGCAGGTGGAGCCGGGATAGAGAAAGTTCCCGTGCAGAAAACCCATGCCCATTTCGCTCAGGTCGCGAGGCATGACCCGGTACGAAACATCAGTGCCGCCGGGATGGCTGACAAAAAGCAGCAGACCTTGCGGATCAAGAAAACGAAAGCGCCGATCAGCTCGCCTACGTTCTTCGGTGCGCGATCGATCCTCAAGAAACTGCGCGATGGACTTGTGCTGTTCTTTATTGAGTTTGAGTGTGTCGAGGCCTTGGGTTCGAGCAACTGCCATAAACATGATCCTTTGCAACGCGAAAAAAATGCGAGCTGTGGACTGTTTAGATCGTCGCGGAATGCAGGAGACTTGATGCAGCAGCGATGAATGATTTACGAATCAGATTGGACGAGGCGGTACAGATGTACCACGAACATTGACCATGAATACTTCGCTCATTGCACCAGGCCTTTGGTCAGCCGCATGAATGCGGTTTCGAGGCTCACGTGTTCTTCCTGTATGCGATTGAGTTCAAAGCCATCGCGGATCAAAGTAGCCGCGATACGTGTGGCATCGATGCGCGTAGGATCGATGGTGACGCGCATGAGTCCATCGGCTGGCTGAGCGTCGATGACGCCGGGCAGTCGTCGCAGGGCATCGAGGGCAGCCGCCGTATTTTGGCCGACGCCGATTTTCAGAATGGTCCCGCTGCGGGTGCGTTCGAGAATCTCTTTGACGGAACCGAAGAACTGCAATTCGCCGCGCTCGATGATGCCGATGCGCGTGCAGAAATCTTCCATCTCCGGAAGGATGTGCGAGCTGATGAGAATCGTCTTGCCCATGCGGTGCAGCTCTTTGAGCAGTTCACGAATTTCAATACGGGCGCGAGGATCAAGGCCGCTGGCGGGTTCATCGAGCAGCAGGACTTTGGGATCGTGGAGCAGAACGCGCGCCAGGGAAAGGCGCTGCTTCATGCCGCGCGAAAGACCGTTGACCTCGGCATCAGCTTTGTAGGCCAGGTCGGTGAGATTGAGCACATCATCGATGACTGATTCGCGCTTGGCACCGTGGATGCCGTAGGCGGCAGCGAAGAAGGCGAGATATTCCTTGACGACCATGTCATCGTAGGAGCCGAAGTAATCGGGGACGTAGCCGATGAGACTGCGCACCTGGCGGGCATTGATCGGGCCAACAGAAAGGCCATCGATGCGAGCTTCGCCCCAGGTGGGCTTGAGGAGGGTGGCGAGGATTTTGATGGTGGTGGTTTTGCCTGCACCATTAGGCCCGATGAAGCCGAAGCAGTCGCCTTCCTCAATCTTGAGGTTGAGATTGTTGAGCGCGATCAGTTCACCATAGCGCTTGGTCAGGTTGTGGGTTTCGATCATCGCCATGGGATTAGTTCTGAGTTCTGAGTTCTAAGTTCTGAGTTCAAGGTTCAAAGTTCAAGGTTCAAGGTTCATCGAGGGCTGGTGTCGGGAAGGCTGTCGTGTTGTCTTTAAGACTCTGGACTCCGGACTCAGGACTCTCCTTTATTCCTCGACATTCATCACAAATCGCACCATCGTCCAGCCCTTGCTCTTGATCGGATCACCACCGACAAGCATCGGCACAGGCACCGGCGAATCGGTTTCAATGTGGCCCATGATGATGAGCCTGCGCTGCGCGGTCAGTTTGGTCAGGTCGGCACTGCGGGCGATGCGCCTGCTGAAATGCACCGGCGTCCAACTGAACTGCACATCATCAGGCTTCATAAAAGTTGGCGGCGGAAGCATGTCAAAAAACGAAAGCATCTCCAACGTGCGCACAATGCTGCTCGCGCCGGGATCGATGAGCTTTTGCGTTTTCTCATCCTGCTTGGTGTCGCTCTGCTGACCGCCCATGTCCGCCATGTGGGCACCGAGAACGCCTTCACCTCGAAGCGAGCGCGTTTCCCAGCCGTTGGGTTTGAGATTGTCCTTCGTGGCAATTCGGCGGTTGGGATAAGTGACCAGCACCGGTTCAATCACCAGCGGCAATTTCAAATCAGGCTTACCAACCACAAGCGTCGCCCCGCGCTTCCATGTGCGATCGCCACTGCTCCATAGCTGCGCCATCTGGCCATCGCCTGCACTGTAGATCATGCGCACGTTAGTGAGCGTCGCGGGCAGATCGTGGGTGAGATTGGCGCTAGGCCAGCCGTCAACGAGCTTCACACTACCCGTCGGCGGCGACCACTGTTTTGCAAACGCGGAGCCATCGATAATGTCGCAGTAGTGAGCCTCGAACTGTTTCGCAGTCGAGCGCATCGGTACCTCAGGCATCGATGATGGCGCGAGCGTATTGAATGAATAGCGACGCTCGCCGACGAAGGAAGTGCGATCGCCATCGGGCAGGCCGGGGCTGGCGAGGGCGTTGAGATTGGAGCGGTCCTTGGTGTCTGCAATGGCGACATCGACGGTCGAGTGAACAGGGACGAAAAGCGACATGACGCTGTAGGCCCGCATCTGAGCTGGCCCGCGCTGGGAAGAATCGATATCGACAATGGAGAAGTGCTCAATCTGCGTATTACTTGGGCGCATCCACGCTGCTGCGAGCCATGTCACCGCGCTGAACACGATGACGACGCAGGCAAAGATGAGCCAACTGTGATGCAGCATCTTGCGCGACTTGAGCGCCGCAAACGATGCAGGCCCGGCAACGACCCAGTAAATACCAAAGAGAACGACGGCACCAAAAACAGTGAGCGCCGCTGTCGCTTTCATGGCGATGCGACCGGGAATGAAGGTGCCCAGTTCGGTGATGCTGCGGTAGCTCACCGCCAACATTTTTCCATCGTCGATCAGCTTGGCGTTATCGAGATTGCCCGGCGAGCGCCAGCCGAAAACAGTCTGCCACAAGCGCGGCAGACCATAACGAACAAAAGCAACCTGCGAAGCGAGCCTGCGATCAGTGATGTCGATGCCAATGAGCGTCACTTTGCCAAAGCCATATTGATGCGACGCGATGAGGCTCTGTTCTTTTTCAATGGGTTGCACTGCGATGGAAGCAACAGGTGTGATCAGCGCGACATCACCCGGCCTCGCATCATCGCGGCGCGTCAATGAACGCGCAGGAATTTTCACATTCACCATCAGCTCCGGCCGCGTCGGCTCGCGCCTTGGATCGCTGCTTTCATACATCCACGCAGGCACATCCATCGCCTGCGAAGGGCCGATGTTCACCGCAGGCATCAGGTCAGCCACGCGCGGATCGCTCCAGCCTGAATCGATCGATGAAAGCACAATGACCAGGTGCCCGCCTCGGCGAACCCATTCCTTAATGGCAGGCAGCGGCACCGAAGGATCGACCGGCGACCTGCCGATGGCGGGCGTCCAGATCAGAGCATCGATGAGCTGCATGCCATACCAGCGATCAGGTAGCGTGGCGGGATCGATGGCGGTGATGAATTCGATCGGTTCGTGCTGCGTGTAGGTTTCGCGAAATGCGGCGAGACCCATGAGGCCGCCGCCGGTGAGACCGATGGCCTGCGTGCGAAGTTCCATGGCATGCTTGGGCACGATCTTGGTGGAGGCGACGATCTGCTCGCTCTCTTTATCGATGACGCGCACGGTCCAGCCATCGGTCGCTTTGCGATTTATGGCGGGCATGGCGTAAAGGCGAACCGCCAAAGAACCGCCCGCAGCAACGACGACATTTTCTCTGCGCGCAATGAGCAGGTCGCCATCAGCATCAGGCGAAATCCAATCGACCCAAAGCGTTTTGAGCTGGCCGGTCTTGTTGCGGACGAGAACGCGCAGCGGTGCCCAGGTGCCGGGGCGAACGTAACCATCGAGCCCGACATCTTCGGGATGCTCGATGATCAGTTCGACGTCGCTGGTTTGCGTTTGCGCGAAGGTGAAAACGGGTGCAACGAGCAGCACCGCGAGCAGGGCGATCATCGGGCAGAACCACCGGAATGGAAGAGGCAATGTGTGTCGCATGTCCAGGAATGTTTGCGTCGTAGTTAGCCGTTCGCCTTGGCGAACGGAGTTTGCAATGGTTGGCGGTGCCTCAAGGCTGCTGCTCCTTGATTCTCACATCCAGCCTTCGGCGAATCAGCTCGGCACATCGCTGATAGACCGTGAGATTGCCGCCGATGGGATCGTCGATGTCGCCGTTGGCATCGAGCAGCATGGCCCTGTCCCGCGCCTGTGGATCCAGTTCCAACACCGCATCGAGGTGCGACTGCGTCATGCAGTAAATCACATCCGACTCGCGAATCAGTTCCGGTGTCAGCACACGAGAGCGATGCTGCGAAAGATCGATGCTCAGCTTGCTCATCGCTTCGATCGCTTCACGTGCTGCAGGCATGCCCGAGTTCGTAAAAGCCCCGGCAGAAAGCACGCGCACACCCGCTGCTTCCAGGTCATCCATGTTGATGCTGCGCTGCGCTGCGATGATCTGCTTGGCAATGACCTCCGCCATCGGCGATCGACAGGTGTTGCCGCTGCAAACCAGGAGCATTGTGTAGCGCAGCATGCGGCGGATGGCGCGCTCATCGTAAACGCCTTCGCGCTCCACGCTGATCACCGGGCCGTTGCTGGTTTGCTTCACGCGCACAATCGTCGAAGGCTTGGCATAGCGGCAGCGACCACCATCGACAATCAGATCAGCGGCGTTGCCCACCGCACTGGCAGCGGCATCGACATCCTGCGGCGGCGGCTCGCCGCGCTTATTCGCACTGGAAGCAACCACCGGCGATCGCGTCGCGCCTAGCAGTTGCCGGGCGATGCTGTCGTCCGGGCAGCGCAAGCCGATCGTGCCGTTGTGATACAAACGCGAAGCGAGAATTTTCGCATCAGCGCTGAGCTCGCGCGCCATCACGCCCAGCTTCTGCGCCATCACATCCTCAGGCACATCGACCACCAGCGTCACCGGCCCGGGCAATACTTTTTCAATGAGTCGTTTCACGCGCGGACTGCTCGCATCGACATAACGATCAGCGCTTTGCGGATCAGGAATATGCAGCGTGAACGGTTGCGTCTGCTGCCGACCTTTGGCTTCGAGCAGCGCGAGATAGCCTTTATCACTGGCGACGGCAGCGCCGATGCCATAGACCGTTTCCGTCGGAAAAATCACCAGGCCACCCGCATCAAATACGCGGCCAGCTTCCTGCGCCGTCTCGGCAAGCTGCAAAAGGTCATCAGGTTTGACGGTGGTCACTTCCATGATCGTGTCCCAGCATATTCGATATCCGTCCCAAAAGCCCCGCGCCCTCTCCTCTGTCTTTAATCTGTCCCCTGTCCTCTGTCCCCTGTCTCCTGTCCTCTCCCCTCAGTCCGCCTTCGGCTCCACCTGTGTTGCGACAGCTCGCAAGTAACCATCCAAGTAATGCGAAACAAAATAGTCCAGCGCCTCGACAGTCGTCTCGTTATTGCTGCCCCAGATGGAAGCCCGAAGATCCACAAACTCCGCATCCAGTTGAATCAGGTAGTGCTCATCACGGGCCACCGCAGTCTTGAGTTTATCGTGGAAATAAGCAGAAAGCGCATTGACGCCCGGCCCGCCCAGACTGATCGTCGGCAGCGACTGAAGATCCTGATCGTTGATGTACCAGATATCCGAACAAACCAGCGGCAACACCGGCGGCACCAAGCCTGCTCCATACTTTTCCATCCACGTACGCACCCGTTCGCACAGCCGATAGGCCAAAGGCCGATCCGCCATCTCAGCGCGAAGGTGCGCCCCCACAACGATCAGCAGCAGGTTGGCCGGGTCATCGGTCTCGTGCGATGCATCAGCTTCATCGATGGGTTCTTCCATGTGCCTATTGTAGGAACTCCAACGAGGCAAAGGCTGGCACTCGTGCCGCGAATATGCAACCTGATGGCAGGGGATGCAGGTAAGATAAGGACAGCGTGAAAGTGAATGCCTGATTCACTGAGCTGCCACACTGCACATCATGGAGGTTTTTCATGTCCAAGCGTCGCCCTTATCGCACCGGTCTGGATCGCCTCATCACCACGCTGCGAAAGCTCAGCAAATATTCGCTCTCAGGTGCGCTCGTCGCCCTGGCCGGCTGTGTGCCTTCGCCCAATCTCGTCGGCGTGTCGCCCGATGGTCGGTACATCGTGCTGCCGGTGAATCAACTGGGCGTTGTCGTCGCCCCCAACGACGCATCGAGCATCATCCGTATGGATCTGAAAACCAACGATGTTCAGGTCATCGGCCCCAATCAAAAGGGTGTCTTCTGGATGAGCATCGCAGGTGATGCCATCGCCCACTGCGCCGACGGCGGCGATGGACTTTCCATTGTTCTACACCACGGCCTCGAAGCGCCCGTCACCATCAAAAACGCCATGCTGCCCACGCTTTCTCCCGATGGCGCTTCAATGGTTTATGTCGCTGCCGATCAGCAGAACCAGCGCACCGCCAGTGGCAAGCTGATGAAGCGCGACGTCAAGACCGGCAAGACCACCGATCTCAAACTCGAAGGCACCGCGCCTGAGTTTTCTCCCGATGGCAAACGGCTGCTCTATGTAGCAATCACCAACACCGGCGGCGCTTTGCACGTGACTGATGCTGATGGTGGCAACTCCAAAAAAATCAGCGACATCGTGACCGATCTGCCAGAGATATTTCGGCCGCGCTGGGCCGGTGCTGATGCGGTGCTCTACCGCGCTAAAACCAAAGACACCGGCGATGATGCCGAGCTTTTCATCGCCACCCTCGATGGCAAAACGGAACAGGTGACGGTCAACGACATCGAAGATATCACGCCGATTTATGCGGGCAAGGATCGCATCATCTGGCGTGAGCTGGCGGCCGGGAAGAACTTGGATCAAGGCGACGACATTCTGCCGCTGTCGATCAGCGAGAAGAAAGATGGCAAGTGGCAGACGCGGGCGCTGGGCATTAATGCGCTGACGATTTCCGTGGTGGGAGATGATCTGTTTTTTGTCTTGATGGATGAAGATGCTAAGCAGATTAAATTGATGCGCTGCCCGATCGCTCAGCCGGACAAGCAGACCGATGTGACGGCAGTGATCAAGTCGAAAGTGAATTCACTCCCCGCGACGACAGCAGGGCGGTGATGCAAATCACCCGCTTGGATTCAGGCGTTTGAAGTTCCGGCAAACCCCAGGCAACCGCATCTAAGCGATCAAGCCAAATCGAGAAAATTCGCTATGATGTGGCCGCTATGAGTGAAAACACAACATCGTCGCAGCGGCACGTGATTGCCGCGCTGGTCATGAATGAGCCGGGCGTTCTTTCGCAGGTGGCGGGCATGTTTGCCGCGCGCGGATTCAACATCGACAGCCTCGTCGTGGGCCGCACGGAGAACCCGGAGATTTCCCGCATGACCATCGTCACCACCGGTGACGACGCAGTGCTGGAACAGGTTCGCAAGCAGCTTGCGAAGCTGGTGCCTGTGGTGAAGGTGGTGGACTATAAGGATGTGCCTTATGTCGAGCGCGATCTGATTCTGGTGACAGTTTCGACAACCGGCGCTTCGACGGAACAGAACAAAACCTTAGCCACGCTGGACGTCTCCAACGCTCGCCGCAGCGCTCTCGTGGAAATCGCCAATATTTTCCGCGCCAAGATCGTGGACATCAGCCCCGGCCAGGTGATGATCGAAATGGCAGGCACAGAAACGAAGATCGAAGCGCTCGTGCAACTCATGCAACCCTACGGCATCATCGAACTGGCCCGCACCGGCGTCATCGCCATGCCGCGCGGCCAGAACATCGGCAACAACGACCGCCGAGGCCGCGCCACCGCATCCGCAGGATCAGGCATCGATGAAGGCAGTTTGCCGCCAGGATGAAATCACGATGAACGCTGCATGATCCGAGCCGCAAGGCGTAAGCCTGCGGTGGCTTTTGAGGGGTGAGTGATTTTCAAGACCCCGGGGCGGAAAAATGAACGCTCCCCTTTTTCATCCGCAACGGCGGGTTATCCATCGCGTCCAGACCGCCGCATGCCCCATGCATTGCGCAGCACGCCAACGAGAAACCACAACAGGAATGCCCCGTTCACAGTGACAGCGACAATCGCGCCAGTTCGCGGGAGTATTGCAACGAGGATCGAAAGGAACAGGAGCAATATCCCGCCTAACGTCAGCAGCTCTCTCCACGAACGGCGAGCGATCGCATAGGACGAGCAAATCACTCCCCAACACACTGCGGACGAGAGGATGACAACGTGCGTCGGCGTCATGGCTATGGGTAACGACCTGCCACTCAGTTGCGAGTTCCGGGGGCTGTGTGCGGGGCAGAAGCGCACAAGGCTCGATGAAAACATTCAACGCACAAGTACTCGTCAACGGTAGTTGGTGGTTAGGTGCATTTCTTAGTCCATGAAGTAAGACGATTGAGCGATACAGCCAAGGCAAAGACCAAACGCGGCCGCAGCAGCCAGACAAGATAAGTTGGCCTCAGTCTGCCGGCGGAAGTATAAACAAACGCCACTCCAAACGATAGACAATGGAAAGATGAGAAATGCGACGTTGCCCAGCAATATGTAGGAAGAAGCGCCGTCCGGTCCCCAACCCCAAAGGCTGGAGTCGTTGGCGGTAACTCGCGGCATGAGCACATGTCGAATGTACAACTCGGCACACACAAGGCCGAGCAGACTTACCGCACAGCCACCCCAGAGGAGCAAGGTACCGGCACGGAAAGACGTAATGGACAATCGGCGACCCCAATACACCTAACTCTGTTTTGCTTGCAACCTCGCAAGCTAACGCAGCCTGCGTGTCGCCGATTATTCTATCAGACAATCTTGCTTCACAAACTTTACCCATCGGTTCGGATCATGAACGGACATCGCAAAGCAGCGGGGCGATTGTGCCGTTGGCTGGCCGTTATTTTGCTGTTAATTCAAGGGTCGTAGGGTGGGCACCGCCTTGATCTTTCCCCGCGTCTCGAAAGCGGTTGTTGCACTGCCTTATCAGCGCCGGAGTTTGTAACTCCGGTTCGATCTTCACGGCTCAAAGCCGTGTAGATCGAAATTCGTGCAGCGAGTCACCTGCGCACAGCGCGTGATGTTTTCTTCCAAGTGCGATCATCGCCCGTCAACAACTTGTTTATCGTTCTTCTGCCGCGCCGACTGCGGCGGCCTTCGCCATTGAGGCTCGCTCGCCGACCGGAGTTACAAACTCCGGCTCTGATAAGGCAACTGCACGCGGGAAGATCAGCTCACCGCCGACCATGAATCACCTTCGAGGTCCATCGTGGTGGGCAGTTACCTTTTCGCATGTGTCGCCGCGTTGCGGCTTCGCCTGTCCTGTCACCTTTTCCGTGGGCTGACGCCCGCGGCTACGGTAGGCCGCCGCTTCGCGGCTGAGAATGGATTCATGCGAAACAACGCGCACAGGTTTTCATTTTCAAAAGCCATACACTGGTGCAGATCAACTTCACTTCTAGCGTGTCCGCCACGAGCCACGACCGTAACGGAGTGGGGGATGCAAGGTGCAGCCCGCTTCCTGACGGGCGCGGCTCGTTTTGATGCTGCTACGAATGAAGTTGAAATGTTCTAGCGAGCGAATCGAGTCTCCTTTGTCCTCTTTCGCAACAGGCAATTGTCATGGCTAAGTCCAAACCCAAATCAAAAACCACTTCCAATCACCGCTTCACCCTCGCGCACATCACGCACGAAGCGGTCGATCACATCGGCGGCATCGGCACTGTGCTCGAAGGGCTTATGACCAGTCCGGTTTATCAGCAGCATGTCGAGCGCTCCATCCTTGTTGGGCCGACGGCTTCGCATATGGAAGTCGATCCTGAAGCTCGCCTCGGTGAGCATGGGCATGTGCTTTACAGTTCCATCGACAACATCGATCGCGGGCATTTCAGTCCCAAGCTCAAGCCGATCGAGTGGGCTTTTGATGTGAAGTTTGTTTATGGCACGCGCAAGTATGCGGTGCCTGGCACCGGTCGCACGGGTGAGGCGGAGGTGCTGCTGATCGATGTGTTTCACATCAACGCGGCTCGCCTCAATGTGTTCAAGCATCGCCTCTGGGAAACCTTTGGCCTCAATAGCGGTCGCTACGAAAATTCCTGGGACTACGAAGAATATGTCCGCCTCGCTGAGCCTGCGTTCTACGCCCTGACTGCGCTCAAGGACAAGAGCGATCTGCCCGCCATCATGTTCGGCCACGAGTACATGGGTATGCCTGCGGTGCTCAGCGCGATTCTCGATGGGCAGGAATCTTTCCGTACTGTGTTCCACGCTCACGAATGTGCGACGGCTCGCAGGATCGTTGAAGATCATCCCGGCCATGACACGATGTTTTACAACCTGCTCGATCAGGCGCGGGCGCAGCATCTCTATGTGAACAACGTGTTTCACAATCTCGATAAGTTTCTGCGGCATGCACTGGTTGGCCGTGCTTATTTGTGTGATGGCGTGATTGCGGTGGGTGACAGGACGCGCGATGAATTGCAGTTTATGAGTCCGAATTTTGATGATCAGCCGATCGATCTGGTTTACAACGGGCTGCCTGACATCAAGCTGGATATGAAGGTGAAAAAGAGCAGTCGGCAGATGCTGCTCGATTATTCGAAGAAGCTGCTGGGCTGGGAGCCGGATTTGCTGATGACGCACGTGACGCGGCCGGTGATCAGCAAAGGACTGTGGCGCGATTTGAAAGTTTGCCACGAACTTGATGCGAAGCTCGGAGCGAAACAGAAGAAGGGCGTGCTTTACATTCTCACCAGTGGTGGCGGTGTTCGCCGCGCTCAGGATGTGATCGCGATGGAGGAGCACTACGGCTGGCCTCGCAATCATCACGAAAATTATCCTGATCTCGTTGGCCCTGAGGTTGATCTCTGGCATGACATTTCCGCCTTCAACGCGGGCCACAAAAATGTGCAGGTCATCCTCGTGAATCAGTTCGGCTGGAATCGCGCTCGCATCGGCAAACGCCTGCCTGAGAAAATGGATATTGCGGACCTTCGCAGGGCGACGGATGTGGAGTTTGGCATGGCGACGTATGAGCCGTTTGGCATCAGCCCGCTGGAGCCGCTGGCTTGTGGCGCGATTTGCGTCATCAGCAATGTGTGTGGCTGCGAAGGCTTTGTGCGCCATGCGACTGGCGGCAAGGGCACCGAGGTGGTCATCAGTGCGGATTACACAAAGCTCGATCATCCGCAGTCGATTGATGAACTGAAGAACATGGGCCGAGGTCAGCGCGATGCGATTGAAGCCCGCGTGGCCGGTGAAGTGGCCAGTGAACTGATGAAGCGGCTGGCGTGGACGGATGACGGCCGCGAGAAACTGCTGGCCATCGGGCAGGAGCTGATTAAGAAGATGGGCTGGGATCAGGTAATCGAAGACGGCCTGCTGCCGATGCTTGATCGCATTCGATCAACGGTGAATGGAAAGTAAATGGTGTGAGCCGCGACTCAACGAGTCGCGGACGCCAGCGGCCTGTTAGAGCTTCTGGTTCATTGAGTGGTCTAGTGGATTAGCGTCTGAATCAACCTGCTTCTCAATTTAAAACACGGCGCGATGCACGCCCCTTCAGGCGGTAGGCGTCCGCGACTCGTTGAGTCGCGGCTCTTCTTATTTTTCCGACAGCACAATCGTGCCAATGAAATCAGCACCGGGCGGCTCGGCCAGATAGTTCTCGCAGTTGCGGCGGTAGAGCTGCGCCAGCTTGGAAGCGCCAAAGGCTTCATCGAGCTCGCGAATGCGTTCGATGCAATCGACGAATTTGCTCTGCACGAAGGCATCGATCATCGCATTGGTCATGGCGACGAGCTTGTGATGATCTTCGGTGGCTTCTTCGTGATAACAGATCGGCTCAAAGACCTGTACGCTCTGTGATTTTCCGACGACTTGCAGCCGGGCGATGGGGCGGAAGAGGTAGAGGTCGCCGCACATTTCGCGGGTACGCTGACTGACCATCACCAGTGTGCCCGTGGCCTTGTTCGCTGATTCGAGGCGAGCGCCAAAGTTCACATCATCACCGAGCACGGTGTAGTCACTGGCATCGGGCGAGCCTGCATCGCCTACGACCATTTTGCCGGTGCTGATGCCTGCGCGCATTTTCACGGCTGGCAGATCCTGCGCCTCGAGCCACTTGTTGAAATCGAACATCGCAAGCTGCATCTTCAGCACCGTGGCAACAGCATCGACCGCGTGCTTGGCGTTGGGATAAGGAGCACCGAAGAAGAACATGATGCCATCGCCCAGGAACTTATTGCGGTAGCCTTGCCGCTTCGATGGCATGGTCGGGTTGCGGATGATATTGACCATGCGCTGCATGTATTCATTAAGAATCGGGACGACGCGTTCCTTGAGTTTTTCACTGATCGTGGTGAAGCCCGCCAGATCGGTGAAGACGACGGTCATCTCTCGGCTCTCACCCTCGAGATGAATCTTGTCAGGATTTTCAATGACGAAGTTGACCAGCGCGGGATCGACATAACTGCGGAAGCGATTTTCAATGTGACGTCGTTCTGCGCGTTCGACGACAAAGCGCATGAGCGTGCAGCCGGACCAGACCAGGGCGATGGCGACGAGTGGCCCGGCAACGCCGACGATGGTGTTGTGATAATCAAAGAGGAGCAGCCCGTTGAAAAATACATATCCGATTGCCATGGCGAGTGAAGTGAGCAGGGCGGGGACAGGTTGAAAGTAAGCGACGGTGGCGGTGGCGATGATGCCGACCAGGAGTGTGAGGCCGCGCGTGATCCAAGGCGAAGCGCGGGTCCAGACATCCTCGGTGACAATGGCGTTGAAGACGACACCATGCACGACAGGGCCGGGGCACGAGGGCATCAGACTGGTGGGCACCACGTCAACGCGACCGGTGGCGGTGAATCCCACGAGCACGGCTTTGCCGTTCATCTCATTCTTCAGCCAGGCGCGGCGAACGTCCACCTGTTTGAGCATGTCCAGCGTTTCTCTTCGCAGCTTGCCGATGTTTCGATAGGCAGCCAGGGCAGCATCGATTTTCTTTCGCTCGCCTGCGGGTGCACCTTTGAGTTGCTCTTCCACTTCTTCTTCGGAAAGTTCATATAAGCCGAAGGTCGCAGCTTCGTGTTCCTTGGCTTCGACGATGCCATCGAGCCATTCGATTCGCGTGGTGACATCGTCAGGCTTCTGCCGCAACTTCAACTCTTCGTATCGCTCGAGTTTGCCGGGATTGGACAGTTCAAGAATGGTGCCGATGGCCTCATCGAGTTCCCGGCTGTTGTGGCGGACTTTGTCTCGGGCATCGAGAATTTCCCAGACCTTGACCATGGGGAGAAATTGCCTGGCGCTGACAGCGCCTGGCCGATCGTACATGCGCGTCCAGTCGTCGGATCGCTGGGAAGGGCCAAACCACGGAATGGGCATGAACATGCCGCAGTCATAGCGTGCCAGTGTCGTGGCCTGCGAGAAGACGGGGACGGTGAGCCTCGTGCCATCGGGCTTAGGGATGACGATGTGGTCGGCATAGATTTCGATGTCTTCGATCTTCACACCCAGCCAGGCGCAGGCCAGCCGCATGCCAAGCTGCGGATAAAGCCAGCCATCGCAGTTGCGCCAAAGTTCGATCGAACGAGCAACGCCATCAGCATCAGAAAGGTGATCGACGAAAGCCGTCGCTGTCGCGGCAAAGGCCAACTCAGGAATCGGCGGCAGATCGGGCGACACCGGAAGTAGCGGCGGCAGGTTCGGCGGAATCGGCCTCGCCAATCGGCGCAGCAATCGAAACGAACTCGCGCGGCGAAACTGCTGCTCAAACAATCCCGGCGGCAGTAGCTTCTTCGCCACCAGCTCCTGGCCTGGGAAAAGCATCGAGTAGGCGTCCAACAGTTTCAGCGTCTGTACTTCCGCTTCCGTCGTGCGGGTGTCGAGCAGCCTGACCAGCTTTGCGTAGATCACTTCTTTCTTGGCGCTGGTGACGACGCTGGAAAATACAGTCTCGCTGCTCTCGGGTATCGCGCCCTTGGCGGCGAGCTTGGCGTGGACCTCCTCCGTTGTCATCAGCGGGCCATCCATCAGCACCTGCACAACATCCTGATGAAGCTGCGAAGGGACAGCCTTGGTGGTCAGCGCCGCAGGAAGAATGGCATTGCCAAAGTCCGCCAGTGCTCTCGCAAACTGCGTGTCCTCATTGACGCGAACAAACTTGCCTTCCAGCGAACTGAGTCGCGTCTGGGCAAAAGTTAATTCCTCCGCAGCAGCGCCAACGGGTTCAAAGTATGACTCCTGCTCTTCTGAGAAAAGCACGTCGAACCCGATCGCCTTCGCCCCTGCTTTGTGCATCTCATCGGTGAGCTCAGCCAGCATCGATCGCCTCCACGGCCACTGCCCGATGTATTGAAGCGAAGGATCGTCGATGGAAACGTGAATGATCTGATCGGTCGGCAGCGGCGTGTAATACTGAAACTTGCGGGCGCGAAGGTCGTAAAGATTGTTCTCCACCCGCGCCAGCCAGCCGTCTTTCCCTTTCCAGTCAGCAATGAGAACGATCAGCGTGAGCACAATGCCCAGCAGGGTGTTGCGGATCAGAACTCGCTTTTCAATTCGCGTCATGGAAGGTTCAGCAGCAGTGGATTGACATGCCCGCCACCACAGGCGCAATCGTCACATGGTTGTAAATCGGCAGATTGATGGACCTCGGCGCAATATCAGCGCCTGTCAGCGGTATGATAAGGTAGTCCCTCACTGGATAGTGCGTCTTGTCATACCGCGCTTTGTCCTTTTAAGAATGGTCGGGCCTTTCGCCCATGACGATCATTCATCCTTTGCGGAGAGTTTTCATGTCCTCACGATTTCGCACTTCACTCGTTGCACTCGTTGTCCTCACCTTCGCCTCAGCATTCACTCACGCCGCGGATGAAGTCGATGAGACCGGCTGGCGCGACAGCGCCAAGCCCGAACTCCGCGATGCCTGGGATGCAATGGAAGGCAAGCCCGCGCCCAAGATCGATGACCTCACCGGCTGGATCAATACCCAAGCCCGCTCCTGGAAAGACCTCGAAGGCAAGGTCGTCATCATCGACATGTGGGCCACCTGGTGCGGCCCGTGCATCGCACAGATTCCCAAGCTCAAAGCACTGCACGAAAAATATGCCGAGCAAGGCCTGGTCATCCTCGGCGTTCACTCCGCCAACGGCTTTGAAAAAATGGATGCCTTCGTGAAGGACAAACAACTGCCCTGGGCCTTCGCCGCCGATGACAAGCGTGGCGTCTCCACCGCGCTCTCTATTGAGTTCATCCCCAGCTATTTCATCGTGGACAAGAAGGGCAACATGCGCGTCGCCGGTGCTAATCGTAATAAGATCGAAGACATCGTGGCTGCGCTGATCAAGGAAGATGGCAAGCCGGTGGATCCCAAGACGCTCATCGGCAAGTTCCCCAAGCCCGTCGATAAACGACTCTTCGCCAAGAACGACCTGCGCAGCAAGCCCGCCCCCAAACTCGAAGTCGATCAGTGGATCGGCGATGCCCCCAAGACCGAAGGCAAAGTCATCCTCATCGATTTCTGGGCGACCTGGTGCGGCCCCTGCAAAGCAGCCATGCCCAAACTCACCGCCTGGCAGGAACAGTTCAAAGATGACCTCGTCATCGTCGGCATCAGCGATGAAACCCTCGACACCGTCAAAGATTTTCTCGCCACAAACAAAGTCGGCTTCAACATCGCGCTCGATCCCGCAGGCAAAATGAAACAAGCAGTCGGCGTCGAAGGCATCCCCCACGTACTCATCATCTCCACCGACGGCGTCGTCCGCTGGCAGGGCTTCCCGTTCAGCGGCCAGGATGCCCTGAACGAAAGCGTCATCAAGAAAATCATCGCCGCCGATCCGGGTGTGCAAGCCCGCAAAGAGAAAGAAGAAAAGGGCAAGGCGGCGGCGAAGTGAA
>ENA-ORBV01002671-ORBV01002671.1-microbial-mat-metagenome-genome-assembly--contig:-NODE-2671-length-37218-cov-11.316174_pt1 | contig 37218 bp, 33 predicted proteins | sample MGYA00237777_ERZ505514 | MGnify/ENA primary metagenome ERZ505514 (study PRJEB26160, sample SAMN06269048) | microbial mat metagenome | isolation source: Oligotrophic lake microbial mat | place... | reverse complement strand
CCGCAAGGAGCGGGATGGGGGTGGGTGAAGTGGCGAGTAAAGAGGATAGCATGGGTAGGAAGCTGGGCTATGTCGGGCTGAGCCTATTTTTTTAAAGTATCGGGATTATTATTCGACATTATCGCTCCGGGGCTTTGGGTTTGAGTTTGAATAATGTTGGTGTTATTGATTGTATAGACACGGGTTAAGTTTTTCCTTGAGCCTTTTTTCGGTGGCTGGTCAATAAATATCCGAATCTCACCTATGTCGCATATACGATCCTTGATTTTTGAAACATTGAAAACACGAGAATCTTTGAAGCCGTCAGGTTCAAAGGTAAATTCAATCTCCACTCGCTTATTATCGTCTGGAATATCCACCTCTTTCAATGTAAATTGGTCGCCGGATAGCGTTTCCTTGTTGACAAGATTATTGTTTTTGATCGAAACCTCCCGAATCTGCTGCCGTGTGGCCTCACGGTTATTGATACTAATTCGACCGATCACAGATACCTTCTCTGTCGTTAGTTGAGGCACATTGGGGACTTTTTCGGTTATAGAAGCTTCATTACTTCCGAAAATTTCGATTTCCACCACTTTAAAAAGAGTGATTTTGCCGCCCTTCCCGTCTTTAAAAATGGGCAATAACATTCCCAGGAGGATAATAGCAATGATACCGACAACAATGATGTTTCTGGTGGAGAATGTCATAGGAGTTATTTGTTTTAATGGAGGATTAGGTTTGATTGGGGCTTTGATGGTATCTTCTTGATCCGAGCCTTTTTGTTTGTCTAATAATTCAAAGTTTCGCTCTGTAAACAAAAACGACCAGGCTTCTTCCTTGGTTACCCATCCCCCATCTTCTATGAGCGGGATATTTTTCCCTTTCTCGATGGCTTCTTTTGCAACCCGTACATCCACCCATTCTTTCCCATCAAGGCTTAGATGAATAGTAGCTTTTTTGCTCAGGGCAATAAACTGCTCAAAGACCTCCTTGGCAACCCGGTCTGCGGCCTCGTTTTCGTTGGTGTAGACACTTATCGTGCTTTGGTCTTGTTCTGCACATTCAATCACACACTCTTCGTCGGTGCCTTCTTTAATAAAGCGGATCCCAGTTCTATAAACCGTTTCTGCATTCGAATACGGGCCGTATTTGCTCAAGACGTTGATCATGACATTGTCGGGCAATAACCTGGGGTAGCGAAGCAGGAATCGTCTGGTCTTTTCTATTTTAAGAACATCAAAACTATCGCGTTCAGACGCAGGCAATTCAGGAAGGTATTGCGGTGCGATATAGGTGTCTGTATCCTTCTTTTTGTAGACCAACTCAAAATTAATCATCAATTCCATCAATACCTCCCAATCAGCCCAGCCCAGTATTTCTTTAACTTTATCTTCCGTAAATTCGCCTTTCTTGGCCTTCAAATCTTCGTTGTTTTCCAACAGTTTATAGACTTTACGGATGAGCGCTTGTGGGTCAATAAATATGCGCTCCTTCAATTTATCGCTGTCGGGGAAATAAATGATTTCACCTGTTTTTTTCAAATAGCCCAGCAAACTGTCCAAACCCGAATCAGCAATTTCAAAAGGTTTTGATTTCGCCAATTCCGCAAACTCAGGTTTGCTGAGCTCCTCCTTCTTTTCTTCTGCTTTTCGTCTTCGAATTTCTTCAATCACGCCATCATAGCTGATCGGAATGGCACTACCCAAAAGCGGTAATTCCTGAACTATTTTAGCCAATTCTCTTTTCAGGCGATCCAAATAAATCTCTTCCTGACTTTTAGCTTCAAAATCGAGCGGCTCATTGGTCAGGTTATAGCGTTTGCTCAAATCCTCAAAGGGCAACACTTCCGCACTTTCTTCTGCCAAACAGTGGGTTTTTACGATCAATACCGGGCTTTTAAGACCATGCATCCGTATGTTTTCCAACCAATAATCGTGATTTTGCCACTTGCCATCGTACATCGTGGGCGAGGGGGTTTTATCATTATCCTTGTTTTTTTGGGCAATCACTTTATCCGTCCATACATAGACATAAGCGGCTTCTTCAGAGAGAAAGAATTGGTGTGTGGCAAAATACACATCTTGCCCACCGAAATCCCAGACCTGAAGGTCCAATTCCGGGATTTTTACATCGGGCAAGTGCTTTTTCAAAAGATGTTGAATTGAAATTCCATGCGTATAAGTCTGATCATCCAGGCAAGGTTCTCCCAAAAGGCGATTGACCAAACAGGTTTTTCCAATACGGCCATTGCCTACTACAATAAGCCTTGCCCTGTAGTTGGGCCGTGTGCCACTTTTTGCCGCTGCCCGTAATAAGCCGATTATTTCCAACGCATTTCCGCTTTTATCCCCATTGATCAGCGATTCTTCATACTTCAAGGGATTCCCTTTCAGATAAAGCGTCTCCAGTTTTGCAAAAATGCCTGTATCTGATTTAAGCTCCGGCAGTTTTTCCAGTTGGTTTCCCTTGAGGTTCAAGATATTAAGCTCGGGTAAATCCTCGGAAAAAGCCAAGTTTTGCAACTGATTTTCATTCAAATACAAATAAGCCAAACGCTCAAAACCCACAGGCAGGCTAAAATCCGAGAGCGCATTATGGCTCAAATCCAGCATTTCCAGCCCCGCGCAGCGGCCCCGAAAGTGGATGCTTTGCAGTTTGTTCTTTTGCAAATACAAGCTGGGGACGGTACGAGGCGGATCGCCAAAAAAAGGCTTGGAAAAGGCATCTGCGGGCAGTTCGAGCGTTTCGAGGGCGCATTGGCTGGCGTCGAGGTGGAGGAGCTCGGGCATGGAACTGGGCAATTGGAGGGTTTTCAAGCCCTTGTTTTCGCTCAAGTTCAGCCAGCAAAGCGCTTTGAGGTCTACATCCGACAGATTGAGCGAGGCGCTGTCGCCTATGCCGAGATCGAGCGCGAGCAGCACGCCGCCGGCATCCGCCAGATAGGTGTTTCGAGCGCCAGAGCGCAGGAATTCAGCCCAGTCTGCACAGGGGGTCAGGGAGCTGGTTATCTGTGTTTCAAGTGCGGAAATGGCAGCGTTTTTCATTTTGTCTGATCTGTGGTGCGTGGGATACGTTTACTAAACTTTGGAAGTTTAGTAAACGTATTCCTGACGGCTCGACTAAAAAAAAGCGGGTGGGTTACGTTTGGGATACGTTTACTAAACTTTGGAAGTTTAGTAAACGTATTCCTGACGGCCCGACTAAAAAAAGCGGCAGAACGTTCGACCAAAACTACTGGCCCTGCCGCTTGTACCAAACTATTCGTCGCGCACCCGCGAGTGCGCGAACAGGTCAGCCCGCTGTTCAGTGGCGGAGTCGTTTTCGACCCGGCCCATGAGCTGGGAGGCAAAGCCGCGAGCCGGAAACCAATGTTGTTGTTCCGATTCGTCGGGTCGTTGTTGTTGCGGTTGGCGACCCGGCAGTTCCGAGGATTGTTGTTGATCCAGGAGCCGCCGCGCAAAACGCGGTTCGAGCCTTTTCACGGGTTGACCTAAATTCTTTCGGGCAAAAGTAGTTTTTTTCGCCACGCCAATGTATCGGCGTGGCATACAAAAGCAAGTAAGGGCAGCACTTTTTGCTGGCAATAGGCCTCATCCCATTTACCCTCCTTCCGATTTTGCTCTATTTCGCGGTATTTTCGGATAAAACGTCTTTTGCTGTTTTGATTTAGCGACATTCGGTCTGGGAATATCCGATAGCCGAGGAAGCTCAAGCCTTTTAACGATTGGTTCAGAATTGGCGCTTTCAATGTACAGCGCAGCTCGGTTTCGACGTATTGGCTGAGGGCTTGAAGGGCGTTTTTCAAAAATGCCTTGTCGTCGTGCCAAAGCACCAGATCGTCCATGTAGCGGACGTAGCCGTGTACTCGGAGATCATTTTTCACAAAATGGTCCAGTCCATTGAGGAAATGATTGGCAAAGTACTGGCTGCTGAGGTTGCCGATGGGCAGCCCACGCGCTGGTTCGGTCTGATAACTGTCAATTATTTTTTCAAAAATGCGGAGTACCTCCCAGTCTTTGAATCGTCGGTCTAGTTGGTTTTTCAATACGTCGTGATGCACGCTGTCGAAGAATTTGCGGACATCCAATTTTAAAAACCATCCGAATTTACGGGAATAGCCTTTGGCTCGGTCGAGTGCTGCATAGGTTCCTTTGCCTTTGCGGCAAGCATAACTGTCGTATATTTGGACGCGCTCAAAATATTCGTGACACACATTCACTAAGGAACGCGGTTGGAATAAAGGTACAATTTTGGCGGCCTTATTTTGCCCCTCTCTTCGTTGCTCGTCGATTTTTTAGTCCCACTAAACGCCCTCCTCGCGTCTTGACAGAGACAAAATCGACACCCCAAAATTGTACCTTTATTCCAACCGCGTTCCTAAGGCGTGGTGTAGCACCTGTTCCGAAAATGCGGGGGCACAAATTTGCCGTTCCTTGGGATCAAAGATTTTAAAAAAACGGTAGTTGCCTACCAGCACCTCACCGCTCAGTATCTGTGCTCGAAGCTGGACAAGGTTGTGCTCCAGGTCTGCGCGGTAGCGTTCCACGGGCCGGGCATAAGATTTTCCTTTGCGTGCCTTCCAAAAGGCCAGGCGCAGGTTGTCCATATCGGCCACGGATTCAATAAGATGGTTCGCTTTCTTCCTTGGCATCAAATAAGGATGTTAAATCCAGCCTTTCCGTCTTCAATGTACTGAATGCTGTAGCACCAGGCCGCCCCGCTAGGCTCTGGCGACAGGTAACAATCCAATTTTACCACTTTTTTGCTGCGCAAAAAGATGTTCATCTCCTCTTCAAGCAAGGAATTGCCCACAGAGGGGATCCGAAAAATTTTAATTTGCATGATGGATAGATTTTAGTGCACTTTCCTTGCTTACTTGGCTCAGGTTGCCCAAAGTTGTCAACTTTTTGCCCGCTCCCGGCAGTTAAAGCAGCCGGTACTTTTTAAAGGCTCGCCCTGTCTGCTGCATCCCGCTGGCAGGCATTGCTTCGCAGCCTGCCCGACGGGATCCAGGCAAGACAGGCCTTCGCTGCTGGCTTGGCTCACGGGCCGGGCCACTGACTGGGAGGCAAAGCCGCGAGCCGAAACCCGATGAAGTAGCGGTACGGCGGAACGTAGCCGAGGCGGTAGGCGACCCGGCAGAACCGAGGATAGTCGCTGATCCAGGAGCCGCCGCGCAAAACGCGGTCCGAGCCCGGTTTATCGTTCACAGGATTTTTCTTGTCAGGATTATCCGCACATTTTTGGTAATAATTTTCTTCGTACCAGTCTTCGCACCACTCCCAAACATTCCCGCTCATGTCAAAAAGGCCCAGTGCGTTTGGCATTTTTAGTCCAACAGGCCGCGTCTCGTCGTGGCTGTTGCCGTTCCACCAAGCCACCGTCTCCAGCCGTTCGCTCCCGGCGTAGCGCGTGTTCGTGCCAGCTCGTGCCGCGTATTCCCACTCCGCCTCCGTGGGCAGCCGAAAGCCCCGGCCCGGCAATAGTTCGTTCAGTTTTTGGAGAAATACCTGCGTGTCTTCCCAGGAAACCGATTCCACAGGCCGCCAGTCCCCCTTGAAATACGAAGGGTCGGGTTCGATCTTTCCAGGTAGGGCTTCCACAACCGCCCGCCACAGCGCTTGCGTGACTGGAAATTGCCCGAGGGAAAAATCGCCCAGCTCGACTAAATGTACTGGACGGGAGCGGTCAAGTAAGTCGCCATGCTCGTCGCCCATGTCAAACGGGCCACCGAGAACGGGAATCATAAGGAATGTATGGCCGCTCACAATAAGCGGGTGAACGGGTGAGGAGGCAAGTAGAGTGGATGTCATAAGATAGTCGGGCATAGGGTTTGATAAAAGCCGCATCGCGGCGACATTCCTGTAAATGCCCAAAAGTACAACAAGCATCATGTATTGGAATCGCCCCTTATTACCGAGGCTCATGCCGCAATAATAATTTTGTAAAGCAAAAAAGCAGAGCTTGTGTATGTTTGTGTCTATTCTATCACGCCCTATTTTCAATGCTTATGTCTGATCGTCGTTCGTTTATCCGCCAGTCCGCCGCTTTACTTGGCACTTTTGCGCTGCATCAAAACATTGCCGCTGCATTTCCTGAAATCTCAACAGATGGAAATGCGATTCAGGGCCCTAAGTCTAAAATGATCACAGCATTTAATGATGATGATTTCTGGAGACAGATCCGTCTTGCCTTTGCGGCCAGTCCCAACATCATCAACCTGAACAATGGCGGAGTGAGCCCTTCTCCGAGGGCTACCATGGATGCGATCGATTATTACAATCGAATGTGCTGCGAAGCTCCTTCCTATTATATGTGGCGCATACTGGATCAAGACCGCGAGCCGCTGCGCGATAATCTGGCTGCGCTTGCCGGGGTAAGTTCCGACGAAATCGCCATCAACCGCAATGCGACGGAATCGTTGAATACCATCGTTTTTGGGCTTGACCTAAAGGCTGGCGACGAGGTTGTGCTTTCAAAATATGACTACCCAAACATGATCAATGCCTGGAAGCAGCGTGAAAAACGAGACGGCATCAAACTCGTCTGGGTGGATCTGGATTTGCCCTCTACCGATGAAGATTATCTTACCAGTGCATACACTGCGAAGTTTACACCGAAAACCCGCATCGTTCATATCACGCACATTATCAACTGGAATGGTCAAATTTTGCCAGTCCGCCGTATCGCTGACGAGGCGCATAAACAAGGTGCGGAAGTTTTGGTAGACGCGGCGCATTCCTTCGCACTGCTCGATTACAAAATCCCGGATCTGGGTTGCGATTATTGGGGCACGAGTCTGCACAAATTTCTGTGTGGCCCGCTCGGAAGTGGTATGATGTGGATTCGGAAAGAAAAAATCGCAGGCTTATGGCCATTGCTTTCAAGCCCTGAACCCGGCAGTGCCGATATCCGCAAGTTTGAAAACCTGGGCACCCGGAGTTTCCCCATCGAAATGGGCATTGGTTACTCGCTGGATCTGCACAACATGATCGGTTCGAAGCGCAAACAGGAGCGACTGCACTACCTGAAAAATTACTGGATGAGTCAGGTGAAAGATGTGACGGGCATCAAATTTTATACCTCGCCCAACCCGAAGTGGAGTTGCGCAATCGGCAATTTCGGCTTTGAAGGCAAAAAGCCCGGAGAAATCGCGGACACCTTGTTCAACAAATACAAGATCCACACCGTCGCCATCGAATGGGAGAAAATCAGCGGGGTGCGGGTTACGCCAAACGTTTATACGACTACCGAAGAACTGGATAAACTGGTGAAAGCCATACGGGGAATGGGGGTTTGAATCGAGATTGAAACGCGCTTGATTTCTCTTCATTGGCAGCCGTTGGCGTTGCGATTTGAAGGTGTTACTTTTCCCTACAAATTCAAAGTTCATGGGAAATTCAATACAGGAAAGGAAACTCCACACTATCGGTCGCTTGGCTTCTTCGGACGACGAGAATCTTATCGAACTCATCGAAAACCTGCTTTTTGAGGAGACAGATCAAATTGATAATGAGGGACTTGCCGAGGAGGAATCGGCCTTGCTGCGCGACCGTGTAGCTGGCTATCATGCCGACACTGATGACGAGATTTCATGGGATGAAGTAAAAGCAAGCCTCAAAGCCAATCATGCACTACGCCGTTAAATTCTCGCTGGTTTTTTATGCAATTTATCACTTTTTCCACCGAAAACGCCGTCGCCCGTATCACCTTCAACCGCCCTCAAGTCTTCAATTCCATGCACCACGCGATGCGGATGGGAATTCTGGAAGTGCTGGAAGTCTGTGAAAAAGACCCCGACATCCGCGCGGTGTACATCACAGGCACGGGAAAAGCCTTTTGCGCGGGCGAGGATCTGCAAGAGGTGACCGATCCAAATGGGCCTTCGCTGGCGGAGATTATTTCCACGGGCTACAACCCCATCGTTTTGAAAATCAGGCATTTGGATAAACCCGTAGTGGCAGCCGTAAATGGCGTGGCAGCAGGTGCGGGCGCAAACATCGCCCTTGCTTGCGACATTACGGTTGCCACCGAATCGGCATCCTTCACCCAGGCATTTTCCAAAATCGGTCTCATCCCGGATTCGGGCGGCACCTGGACTTTGCCGCGTCTCGTGGGCTTTCAGCGGGCAACGGCATTGATGATGCTTTCCGATAAAATTTCAGCTACAGAAGCCGCGGCAATGGGCATGATCTGGAAAGTTTTTCCCGATGAAAGTTTCGCCGCCGACAGTTTGAAATTGGCCGAAACCTTGGCGCAAATGCCCACGCGCGGGTTGGCGCTTACCAAGCAGGCTTTGAACCAAAGTTTTAGCAACGATTTTGCGTCTCAAACATTTGTAGAAGACAAACTCCAGACCCTTGCCGGACAAACGCATGATTACCGCGAAGGCGTGGCGGCGTTTTTGGAAAAGCGGAAGCCTGTGTTTAAAGGTAAATAGCCCATGCTTGAGGTTTATTAGGTGTCATCTGCCGAAGTATGAGGCAGGTGACATCTAATAAACCGGCATTCGATGCGCGAAAATTGAGATGGCACCTTTGCGTTGACAAAAATTGTATTGTCAAAAACAAAGAACCTATGTCATGCAAAATGTAGTCGGCCAAACACCCCGTGGAAAAGATTTCTTCCCCCGCGATGCCATTGTTGAAAGAATCTATCGCCGCCTGAGCGGAGGAAGCCATTTGTTCATCTCTGCCCCGCGCCGCTCTGGCAAGACCTCCATCATGCGCTTCATGGAGGATCAGCCCCGCGAAGGCTTCATGTTTCTATATCTTACTGTGGAGGATGTCTCAGATTCGGAAGACTATTTTCGGGTACTCTCAGAGGAACTGTTGAAAAGCGATGCCATTGGCAAACTCGCCAAATTGAATGAACGCGCCAAAAGTCGCTTGGCTGCCTTCACAGAGCGTTTCAAAAAAATCAAGGTTTTCAACATCGAAATAGAAACCAACCAGCCCGAAAAAACCCGATACAGCGAGGAATTTGAAAACCTGCTGCGCGACCTGGACACTGAAGGCGCAACGATATGTATCATGGTAGATGAGTTCCCAATATACAGATATCCGACGAAACCCTCCGTTATATGCTGGACAAAATCGAATGGCTGATGCCCTTCTTTGTACAGTTGGTAATACAAATGATTATTGACGAGGCGGAAGCACTTGGCAACCAGCCCGTGTCGGCGGCCCTGATTGACGAGGTGCTGCTGAAGGCATCCAACCACCGCAACAATATTTACTTTGAAAATTACTACAGTCGCCTCGACAAAACCTTGCCTACAGAGGAAAGTCGCACGGCGAAAGAAATACTCGGCGAAATAGCCATTAAAGGCCAAGTGCCCGCCACCGCATTCGTGCAGGTGAATTCGCCCGCTGTACTCGAAATCCTCGAATTCGACGGTTATATCCACCTCGACGAAGCCAAAATCTACCGTTTCAACTCGCCCATCCTGCGGATGTGGTGGGAAAAATTTGCCAAATAATGAGCGTCCTACTTCTTCCTCGGCCAACCGTAGCCAACATCTACAACCCCCAAAACCAGACCAAAGAGCAACTTATCGAGGGGTTTGTTGTGCGGCAACAACTGTTCAAAAAGTTGTTCAAGGTCATTAAAGAGGCCAAAATGGAGGTGCCGGAACAGCACTACCTCATCCTCGGGCGCAGGGGCATGGGTAAGACCACGTTATTGCTCCGCCTGGCTTATGAAATCCAGAATGACCCGGAACTCAATGAATGGCTCGTACCACTCGTATTCAACGAGGAGGAGTACGGCATACGCTCTCTATTCAAGTTTTGGGAACGGGTGATGGAACTCTTGGAAGAAAAGCACCCGGCATTCCGATTTGAAACCGAGACCCTGCGGCAATTGAGCAAGCAGCACCCCGACCACGACCAGTACGAAAAAGCCCTTTTCGAGTGGCTGTCCACCGAACTCGCCCGCAACGGCAAGAAACTCATCCTTTTCGTGGACAACTTCGGTGACATGGCTCGAAAACTCAGCGATGCCGAAGCCCACCGCCTCCGAAAAATCCTGCAGACAAGCGCAGACATCCGGCTTTTTGCCGCTTCCTCAGTGGTGCTGGAAGCCTTTTACAAGTACGATCATGCTTTCTACGAGTTCTTCAAGCAGGTGGAACTGAAAGGCTTGGATGAAAAAGAAACCCACGAATTGCTGCTTTCGCTCAGTCGCTACTACAACAAGGATGGGGTACAGCGCATAATAGAGCAAAACCCTGGTCGGGTAGAAGCCCTGCGCCGCATCACGGGCGGGGTCATACGCAGCGTGGTGTTGCTGTTCGAGATTTTTGCCGACGATGGCGACGGAGGTGCTTTCCATGATCTCCAGGTCATACTTGACCGCACCAGTCCGTTATATAAGCACCGAATGGACGACCTCTCCGACCAGCAACAGGCCATTGTAGAGGCCATCGCACTGAACTGGGATGCCATCAGTGTGAAGGAAATCGTAGAGCAGACCCGCCTTGATAGCAAGGTGGTGTCTGCGCAACTTAGCAGTTTGGTGCAAAATGGCATTGTAGAAAAACGCCCCACCCGAACCAAAAACCACCTCTATCTTATATCTGAGCGATTTTTCAACATCTGGTTTTTGATGCGTTTAGGCCGAAAGGCTGATCAGAAACGGGTGCTGTGGTTGGTAAGATTTTTTGAGGAGTGGTGTGATAAAGATGTGTTGAAGCACCGTGCTGAGCAGCATATTGATGCCTTGCGGAAAGGAGGGTTTTACCCTGAGTCGGCTTACTATATCACGCAGGCACTTGCCTCGACTAAGGATATGGATCCTGTTTCTCGACATAGATTGCTGACTGAATCCAAAACCTATCTGGCAGGAATGGATACAGAACTGTCTCAATCACTAAGTCCATCTGATTTGGATATTGCATTGGAGGCCATTGAGAAATGGTACACGGGGAAGAAAGATGAGGCTGTTCAATTGCTTCGTTCAGCTCGGCCTTTTGAGAAAACTAAACTAAACGAATTACTGAGTAGCACCTCGGCGGATACTTCTTTTCAGCATTTGGAAGACGCTGAGATGAAAGCTTGGGATGAAGCGATGGGGGATTTTGCTTGTGACATAGGATGGATGTTCAATGATGACTTGCAGAAGAAAGAAGTGGGGTGGCAATGTTTGAAGTATAGTGCTGAATCTGGCTTTCCTCGTGGAATGGGTGGTTTTGGCTGGCTTTATCAATTTGATATCAAAGACTTGGTAAAGGCCGAAGAGTGGTATCTGAAGGCCGCCAAAGCAGGTCGACCTGCATCAATGTTATTGCTTGGCAATCTTTACCAATATGAATACAAAGACCTGACAAACGCCGAGAAGTGGTATCTCAAAGCTGCAAAAAAGGGTGATATAGATGCTATGAACAGCCTCGGCTGGCTTTACCAATCTGAGTATCAAAACTTAGCAAAAGCAGAAGAATGGTATTTGAAAGCAGCGGAAAAACGTAACGTAAGAGGTTCTAATAGTTTGGCTTGGCTTTTCTTCGAACAACAAAAAGAAAAGGAGAAATCTTTAGAATTGGCAAGTAATGCTAGTCAAACAAAACCAGAAGAATCAAACTATAGCCATACCTACGCCTGCATTCTTCTTTGGCACAACCAAATTGAAAAAGCATGGGAGATCGCACCTAAGTTTGTTTGGGACAAGGAACTGCAAGCAAAACAAAGCGATGACTTCCTATTCTTCTTCACCCTCGCCCTCGCCAAAAACCAAGCCCAAGCCCTCTACAACCTCTTCACCTCCCCCCAAGGCCAGGAACAAAACTTCAAAGACCGCTACAAGCCCATCTGGTACGCTATCCTGAAAAAACTCGACCACCCGGACTTCCTGCGCATGGGCGACGAGCTTACGCAGACTGTGGAAGAGGTGCTGGCCAAGGCCGATCAAATGGCGATAGATTATCAATAACTTGGAAGGGCAGCAAGTGCTTCCATACCTTCGCCGCCCTTCCTTTGCCAAGCTATGACAGATAATGTCGAATGACCTAAATGACCTAAATGACCTAAATGACCTAAATGACCTAAATGACCTAAATGACCTAAATGACGAAATGACGATCCACCCGTGTCCCTATTCAAAAAACTCCGCATCATCCCGTCCGACTACGCCCGCAGCAAGGGCGATGCCAGGAAATTTTGGACAACGCTCATCGTAGTGTTTATCATCGTGCTGATTTGCAGTCCCGAACTGCGTTATCGCCTTCGTTCTCTGATCGAGTATCCCTTGCATTATAAAGAGTACAAACAGTTTGGCATACGCATTCCAGGCCGTTACAAAACACATGGAATTGACGTGAGCCGATGGCAAAGCCGGGTGGACTGGAAACGGGTGAAGAAAATGAAGGTGGGCAGTGTGAAAGTAAACTTTGCATTCATCAAAGCCACCGAAGGCACCTGGATGAAAGACCCGGAATTCGAGCGGAACTGGAAAGGTGCTCGGGAGGCCGGCATCGTGCGGGGCGCTTATCATTTTTTCCTGCCCGACATGAGCGTGAAAGATCAGGTGCTGCAATTTAGCCGGGCGGTCAAATTGAAATCGGGCGATTTGCCGCCCGTGGTGGACATTGAAGAAACACGCGGCATGGGTAAGACGCAGATTCAAAAATACACCAGGGAATTTCTTGAACTGCTTGAAAAACAATACAAAATCCGCCCGATCTTGTACACCAACCGCGATTTTTACAAAAACTATTTTGCTGAAAACGAGGCTTTCAAAGGCTATCGCTTTTGGATCGCACATTACCATGTTTCCGATTTTGATATGCCGGGCGATGAAGATTGGCATTTCTGGCAGCACAGCGACCGGGGCAATGTGAACGGCATCAACGAACTGGTGGATTTTAATGTGTTCAATGGAGACAGTGTGGCGTTGCGGAAGTTGTGTGTGCCTTAATAGTCACCTCTTCGGCACCTGCTCCAAGATCCATTCCTTTTCAATAACCGATGTATTGGCCTCAATTTCAGCCCTAAAATCGGCTGCCGCTTTTTTGTCGTTCAGATTCAGTCGCACCAGTTTTTGAATATAGCGCAGGGTATTGAGGTAGTGTAAAGAGTGGTATCCGATGATTTTTTTCTTGCGGAGCAAAAGGATCTTGAAACTCGCCAACAGCGCATCAAGCGCGTCAAACTCACTCGTTTCATAGTACATTTTCAAGAGCATAACCCGGCTGTCAAGGTTGAGCAATAAATCGCTCTCACCCACACGAGCGAGCAAGGGCATGGCTTGACCGTAGTTTTTTTGGGCAAAATATAATTTGGCCAGGTTGTAATCGCGGTGTGCGCTGCGATATTTTTCTTCTAAAAACGGTTCGTATTGTTCAATAAACTGTTCCACCCAGATAAACTCCCGCAGCCTCAAACCCAGCGCCACAATGTTTTTAAATGCAAACCGACTCAGGTAGCCATTTTCGAGCAAGGCCCTCGTATCAAGCCCAATGCGATAGAGATCAAAGGCTTCGCGCACATATCGCGCCTCACCTGAGTTGAGCCTTCTGATACAATAGTTGATGGCGAGCAGTGTAAATGTGCGGGTCTCATCTTCTGGAAGGGCTTTGCCCTGCGATTCAAGTTCGCGGCGAAATGCCCGGAAACTTTCCTCGTTGCCTTCGGTGAGGGCTTGATAGCAATGGTAATAAAGTGCCACGATGGGCACTTCCAATAAGTCGCTTTTTTCCACAAACAGCAGCAATTCGGGCAGAAACGAATTGTCGTAATTAACTTGGAACACCGTTCGGTGCGATTCCATAAGACAGGCGAGGCGAAGCTTGTTTGCCGCAGCATATACATCAAAGGCCCGGCTGACGGCCACCAGGTCGTTTTCTTGCGTTCGGCCATGTTGCAATTGCGCTACGGCATAGCGCTCCCATTCCAATTGATACAAAAAATGGTAATATTGGCCATCGTGGGGCATTTTTTCCAGCCGATCAGAGGCACGGCGAAGCGTATGATCCAGGGATTTGCGAAGTTTTTTATCCCGGTAAATAGCCACTAAATGAAGCTCGCTGAGCAATGATGTCTTTTCCCAAGCCCTTTGGGCGAGAAAGGCCTCGACGCAGCCAAGCAAAAAAGACTGGAGATGTCGCCATTGAGCATCCCTGAAAGTTTGATCGGGATAAATAATTGAAAAGGCTTTTTTTGCATCAAGCGCCTCACTTTTGCTCCCCGAAAGCATTTCCCAAAGCCGAAGCACATCTTCACGACGGTTGTGATAGGGACTTTTTAGAAATACCGAGCATTCCCTTTTTTCGACAACACTAAGTGTTTCTATTAACTCAATTAATTTATTATCAGCCATTTAACGTTTCAAATTGCACGATTTGCTTTTTGACAAAAGTATAAAATTGTAGTCACCTACTGACAAATGATCTCGAATCTTTGTAGCGTCAAAGAAATATGCCAAGGTTGTCAACCAAGAGGTGCACCGCTTTGAAACTGATACTACTGGCAGATTCTAACCTAAACAGCAAACAATTCATCTCATTCAAGATTCAGATCATGAACACAAAAAAAATCCTGACCCTGCTGCTGCTGCTTTTTATGGCCGGAAGGAGCATCGCACAACCGCCGCCCATTTTGGATAGTATCTACGGATATGTTTTCCGGGATATTGATGGCGACTGTATCCAAGATGCCTTTGAAACCGGCTTGGAAAATTGGGCTATATGGGCTGTCAGTTGGGATTCAATTGGCGGGCCAGACACCTTGATTGGCTTGACAGACGCCAATGGGCTTTATACAATCACGGTTCCGTTTCCTAATGCCGGAAACGTTGCTTATTTCTTCAACGCTTACCCGCCGAATGATAATAATGGATACTGTGTCCAAACCTGCGAAAACTATCAGGAGATTTTCCCTGGCCCTTCTGGAGGCAATACCTTTACCCTAGAAGCCAATTTCGGTTATTATTGCGATACTATGCCCTTCTGCCCAATAATAGATGTGGATATTGCTACCCCAATACTACGGCCTTGTTTTGTGTCTACTTATTTTGTGGATTATAAAAATCTAGGCTCCATACCTGCGCCTGATGCTTACATTGATGTGACTTTTGACCTTCCACTACAAGTCCTAAGTGCAAGTGAACCATACAGTTTGATCGGCAATGTGTACAGATTCCAATTGGGCACCCTCCAGTCGTTTGCACAGGGGTCTTTTTCCATCGAAGTCTTTACTCCGTGTGACGAACCCGTCGGCAAAACCTACTGTGCGGAAGCGCATGCCTACCCTGACACTTGCATAACGCCACCAGGCGCGAACTGGGACGGTTCAAAAATCGAGGTAAGCGCTTTTTGCGAGAACGATGTGGTTTCCTTTTCGCTCAAGAATGTGGGAACAGGCGATATGACCAATATGCTGGAATATATTGTTGTAGAGGACAACGTGTTGTTGATGCAAACGCCCGGCCAATTCCAGCTGAATGCCGGGGATGAATTGCTCCTCCCATACCCGGCGGATGGAAGTTTTTTTCGCCTTGAGGCACAGCAATCTCCTGGATACCCGGGGTTTTCTCAGCCGATTGCCTGGGCAGAAGGTTGTGGCGGAAACGGCAGTTTGAGTCTGGGATTTGTAAACCAATACCCCCTTGGGGACAATGCCCCCTGGATCGATATTTTCTGTCTGGAAAGTGTAGCATCTTTTGACCCGAACGACAAACAAGGCTTCCCACGAGGCGTAGGCGATGAGCACTACATTGATCAAAACGTGGACCTCGAATACATGATTCGCTTCCAGAACACCGGAACTGCTTCGGCCATCAATATCGAAATCCGCGACACGCTCCAGGTACAATGGCTCGACCCTAATACGATTCGCCCAGGCGCGGGCAGCCATCCTTACCAGTTTGATATGCAGGGCAATGGCGTGGTCGTTTTCAAATACCAGAATATCAATCTGCCCGACAGCAATGCAAACTTCGACGCTTCGCAGGGATTTGTAAAATTCCGCATCAACCAGCGCAAAGACGTGCCATTAGAAACGGAGATCAAAAACACCGCCGCGATCTTCTTCGATTTCAACGCCCCGATCATCACCAACCAGACCTTGCATACAGTCGGGAAAGATTTTCTGGTGCTGTCCAACACACAAGCCATCCTGGATCCGCGCATTCAGGTGCAATTGATGCCCAACCCGACAATAGGCCAGGTACAAGTGCTGGCAAAAGGGCTGGAAAACACTCCATCGGCCCTGACATTCCGATTGGTATCAATGCTGGGCGAGCAGGTGTTGACAGGAATCTTTGACGGCAGCAATTTCACATTCGATGCCAGCCAACTTCCACAAGGCGTGTATGCCTATGAAATCCGAAATAATGGTCAATTGGCCGCAACCGGGAAAGTATTGAAAATGTAAAAAAGGATTGGTAACTTTTGATTGCACCAGGTCCACAAGTTTAAAAGCTTGTGGGCCTTTTTGTTTTCAAGCCCGCAATCACCCTCAGCATCTTATCTGTCCTTTCCTTTTCAAATTCTTTCAATTGCCATTTCTTAAAGCCTTACCTTCGCGTCCTTTTTTAAAAAAAACACAATTAGCGATGCTATCAGTAAACAACGTTTCAGTTCAATTTGGGAAACGAGTGCTCTTTGACGACGTCAATCTGAAATTTGTAAAAGGCAATTGCTATGGTGTGATTGGGGCGAATGGAGCCGGCAAATCCACTTTTCTGAAAGTGCTTTCCGGCGAAATCGAAAGCACCCGGGGCAATCTGGAAATAACCCCCGGAGAACGTATGGCCGTTCTGAGCCAGAACCACTTTGCGTTTGATGAATACCCGGTGCTGGACACCGTAATCACGGGGCACCGGCGGCTCTATGATATCATGCAAGAAAAAAACGCCATTTACGACAATCCAAATGCGAGCGAGGCCGACTCGATGCGGGCGGCGGAACTCGAACACGAATTTGGCGAAATGAATGGCTGGATGGCCGAAACCGACGCGGCGGAATTGCTCAGCAATCTGGGCGTACATGAATCCCTACACTACAAGTTGGTGAAAGACCTGAACGGCTCAGAGCGCGTAAAGGTGCTGCTCGCCCAGGCCCTGTTTGGCTCCCCCGATATTTTGCTGATGGACGAACCGACCAACGATTTGGATGCGGAAACTTCCGACTGGCTCTGTGATTTTTTGGCCGATTACCAAAATATTGTCATTGTAGTCTCCCACGACAGGCACTTTCTGGATATGGTGTGTACCAATATTGTGGATGTTGATTTTGGAAAGATTCGGATGTTCACCGGCAACTACACGTTCTGGTACGAGGCCAGCCAGTTGATGTCTCGCCAAATGGCCGACAAAAACAAGAAAGTGGAGACCAAGCGCCAGGAAATGATGGAGTTTATCGCTCGTTTCTCGGCCAATGCTTCCAAGTCGAGACAGGCTACCAGCCGCAAGAAGGCGCTGGAAAAATTGAACCTTGAAGAGTTGCAGGTGTCGAGCCGCCGCTATCCGTACATAGCGTTCAGGCCAGAGCGAGAACCTGGTGATGTTATCCTGAATGTTGAAAAGCTGTCGAAAAGGAATAATACGGGGGAATACCTTTTCAAAGACTTGTATTTGCGTTTCAATAAAGGCGAGAAAATTGCCGTATTGAGCCGCAATGCGTCTGCAGTAACTGCCTTTTTCGATATCCTGGCAGGGGAAGACAAAAACTTTGAAGGCGAATTCCAATACGGTCAGACGATCCTTCGCCAGTACCTCCCCAACGACAACAGCGAATACTTCGCCGGCGATCAGGATATGAACCTTATTGATTGGCTGCGACAATATTCCAAGGACAAAGACGAGTCGTTTATTCGCGGATTTCTTGGACGTATGTTGTTTGGTGGCGAAGAGGTGTTCAAGCGCTCCGGTGTCTTGTCAGGAGGCGAAAAAGTGCGTTGCATGATGTCGAAAATTATGCTTTCCAATCCAAACTTTTTGATTCTGGACGAACCAACCAACCACCTTGATCTGGAGTCAATCACAGCCTTGAACAATGGCTTGCAGGAGTTTGCCGGCAACATGATTTTTACGTCTCATGACTATCAAATTTTGGATTCCGTAGCCAACCGCATTATTGAAATCACGCCGAATGGACTCATTGACCAGTACATGAGCTATCACGATTACGTACACAGCGAAAAAGTGATTAATTTGAAAGCCGAGATGTACGAAGATGGTGTAATGGCGTAGGACTAACTCCTTTGGAACACGGATGACGCCGATTAGACACGGATTTTATTTGATTAGGAGACAAATCCGTGTCATCTGTGTTCCAAAGGTGCCGATTAGGTTAAACCTTGGTTAAGCAGAACCCATTCCTCAGAAGTCGGTCTACATTTGTAACCGTTTTCACTTTTTCCACTACCTAATTTTTCCGTCAATTTTTTAGCAATGAAAAAAACGCTCCTCCTGATGGCCGCATTTTTTGCTGCCAGTGCCCTTTTTGCACAGAAAACATTGCCCTCTGCCAACATAAAAACCCTTGAAGGCCAATCGCTTAACGTGCAAGAACTTGGCAAAACGGGCAAAATCACGGTCATCAGTTTTTGGGCCACCTGGTGCTCGCCCTGCAAAAAAGAACTGGATGCCATTGCGGATTATTATGAAGAATGGCAACAAAAATACGGCATCGAACTCGTAGCCATCAGCGTGGATGATGCGCGTTCCGCCGCCAAAGTGCCCGCCATGGTGAAAGAAAAAGGCTGGAAATACCGGGTGTTGCTCGACCCCGCTAAAGAACTTCAAACAGTAGCCAACATCCAGTCCGTGCCATACACCTTCGTTCTGGATCAAAAAGGCAATATCGTCTTCGAGCACACAGGTTACACACCTGGCGATGAGCTGGAATTGGAAGAACTTTTCAAGGAATTGAAGAAATAGGTAGAGAATTTACGATTTTGGATTTACGATTTACGATTTTGGATTTACGATTTACGATTTACGATTGTTTTGATCCGAAAAAGGCACGATTCACCCCTTTTTCGGATCAAAACAATCGTAAATCGTAAATCCAAAATCCAAAATCGTAAATCGTAAATCAACCAAACCTCGCCACCAATTGCCCCACTTTCCAAACATCCTCAAATGTATTGTAGAGCGGCACAGGCGCAAAACGGATCACATTCGGTTCGCGCCAATCTGCAATCACGCCATTTACTGTCAGAAAATCGAAGAGGGCTTTGCCGCGATTATCTGTGTGCAGTGAAAGTTGGCAGCCACGCTGAGTGGGGTCGCTGGGTGTGATGATCCGGAACAAGCTGTGTCCGCCATCCGCTTCTTTCAGCACTTGTTCGAGCAAGGCAGTGAGTTGCAGGCTTTTAGCCCGCAGGTTTTCCATTCCCGCCGCATCAAAAATATCGAGACTGGCTTTGTGCGCAGCAAAAGAGAAAATTTGTGCATTGCTCAGTTGCCAGCCTTCGGCGCCTCGCATTGGGCGAAACCCCTTTTTCATCTTGAATCGTTCGGTTTCATCGTGTCCCCACCAGCCGGCAAATCGCGGCAATTCAGGGGAATTGGCATGACGCTCATGTACAAACGCGCCTGAGGGTCCGCCAGGCCCTGAGTTGAGATATTTGTAACTGCACCACACCGCAAAATCTGGCCCCCAATGGTGTAGTTGGAGCGGCAAATTGCCCGCGGCGTGGGCCAGGTCAAAGCCCACTTTTGCCCCAACCCGATGCCCTGCGGTGGTTATTTTTTCCAAATCATAGAACTGCCCGGTGTAGTAGTTGACTCCGCCAAACATGACGAGTGCGATGCTATCCCCCTCATTTTCAATAATTTCTACAATATCTTCTGTACGCAAAATATCCTCGCCAGCGCGAGGGGCCACTTCTACAATGGCTTTTTCAGGGTCGAAACCGTGCCATTTCACCTGACTTTCCATCGCGTACTGGTCGCTGGGGAACGCGCCCGCCTCCATCACGATTTTGTAGCGCGTTTGCGTGGGCCGGTAAAATGACGCCATCATCAAATGGAGGTTCACGGTCAAGGTATTCATCACCACCACCTCGTGTGGCAGTGCGCCGACGAGTCGCGCGGATTGTTCCGTGAGGAATTTGTGGTAGTGCATCCAGGGCAATTCGCCCCGAAAATGGCCTTCTACGCCATGCTCGGCCCATTGGTCTAGTTCGTGCAAAAGGGCTTGGCGGACGGTTTTAGGCTGGAGACCCAGGGAGTTGCCGCAGAGATAACGGACATCGTTGCTGATAGTCTCACTTGAAGTGAGGCTATCAGTTTTGGAGTGTTTCGGAAAAATAAACTGTTCGCGAAAGTGCCGGAGTGGATCTTTTGCGTCGAGCGCGCGGGCGGCAGCGAGGGTATTTTCGTAGTGCATATAAGCCATGCTGAATTTGAAGCCGCAAAGTTGGCAATTCTATTGCCTCTCTCGTTTTGTAAGGGCAATCTTTGCGGCGCGAATAACGCGGGTGGAGAAATGTCACCCAAATATCGCATGTTGCATCACGTACACCACCACCCCAGCGAGATACCCCACAGCCGCCAAAAACGAGATCCTTTTCAGATACCAAAAGAAGTTGATGTTTTCCATGCCCATCGCTGCTACACCCGCTGCCGAACCAATAATGAGTGTGCTGCCGCCCGTGCCCGCACAATAGGCAATGAGTTCCCAGAAAAAACTGTCGGGCGGATACGTGCTGAGGTCGTACATTCCTTGGGCTGCAGCTACGAGCGGCACGTTGTCCACTATCGCAGAAAGAAACCCGATAAGTACACCAATAGCGGTGACATTGCCTATGGTGTGGTCAAGCCATTCAGCCAGATGATGCAGGGTCCCCACGCTTTCGAGTGCCGTAACGGCCACCAGGATTCCAAGGAAGAACAAAATACTGGGTGTGTCAATCTTACGTAAGGCGTGATTTACAGAACGAGTGCCTCTTTCCTCCTCATCTTTTTTGCTATGGATCAGCTCCGTCAGTACCCACATTGCACCTAGGCCGAGGAGCATACCCATGTAGGGCGGTAAGTGCGTGACGGTTTTAAAAATTGGCACAAAAAGCAAAGCCCCAATCCCAATGCCAAATACTGTGTTGCGCTCAAAAGGAGTAGAATTTAAGTTGTTTCCCTGCTCTATTTTAGGTGTTTGAACGTTCCCTTTCATTGTTCGGGAAAGCCAAAAGAGCGGCACGAGGAGACAAACCAGGCTGGGGAGGAAAAGCTTTTTAATAATATTCAAAGCCGTGATTTGTCCACCTATCCAAAGCATAGTGGTGGTCACGTCGCCTAACGGCGACCATGCGCCACCGGCATTTGCCGCGATGACAACCATGCCCACCAGCAATAGGCGGTCGTCGCGGTCATCTACAATTTTTCTCAACAAGCTGACCATCACGATGGTAGTGGTGAGGTTGTCGAGGATGGCCGAAAGAAAAAAAGTAATAAAGCATGTGAGCCACAAAAGCCGTCGCTTGTCTGTAGTGCTTATGCGCTTTGTAACGAGATCAAAGCCATCATGCGCATCTATCAATTCCACAATGACCATTGCTCCCAGCAAGAAAAACAGGATTCCTGAAATGGTGGAAAGGTGTTCCGCCAACTGGGTCGAAACCAATTCTTTATCAGTCTCTGAGAGGATGTAAACCGTCCAGCAAAGCACTCCCGTAATAAGGGCACTGGCAGCCTTGTTGATTTTTATACCATGCTCAAAAGCAATGGCCATATAGCCAAGCACAAAAATCAAAATCATTAGTAATTCCATAGACGAGTAATGTGAAAATGAATCATGCGAATCAGGGGTAAAAGGAGTGGCCGTCCAATGTTCGTAGCGGCTTTTTTAATCCAATCAATGCAAGTTTTACGCCTGATTTGGAATGACCCATCGTTAGTGTGTACGTTTATCCTTCTTTGCTTTTACAGCAGACCAAAGTTCAACCGAGGTTTTAATGGCCATAAAACCAAACATAAATGCATGTTCCGTCTTGGCTAGATTATATTTCTGTAATAGAAAAGATAAAAATGCCCCTGCCAATAACCCTACATGAATGATTGTACTGCGCAAATCGAAGGTTGTGCGCAAGGTACTGATATCGGTTGTTTCAAAATTTTGGTTTTGGTAAAAATCCCGCCAATACAGCCACCCTTGCATTGATATGAAAAGCAACAGGTTGAGGTCGAAAACCTGATTACGGAATATCAGTGTAATGATATTCTCGATATAACTGTCTTTTGGGGCAAATACAAAACCACCGATTACCACTACAAAAACGAAATAAACGAACAGCAAAAAGAATCGCCCGCGCGCCGAACTTTCGCCTTCCCGCACCTCCATCTCACTTTGTTTTTGCAAAAGAAAGGGCCGCAACCGGCGCAATTTCAGCACACCAAACACCGTCAGCACCAACTCCTCCCACCACCAGAGGTAGAGAATGGGAAAAAAATGCCAGCCCAGCACGAGGATGCCGTACACTTACAACGCGTTGGAAACCAATGCGTAAATAATTGGCGCAACCGGTTTCTTGGCAGATTCGGGGAGAATGCTGATATTTTCGGACATCGCTGTGAAATGTTTTTGCAAAAGTAAAAATCGCGGCATTTTTGTGCCGAAACTCTCACCTCTCTCACTCTCTCATCTCTCTCACATGAAGGGTCCCGCCATTTTCCTCGCACAATTCATGGGCGACACCGCCCCCTTCAATTCCCTCGAAAGCATTTGCCGTTGGGCCGCATCTCTTGGATACGTCGGAGTACAGATTCCTACCTGGGACGCTCGCTTGATAGACCTTGAAAAAGCCGCCAGCAGCAAAACCTATTGCGACGAGCTGCGCGGACGCGTGGAAGCCTGCGGGGTGAAAATAACCGAACTAAGCACCCACCTTCAAGGTCAACTCGTGGCAGTAAATCCTGCCTACGATCTCATGTTCGACGCTTTCGCGCCCGAACACCTGCGCGGCAATCCAATAGCCCGCACAGAATGGGCAATCCAAACCTTGAAATATGCGGCAAAGGCCAGTCAAAATCTGGGATTGAATGCCCACGTTACTTTTTCAGGAGCACTGTTATGGCCGACCGTCTATCCCTGGCCACAACGTCCTCAAGGCTTGGTAACGGCAGGATTCAAAGAATTGGCTGCTCGCTGGATTCCCATTTTGGATGTTTTTCACGAATGCGATGTGGACCTTTGCTACGAAATACACCCTGGGGAAGACCTCCATGATGGGGTAACTTTTGAGCGATTCCTGGCCGCTACAGGCAACCACCCACGTTGCAATATCCTTTATGATCCCTCCCATTTTGTGCTCCAACAACTTGACTATCTGCAATTTATAGATATCTACCATGAGCGGATCAAGATGTTCCACGTCAAGGATGCGGAGTTCAACCCAAGCGGGCGCAGCGGGGTATACGGCGGGTATCAGGACTGGGTGGACCGCCCCGGTCGTTTTCGTTCAACCGGGGATGGGCAGGTAGATTTCAAGTCCATTTTCTCCAAATTGGCGCAGTACGGCTATAAAGGTTGGGCCGTGTTGGAATGGGAGTGCTGCATCAAGGACTCGGAACAGGGGGCGCGAGAAGGAGCACCATTCATCGCCAGCCATATCATCAAAGTGACAGAGCGGGCATTTGACGATTTTGCGGGTGGGGAAGTGGATGAAGCACTGCTTCGACGGATCATCGGGATTTGAAAAATAGACCAAAGCGTACACTTCGAATCAATGAAAAGTTGAACTTTGTGCCGCTTTTCAGAAAGTCGGTCTCACAACAATGGCCGGTTTTTCTTGTTTGAGAAGTTAATTTTTTGATTTTCAATGGGATACATAAAACAACAATACGACCCTCAAGTCCTGAAACAACTCCCCTCAATAGTCAAATCTTACCAACTGCCCGACACTCGCAAGGCAGTCATCCAAATCCTCAACACTTTTTTGCCTTTTGTGGCTATTTGGGTGGCCATGTATTTTTTGACCGACGTTTCTTTCTGGCTTGTTTTGCCTTTGGCTGCAATCAACGCTTTCTTTCTTGTTCGCATTTTCATCATCCAGCACGATTGCGGACACCAGTCTTTCACCACCAACCGAAAAGCCAATGATCTAATTGGCGAAGTGTGCAGTATGCTCAGTTTCATGCCATACCGTTACTGGGCAAAAAGCCACAACTTCCACCACGGTCACAACGGCATCCTTTGGGAACATCGCGACATCGGCGACATCAACTTGCTGACGGTCAACGAATTTAAGGCACTTCCGCGTTGGAAGAAGCTGCATTATGCCCTTTTTCGCAGTTTTCCAGTACTGTTCGTCATCGGGCCAGCATGGTACCTGCTCATCCAAAACAGGTTCCCGCTGATTCGCCTCAAAGGCTGGGAGCACGCCCACCGCGCACTTTGGAAGCACAACCTGTTGCTTATCGGCTTGCACGTTGGAATCATTTTGGTGCTGGGCTACAAAGCGTTTTTGATGGTTCACCTGCCTATTCTGCTGTTTTTCTCGGTCATCGCGATCTGGTTCTTTTACGTACAACACCAACACGAAACCGCGTACAAAGAGTGGAAAGACAAATGGGACTACATTCGCGCCGCGGTGCAGGGAAGCACTTTCTATAACCTTCCAAAGATGTGGCATTGGCTTACGGGCAACATTGGCTACCACCACATTCACCACCTCAATCCTTTGGTGCCCAACTATGAACTTGCTCGTTGTCACCACGAAAACCCTATTATGGACAAGGTGGCAAACAAGATCACGTTCATCCAAAGCCTGCGTTGTATGTTCAACAAACTTTGGGATGAAGAACAGGAGCGTATGATCACTTATCGGGAATACTTCCGAAAATACCGCAATAAAAAGTAAGACGGAAGAGCCCGCACTGTTATGAGGCAAAGCCTTTCAAGATGCTGAAATTCAACATCTTGAAAGGCTTTTTTTATGCCCGAATCGGAGGCGCGACAGCAGTGCGTTAACCAACTGGTTAAATAAATTGGCCAAAAACTTGCCGATTTGAAAAACTGAGCTGACTTTTGTCAAAAAATTGACCAAACGGTTAAACCTAATGGACAAACCCGAGGGGCCACAAGCATTACCCGATTCTACGGAGCAAAAAATCTTCGATGCGGCGCACGAAGTGTTCACCCAAAAAGGCATGGATGGCGCGAAAATGCAGGAAATAGCAAACCTGGCCGGTATCAACAAAGCATTGTTGCACTACTACTATCGGACAAAGGAAAAATTATACGAGACGGTTGCGCGCGCAGTGATTGGGAAGGCCGTTCCGGTCATCCGACAAATGTTTGAAGGCCAACAGCCTTTGGAGGAAAAAATTCGGCAATTCATTGATTTTTACATCAGCCTCATCTCGCACAACCCCTTTATTCCGCTCTTCATCATATCGGAAATCAACAAACACCCCGACCGCTTTTTTGAAACCATCTTTCCACAGGAAATGCCGCGCCCGGAAATTTTTTTCAAGCAGGTAAAAGAGGAGGCTGCCGCAGGGCGTATTCGTCCAATAAACCCCAAACACTTGATAGTCAACATCATTTCAATGTGTGTGTTTCCCTATGTGGGTAAGCCCATGATTCGACTCGTGTTGGGGATGAGTTCTGCGGAGACCCGAATTTTTATGGAAGAACGAAAAAGCGAAGTGACCAGTTTTGTGCAGGCCGCGCTGCGGCCATGAATTTAATACCTCCTTGTCTTTCAAATTCAGATCAATATCAATGAAATCAATTCTCGCTCTGGAAGAATGGGCCATTTTCTTGTTCTGTATCTTCCTTTTTGATCAATTGCCCGTTGCCTGGTGGTGGTTTCCAGCCTTGATCCTTTTGCCCGATATAGGCATGATTGGTTACCTCCTAAGTCCAAAAATCGGGGCTTTTACGTACAACCTGATCCACCATCGTGTCATAGCAGCACTCGTGGCAGTGTACGCTATTGGGTCGGGCGATGTTCGATGGCAATTGGCCGCAATCATCCTTTTTGCACATATTTCCCTAGATCGGGCTTTGGGTTATGGCCTGAAGTACACCGACAGCTTTTTCAACACGCATTTGGGACTCATCGGAAAACCCAAAGCCGCGAACTAATTATGCTGCATGAAACCATCAACACTTTCCTTCCTTGTACTCTGCTTTTTGCCTACTCTGGGGTTTGCTGCCGATACCCTGACGGTGGAAGAATGCCGCGCGCGCGCGCTGGCAAACAGCCCATTGCAGCAAAAAAAACTTTATGCAGAAAGCATTCGCGCCCTGCAATCCAGGAATTTGCAAAGCAATTCGCTTCCACGCATCCAAGTCGGGGCACAGGCCAGCTGGCAAAGTGACGTATTTGGGCTGCCGTTCAACTTTCCTGGCTCCGATATCCCTGAAGTGCCCAAAGACCAGTACAAACTGTCGGTAGATATAACGCAGCGTATTTGGGACGGCGGCGCTGACCGCTTCCTCCGCCAGCAGCGCGAAATTGAACGCGATGTCGCAAGCGCTCAGGTTGATGTAGATGCGTTTTCGCTTCGCGAAATCGTGACCGACCTTTTTTTCAAAGCCCTGCTCTTGCAGGAAAGCGAGTCAATTCTTGCTTCCTCCAAAAAAGACCTCGAAGCACGACTCAAACAAGCCGAAGCTGCTGTGACAGAAGGCGCTGCCCTGCGCACATCCGCTGATCAGATCAAAATCCAGATTTGGAAATCCGAGCAGCAAATTCTGGCAACGCAATCAGACCATCTTGCACTATTGGAGATTTTGGCAAAATGGTTAGGCCGTGAAAAGGTGGATTTTGCGCTCCTTATTCCAAAATCAGAAATTGGAAATCGCCCCGCTTTCGGTGAGCCTTCGGCAGCTGAAAAACCTGGAATTACCAGACCCGAGCACACGCTTTTTTCACTCCAGCAACGCAGCCTTCAAATTGGCAAAGAAGCGCTGGGCGTTCGTGCCCAACCGCGCCTGGAAGCTTTTGCACAATCTGGCTTGGGCAGCCCCAATCCGTTCAATTTTTTCGAAACGGGTTTTGAACCCTTTTTCCTTGTCGGCCTACGCGCTGCCTGGAAGCCTATTGATTGGGGTGACAAGCGCCGGGAAGCACAAGTGTTTGATTTGCAGATGAAAAACCTGGATGTTCAGCGGCAGTTTTTTGACCAAAGATTGGAGGCAAACACCCTGAAAGACCAACAAGATGAGGCAAAATGGAGAGCACAATTGACGCAGGATGATGCCATCATCGCCCTCCAAACAGATATCGTCCAACGCGCAGATGCGCAGCTGAAAAACGGAGTGATGACCATGACGGACTATCTGGCCCAAATTAACCTGCTCACCCAGGCCCAATTGACCCGAAAAACACATCAGTTGCAAGCAGCGCACGCGCTGGAAATGTGGAAATCAAAAACAGGGTATTGAGCGGCAATTGGAAAAAGCCAAAAATCGAATCAATAAAGTACAAAAAATCGTTCTACATGTATAGAATCGTTCCCATCCTCTCCCTTTTCTTAGCCATTTCTTGTTATAAAACAGCCCCTAAAGCAGATGCTTACGGCAATTTCGAGGCAGAGGAGCGCATCGTCAGCGCCGAAGCCAACGGCAAAATCCTGACCCTGAGCATCGAAGAAGGCCAGGACTTAAAGGCTGGCCAGCAGGTCGGCTCGATTGACTCCCTGCAAATCGCCTTGAAGCAGGAGCAGTTGCAAGCCAGCATTCGCGCCATCGTGGCAAAAAGTCCAGCCATTGGAGCGCAACTTGCTGTTTATGAGAAACAAACCGCCGCCGTCCGCCAAAAACTCACCACACTCGAACGCGAAAAACGGCGGGTAGAAAATCTGCTCAAAAACGACGCAGCCACCCCCAAACAACTCGACGACTTAAATGCCCAAATCGAAGCCGCGCAACGTGAATTGGACGTGATAGGGGAACAAAAATTGGCCTCCAATGCCTCGCTGGGCGTTCAAAAAAGTGGTTTGCTTGCAGAAGTGCTTCCGATCCAAAAACAGATTGCTCAACTGGACGACCAACTCGCCAAGTGCCGCATTGTCAACCTGATAGACGGCACAGTGCTGGTAAAATATGCTGAAGCTGGGGAAATAACAGCCTTTGGGAAGCCGCTCTATAAAGTGGCTGACCTTGCCACCTTGACCCTTCGCGCTTATGTCGCCGGAGATCAATTGGCAAACATCAAGGTTGGCCAACAAGTGAAAGTGTTTGTGGACATTGCTGATGGAAACCAGCAGGAACTCGGCGGGAAGATCCGTTGGATTTCCTCCAGAGCGGAATTTACGCCAAAGGTCATTCAGACGAGGGAAGAGCGGGTGAATCTGGTATATGCTGTGAAAATTACGGTGCAGAATGACGCAGGTGTGTTGAAGATCGGCATGCCAGCAGAGCTGAAGTTTTGACTTTCTTATTTTTTTTTGACAGGATTTACAGGACAAACAGGATTTGAGGGGGGGGCCGGCTTCGCCGACAATTCAAAATCACACATCCTGTTTATCCTGTAAATCCTGTCAAAAAATAAAAAGCCTGTAGTTCCCTTCAAAAATAAAGGAAAAAAAACTTGTCTCAAATAGCAATCCAAAATATTTCCAAGTCCTACGGCCCTGTAAAGGCAGTGCAGGACATCAGCTTCGAGGTGGCCAAAGGCGAAATCTTTGGCCTCATCGGACCCGACGGCGCGGGCAAGACCACCCTGTTCCGCATCCTGGCCACTGTGCTTTTGCCGGATAGCGGCACTGCAAGCGTGTGCGGCCTGGATTGTGTAAAAGATTACAAGCAAATCCGTAAAATCATTGGCTATATGCCTGGGCGTTTTTCGCTGTACCAGGACCTCAGCGTGGAAGAAAACCTTGCGTTTTTTGCCGCGGTTTTTGGCACCAACATTCAGGCAAACTATGATCTCGTCGCACCGATCTATTCCCAAATCGAACCCTTCAAAAACCGCCGCGCAGGGGCACTTTCCGGTGGCATGAAACAAAAACTTGCGCTTTGCTGCGCCCTTATCCACAAGCCCGAAGTGCTCTTTTTGGACGAACCCGGCACAGGAGTTGACCCCGTGAGCCGACAAGAATTTTGGGAAATGCTCGCCAGTCTGCGGGCTTATGGCATTACAATGCTCGTCAGTACGCCCAATATGGACGAGGCCGGGCTATGTGATCGTGTAGCCCTGCTACAAAGTGGGCGTATCATGACTATTGACACGCCTCAGGGCATCACGTCAGGTTTCAAAAATCGGCTTTTTGCCGTCCGTTCCGATGATATGTATCAGTTAATCAAAGATTTGCGCGGCATGGACGGAGTGGCGGATTGTTATGCATTTGGGGAATATGCGCACCTTAAGTGGTCTGACGACTCAAAGTCGTCTGACCACTATCACCCATCAAGTGGTCAGGCGACTTTGAGTCGTCAGACCACGGAAATACACGATTTTCTAATCTCCAAAAACCACCAACACATCGAGATAAAACCCGCTCAACCGACCATAGAAGACTGTTTTATTGAACTGATGAAAAGTTAAAAACTATGGATGCCAAGCATTTTATTCTGCTGCTATGCAGGCTTGTTCGCACGGCCGATTTTCCTATAAAAACAACCAAATCATGACCATCCGCAACATCGGATCCTTCCTTGAATAGAGGCCCTTAGTAAATAGTTTTAGCCATTATGATTAGGATTTCAATACTTTTTTTTCTCTTTTCTGGCAACTGTGCTTTATCTCAGCAGAATCAATGCGTAATGCCTCAAGGTTGGTTTGGCATCACTCCTTTTGGGTGGAAGCCAAACTCATTGCCGGATTCTTTAATGCCCCAAATCTCTGTTATAAAACTAACATTAATTGTAAGTCACTCTTGGGGTCATGGCCAAGCGCAGTATGATTTGGAGTATCGTATGCGTGATAGTTTTTTTGAATCTCAAGTTGTCCACAACAAATACTCCGGGATTACCCATCCGAGTTCAAGAAAGGGCGAAGGAGCCTTTGATCGAGATTCACTTTTTGATCGGATATTTGAACCCGAACGTTTATATCGTGTGTTGCAAAGCATTCAGCAACCATCTCCTTATTGGAACGAAAAGGATTTTAATTACACTGCTTCAAAATTTCAAACCGACCTGACACAATTGATTCGTACACCAATGTCTGGCTATAAGAATTGTTCAGATTGTAGCAGTTATTCCCTTGGCATCCGATTTTTTACCGACAAAGAAGAAGTCGCCAGCATTGTTTTGAGGTTCGATGATGGATTTCGCCTGCCCAGAACAGAAGATACGGCTATCAAAAAGTTTAAGGTTCGATCCATGTTAGAATGGATGTACCTCTACCAACTCTGTCACTTGTTTTTCCCCGAAAACGTGGCGCTAAATAAATCGCATTTTCCGGAAAAGAAGATAGGCATACTGGCTGATTGGTCCAAGCATAAATTCCCAGATATCCAAGTCCAAAAAGATTGACGCAAATGACAAACTCAAGCATCATCTCCACCGAACGCCTCACCCGCACTTTTGGCAATTTCACCGCTGTCAATGCTATCAGCTTCGAGGTACACGAAGGCGAAATCTTTGGCTTCCTCGGGGCCAATGGCGCGGGCAAAACCACGGCCTTGAAAATGCTGACGGGATTGCTTACCCCTACATCGGGGAAGGCCATGGTGGCCGGCTTCGATGTGTGGCGGCAACCCGAGCAGGTGAAACGCCGCATCGGCTATATGAGCCAAAAATTCAGCCTTTACGAAGACCTAACTGTACGGGAAAATATTCGCTTTTTTGGAGGCATCTATGGCCTTAAAATCGCCGACATCAAAACCAAAACCGCCCGATTGCTTGAAAAACTGCAACTTGAAGCAGAAGCCGACAAGCTAGTAGGCTCACTCCCGCTTGGCTGGAAACAAAAACTTGCATTCTCGGTCGCATTGCTACACGAACCCAAAATCGTGTTCCTGGACGAACCGACCAGCGGTGTGGATCCGCTCACGCGCCGTCAATTTTGGGAACTCATTTATGAGGCCGCCCACACAGGTGTAACCCTTATGGTAACAACACATTACATGGAAGAGGCTGAATACTGTGGCCGAGTCAGCATGATGGTAGACGGTAAAATACAGGCCCTGGACACGCCCCGCAATTTGAAAAACACTTTCGGGGCGGAGAATATGGATGAAGTGTTTCGGAAGATTGCAAGGGGCTGAGGAATCTCAAATTATTGGGCAAGCAGATGTAGATCGAATTCAAATCCTGGCAACACTGATTCCCCCGAAAGTACCTGTTGGAAATCAAGGATGTGTGTTTCAGAACCGTCGGCACGATAGACCCATGCCCGTTGATTTTCTGGGTCAATGAGCCAAGCGAGACGGACGCCGTTGGCAATCCAAGTCTTGAGCATTTTGGGTTTGTAAGGTTTTCAACCGATCGGAGGGACTGCGTACCTCAATGACAAAATCCGGGACGATGCGGGCAAACGACTTGCGTTCTTTTTCGCTCAATCTGTTGTGTTTTTCAAGCGAAATCCAAGCAGCATCAGGCATCCGTTTTGATCCGTCGGGCAGTTTGAAAAGGGTGGAGGAACTGAATACTTTGCCGAGTTTGGTGCGGCGATCCCAAAGACCGAGGTTGCCAATGAGTTCTGCTTCTATACTGCCCAATTTATAGGAAGAAAGCGGCATGATGAAGATGTTTCCTTGGGGGTCTTGTTCGATTCGGAACTCGGAGTTGGAGAAGCAAAATTCGTCGAACGCTTCGTCGCTCATTTTCGGTAAGGCATGAAGCATCTCTCCATCACTTAAGAACGGTGTCAAAATAACTTCCCAATTTGATGCCATTCTTTTGCCGCCATCCATCCTATCTTTTTCGTTAAATAGCCCCACTATTCGCCTCAAAAGATAGTTGGCTAATGCCAAAATAATTGGCCTGAAATTGGAAAGTTATTTTGACACCGTTCCTTAGGTAAAAAACGGCCTTGCCGTTTGTTTTTTCTGCTAGGGGCAGAGCGGCCATTGTTGCATGTGTCATGGCTCAAAAATTTTTACAAAGATAACAACACCAGTCACCAGTCACCAATCAACCATTCACTAAGCATGAACCGTTTTACCGCATTCGTACAAAAAGAATTCCGCCATATCCTGCGCGATCGGCGCACGCTGCTGATCCTTTTTGGGATGCCCATCGTGCAGGTGCTGCTCTTTGGTTTCGTGCTCACCAACGAAATCAAAAACGCCGCAATCGCCGTGCTCGACCCTTCTAAGGATGTGGAAAGCATTGCGCTGACCAACAAACTCGTGTCAAGCGGTTACTTTCATTTGGAGAAAAACCTCGATTCCCCCGAGCAACTCGACGCGGCGTTCCGCAGCGGGAAAATCAAAATGGCGCTCGTTTTTCCGCCCGATTTCGCGACACAACTACAAACTTCCACGGCCCAACTGCAACTCATCGGCGATGCCTCCGACCCCAATACCGCCACTACTTTGATCAACTATGCCAACGCCATCATCGCAGATTACCAACAAGAGGCCGCCCAAAAATTCATCATTTTTACCCGCAGTAGCCATAGCGAAGGAGGGGGGCATTCATCATTCATCATTCGCACAGAAACCCGAATGCGCTACAACCCCGAACAAAAAGGTGTGTTCAATTTCGTACCTGGGGTGATGACGCTCATCCTTATGCTCGTTTCGGCCATGATGACCAGCATCACCATTGCCCGCGAAAAGGAATTGGGCACCATGGAGGTTTTGCTCGTGTCGCCGCTTCAGCCCATTCAGATTATCCTGGGAAAAACAGCACCGTATCTCGTGCTGACCTTGCTCAATGCTTTTGTGGTCGTGTTGCTGGGCATCTTTGTTTTTGGCATGCCGATGCGCGGCTCGGTGATGTTGCTCACAGCAGAGTGCGTGTTGTATATGTTCGTAGCGCTGTCGCTTGGCATTTTTATCAGTACAAAAGCAAAGGATCAGATGACGGCCATGTTTCTGTCGGCACTCGGGTTGATGATGCCAACGATGTTGCTTTCAGGATTTATTTTCCCCCGCGAGAGCATGCCGCTGGTGTTGCAATGGATCGGCAATGTGATACCCGCTACCTGGTTCAACCCCATAATAAAAGGGATTATGATCAAAGGCGTTGGGTTGGAGGTGCTGTGGAGACAGACGCTGATTTTGGGCGGGATGGCCTTGTTTTTTCTGGGACTTAGTTTGCGAAATTTTAAAGACCGACTGTGAAAGTGTCTTTTTACAAATCCTCCGTTTAACCATTGTCTTACAAAAGAGACATTATTTCACAATGAAAAAATCACTCATTCTGAGCTTCGTATTTGCCACAATGTCATTTGCTGGCGTTTTTGCACAAAACAATTCCAGACCAGCACCCGCTGGAAAACCCAAACTGGAACAAAATAATGATAAAGCCAATCCTGCGGATGCTCGCCCAGGCGCTGAAACCCCCAAGACCCGCCCTTCTACCAACAAGGAGAAAGTAGAAAAGGGGGACAAAGGCAAACACAAAGGCCACGAAAAAGGCAAGGGCCACAGCAAGAATAAAAAAGGCAAGGGCAAGGCAAAAGGTCATCACAAAGGGCACGATCACGATTCGGAAGGCGAAGGCAATCAAGGCCGTACAAAGGATAAGACCCGTAATGCAGACAAAAACGGCAAGGTTCCAGTAGAAGCGCCAAAAGGTCGCAAGCCGCTACCGCAAAGCGAGAAAAACTAAAATTGGATTTTACTCCAAAACCGTCATTACAACACGCCCCCCCGCGACATACATGAGATCAATTGGACGCCTCCTGAGCAATCAGGGGGCGTTTTTTTGTAGCGGTACGGTTACGAAACCTCCAAGGTTTCGTAACCGTCCGCATGCTCGTATCCGAAATTGCTCACTACTTCCCCGGCACCCGCGTAGCAATGTCGTAATATTTGGGGAAATGTTTCTTTACCAATTCTTTGTACGCCTCTGTCTCGCGGATGGGATTGAGCAGGTGATCGCAGAGGGTGCCTTCGAGCCAAATCAAGGGGTTGGGCTGCCAGCCGAGTTCGATGGCTTTGTACAGCGATTCGATGGCGGCTTTCGGCTGCCGGGTGTTGGCGTAAAACCGGGCCAATGTAAAGTGCAGCCAGGGATCGCCCGCCAGTTCGGTTTTTGCTGTTTCGATAAGTTGATCGGCTGCTTCCGTTTTGCCGAGTCGGTCGTAAGCGAGCGCGGCAAAAAGGTAATCGGGGATAGAATTGTAATTTCGCACGAACTGGATATTGACAGAGTCAATGCCCAGTGCAAAATAGTAGGCAGCGGTGTCCGGCATCCCCAGATTTCGGGCCGCTTCCCCGGCATAAAATGCGAACCAGATATCCTTTTTGGCCTCCGTTTTCGCAAGCACAAAAGCCTTGGGCATATCCATTAAATACCAAGATTGGAGTTGGGTTAGTACAACCTCGTCTGACTTTGCGTATGCCTCAATGGCGTTGGCATTGTCATACAAAAAATTGAAATAAATATGGCTTTGCCAGTTGGTCCCTGATTTCTCACAGGTTTGAACGGCGTTCTCAAACTCCAACAGGTCGGTGTAAACGGCAACCATATTAGCATAAACTGCTGAATTCTTGCCTTTTAAAATTTTTTCGCCCAGCAGCAAAAACGACTTTGCTTTTTCATATTCCCTCAACCGCCACAGCGCATTGCCAACATCGCTACATTCAAATGCTGTGATGGAAGCCGAATCTTTTTGATACTTCTGCTCAAATTTTTCTACATAAAGCCGCCGCCAAAATAATGCGGAATCAACTTGCCCGATTTCTTCATAACGCCATGAAATCCAATTGTACGGCGACAAAAAATTCGAATCCAGTTCAATGGCTTTTTTGTAATAGGGTATCGCCACTTTCGGCTCTATAGCGTTCCAACCTAAATTGTGATAAATCAAAGCCCAATTAGGCGCCAGTTCAGCTGCTTTTTGATAAAAACGCAATTTCTCATTTGACTGAATTGGATAGGCATTTCCAAGTGCTTGGAAAATTACAGCTTGGGTGCTATCCATTGCCACAGCAACATTCAGCAGCCGTCTTTTTTCCAGAAACCTCCATGTTCCGCTGCTGTCCGGGTAGTTTTCCTTCCGAATGGTCAAGGCTTGGAAGTAAAGCTCCTTTGCTTTCAAATCCTTGTACACATAATGCCCCGGTCCCAATATCTCGCCAGCACGATGATAATACGCGGGCAAATGGTCGTAATTGACTCTATTCGCCCAAATGTTGTCCAACTGCTGCGGGTCCGTCTGCATCACTTTGTTGATAATCGTCTGCCCCTCGTCCATCAACGCAGCCGCCAGGGTTCGCTTCATACTGCCGTACAATGGGGCCATTTCTGGCTTTTCGAGCAAATTGACAAAGTAATCGTTCGCACTCCTTCCAACTGGCGACATCAACTGCCCGGAATCCACCGCAGCCAAGAACTGCGCGTACAGTTGGCGGATGCTGCTGTCCGCTTGGGCGAGCAACAGACTTTCCATGCCCTTGCTTTTGATGGCAAGGAAGGGCACAGTGCCTTTCCCTTTCGCCGTTTTTCGCGCCGCTACTTCGCCTTCGCGAACCGTAGCAACCTGCGTTTTCATCGGGCCGGACACCATCGGCAGCTGGCTTTGTGGGGATGCTTCCGCGCTCACGTGGTCTTCGAGGTAGCGGCGCAGTTCGAGCAGGTCAACCGCCGCGTCGCTGTTCTGGTCGGCAAAACCGTAGAGCGCATCTTCCAGGTGGTAGGAAAAACAGCCGCGCCCGCCGCCCCACTGCTCGCCTTCGAGCGAAAACTCCTCGGGTTGGCAACTCAGCACTTTGATCTCGTTGGCAAACTGCTGCGAGAGCCGGGTGGCTGTCACCTGGGTGCCGTGCACGTCGCTGCCCGCCAGTTTGCCCGCCCGGCAGGCGTCAGTAATCATGAAAACCTGCACCTCGTTTTCCGACAGTGTGCTAAGGATGGCTTGCAGGTATTGCAGCGAAAACGCCCCGGCGCCGTACACGGCTGGCGGCGAATCGTGACTCAGCAAAAAGCCGAGGCCGAATTTCGTCACCCGCTCCACATCGCCGTGCCCGCTGAAATAGAGGAAAGCCCGGTCGCCTGGTTTACTGGCTTCGATGAGCCAGTCCATGGCCATGATCATCTGGGCCGTGGTGGCCTGTGCGTTGGTGAGCAGGCGGATGCTGGAATCGGGCAGGGCACAGCCCTCTGGATCGCGCAGCCAGTGGGCAAACGCTTCCGCATCCCGATCAGCGAAACGCAGGTCGGGGATGAGGGGCTCGCGGTAATCGGAGATACCGATGACGACGGCGCGGGTGACCGCCGTAGCCTTGGCGGCGGAGGTGGTGCCCGCCTTCGTCCCGCCTTGCGGGACTTCGGCGGGTAAAGGTTTGATGCTTTTATCCGTCTGGGCGAAAAGCGGAGCGACGGCCACTACCACCAAAAGAGAAAGTATGTACCTCATTGGAATTGCTATATCTTTGTGCTATAAAATTATGGTTAATGCAGATCATCATCGAAATTAAGAACCCGAGCATTCTGAAACGCTTATTGGATTTGCTGCGCCTTACTGAATGGCTTGGCGGTGTTCGGGTATGGAAAAAAGAGGATGATCAAACTGCTCGAGAATTAATTTTTGACTTCCCTCCTACAAGCACCAACTTCACTCCGCAGGCTAAAATAGATTACCGTGAATTTTGGGCGATTATTCACCCCCAAATGGGCGTTGAAACGATTGACCAATTAATTGCAGAAATGCGCGAAGAGTAGTATGAAATATCTTTTGGACACGAACACCGTCATCTACTTTATGGATGGTGCTTTGACACATGGTGGATATTTATTCCTATTAGATGCCCTGCAAAACCAAGAATCTGCACTATCCGTCATTTCAGAAATTGAAGTACTTGGGTTTCGGTTTTCAGATACCAGCCTTGAAGTAAAAATGGAAAGGTTCGTTCAAAGCCTGACCATCTATCCACTTTCAAATGAAATCGTGAAGAAAACCATAGAAATAAGAAAACTTCGTAAAATTAAGGTTGCAGATGCGATCATCGCGGCCTCCGCTATTTTTTACGGCTTGACCTTAGTGTCCAGAAACGTGGAAGATTTCAAAAATCTGCCAGGGCTTACCGTTCTTAATCCCTTCGATTTATAAGTTTTCTCCTCTTTTGCGGTCGTTTTTGCCGCCTTCACCAGCAATGGCAGCGAATTTTTCCAAGCACAATATTTTCCCAAGCCGACCCCACCCTACTTCCCCGGCACCCGCGTAGCAATGTCGTAATATTTGGGGAAATGTTTCTTTACCAATTCTTTGTACGCCTCTG